>Ga0307479_10004458_pt1 | contig 12792 bp, 8 predicted proteins | sample atmos_gasesECM4C_FD_203743 | JGI IMG/M metagenome (GOLD analysis project Ga0307479, IMG submission 203743) | Hardwood forest soil microbial communities from Morgan-Monroe State Forest, Indiana, United States - atmos_gasesECM4C_515 | ecosystem: Environmental > Terrestrial > Soil > Temperate...
GTGGTCCTTAGCTGGAAAAGGTTCTCGCGCGGAAATCCTTGCGGATCGCAGATGATTTCCGGATCGTTGGTCTCCGTGGGGGGAACACTTCTAGCTCCATTGCTCGGTTTCGTGCGGAGATAAGCCTGGAACCCCTCAGGAGTGTAAGGTGGCTCATGTCCTGGGTTGCCGTCCACCGGTAAGGTCTTCGCGCCGAGGAACTGGCCGCCATCCTCGTGGCCGTTGGCCGGGTCCCAAGTGCCGGAAATGTCGTGTGGAGAGGCGGGCGTCGATTTCTGGTCCTTCGTTGGCTCGGGTATGGGCCGGCCCCAACCATCGTAATCAACACTCGCCGCCGCGGCAGGGGCAGTTTTCTGGGTTTTCGGAGTTTCTGATTGGGGCGCAGTGCTTTGAGCGCGCGCGAGGGGCGACAACATCAATCCCGCGAGTAGGAGCTCCAGCTCCGGGACTACAAAGCGCTTCAGCATCGCGGGAAGCTTTTCCACGGTCTAAAGCCGTCCTTGAATTCAGCATCCATGCACGCGCCCCTGGCATCACGCCAGATGCTCGCGTCACGGCCCTACTGTTTCGCAGGTTCTTGCGGGTTATAGGCCGGCAGAGGTGCAACTATACGGCCCGCCAGCTTCTGGCCGTTGGGCAGCACAACCTCGGTGATGCGCCCGATAGGCTTGCCATTTTTCACCGTGATCATCGTCACCGTGACCTCATCGCCGGGTTTGAAGGACGTTTTGGCCCAGCCCTGATGACTCATGGTGGTCGGATTTTCCGTCTCCGCGCCCCAGTGCACGATTTGTCCGTTCTCGTCTTTTACGTCCATCTCAAGGACGCAATGGGGATTGGCCCAAAACCACTGGGTAACGGTCCCTTTGAGGGTGATAGTCTTCTCGGTGTCGTAGGCCGCGTTGCCATGATGAGCGGACAGAGGTACAGAAAGGATCAAAATGCCGATAGCGAAACCCAAAAACATCAGGAAATTGCGCTTCAAGGGCCACCTCCTCTTTGCGAGGACAAGATTTTCTCTTAGGTTAGATCCCGGCCGATCTTCTGGAGGCGATTCTAAAGACAGCTTTGGGCGCAGTCAAGCGCGCTTGCACTGGAGGCACTGGAGATATGTATGTTATGGCGCCGTGCGCCTAAAGATTTCGGCTGCCTACTGATTGATTCACTGGAACTCGTTCGTGGCAGTTCGAATATGCAGTTCAAAGGAAGGCTGAGGTATTATAGTTGTATGCGCGCGGTCGCAAGGTCTTTGCCGATGCTGCTTTCGCTGCTCTTGATCTTCGTGCCGCTCTCCGCTTCGGCTTGCGATTTATCCTGCTGGTTACAACGAAACGCCCCCGATTGCCACTGGATTGGTTCCCCGGCTGAAAATAGCGAAGGGACTATGTCTGACGCCTCAGACATGGATATGAACTCCGGGGTGGAAACCGGGACTACTAATGCGCAAACGAGTGCGGGTTCAAATCATGCCGTGAATGCCGGTGTACATCACTCGATGCCTACGCAAATGGATATGCGCGGCGGCTCGCTCCAGATCGTGCGGAAATCGGACGCCAGCTCGATCGCCGGGTTCGATGATTCGAACACAGTCTCCCCATGTGGTCATGGGACATGTGCTCAAGCCGCGACGCCTTCTTCGCCTCCACGTGACGGCCATGCTCAGCCCGCTAATCTTCAGTCTGTGGGCGCCGGCGCGCTGAATCCCGCTACACCTTTGACGACGACTCGTCTGGCACTTGAAACGGCTCCACGTCTAAGCCTCCTGGCGGATATTCTCCCCACTCTCAGAATCTAGAACGTTCCCGCGCAGTTAACGTTTCGAATCGCGGCGCGCTCGCTGCTTGTAAATCGCTGCATGCACGCCTCCGTTCCCAACACCAACCGAACCTGGTAGGGGAGATCTTCATGAGGCGATTTCGTAGGCTATTACTGCTGATTTTCGTTTTTCCCGCCCCGTCCCTGGCGCAAAGTAGCCCGCAGGGCCAGCCCTGCATGCCGGGAATGAACATGCCGGGATGCGCGGGCGGCGACGCCATGGTTATGCAGCCACAGAATTTCTTGCAGAAGATTGTCAGCCACACGGGTTCGGGCACCAGCGCGGAGCCGGTTTCCACTCCTGCACCCATGCTCATGACGAGAAAAGGCAATTGGATGCTTATGTTCCACGCTAGCGTATTCATCCTGGACGAGCAGCAATCGACCGCGCGAGGCTCGGACAGGTTCTTGTCGACGAACTGGTTCATGGGAATGGCCCAACGCAAAGCTGGTCCCGGCGTTTTTACTGCCCGCGCGATGCTGAGTCTTGAACCGGCGACGGTGAACCAGCAACGTTATCCACTGCTTTTTCAGGAGGGCGAAACGGCCTTCGGCGTTCCGATTGCCGACGGCCAGCACCCGCATAACTTCGTCATGGAAGTGGCCGCTCTCTACGATTTGAAGCTCAGCGAGAAAAGCCTGCTGTCTTTCTATTTTGCTCCCGTGGGCGATCCTGCCATCGGTCCGGCGGCGTATCCCCACCGCACCTCCGCGCTCGAGGATCCGCTGGCGGCTTTGGGCCACCACCAGGAAGATTCGACACATATTTCCGATGATGTGGTGACGGTTGGCCTCACGTATCGGATCGCAAGAATCGAGGCCTCAAGATTTCACGGCCGCGAGCCGGACGAGTTTCGTTGGGATATCGACCAGGGGAAAATCGATTCATGGTCGACGCGGTTGACGATTGAGCCGGGTAAGAATTGGAGCGGGCAGTATTCCTACGCGCGGATCAAGAGCCTGGAAGCGCTTTTTCCGAACGAAGACCAGGAGCGCATGACGGCTTCCGTCATGTACAACCATCACTTCCACAAAGGGAATTGGGCCAGCACGATTCTGTGGGGCCGCACGCGTTCGCTTAGTGACAACTCTATCTTCGACAGCTACCTTTTCGAATCGACCGTGCGTTTCCGCGACAGCAATTACGCGTGGACGAGGATCGAGAATGCCGAGCGATCGGACGAACTCATCCTCGGCGAAAAGCTTTTGCCCACGGGATTTCAGGAACGGCCGATCGGCCGGGTCCAGGGCTATACGTTCGGCTACGATCATGACGTCAAGCTGGTGCCGCATTTGGCGTCAGCCATCGGGGTGCAGGTGACAACATATGGCGTCCCGAATCAGCTGCAGTCTATTTACGGCCAACACCCGGTGGGCGAGGCTATTTTCGTGCGATTGCGTCCCTTTTCGGGAGAAGAGAAATAGGCCGGCATGGCAGTGACCTCCGGGCACAGCCGAGCTATCCAATGCACGGGGCACAGAACGGATTTTCGGAACGGCGGCAAAATGCTCTAAAATCAATCAAGACGCTTTCAAGGGCGTGTAGCTCAGTTGGCAGAGCACCTGCTTTGCAAGCAGGGGGTCGGGGGTTCGAGTCCCCCCACGTCCACCAAAATCCCTTGTAATACTGCGGTTTTTCAGTTAACGGGAAACTACGTAAAAACTCGGTTTACCGGCGGTTTACCCGCGGCGGGAGGTGAAGGCTAGCGCTCGGTGCGCAAAATGGCCCGCAATTTTGGGAGAACTGACCGGTTATCCAGTGCAGGAGGCCGCTCGCCAGGTTCTGCACGACGCGTGCATATACGCAAGTTTTTGTCAGGCGGTCGTGAAACTGTCAACCGAACCGATAAAGATCCCCAAGCGCCTGCCCAATGACTCAGCGGCCGCCCGGTCGTTAAATGGCATCCGGCGGGCTTGTTCAAATCTTATTTCAGAATGAAGGTTTGTCGCCTAAAATCCCGGCCCGAATGCCGGGTTATGGTTGAGGGCTTTGTATACGGCTTGGGCTGGTGGCCTTTGACGTAGCGCACGTGCTCGCCTCTCACGATGCCGTTGCCGTTGTGCGCGGTCGCTGCTTTTGGACGGCACGTATCAAGAGGACGAAATTCAACCGAGCCGCAGGAGGGCATGAGAGCTGGCAAATCACCCCCTGGGGAGGACCAACGATTATCTATAGGCTTGCCAGAGCGGCCCTTCCAATGCCGGTTTTGGGGTGATCTACAGCGGTCCGAGGCCCGAAATTTCACGCCCCGGGTGATCTCCAACTCTCAGCATTAGCGTCGGCACTCAACGTCTGCGCGTCATACGCTGCGGATATTCGCAGGGGTCGCCGCCGCCCGCATCCACGGCATTGGGAAAGGCTTGCAAGACTCATCGCTGCCCAGCAAAATCCGGCCCGCGATGAAGCGGCCTGCACAGAGAATACCTTCTGAGTTGCCGACAGCTATCGATTTCGGTGCTGAAGAACTCTGGTTACGGTCTGTGCAGATTGGATTGCCGGATTTGAGCGCACGGCGAAACGCATTGACTTAAACGCCCGCAGCCTCTACCGCAAATTCAAGACGTCGTCGTCACCAGCGGGACGAAAACGTACCCAAATCCTCTCCGCGTCTTGAGGTGAACAGGATTTGCCGGTTCGGGTTCGATTTTCAATCTGAGACGCCGAACATATACATCGACGATACGCGCGTTCAGATCCTGACCAGACACCCAAAGGGCTGAGAGCAATTGCTCGCGGGTAAAAAATCGATCAGGATGGCTCGCGAAATAATAGAGCAGGTGAAATTCAAGGGGTGTAAGCTTCACCATTTTTCCGGGGCGGGAGACACTATAGGTCGCAGGGTTGATAACCAACTCTCCGACTTTAATTACCCGTTCAGGACCCCGCTCAGGACCACGCTCAGACCCTACGCGGCGGAGCAGGCTCTTCACGTGAGCTAAACTTGGGCGCTCCGAATTACCGGAGGCGCCGTTCTTTATGCCAAGTGCCCGGGCCGCCTCATTACGCTGTGCCAAAAGAACCGCTATAGGCAAGCGATGGAGCGAGACGTCGCTGAGGATTTCATTCCACACCTTTAGGCCCTGCGTCTCGGGCAGAGCCAGGACGAGCAAGAGCAAGTCGGGGGACGTGCCATTCGCTTCAGCATGTCCCGCAAGTTTTTCGACATCCGTGCTCTGATACAGCACTTTCATCTATCTAACCATTCGAAACCTCGGGCGTAGTCGCTAGAAATTAAGCCGGAGCGCCAATTGGAACTGCCGGTTAGTTCCAGAGCCGACCTGGTTCGACACTGTGGAGGTGAGGGCACCGAATGTGGGGCCCGCCGCACTCTGAGTATATGCCTGGCCTGGCTGCAGGATTCCGGTCGCGTCATTCAAGCGCGGCGTACCGCCACCAGGCGCTGCGAATATCGCGTTGTTGAGAACGTTGTAGCACTCCGCCCGAAATTCGATATTCATGCTTTCTCTGATTGGGAACTTCTTGGCGAAAGTGAGGTCGAACTGGTGTATGTTCGGGCCGCGCAGAGCGTCTCGAGATAAATTGCCGTAAGTGCCAGGCTGAGGGATCGCGAAGGCCGCCGGGTTGATATAGAACGTGCCGTTGTTTGTGTAGTAGAGCGGGACTCCCGGAACCAGGTCCGGACGCCGCACGTTTCGGCTGGCGCCGCCGCCAGGAACGTTCACGATCGGAGTTGTCTTCACCACGCCACCGACCACCAAGGGTTTCGGACCGATCGCGCCTGTCGTATTGTTGCGATAGACAATGTCCGGCCGAACGATCTCTACGTCAACAGGTATACCGGTGCGAGCATTGAAAAGACTGCCGATCTCCCATCCGCCCAGGAATCCCTTTACCACCGGGCTGGCGTTTGCGCCATGGGCTTTGCCTGTGCCGAACGGCACTTCGTACAGCAGATTTACATTAAGGGTCTGCCGCACATCCGAGATATTGTCTCCAACTTCCGAAGTGAAGATGTAATTGTTGGAAGACGTTCGGGCATCTTTCGAACCGTTACTGTCGCCGATGCTGTGCGACCACATGTATTGGGAGCCAAAAGTCAGGCCGCGAGTGAACCGCTTACTAACCAGGACCTGCAAAGCATTGAAGGTGTCGAATCCGCCGCTGGTCTTCGTATCGATTTCCGCAAATTGGTTCGTGACCTTAGTGCCGTTAACGACGCTGAACTCGCGCACCGGCGAGCCGACTCCCGTCGTTGGATTCATGACCACACCCGTGATCCTATTGGTGATGCCACGCAGGAACAGGTTTCGGCCCTGGCTTCCCACGTAGCCGACTGTTAAAGCCGTATCGCTCGGGAGCTGCTGTTCGATGGAAAGTGAGTACTCCAGGATCTGTTCCGGAATCCGGTAGTCCGGAAGATAAGCGCGAGGTTGGAACTGCAAGTTCGGATCGTTGACGTTGTACGTGCCGAGAAAAGTCTGCGGGCTAACCGGGTAGGTAAGCAGCGGCCCGGGGGTGGAAATCGTGCGGTTGATGCGGTCGTTGAGCGCGGGCTGGGTCTGGCCTTCGGTCAGGCCGGGGCCATAGTAGTAACCACCGCCAACGCGAAACACCGTTTTATTTGCGAACTTCGCCGGTGCCCAGCTGAATCCCAGGCGCGGTCCGAAGTTATTCTTTTTCATGGTGTACCAGGGTTTGGTGTAGTTGGGAATCAGCGTACCCGTTGGGACATCGAACCAGAGGACTTTGTCGTTAGACTCTTTCAGCGGGCTGTAGTATTCGTAACGCAGGCCATAGCTCATCGTAAAGTTAGGCCGTATCTTCCACTCATCCTCCGCATAGCCGATGTAGAACGTCTGGTGCATGATGGTAGCGCCAGACTTCCCCGTAAATGGGCTAAGAGATGTGGTGTCGCCATTGAATGCCACCTGTGTTGGAGTATCCGCCAGGAATGCCTGGATATTCGCGAAACTATACGTCGTGCCTCCGTAGAATGCGGTGTGCAGATGCTCTGGCCGAACTTCGACACCGAACTTCATACTGTGGTTTCCGTGAATCCAGGTAAGGTTATCGATGAATGACATAGAGTAGTTGGTAAAGGGAGCCTCGCGGCCGTTTAGAGCGCTCGACAGCTTCAACTGTCCGGTTGGAGAGGCGATACCGGCAGAACCTTGCTGCCCCCCGGTGCCGCCCAGAGAAACCACTCCGGCCAGGCTCACGGTAACTCCCGTCAGGTCCAATCCCGGCACGGATGGAGCGCTGGCCCAGACGTCGGTCTTGGGACCGTTGTAACCAACCTTGAGCTCGTTCAGCAGCGTCGGCCGAAATACGTGATTTAGCGCGATCACCCCATTTTGCGGGACGGCACGATAGTTAATGGTGCTGCCCGTAGAGTTCGCAGTCGCTAGGGCATAACCTTGGTCGCGCTGGTAACGAACTAACATAGTATTCTTGTCGTTAATGACGTAATCAAATCGGATATTGCCGGAATACTCGTCGATAGAACCGGGCCCCTGAACGTTGACAATGTCTAATAGCGGATTCACCGAGTGGGTTTGGCCTATGGGGAATGCCGCCAGCAGCGGGCGAACAGCTGGGCTAATGCAATTTGGGGCGCTCGTTGGGCAATCGGGAAATGCGCGAACCGCGGCACTGGGCGTCGATTCTATAAATGGAGACGTCGTCCTCTGCTTTAGGACTTCCGTGCCAGCGAAGAAAAACAACTTGTTCTTAATGATGGGGCCGCCTATGGACCCGCCGAATTGATTGAGGCGTAGGATAGAGGGGTTGGCTCCATCGAAGAAATTGCGCGCGTCGAGCTTGTCATTGCGGAAATATTCCAAAAGGCTGCCGTGAAAGTTGTTACCACCGCTCTTGGTAATGATACTGATTTGTCCGCCAGTTCCAGTGCCGAGATCAGCTGGGTAGGTGTTCGAGTCTACGCGGAACTCCTGCACGTTTTCCATGCTGGCTTGCAACCGAAACGGGCCGGGGATCTCACCGTTGAAGTCACTGGGATTGTTACTGATGATCCCGCCCCCATCGATCCCGTCATAGCGGATGGCATTCTCCTCGTAGGAACGGCCGTCGAAGCGCATGTCGTCGAAGGTTCCCGTCCCAAAATTGACTGCGCCGGGAGTCATCAGATAAAGCTGTGAAATCTGCCGCCCGTTAATGGGCAGCTCTGCGACTTGGGCTTCACTGACATTTCCCCCGATCCGTGCCGAACTGGTGTCAATCTGGGGAGTCTCCGCCGCGACCGTGATTTGCTGAGTCACCGCCGTCGGCTGCAAAACGAGGTCGACCTTTCGTACTTCGCCCACTTGCAGATCCACATCCGAGAATTCCGTGGGGCCGAGTCCTTCGGATTTTCCAGTGATCGTGTACGTCGCGGGCGAAAGATTTGTTACCGCGAAAGAGCCGTCGCTATTTGATTCCGTGGTTCGTTCGAGGTTGGTTTTTTCGTTGCGAACCGAAATCTTCGCCCCCGGGATTATGGCTCCCGAAGCATCTTTGACCGCACCTGCGATCTGGCCCTGGTCTGTCTGAGCCTCCGCCATGGTAACGAAGCTGAACAACACAAGCACACACACTAGAACGGACGTTCGAGTCATAGCTGCTCGTTCTCCTTAAGGGATCAATGGGTCGTTAGTAGGCAAGAACTGGGTTACCGGCAAATGACAACAATGTTAAAACCATGTGAACAAGCGCGGTCCGCAGGCCATAGCCAGGACAGAGTCAGCTATTCCCTCATTTTCCTGTCGCCGCGCGATTCGCTGCCCAACGGTGGAGTAATGTTCTCTTGTCATTACCTGCTCTTCCGTACAGCTACCTGAACCGATACCGAAGAATCCAATAGACGACCCGCCCAAAGGGTTGCTCCTTCAGAATTTAACTCGATCTTAGGGGGTTTAATTCTCGGAGGACAAGGTGATGGGGCTACCTTCATCAGGCAAGTGGTTATTGAGGGCACTACTGGCCGTGTTGTTCTCGACGGTGACCTGCCGGGCGCAGTTCCCCACTCTCGGGACTTCGCACAGATCAATTTCCGGCAGGGTCCTATTCGCTGGAAACAATCATCCGGCTGAAGGTGTGAAGGTAGAAGTTAGGCTGGTGACCGGCAGGCGGGTGACGACTACTTTCACTGACCGGAGCGGGAAGTTTGCTGCTGGCGAGCTTGCGCCAGGAACGTATGTCATTAATTTGGAGGAGCTAGGCTGCGAGCCGATTCAACAGCAGGTGCGGGTGGACTTCAACTCCAAACCATTGCTTCTGCATCTGGACCGCACCAATTCGACGCTCTCGGCGGAACTCGTTTCTGCAAGGGAATTGAGTATACCCTCGAAGGCTCGCCACGCTTTTCAGAATGGAGTCCAGCGCCTTGCCAGAAATGATTTTGCCGGAAGTTTGCCGCAATTTCAGCGCGCGATTGCAGAATTCCCTGGCTATTATGAGGCCTACCATCTAATCGGCGTAGCCGACCTAGAACTTGTACGCTCCGAAGATGCGGAGCAGGCTTTTCAGAAGTCGATTGAACTCAGTGCAGGTGGATATGCTCAATCAGAACTTGCACTCGGCGCATTACTCTGCGACCAACAGAGATTCGCCGAGGCCGAGCAGTTTCTCCGGAAAGGTCTAGAGCTTGATGATACGTCTTGGATAGGACGCTACGCCTTGGCACGAGCACTGTTTGCCTTGAGCCGTTTGGATGAGGCCGAGAGAGCTGCCGATGACGCAGTGCTTCGGAAGGCAAATCTTCCTGAAGTTTATTTGCTGCTCGGCGATATTCACATTCGTCAAAAGAACTACTCCGCTGTGGTGGAAAATCTTAACGACTATCTTGGGCTCGACTCCGATAGTGAAATGAGCGTCAAGGTCAGAGCTATTCAACAGGATGCTCGGCGCGCTCTCTCCCAAGAACAAGAAGAGGATTCTAAACGCACTTTAATGCAAACCGCTGCCGTTGGTCATTAACTTACCATCGTCAGAGGCGTTCCCACGTACGAATGACGTGTGCGCGTAGCACTTTTCCCGTTCGTATAGCCTACCCCCAAATATGCTTGATAGCCACTTACGCCCCCTGACTAGACTCATCCGAAGGGGGCCTCATTTCAAAGCTCCCCGTCTACCTAACCCCCGAGTCACTTGATGCTTGATGTTGCCACCACTAGACTCGCCAATCTAAGACCTTGTGCCGGAGAGACGCGTCAGTGACAGGCCTGACGCACGCGCGCCTTTTACGTAACAGGGCACTAGGCAGGCCAGGGACGCCAGGTGCATTTATTTCAAACTATTCCCAACGACCTGGGCGGCGGGAAGTGTTCGACCGGTTCAGGACTCGCCGTGAGAACGGCCCGGCGCCCGAATCCTAAACCGCGCGATTCGGTTATTACGGTCGCGTCGAAAACCCGAACTTAACCGGCCCCATCTTGTTCATCGTCTTGGGTCTCATTCTTATAGTCATGAGCCTAACGGAAACTACGCGATCCCTAGGCGCGGCCGTCGTCGGCGTAGTCGTTGGCGGGCTCGGGTATTTCTGGTTGCGTGGTTCGAAACCGATCTTGAACCTGCGCATTGCGAGCGCATCTGGGAAATCGACGCTACTAAAATCCGTCAACGAAGAATGGATAGCGTATCGCTCGGGCTAAACTCGCGTCAATAGCCTCCCGCCTCGTTTCGCTGCACGTCCGCTATTTTCTGATTGCGACACCAATCCGCATGTGGCGAATAAGTCTAAATCCTCAGAGACTCAGTCGCCGTGATGCTGGCGCATCATTCGCGTCACCAGCGTGGGCATTCCCGAAGTATTGAAGAGCAAGCCTTTGACCGAGACTATGCTGTTGACGGCCGGCAGCCCAGAACTTGAACTGTCGCCGTCCATCATCGTCATGCCTGAAAGCGTGTCCACGGTAATCTGCATGACCGCTGGCGTCGCACCTGTAAGCAGCGGTGAGAGTTGGTTCAGAACGAACGTGCCGTTGCTCATGTCGACGCTCATGACGTTGCCAGTGATCTGTGAAGGCCACAGGCGCACTAAATCAGTCGTGACCGTTGTAACGCTTTCGCTCGTCGAAACAGTCCCGGGCCGTATTTGCACGTTCTGACCAACGAGCAGGTCCGTGCCACTTTTGAAGCTGAAGCTTGAGCTACTAAAGCCACCGTCTTCTCCCATCTGTGCTTCAGCGACTTGGAACATCGCGCCCGTCTGAACCGTGACTACTACGGGCGAACCTTCGGAAATCCCAGCGGCCGGCTCCTCGTTGAACACCACCATGTGGAACTTCGTCATGCTGCCCGGCGCCGAGGTGGCCACGCTGTCTACGCTGGTGATGATTCCCTTGATGGCCTCTTTATTGGCGTCCTCCTCAAACTCGACGCGTTTGGCTAACATCATCCCCATGCCGCTTGCGCTGAGGTCCACGTCGAGAATCTGCCCCGCTTTGACGCAAGTGAGGTCCGCTGGACTGACCGTACACCCGGCGCGGTCGAAGTCTTGGAACACCGTGTTGGTGTCGACGCTGATGTTGAATGATTGCCCGCTCTGCTCGTTCATCAGGGTAAATGAATTCCCCATGGGGGCGGCGCTTACCTGTCCGTCGACCTCGTCGACTTCCTCTATTTCCTTGTTGCCCTCAGATTCGTCTCTCTGGATCAGACTTTGAATCGTGACCGTGGGGTTGACCATAGCGCCACTCAGCACCGAGGCGTTCACGTCTAAATCCATCTTGAGACCGACGACTGAATTCTTGGTGATGGTTATTGGGAATGGCGCGCTCGACAGCACTATGGGTGAATTGACAGTCGGCATGAGTTCGCAGGCCGTGTTATCCAGGCAAGTCCCGAACAGAGCCATGGAATGGTTCTCGATCGTCAGCGTCACATCTCCGAATTCCAGTGTAATGCTCTTGTAGGTGCCGGGCGGGACACCCGCCAGACTCAGGAATGCCCTGTCGGTCTGCAGATGACCGAACTCCACCTCAACCGGTGTGGACATTATCGGGACTGACGTACCATCCGACGCTTGCAGAGTCGCCTTGGTAATCACGGCCTCTAAGAAGAGCACAGCGATGCCGCTGGGTGGCGTATCTCCGATGGTCAGGATCATCGGGGTCATCGGCACACTGTTGCCCATAGGAGATGTGCTCGAAGAGTTCGTGGACCCGCCGCAAGCGGCCAGGAAGAGACTCGTTGCCAGCGCCATCATGAGAAAGGAAGTTCGCCACATGCCTCAGCCTCCGACTATTTGAAAGAGACCCCTTCGACGACAAAAAGGAATCTCTGTAGGTTAGAAGGGCGGAAGGCCGATTTTATCAAACACCATCCGCAGCAAATCTACTGATCTGGAGGACAGTTCGGGGATAGCTCATCGGGGAGGGGTACAACTTTGAGGTGGGTAGTTTTAGCGGGGTGCTATTTGATTCACCCCTCTTCTGCTTAGTCCAGCGGATTCTTAGAGATGAGGCCAACATACGCGGATTAGATGCGCATGAGGCAGTGACAATTTGTCTAAGCTTTGTCCAAGCGTGAGCTATTCCTTCAAAAAAAAAGGCGCACCCGATCCGCGCAGGTGGACCAACTTTAGGGTGGTGCGCCCATATAGCCCCGAGTCACTTGATGGGGTATATGGGGACACCCCCCTGTTTCTGGTACAGAGTGCTCGCGAGTCAAATTAGAACTAATTCGCAGTTACAAAAATCCCTGCCCGTTTTTTCGGACTTGGGCGCCAAAATCAGTCGAGTCTGGCATAATCGCAGACAGTAGCATCCCTCTATGGTACGTGTAGGTAAGCATCGCTCCGACTTCTTGTGGTATGTCCTGACGGGCCTGCTGGTGCTTTTCGCAATCGGTATTTATGTTGTTTACGTCCCAGAGAGTAAGAGGCCTGATAGAAAATGGGCGGAATTTGCCTTCTATAGTTCGTTCCTATTTATTTTTTCTGGCCAAATTCTATTGGCGCACACGCAGAAGGCCCACATTGTGGCTCGTAATGTTGGCTGTTTTGGTGTTGCATTTGT
>Ga0307479_10004459_pt1 | contig 12789 bp, 13 predicted proteins | sample atmos_gasesECM4C_FD_203743 | JGI IMG/M metagenome (GOLD analysis project Ga0307479, IMG submission 203743) | Hardwood forest soil microbial communities from Morgan-Monroe State Forest, Indiana, United States - atmos_gasesECM4C_515 | ecosystem: Environmental > Terrestrial > Soil > Temperate...
TAGCGGTTGGATCGACTGGTCAACGCGCTTTTTGCACGGACCAGACGGTGGTCATTGACGTAAACGCTGGCGGGACGGCGTGCACCCCCGGAACGGACCCCCCACTGGGTCAATAGTTGCGGCTTAAAGGCTGGACTAGCCAGAGTCGGCCAGGAACGGCACGGAAGGCACGGGACATAGACTCCGTGCCTTTTTGCTTTTAAGGGGGATTCCTCTTTAATTGTGTCCGCGATGCTCAGGATCTAACTAGCTTCAACGCAAGCTCACACAGCGCTGGTTGCCTTTCTGCGGCGATGTGGAGTGACGCAAATTGTCATTCGCGGCGCATCGTCGATGGCAAAATCTCGTCTTGAAGGCTGGCCGAAACGCCCGATCGATGTAAGTGTCTAGGAATCAATTGGTTAGAAGTAAGCCAGAGCCGCCGGGCCAAATGGCAAACCTTTTGCAAATTATCATGAGAGCGCTTTAACCCACGCCAAGGAGATTTCGAATTACATGAGACGCAAACAAGCTGGCTTTTCACTTATCGAGTTGCTGATCGTCGTGGCGATCATTTTGATCATCGCGGCCATCGCAATTCCCAACCTGATCCGGTCTCGTATGGCGGCGAACGAGGCTTCTTCCGCGGCGACACTTCGCACGCTGAACACCTCGGAAATTCTCTATTCGACGACCTATGGGGGCTTCTCACCCAATCTGAAAGATATGGGACCGAATGCCACCACGTGCGGTGCCACGGTGATCCCCACTGCTACCGCAGCCTGCTTGATCGACTCGACCCTGGGCAACGATCCCATTACTAAATCGGGTTACACGACGACCTACACGCCGGCGGGTACTCCTCCTTCTACATACACGATCGTTGCGCTACCGCTAGCGGTTGGATCGACTGGTCAACGCGCTTTTTGCACGGACCAGACGGTGGTCATTGACGTAAACGCTGGCGGGACGGCGTGCACCCCCGGAACGGACCCCCCGCTGGGTCAATAGTTGCGGCTTAAAGGCTGGACTAACCAGAGTCGGCCAGGAACGGCACGGAAGGCACGGGACTCAAGTTCCGTGTCTTCTTGCTTTTCGGGATGGATGAACCCTGCTCTGCCCTCCACTGTTCCTGTCTTGCTCCGAAGTCCAACGATCGTTCTGTAGGGAGCGCGGCACTCGTTCCGGCTTCATCTGGTGCGTCATGCTGTTACAATTATCCGCATGATCCACATGGTGCGCCGCGGCTACTCGATATTACTCATGTTTTCTCTGGCCGGCGCCATGAGTGCGAGGCAATTGACGGCGCGCTTTGAGGAGAGATATCGAGCCCCAAGGACGCTGCAAGCGACTTTTCTGGAGCGGTATTCGGAAGGCGGTCGGATGCTTCGTTCAGAGTCAGGAATCGCGTACTTCCGGCGGCCGGGGAAAATGCGCTGGGAGTACCAGCGCCCGGAAAGGGATCTGTTCCTAGTGGACGGAAAGACGGCCTGGTTTTACGTTCCAGCTGATCACACCGTCACTCGCGTGCCGGCCAAGCAAAGCGGCGACTTACGCACTCCGCTGGCGCTTCTCGCGGGCCAGATGAAGATTTCCCGCGTTTGTTCGCATGTGGAGTTTTCCGATGTGGAGAAGCCCCTGGTGGAGGGCAACGCGGTCCTGCATTGCCTGGTGCGCGGCGAAAAGCAAGATGCTGTCAGTGCAGAGGATGCGGAGAATGCTCTGAGCGCCAGTGCAAATGACGCTGTCTTTTTCGAAGTCGCACGCGACAGCGGAGAACTGGCGCGGCTGATCGTGCGACAGGCAGGCGGCGTCTCGGTGGAATTTCGCTTCGACAATTGGCGCTTCGACCCCGCCATTCCCGATACAATGTTTCGCTTCGAGCCCCCTGCCGGAGTGGCGATCGTCAATGGCGAATTAGCGGACGGCAAAAGCTAGGAGAATTGGGCGCCGGCCTACCCGTGCTATTCACATAACGGCCAACCCCAGCCGGCCTCCCCGCATATGAGTTAGATGAGGTAAACTGGGTACTTATGGGTGAGTTTGTTTGTCGTGTGGCAGATGCCAACGGCCGCGTATTTTCGCATGTCGAGGCCGCGAGTTCGGTGGCGGAGGCCCGTCAGAAGCTCGCCGACCGCGGCCTGTACGTGTATGCGGTCGATCAGCGCAACCGGCTTTTGCCTGGGATGCTCCAGCGCCGCGAGCGCTCCGTAGGCGGCAGCGACTTCCTGATCCTCAATCAACAGTTCAATACCCTGATCAAGGCCGGGCTGCCCATCCTGCGCGCGCTGGATCTGTTGGCCGACCGCGCGTCTTCCCCCAAGCTGCGTCCCGTTATTTCCCAGATTCGCGACCGCGTGCGTGAGGGCAAATCCCTTTCTGAAGCCATCACCGAAACGGGCGTCTTCTCGAAAGTGTATTCCACCGCGATCCTCGCGGGAGAAAAGAGCGGAAACCTTTCAGGCGTTCTGGAATATTACATCGCGTATCAAAAAGTAAGCACCGGAGTGCGCAAGAAGATTCTCGCCACGCTTGTCTATCCGGCGCTCTTGCTGGTGATGGCTGCGGTCATCGTTTCCTACCTGGTTACCGCGGTGATTCCCAAGTTCGCGATGCTCTACAAAGATCTCAATGTCCCTCTGCCCGCGCCCACGCGATTTCTGATCGCCGTGACCGTGGACTATCGCTATGCGTTTCTAGGTTGCATCGCCGCACTCATATTGTTCGCCATCGGTGTGTATTTTTGGTCGCGAACCGAGGAGGGCGGGATGGCTTTTGACCGCCTGAAGTTTCGCCTGCCGGTCCTCGGCAACACCCTGCTGAAATTTCAGATAGCGCAGTTCTCCCGCACCCTGGCGACTCTGTTGACCGGCGGAACGCCCCTGGTCGCGGGCCTGCAAACCGCTTGCGACGCGCTTTCCAGCAGATTGGTGCGCGACGCGGTCTCGGAAGCTACGCAAAGGGTTCGCGAAGGGGAATCCTTGCACCATGCCTTGGCGTCCAAGCAAGTGGTGCCCATGCTGGCGCTGGACATGATTGAAGTCGGCGAGTCCAGCGGTGCTCTGGCCCCCATGCTGACCAGCGTCGCCGAATTTTACGAAGATGAAGTAGCTTTGCGGCTCAGCGCGCTGGTTTCCTTCATCGAGCCTGCTATTCTGGTATTCATGGGCGCGCTCGTGGCGTTCATTCTGATTTCTCTGTACTTGCCAATCTTCTCGTTCTCAATTTCGGGGGCAACCTAAAGGATTCATGGCCACCACGGAACATTCCAACGTAATCGCGGGCATCACCTCCGCGGCCGACGAGCAGCACGAGCGCGAGGTCGCGCGCAAGCTGGCCGAGCGCTACCGCTACGCCTTTATCGACTTGCGCGAGCAGCGCATCGATCCCGAACTGTTTCGCACCATCCCCGCGGACTTGATGTTCCGTTACAACTTCGTGCCCCTGGAGATCCACGGGAACGTCCTGTCCATCGCCGCCGCCGACCCCGGCCAGGTGCAGATGAGCGATGAGCTGCCGCTGCTTTTGGGCAAGAAGCTCGCCATCAAAGTAGCTACCCCGCGGCAGATCGCCGACTTGCTGAAGCGCACGGAGCAATCCCAGCGCGTTCTCGAACAAGCCACCGAAGCGTTTACTTTGCAGGTGGCCAAGGAAGAAGAAGAAAGCGAAGAAACAATTTCCGGCGACCGCCTCACTCGCGATACCACCGTCAGTCCGGTCGTCCGCCTGGTGGAGACCATCATCTTCACCGCCCTCGAGCGCCGCGCCAGCGATATTCACATCGAGGCGCGCGACACCGAAGTCGCCGTGAAGTACCGCATCGATGGCGTCCTGCAGCACGCCATGCAGCCCATCGCTAAGGAATGGCATTCCACGGTGCTTTCACGCATTAAGGTGCTCAGCGACCTGGACATTGCCGAGCGCCGCGTCCCGCAAGACGGCCGTTTCCGCGTGAAGTATAAGGGCCGCTTCATCGACTTGCGCGTCTCCATCATGCCCGCAAGCCACGGCGAAGACGCGGTGCTTCGCGTTTTGGACAAAGAAACGCTGTCCGAGAAATTTCAGAGCCTCAATTTAGACGTCGTGGGTTTTTCTCCCGAAGAAACGCGCCGCTTTCGCCGCTATATTCGCGAGCCTTACGGCATGGTGCTGGTTACCGGGCCTACCGGCTCGGGAAAGACGACCACCCTGTACGCCGCTGTGAACGAAATCAAGACCGACGAAGACAAGATCGTGACCATCGAAGATCCCGTCGAGTACATGCTGCGCGGCATCACGCAAATTCCCGTGAACGAAAAAAAGGGACTGACCTTCGCGCGCGGCTTGCGCTCCATCTTGCGCCACGATCCCGACAAGATCATGGTCGGCGAAATCCGCGATCAGGAAACCGCGCAGATCGCCATCCAGTCCGCGCTCACCGGCCACCTGGTTTTCACCACCGTGCACGCTAACAACGTCACCGACGTCATCGGCCGCTTTATCAACATGGGCGTCGAGCCGTATAACTTTGTCTCCGCGCTGAACTGCATCATGGCCCAGCGCCTGGTCCGCGTGGTCTGCCCCAACTGCAAGAGGCCGAAGAAATATTCTCCGCAGGAATTGACCGAAGCCGGCCTCGATCCCGCGGTTTGGTCGGATATCACGCTGGTCGAGGGCGCCGGATGCCTGGAGTGTTCCGGCACCGGATTCCACGGCCGCACCGCCATCTGCGAGCTGCTGGACCTGACCGACCGTATCCGCGAAATGATTGTGGATCGCCGGCCGACCTCGGAGATCAAGCGCATCGCCCGCGAGGAAGGCATGATCACGCTGCGCGAGAGCGGCCTGGCCAAAATCCGCTCCGGCATCACGACGCTAAAAGAAATCAATAAGGTGACCTTCGTTGAGTAGCATTGCCACACTTCGGCAGGAGCCGCGCGAAGGCGGCTTGTTCAGCCGGCTCGCGCGCTGGCTCGATGCCATGCCGCATCCGCATCTGGCCATCGAGTTCGGGCCCGATCGCGTGGCTGCCGCCCGCTGGAAGGGCAATTCGGTGGATGAATTCACTGTGGAAACCTTGCCGCCCGCTGCGCTGGTGCCTTCCGCAGTTGAGCCCAATGTGATCAACGCGAACGCCTTGAAAACGGCCATGGCCAATATCGTTAGCCGCTTGCGCGCCAGGGACCAGGACGTCGCGCTGATTTTGCCTGATCCGGTTATTCGCGTCTTCGTGCAGCATTTTGATGAGTTTCCGCGCTCGCCGCAGGAAGCCATACCCATGCTGCGCTGGAAGCTGAAAAAGAGCATTCCTTTTGAGGCTGACGAAACGGTGATTTCCTACATGCGCCAGCCCGCCCGTGCGGAGGGCATCGACATTGTCACCGCGCTGGCCCGCCTGCGCATCGTGCGTGAATATGAAGCTTTGGCCGAAGGCGCAAGCCTGTGCTCCGGCGTGATTCTGAGTTCGTCGCTCGCGGCACTTTCCTTGCTCCTCGAGAAGAAAGCCACGCTGCTTGCCCGCGTTTCCGGCGTGGCGCTAACCACCGCGATCGTACGCGGCGGCGTGCTCTGCGGCTTCCGCTGCACGGAGCTTCCGGTGCACAGCGGCGACATCACGCCAAAAATGCTGCTGGATGAGATTTATCCCGTGGCCGCTTATTACCAGGACACTTGGGGCGAAGGCATCGGTTCCGTGCGGCTGGCCGGCTTGGGCGCGCGGTTCGCGGATTTTGTTCCGCCGCTCGAGTCCGAGTTTCACTGCGATGTAAGTTCGCTTTTGCATAGCGCGGTTTCCGCCGGCCGGATACCCCATGATGCCCGGCCGCTGGCAGATCGTGAAGCCGATGGTTTGGTCGGCTGGATGATGCATCGAAACTGAAGCCGCGAATTCGGTAAGGGAATCCAGGGAAAGTATGAAAGTTCGTTTAAACCTGGCGACAAATCCGTTGCAGACCCACCGCAGGTTCCTCGCGGTTTCGGGCCTCATCGGCGTGTGTGCCGGCATTGTTTTCCTGGCCCTCGCCTGGCATGTTTATTCCGCGCGCAAGTCGAATGAGGCGCTCCGCGTGCGTGCGGACGCCATCCGCGAGGAGATGGTTGGCCTGGTGCGCCAGAGTGACGAGCTGGAGACCTTCTTCAAGGAAGAACAGAATGCCAAGCTCAACGAGCGCTCCACCTTCCTCAATTCCTTGATCGACGAGCAAAGCCTCAATTGGACGCAGATGTTCATGGACCTGGAGAAAATCCTGCCCACTGGCGTGCGCCTGGTCAGTATCGAGCCTGCGCACGAAAAAGGCCGTGTACTGGTGAGGCTGATGGTCGGCGCCATCAGCGACGAGGCCAAGCTGAAATTCGTGCGCGCGCTGGAGAATTCTCCGGCATTCAAAGAGGTTCAGCTAGGCAGCGAGATAAATACTGAACCGCAACCAGGGACCGGCGATCTGGATCGTGTGCAGATTCAACTCACCGTCGTGTATGTGAGGAGCTGATGCGCCACGATTTCACATTTAAGAAGCGCGCGATTCTGCTGCTGCTGGTGGTGCTCATCGCCGCCGACGTGGCCCTGGGCTTCTACAGTTGGAACCTCGCGTCGGCACAAAGCGCGAAGCAGGAATTGTCGCTGCTGACCGTCAATCGCGACCTGCTGAAAAAAGACATCCAGCGCGCGCAGGAAATCCGCGGCCGCATTCCCGCGATTCAGAAGGATTGCGATGCATTTGAACAGTCGCTCTTCCGGGAGAGCACCGGATATTCGACGGTGAGCGCCGAGTTGGGCGAGCTTGCCGCTAAAGCCGGCCTGCGATTGAACAGCCGTTCTTTCAAACCCAAAGCCGTCAAGGGCCGCGACCTGACGGAGCTGACCATCGACGCGCAGGTGATAGGCGACTATCGCGGCGTGGTGCGGTTTTTGAACGGATTGCAACGTTCCAAGAACTTTTATGCGGTAGAGGGCCTCTCGGCCCGCTCTTCCAATCAGAAGCAGGGTGCCAGGGGAGCTTTGCAAGTGACCGTGCACATTAAAACCTACTTTCGGGCCGCGTGATGAATCAGAAGGCCAAAATCGCCGTGCTTCCCGTGCTTGTTCTTGCAGCGGCGGGAGTCTTCTATTACGACAGCATGGGCCCGTCGTTTTCGGAGAGGACATCGTCACTCGGCACAAAACCCTACTCTCCGCTTCCCGTCCCGAATCCCGCGCTGCAGCGCTGGAAACTAGATGCCAGCCGCCGCACCGAATACAAGAGCAGCGGCCGGGATTTGTTCAGTCTGACTCTGCCGCCCGCGCCTCCCAAGAAACCCGAGCCGACTCCCGATCCCGTACGCCTGCCTCCGCCCGAACCGCCTCCGCCGAGCCTGCCCGCCAATATGAAATTCTTTGGGTACGGCACCGTGCCCAATGGCACCTCCAAGCGCGCCTTCCTCAGTGATGGCGAGCAGGTCTTCATTGTCGGCGAAGGAGACACCCTGCTCGGAAGATTTCGCATCATAAGGATCGGCAACGCCAGCCTTGAATTTGAGGAAGTGGGCTCCGGCAGGCGCAACTCCGCCTCGCTCGATGAACAGGCGGCTCCGCCGGCATGAGCATCGTCATGAGAAATCGCCACGGAAAAACCGGCATCGGATCGCAGCGCGGATTTGCGATGATGATGGTTATGTTTTTGACCACCCTCGTGCTCCTGGGCGCCATGGCCGCTGCTCCCTATATCCGGACCGAACGGCAACGCGAAAAGGAAGAAGCGATGATCTGGCGCGGCAAGCAGTACGTGCGCGGTATCAAGCTCTATTATAAGAAGACCGGCCGCTTCCCGACGTCCGTGGACGATCTGACCAAGCCGAAGTTGGGCTCCCTGCGTTTCATGCGCCAGGCGTACGACGATCCGATGAACAAGACGGACGGCTCCTGGAGGATGATTTATGTTGGTCCGGCTGGGCAGCTGATCGGCAGCTTGAAACCGCAGCAGACTTTCCAAATGCCCGGTCAGCCTGGCGTGCCCGCAGGGACCAACCCGCAGCAACCTACAGGTTTTGGCGCGTCCGGATTCGGGCAATCCCCGGCAGCCCAGTCGGGATCGCCGCAGGGCCAGCAGGGTGCGACACAAAGCGGCGCGAATGCCGGTCAGCCCGGTTCAGGGACGCCGAGCGGCAATCCAACGTCCGCGGACGATGCCGCCAACGCAACTCCTTCCGGACTGGTGAACTCGTCGGATACTCCGGTGTTCGGTGGAAAGATTATCGGAGTGGGCAGCAAGATCAACAAGCGATCCGTGATCATCTACGACAAGGCCAAGAATTACCGTCTTTTCGAGTTTATCTGGAATCCTTCAAAAGACCTGGCCAACGCTCTGAACCAGCAAATGAACGCGCCGAATCAAAATCCTCAGGGACCCGCTCAAGGGCAAACGGGATTTGGGCAGAGTGGATTCGGGCAAGGTGGAAGCGGCCAGAGCGGATTCGGGCAACAGAATAATTCTCCGGCCCCTCAGCCCGGTCCACCAACCGCGGCGCCGCCTCCGGCTCAGAATCCTCCGCAACAATAAGCAGAATCTGCCGCGATTTCTCTTCTTTCGAAAATTAGAACTGCGCTGCAGGTTTGGTGGTGTTACTGGTGGCAGCCACTGGCGGTGCTCGCGGCGGAGTCTTGTCCGCTACCGGAGGGCCGCTGGATTTGCGCTGCTGGTAGGTGTGCTGCACTTGCCGGATGTAAGAAATCGTTTCGGCAAACGGCGGCACGCGCTGCCCGTATTGCTGCACTCGTTCTGGGCCGGCGTTGTAAGCAGCCAACGTGAGCGCCAGGTCGTTCTTGTAGAGCTGCAGAAGCTCGCTGAGGTAATGCGTGCCCGCGTCGATGTTTTCCTGCGGGTCGAAAATATTCTTTACGCCCAGGCGCATCGCCGTCGCGGGAAGGAGCTGCATCAGTCCGCGCGCGTCGCGGCGCGAAATTGCTCTGGGGTCGAAATTCGATTCCGCGGCGATCACGCTGGTGATTAGGTCAGCGTCGACGCTATAGCGTTTGGCCGCCGCGCGAATCAAATCGCCGAAGGGCTCCTGCGAAACTTCCACAGGTGGTACGGAAACGAAAATTTCCTCTGGCTCGATCGCCACGACCTGCTCGACGGGTATCTCTGCGGTCCCGCCTTTCATCTGCAAACGGTATTTGTCGCCGACGATCTGGTAGCCGGTTACCGCCAGGCGTTGCCCGCTGCGCAGCACGATATATTCGGCGCGCAGAGACGGGGCGGCCCATGTCAGAAAAAACACGATCAAGGCCAGGTGCTTCAGCCGCACGGAGCTACCTCCCGCAGCGCAAACTGCTCGATGGCCGCGGCTACGCCATTATGGTCGTTAGAGGCCGTTTCATGCCAGCCAAAATTTCTCAGCTCCGGCACGCAGTTTCCCATCACCACCGGAACGCCCGCGAAGGAAAGCATTTCCAGATCATTGTGATTGTCCCCGATGGCCATCACTTCCGCGCGGGCCAGACCGCGTAGAGCCGCCCATTCCGCCAAGGCGGCCCCTTTGGAACACTGTGGATGAATCACGTCGATCATCGCGAAATCGCGACTCGCGTAAACTGTGGAGGCAACTCCGAACTTTTCGGCTGCTTGCGCGCTTCGCAGGATCGCTTCGGCGTCGCGCATGGGCTCCACTTTGCCCGATAACATCACTTGCAGCGGATCTTCCGTTAGACAACTTTCGAGCGGGACGGCTTGGCCGAGAAATTCCTTGTTGCGCGCGTAGTATGCGGAGCAGATTGGATCATCGCTGGCAAAGACTTCGAGAATTACCTGGTTTTCGCGCGGCCGGTCGAACACCACGGCGCAACCGTCGCGCCATGGCTTGGTGATTTCCAAAACGCGTGCCGCCGTTTCGCGGGGAAGCAGGTGCCGCAGGTGCGTCTTGCCGTCTTCGGTGCGAATCAGCGCGCCGTTGCTGACGATCATGGTCAGCGGCGAACCAATCTGAACCGCAATGGGCACGGCGAAGTCATATCGCCGGCCGGTAACCAGCGCGACCTCGATTCCGCGCCGCGTAGCTTCCGCGATGGCCGAGCGATTGGCCTCCGGCAGCGTCCACCGGCTATCCAGCAGCGTTCCGTCGATATCCAGCGCTATAAGCTTCACGGCCATCCCGTAATTATACCGTGGATTAGATGTGTTTTCGGACGCTCGCGCTGTGCGGTCCGTCCGGCGAAGCGGCCAAAGCGGCTGTGCTAGACTTTTGGAGCTGATGATCACCGAAACAACGGCGATGGAGCTGGAATGCTCCGAATGCGGCAAGACATACGATGCCGCAGTCGAGCAGCACTTGTGCACTTGCGGCAAGCCGCTGCTGGTTCGCTACGACCTGAAGCGCGCCGCAGCCACGCTCACGCTGGAAAATCTATCGAAGCGGGTTCGAAGTTTGTGGCGTTATCGCGAGGTTCTGCCGCCAGGCGAGCCAGTGACGCTGGGCGAAGGCATGACGCCGCTGGTGCACGCGGCCCGGCTCGGCGTTTCAATGGGGTTGCAGCGGCTGTACGTGAAGGACGAGGGCTTGAATCCAACCGGCTCGTTCAAGGCGCGAGGCATGAGCGCGGCCGTGACGCGCGCAAAACAACTCGGCGCGAAGGCACTCGCGGCGCCGACGGCGGGTAATGCCGGCGGAGCTTTAGCTGCTTACGCGGCGGCGGCGGGAATTCCGGCGGTGATTGTGATGCCGGCGGATATTCCCGCATCGAATGCGATGGAGTGCCAGGCGTTCGGAGCGAAAGTGGTGAAGCTGGACGGGCTGATTTCCGATTGCGGGAAATATGTGGCGGAGCGCAAGGATCGCGAAGGCTGGTACGACGTTTCGACGCTGAAGGAGCCCTATCGCGTCGAGGGCAAGAAGACGATGGGTTACGAACTGTGGGAACAGTTTGGCGGGAAATTGCCGGAAGTGATTTTGTATCCGACGGGCGGCGGCGTGGGGCTGATTGGCATGTGCAAGGCATTCGATGAAATGCAGGAGATGGGCTGGATTGGCGAGCAGCGGCCGCGCATGGTCGCCGTGCAAGCAGAGGGATGCGCTCCCATCGCGAGAGCCTGGGAAGCGCATCGCGATGCCGCGGAGTTTTTTCCGAATGCTGCGACGATTGCATCCGGATTGCGGGTGCCAGGTCCGCTAGGAGATTTAATGATGCTGCGCATGCTGCGACAAACCAAAGGCACAGCGCTGACGGTGAGCGATATGGAAATGTTGCAGGCGGGAAGGGAACTGGCTTCGCTCGAAGGCATTTTTGCTGCGCCAGAAGGCGCCGCCACCGTGATCGGCGCGCGCAAGCTCGCTGCGTCAGGTTGGATCGAGCCGGAGGAAAGCGTGGTGCTCTTCAATACCGGCACCGGCTACAAATACGCGGAAGCGTGGCAGCGCGCATTACAGGCCTAGCGCGCAGAGGGAACAGTTCTGGCCGGGCTAAAGCCCGGCACCTACTTACGATGACGACACGCAGACTCTATTACGACGATTCGTACCAGCGCGAATTCAGCGCGCAGGTGCTGAGCTGCGAGCCGGAGCTGCACGGGTCCACGCCGGCGTGGGGCGTGGTGCTGGATTCCACCGCGCTGTATCCGACCTCCGGCGGGCAGCCACATGATTTGGGGAAGCTGGGCGATGCGAACGTGCTCGATGTGCGGGACGAAGGCGAGGACATTGTTCACGTGGTTGATCGGGAAGTGCCGCTCGGTTCCGTAGCGGGGTGCGTGGATTGGGCGCGGCGATTCGGTCATATGCAGCAGCACACCGGCCAGCATCTGCTTTCTGCGATGTTTCAGGAGCGCTTTGGGCGGCCCACCGTTTCGTTTCACCTGGGGAGCGACTTTTGCACCATCGACCTGCGCGGGCCGGAGCCGAGCGAGGAAATTCTGGAAGGCGCGGAGAGCGCGGCGAACCAAGTCATTTCCGAAGATCGTCCTATCGCGGTGCGCTACGGTACGGGGGAGGAGTTCACGGAGCTCGGCGTGCGCAAGGAAGTGCAGCGTAGCGGGATTTTGCGGGCGATCGAAATTGAAGGCGCGGACGTGCAGCCCTGCGGCGGCACGCACGTGAAGAGCACGGCGCAGATCGGAATCATCCTGGTGCGGCGCTGCACGAAGATGCGGCAGGACTGGCGCGTGGAATTTGTTTGCGGCCGGCGAGCGTCGCGCGTGGCGCGGCACGATTTCCAGCTTTTGCAGCGCGCCGCGGATGACTTGGGCTGCGCACCCCAAGACGTGCCAGGTTCGGTGCAGCGCGCCATCAGCGAGCGCGACCTGCATTTCAAGAATGTGCGAGGGCTGCTGCAGCGGCTGGCCGAAGCGGATGCGGCGGTAGCGCTGCAGTCGGCCGAATTGGACGGGAACGGAGTCCGCGTCGTAGCACGCGCTTTTGGCGAAGAGACTCAGGCGGAATATTTGAGCAACTTGGCGACGCAGGTTGCCAAGACTAAAAAAACGGTCGCCTTGCTGGCTAGATCCGCATCCGGCGACCTGATTTTTGCGCAGCATTCTTCGGCCGGGAAGGATATGAACGCGCTGCTAAAGCAAGTCCTTGCGCAATTCGCCGGCAAGGGCGGCGGGACGCGCGATTTCGCGCGCGGCAAATTGAATGACCCCGCGCAGGCCAAGAAGGCAGTGGCCTTAGCCGAACGCCTCGTATCTGCCGGCTAGCTTTTGGCGGATTTATGACCGGTCTAAAGACCGGCCACTACAGAGCGTGTCGAGTGATATGGTTCCGCGAGGAACGCAATGAATAGCAAGATGAGCCGGCGGGAAGCATTGAAGTTGGGAAGCAATGCCGCTGTATCCGCAGCGATGGCACCGATTCTTTCAGCCAATT
>Ga0307479_10004460_pt1 | contig 12788 bp, 10 predicted proteins | sample atmos_gasesECM4C_FD_203743 | JGI IMG/M metagenome (GOLD analysis project Ga0307479, IMG submission 203743) | Hardwood forest soil microbial communities from Morgan-Monroe State Forest, Indiana, United States - atmos_gasesECM4C_515 | ecosystem: Environmental > Terrestrial > Soil > Temperate...
AAGTAGGCTTGTTTCTGGTGAGAACGATTCCACTGATCTGTCTTCTCATGGTTGGCATCCGCGCCGCGGCACTTCCCCTACGCATACCGACCGGTCCGCGATGGTGTTGGTACAACACGCTGCCGGGCAACCTGGCACGAGCGCGCATCCTGGCGCAGTTGGACGGGACTCCGGGCGAGCATCTTGTGATCGTCCGTTATGAACCGAAGCACGACACCGATTGGGAGTGGGTGTATAACGACGCGGATATCGACCACTCAACGGTCGTCTGGGCAAGAGATATGGGCGCCGCTCAAAATAAGGAACTCATCGAGTACTTCAGAAGCCGGCACGGGTGGACGATTGATGCTGATGAGGACACCCCGCAATTGCGACCGTATCAGGAGCGCCCAGACCCGTCCGAGGAGGACGAGCTGAAGAGAACGAGATTGGGCTCTTTCGGCGCTGGCGCGCCCACATACGAGATGGGCAGAGTGGCCAGAAGCAGATGACCTGCCAGAACATCAACCCGCGAGTTCCTTGCCCTCTACAAACTTTTCGTCCATTTCTCTTCGCCGCGTTCGGATATCTGTTCGTTGTTCAGGTGGCTCTCTGCGTGATCTCTGTCCGCCCCGCGCTTGAAGGCCATGCTGACTTCCGCACGTTCTACTGTGCCGGCTACCTGGTTCGCACCGGCCACGGCGGGCAGATATACGATTATGAAGCGCAGAAGCAGGCTCAGAATGCGCTCGTCGCTCCGTCTGATGTGGCGCTGCCCTTCTATCACCCTGCGTATGAGGCTTTGATTTTCGTGCCATTCTCAGTGCCCACCTATCGTGTGGGATATTTCCTCTTCGCCGGATTCAACGTCGCGTTGCTGGTGACATCAGCGATGTTGTTCCGACCTTATCTTTTCGGACTCGTGTCCGTCTGGCGGGGTTTGCCCCTTTTGCTGCTCCTTTTGTTCTTTCCTACGGGATTGGCGCTAATGCAAGGTCAGGATTCGATCTTGCTGTTGGCGTTGTACTCCTGTGCGTTCGTCGCAATTGTTGCGGGAAACGATTTTCTTGCTGGCTGCTTGCTCGGACTTGCGCTGATGAAATTTCAAATCGCGCTGCCTGTGGCGGTGCTGTTTTTGATTTGGCGGCGCTGGCGCATTATTACTGGCTTCGTTGTCAGTGGCTCTGCGGTCCTGATCGCTTCCATATGGCTAGTTGGATTTCACGGTCTGATCGCGCATGCCCGTTTTTTGCTCGGCGTGAGCAGCGATCTCGCCACATCCGGGGATCAGCTAAGAAATGGAATCTTCCCTCGGGCCATGCCGAATTTGCGCGGGATGCTTTTCTCACTGGAGGGGGCACACCTGCCTAATATTTGGTTGCAGAGCGAAATTGCCGCCCTGTCTCTTCTTGTTTTATGGTGGACGGCAAGAAGAGGAAAAGAAGTTACATTTCCAGGAAGCGCCTTTGCGCTGACAGTCGTGTGCGCCCTGCTCGTCAGCTATCATGTGCAAGTGCATGATCTAACTCTTCTGATTCTTCCGATCGCACTTTGGCTCGATCGCGCCACTCTGAAGTCTAGAGCGGGCGAAGGGGTTATGACCACCGCGCTGCCAGCGCTCTTTCTTGCCCAGCCTGTCTATCTATTTCTGACAACCCACGGTTTGTTGTGGCTGCTGAGTCTGCCAATGCTCGCGCTCCTATTGCTTTGGCCCAAGCCCGATTGATGAGAGGGATGGCTTGCACTGTCATGCCGATGTACAACGAGGCTGCCAATCTCACTGAGCAGTTCCCTCGAATTTTCGATCGGGCAGAAAGGAATGCGACCCACGAACTGCACGTTCTGATCGTCGATGACAACTCGCCGGACGGTACCGCTTCGGTCGTTGTCAAATGGATGAATGAAAATCCCCATATCCACCTCTTAAGCGAAGGAAAAAGGGGGTTCGGTGAAGCTTACAAGCGCGGCATGGCGCGCGCCATTGCGACGCTCGACCCGGAGTCCGTCCTTCAGATGGACGCGGACCAACAGCATGACCCAAGTCGTCTCCGTTTGTTGGTAAGTTTGACGCAATACGGCGATCAGATCGAATTCCTGTCCAATCTAGGCTGGCTGTGGCGTACCCGTTTTCGCAGGCATGTCTAGCGGCGAGACAATGATAAAATATATTTTTCGTAACTTCCACTACGTAGCAACCGTGATCCTTGCACTCGCACTGATCCCTGCCTTCCGCGCTGCGCATCTTCCGTTGAAATTTGCCTGGACGTCCTATTTTGTAACATATTGGTGGTCACTTGGTTTTCAGTCCATGATGACAGCAGTCGTATTCTACGCGATCGGCTTCCCATCCGAATTTCGCAGGAGTCTCACCTCACGTGTGGGACATCGAGAAAACCCGCTCAAAGAGATACTCGCGATCTTCCTTCCAGCAACTTACCTCTTCATAGTGTTCGTTTTGGTATTCAGCTACAACGACGTCATTGCTTCGTTCCGTTTCGACGGGTCCGCAGACGTCGCTCTGAACCAGGTAGATTCATGGATTCTAGGGGGGGTAACGGTTTCATCTTTGGCGCGCGGAATTCCACTCCGTATGTCCAAAGCGATGGAAGTAATCTATTTCCTCATGTTCTCGCAGATGGGTGCCTTCCTGATTTTGCTGGCACTCCGCTGCGGACGGAAAACAGCGATGCTGTTCATCTCGGCGATTGCAACCGCCTATTATCTCAGTCTGATCATCTTCTACTTTGTGCCGGCGACAGGGCCTTACTACCTCTCCGTACTGAATCACGATGGAAATTACATCGGTCTGGGAGAGAGGTCATTCGTACAAATGTTAGAAGCGATGCGAAATCATCTTCGACCTCAAATAATAGGAACGGACTACTTCATCGCACTTCCATGCCTGCACGTGACACAGCCTCTCATTGCGCTATGGTTCGTTCGGCAATGGAGACGTGTGATGGTAGTTCTAGTGGCATATTGCCTTATTCTTTTTCCTTCCATTGTGCTGCTGGAACAGCATTATGTGATTGACGTGATTGGAGGCGTTGCCGTGGCCATAATCGCGATCACGATGGTGGGCGAGTATTAATAATCGATTCAGTTGGCAGACGATCCCTTATGATGCGGGCAAGCATTTTGACGATCATTCTCATGGCGCGAAGTTCCACGGTATATGGAGCAAAGCTTCCAATCGTAATACCACTGGCAGTAGTCTGTTCGGTGATTATAGGACTAATCCCAATGGCAGCAGCAAGGGGCAAACTTCATGTTCCAGGCTACGTTGGGCTGGCACTGATTGCGTTCGCCGCGAGTCTTGCCTTTGGCAAGCTTGCAGGATTCAAGAGAGTTGCCGCATCTCCTGCGGGGCCAATTCTTTCGATCATCTTTTTTCTCTTGATTGCCGTGGTGGCCGGCTCAATCCTTGCGCTTTTCTTTTATCGCGATCCGCCAGTGACCTAGCGACTGCCACGGCGCATCGCAGATGAGGTGCGATTAAGCTCGGGATCGGATTCCGTCGACCATCGCAATCGCCAATATAGCGATGAGAATTCCTCCGATCAGATCCACCACATAGTGTTGCTCCAGCAATAGAATGGGAGGAATCAGAAGCATAGAGAACGCCAAGAAAATCAGGCTTATCCGCCTCCACTTGCGTATAAACCATAAAATGACAACTGGCTGTGTAATGTGAAGACAAGGCAGCGCCACGTAGTAGTCTATGCCCACGACCGGCAAATGGCGATTGTGAAGGGCAGCGAGCTTCTCGATGAATCCTGCTTGCGCCAAATAAATCGCTCCGTGACCGAGCGGTGTCGAATACGGGCGTAGGAAGTAAGGTCCAGTCGCGGGCACAAAGAAGAAAATAATTAGTCCCAAGTAATATGCGGTGGCTATTGTCCCAACGAACTGCATTGATCTTTTCTGTCCGCACCGAAGCCCAATTAGGATAATGCAGCATCCAACTACCGGGAAAAGGGCGGCATAGATCGTTTGCATCAGCGGCACGATCCAAGCAGGGGAGTGCAAGAGAACACGAGAGGAGATGGCTGACACAGTGTAGCCGCCAAGGAGCAATTTGTCCGCCTGATTCAACTTGAAGTCCCAGCTGCCGTCAAACCGAAAAGTGGCGATTACGTCGTTGTAGCTCATGACGAGAATCAACGTCACGAATAGGTATGCGGAAGGCAGTACCGTTGACGCAGCTGCCTCCTTCAGTCTCTCGAGCTGCGTCGGCAAATCGCCACGCTCCCTGCGGTCTTGATTTAACCAAGCCAAAAACTCCGAAGGAAACGCAACTAGATACAAGACGAGCGCCAAGAATATCGACTCGATACCGAATGCCAGCCAATAGACTTCGAAGTACTGAGCCCACGCAAAATGGAGTGGAATTCCAGACGCTCTGAACGCCGGGATGATGGCTGCCAGGAGACCGAACGTCGCCATGATGTGGAACCTGCTGAGCGATGCTGCGAAGCGGTGAAAAATGTGCCACGCTCTCTGGCCAATCATGCCTGCGCCCATGCTTGCAACGGAGGTCCGTGTGGGCGCGATAGTTTATAAGAATTTACGACGCTTTGTAAGAGTACTCGGCGATCCTCTCGATAAAATTCTCGTACCCGCGAAGGTGGCTCGTGCCTCCAGCGGTCGGGGCTTTGTGGGCTTAAGATGAGCAAGGTCGCAAAGCGACTTTTCAGCTAGAGCGCCTGAAAAGCCTTCTCTTCCTTCGCGTGCGCCCTCTCAGTTAGCTTGATAGAAAATCGCTCTTTTCATTTCCAACGTAGATAAGATAATACGTGTCGGGCAAACGGCGTCGTGCTTTCCTTCACGTCACTCGGACATCTTCGAGATTCTTGGGATCGGACAGATGTGATCTAGATGATACACAAAGCACTGAGAACCTGAAACTCAAGCTAGGAGAGTACTTGACGCTAAGAATTCCGGAGGTTGAGGACGATGATTATTAGAACCACTTCGGCACCAAGCGCAATGTTCCTCTGCCGTTCGGGATTTTGAGGTGGGCCTCGACAATCACTGGCAGCTTACGAACCCGTTCGAGGCCGGGCACGTTTATTCGGTAGCAGCGAACGATTTTCCTCCCGGGATGTTCTCCTCCTCGGTCAATTTGGATTCAAGGGGAGATTATCGAGGTGAGCGTTGAATTGTGTGGAACTCGGACTAGTTCTGACCACTCTCGTCCTGGCTCTCTGTTGCCCAACACTGGGCTCGAATTGGTTTGCTAAGATGGAACGAGTGTTCGGAAGCCTAGCGGGGAGGCAGAGGATCTCTGTGCTCGTCGTAGGTCTTGCGGCTCTCGCGGCGCGCGCGGCCGTTTTGCCGATTCTTCCAGCTCCCCAACCGTACGTAACCGATGAATTCAGCCAACTCCTCCTTGCAGACACACTGTTGCATGGCCGCCTCGCAAATCCGACCCATCCGATGTGGATTCATTTCGAGACACTCCAAGTCATCATGCATCCGACTTACGCATCCATGTACCCGCCGGCACAAGGGGTTTTTCTTTTTGTGGGCCGAATAATAGGAGGGCACCCATTTGTTGGTGTCTGGCTAAGTCTCGGCATCATGTGCGGGGCCATCTGTTGGATGCTTCAAGGGTGGATGGCTCCAGGCTGGGCTCTGCTTGGCGGATTCCTGGCGGTGATCCATTTCGCTGTGTTCAGTTATTGGGCGAACAGCTATTGGGGCGCTCCAGTCGCAGCTGCTGGTGGAGCACTAGTTTTAGGCGCCCTGCCACGAATCATTCAGCGGGTCCACTGGGTCGACGCGGTAGTCATGGGTCTCGGACTGGCTGTTTTGGCAAACAGCCGCCCTTACGAAGGATTTTTCCTCGCCTTGCCGGTGGCCGCTGCCCTTTTGGCCTGGTTGTTCAAGCAGAGAGGAACGACGCTTCGGACGACAATCCGGCGCGTGGTCGCCCCTTTGGCCCTCCTAGTGCTCCTCGCTACGCTGGCCACCGGATTTTACTGTTGGCGTGTTACCGGAAATCCGCTGCGCATGCCACAGCAAGTTGATCGGGCCACCTACGCCGTTGCGCCGTATTTCCTCTGGCAGCACCCTAGGCCAATCCCTGCGTATCGGCAGGAAGCGATGCGAGAGTTGTATGTCACCTACGAAATGAGCGTCTACAACGATACCCGGTCGATTTCGAAATTGATTGCCTTATGGATCATTAGAAGCGCAAGCTTTTTGCTTTTCTATTTGGGATCCGCGCTCGGGCTTCCCTTGGTTTTGGCTGTTGCGGTCCTCCCATACGGATTCAGATGGGAGAGCCTACAGTGGACAGCGCGCTTTTTGTTATTTGCAGTTGCAGCATCAATCGTGGGTCTCGGAATGGAGGTATTTTTTTCTCCACATTATGCGGCGCCTATGACCTGTTTGATTCTTGCCCTCGTCATGTTATCGATGCGCCGCGTTCGGGACTGGACCTGGAGGGGAAGGCCAGTGGGTGTGGCACTAACCCGGGCGGTCCCTCTGATCTGTTTATCGATGCTGGCATTACGCGCAGCAGCGCCTGCGTTCCACCTACCCGCTACCAAGGGCGGGCTTTGGACGGGTTACAATGCGAGCCTAATCAAGTCGCCCCGCGTACTCGTCGAATCAGAATTGCGGTCACTTCCTGGCAATCAGCTTGCAATCGTTAGATACATTTCTCGAGGGTCTAGTAGCCCGCAGCCAGGCTGGGTCTACAACGATGCGGATATCGAGCAAGCGAAAATTGTGTGGGCCTGGGATATGGGCGCGGCTGAAAATCAAGAATTAATCGACTGGTTCAAGAACCGGAATGTTTGGCTCGTGGAAGCCGACGATAGAGCTCCGCATTTGTCACCTTATTCAAATCCGAGGAATGCGGGCAAGTAGTTCGACCACGTCGAACCATATCCACATGGCGCACCCGCGGATCGTACGAACTTCGCGTTGGCTCGCTTAATCCGGCCGATTATCTGGCAGGCACTTCAACTGCCACTTCGCTGACCACAACCCGAACCCTCCCGGGAAGGCCTTCTTCATGATGTTTTCCTGTAAGGCTTGGGATCAGCCTCTCCCGCAAATCAAGAAACGGAACCTCGAACAGGTACGACGCCAACATACCCGTACCAATTGCCGTGGCGAGATAAGCGCCTGCCATCAGCCCTGAGTCGGCTGGTTCGAAAAATGACAAGGTGATTACGTGCCATAAATAAATTGAGTAGGATGACGCACCGACAACTGCCATCAGTTTTCCTAAGATCCCCTGGCGACTGCGTACCGACGTCCACGCGACCAGAAGAGAGAATCCGATGTACAGGCTGGAGAGGCCAACCGTTTGCATCGCCCGTGAGCTGTGCGCCATTAGTATTAACGGTGAGCAAAAAACGGCTGCGGCCACCAGCGCCCAATGCTTGGTCAAAGGTTGGAACCAATTCGGCTTGAAATCGCGCAGGTAGCGTAGTAAAACGCCAGCGAACAAGCTGTCCATGCGCATGTGCGATGCTATCGCGGTAGCCCCGGCCGGGGCTGCGAATCGAGATGCGAGAGAGACTGTAGCAACTGCCACGAAGATGGCAGGAATCGCAGCAAATGATTTTCGGAACTTAGCAAGAAACAGCAAAATGAGTGGTAGTAATAAATAGAAATGTTCCTCGACGCTTAAAGACCATAGATGCACGAACGCGTAGTTGTCGGTTCTGAAGTAGCTCGCTGTAAACGTTGCGGCCGCAAAAAATCCAGGCCACATTTCTGGTATGGGAGTGAGGAGCATCACGACCGCTATCAGGGTCAGATAGCAGAAAAAGGGTGGCCATATTTTGAAACCACGACGCCAGAAGAATCGTGCAAAGTTGATCTGACTTGTTTCCTTGTATTCACGAAACAGCAATCCTGAAATCAAGAATCCACTCAGCACAAAAAATAGGTCGACCCCCGCCCAGCCCGCCCGCGCCCAACCCACATGCGCACGTAGCCCATAGTGGAAACAGAGAACCATCAGCACCGCGACGCCGCGCAAAATGTCCAACGATGGATTGCGTTTCTGCATTTTAGTTCTGCTCGTCAGCCTGATGGCATGGATCGCAGATGGCGGAAACCTCTTTTCTAACACAGACGCTAGCGAGACTATGAAATAGCTGAAGTGGCCCGGCCCACCGACAGGCGCTCACCGCGATGGCTATTGCGAAGACGGGCTGGCACACCGAGCTGGCTCGACTGATCCCCACAATACGCAGCGATCTGCTGCACTCACGGCGTTGAATGCGAAACAGTGAGCGTTGTTTGTCCACCCAGGATTTAGTCGGACTTATTCTCCTGCACTTCGATCTTAATTTTCTGTTGGTAACACACTTAGAACATGATCGAAAACAGAGCGGGGCGTTTCTTAAACGATCCATGATAGGATGCCACCACTGCAGCAAGGACGGGCAACGCCGGCGCGGGAATGGAATTGCAAGATCACCTCTCTGGCGAGCGGCAGAATTGGAGGAAAACAAGATATGGCTTACGAGCAGTGGATGATCGTGCTGTTGATGGCGCTGTGTGTCCTCGAAGGGCTGGTTTTTGTCGAGGTCCGGCGTCTCAGGATGGGAAAAGGGCCCAAGTAGAAACAGAACTCCCGGACATATCCCAACTGTTTTTACGGCGGGAGCCTCTACTGCTCCAGTCTCACGGTTTCTGACGCCTCGAAAACTGGCGCGATCGAAATAGGTCACGACTGCATACGCGCGAGCGCTTCTACGACGGGGTGAGATGAGTTCGCGGACAGGTCGCTTAGTCCTGACCGAGCGCGCCTCCGTCATTTTCGAAAAGCGAACTTTCGCAAACATCATTCCCTCTCCCAATTTCTACGCCATCTGCACAGATCGACTGCCACCTGTTTCTTGAATCCCGAAGCGTTACCTGCCACGCGGTGCGCTACTCAACGGTCAGCGAAACGCTTGTGCTCTGCGGTGATGAGCCGACCCCCGAACCGGTTACGGTTACAGTGTACGCACCAGACGGCGTTCCCAAGCTTATCAGGCTGCTTCCGCCACCACCGCCGCAGTTGCAAAGAGTTACTCCCAAGAAAACGAGAACAAGCAATCCAAGCGATGCTGCCCAGCGCCTTCTCGGCCTAGGAACTCCCAACAGGAAAATGCAGGCCAGAGCAAGACCCGCGCTCGCTGCGAAATAAGCTGGCTTATTCGGCCGATTCCCCGGTTGGAGCATACTGCTCAGGCCTTGCTTAGTTGAAATCCTCAGGGTCGCAGTGGCGGTGGTGGCTGTAGCACTGAGCGCTACCGAAGGTGGATTCACGAAGCATGTAGGCGGGTCATTCACAGGTAGAGGAGAGACGCTGCACGCGAAATTGACCGAGCCTGTGAAGTTATTCATTCTTGAAACCGTAAGGGTTGACGAACCGGACTTGCCCGCTACAGCAATGTCGACGCTCGCAGGATTTGGCGAGAGGCTGAAGCCGGGAGGGAGTGCTGCCACTGCTGCCTTTACTGCCGAAAGTGCATCAAGAAGCCCGAAGCCCTCGATATTGTTCGGAACGGGCTCGGATACACCTGGAAGCGGTACGGCCGTCGAAGTCAAAAAGTTTCGCAAATTCGCACGTTGTGTTGCTGCATCATTGACAGCTAAACCAGACGAAGCTTGCAAAACGAGTGCGGCAATGGCGGCCGCGTGAGGTGCCGCTGCGGAAGTGCCAAAGAAAGTGCAAGGCGTATTGCCCAGCGCACAAGGGGGACCGCTCGTCAGTCTTCCGTTGGACCCGAACCCACCCGCGCCAGTGACCGATACGCCGTCTGTGGCCGTCACATCGGGTTTCGTTCGACTGCCCGCTTGAGGTGTCGCTTCCGTTGGTCCTTGACTACTGTAAGGCTCTATAACTGTTGCAGGCTGGTTGCCGCTCCCATCAATTTGAGCATCGGTAGCACCTACAGACACCACGCTTACGGGCGAACCACCAGCGTCTGACTGGGCAGGCACACTTCCTGCCGACGTAAAGAAGTTAAGGTTTTGAAAGTTTCCAATCCCTTCGACAAACATATCAAAATTTCGTGCAGCAGCGGCGTTGCCCACGTTCTGCACGAGTATGCCAACTTCCTGCGTCACACCGGAACTGTTCGTGTAAAACAAAGTTTCAACTGGAGGTTGCGTGCCCGACTGAGGATTGATGCTGCATTGCAAAGGGGTCACAGGCTTGCTGTTCTGCACCAAATATAGGTAAAGATCGTAATCGTTGTTGGAACCCGTGAATGGGTCATTCCACGAAAGGAAAACAACTACCGTTGCGCCATCTGGAAGCTGAAGGAAATTTGCAGGCTTTGGACCAAGGTTCATTCCATCCCTTGTGTTGGCCGTAGCTTGAAATAATTGCACATCGCCTTTTTGGGAGGTGCCACCCTGTGACGGAGGGCAGGCGAGAGTCAAATTCTGGCCAGAATCGGTCCACGGTTCACCCCAATGGTTGAACACCTGGTTCCCTACTGATGTGAAGTAGCCTTGAATCGGGCTTGTGTCTGTGTTCAGAGCGGTCGCTGTATTTGTAGAAACGGCGCTCGTCCCATCGAACGGAGGCGTGAGAAAACTTATGTCGTCTACAACGATGTCAGTGTTAGCAGCTAGGAAGTCCACTGCTTGCTGGAATGAAAGAGACGTGTCATCGGCGGCATTCGCGAAGAAAAGCTTTGCTCCTGGCGCAAGATCGTGCACGATTTCCAACATCGCTGTCCCTTCGGCTGCAACCCCCGATGCCGTGTCTGCTGCGAGAGGTTCTAAATCCGGGCTCGACGAGGGGAATGATTGAGCAGTGATTCCTCCGCTCACGGAAGTAAGAACTCCACTGGCATCGCGCGCCCCAGTTGCAATTGGGAGGTCGCCTAAGTTGATTGGGCTCGGAATTGCAGTCGTAGGACCACAACTGATACAGCCGGACGCAAAGATGCCGCCAATTCCATCGGAAATAACACCGACACGTATGCCAGTTCCATCAAATCCGAATTGAGCCCGAGCTTGCGTCGCTTGAAGTATTTTGTCGCCTTGAGAATCAACAGAGCCAGTGCTCCTGAATCCGTAATCGGGAAGGCGGATATATCGAACGAATGGCAGCGCGCTGACTTGGTTAATCATCGTGATAGGGAGCAAGCCCTGCACAGTGGGAACCTTTGTCAGTACTTCCCCGTTGCTTTTCTCAGGTTTTGGCTGTCCCACAGTTTGGATGGTCACGCCAAAGCTGCGCAGCTCGGAAAGATTCTGAGGATCGATCGCATTTACTTCGATATAGACCTGCACTTCGCCATTCTTTGAGATGCGCATCTGGCCCGCGCGAATAGCGTCTCGTAACGGCTTTGGCAGCGCCTCTTTCGAGAAACCTGTCGGAGGCCTGATAGCTTCAGCCTGGGCAGGGCGCACGCTTTCTTGCTTCACATGGAGACTTAGCAAGACAAGTGGGGTGCTGAGTTTCGGATTCTTTTGAGGCTTTGGACCAATCTCGCTCGAGGCTCGCACTTGAGAGCCGCTCGTTGAAACTGAAGTAGCGAGAGAAAGGAAACAACAAACTCCGACGATGAACCAGAGCCGGTCGTTTCGAGCGTTCACGAGTCGCAGCCTCCCCTCGCTGTCCTTAAATTTCCAGCTTCGTTGCCTTTTCAATTGTGACCGCAAGGCTCTTAACTACCCGAAACACAGCCTGCCCCTGGGGGCCCATCCTGCTCACATATCCTTCGCACAAGGCAATCCCGCCAACGAGTAGATCGACGCTAGCGGCTTCCAAACCTCAAAACAATTCCCGCCGAGGCGCGCGCGTTATTTTGCGTTCTACGCTGACCATTGAAGCTGACTTGGCCGGTGGTTTGGTTGACGCTTATTTCGCGGAATCGAGTCGCGACGTAGTCAACTTCAAAGAGACGAATTGCGAACCTACTATTGAGCGCATAGTCTGCGCCTCCACCAAAAGCAGCGGCGAATGCGGTTGAGGAGATTGCGTTCGTGACGCCGACCGAAGATGCCGTGAATCTGAAATTGGAGACTCCGAGGAGGCCTTCAACAAAAGGAGTAATCCGCTGCCACTTCCGGTAAGTAAACCGAGGCCCAAACAGGTACAAATAGTTGCTGGAATCGATCGTGATGGGATTGGTAAGACCGACATTTATTTTCGGCGAGCTGTAATAGCCGGAGAAATCGAACACGGCACTGATCCAGTTGTTTGCGGTTCCATCGACCGAACCGTGCCATCCAATTCCGTTAATGAACTTGATGTTTGTGAGGTCTTCGCGGGCATAGGAGGCACCTGCGAACCCCTCATACTGCGGGGTCTCCTGCGCCTTGACGACTGATGCAAACAGAAGAAACAGCAGGGAGAGGCTCAGTGCTCTGCACATAATCTGAAAACTCCTTCCGGACACAAGAATAGCTGGCAAATTGCTGAAGCAACATTACTACCAAATCAGCGCTCAACGGTAAGTCTTTATAAATCTTATAGATACATACATTTGTGCTTTGATTATGGTCTCCTGATGGTGACAGACATGGTTTCCTGTTAACCATTTTCGGGTACGGTGGCCTGAGTACGGGCTCTTGGTTTCGACCCGCTGTGCGGGGTAATCCCAGCTCGGCAATGGCATATTCGACAGTAATTGTGAGCGCCGGCGCCAGTCGGTTATCGCGCACGATAACTCTTGAGCTGCACGTTCAAAAGTAGGGTCCATGACCTGCCCCCCGTTTTTGGTCCAGTCATAAGTTAGCACTCCGGGCCTCCTGCACATCCGAACCGGCCCACGCTGCAGTGGTAGAGACGACCGGCGTGGGGGGAGACGCCGGTCGCGCGGCGGCGC
>Ga0307479_10004461_pt1 | contig 12787 bp, 6 predicted proteins | sample atmos_gasesECM4C_FD_203743 | JGI IMG/M metagenome (GOLD analysis project Ga0307479, IMG submission 203743) | Hardwood forest soil microbial communities from Morgan-Monroe State Forest, Indiana, United States - atmos_gasesECM4C_515 | ecosystem: Environmental > Terrestrial > Soil > Temperate...
CTCCCCAAACCCCTATGCACAGCAACCCTACGGACAACAACCGGCGACGGGAACGTACGGCCAGCAACCTGCGTCCGGATTGTACGGACAGCAGCCCGGGACCGGAGTGTACGGGCAGCAGCCTGCGGCAACCATGTATGGACAACAACCCTCCACGGCCTGTTCTCCAGCAGGAGCGCTTCCGGGATTCGGTGGCGCCCAGTCCTTTCAGGGCTTCGCTCAACAGACCATGATGGGCTTGTTGAATGGTGTGCTGCTGCGCCTCGCCGGATCTACTCCAGGAATGACCGGGTCTGCCTTCAATAGCGGCTACCCCAACACGAACGCGAGCAACTTCGCTCAGCCCTCAGTTTCAACTACGTATTCTCAGCCATCGGGAACCGCCCCGCTGACGATTCAGGTCGGACCTCAAGATGTTTCGCTCCAACCGGTGAGCCCGCAGGTCGGCGTGTCCGCAACCATCAACGTGAATCTCCACAATCTCAACTCGGTTAACGCATCCGGCCTTGTCGTGCAAGCAACTGGCAGCGACGGCGCCACGCTGGCTCAGCAGGCTAGCGTGCACTTGGCGCCAAACTCCACCATCCCCGTGCAGCTGCAATGGTCACCGTCGGCAGCCTCAACATCGTATGGCATCACGGTCACCATTGCCGACGGCTCCGGCAACCAACTCGCTTCGACGCAAGCAGGCCCGATCACCGTAGTCGCGCCAGCCAGCAGCAACTCAGGTTCAGGCAGTGCTTCGTCAGGATCGACAGGCACAGGGACGACTGGCACAACGGGCACCTCCGGCGGCGGTTCGTCCACAAGCGGGGGAGCAACTTCCGGTGGCGGTGCAACGGGCGGTGGCGGAACTTCTCCGATCACCACCAGCCCAGTCGGATCCGTAACGATCACCGCGATTCAAGTAGGCGTCCCCGGACAGCCCGTCCTGACTGGTCAAGCCACCTCCGTCCTGGTTCCCTTGCTGGACTCCTACCTGGTCCCGCTGAGTAACATCACTGCCACGCTCTCGCTCGACGGACAGAACCTGCAAACACAATCCATCTCCACGCTACTCCCGCAGCAGAGCCACACCGTTATCTTTCAGGGAGTGAACTTCTCGTCTACCGGCCAACATCAAATTTCCGTTAACGTGACCAGCCAGCGGCCCGCCTCTGCGGCGTTGACAACCACCGCCTCTCAGCCCGTCAGCGTCGTTGCTGCAAGCAGCGCGGCAACTGCAACCGGCGGCAGCACCACTGGCAACTCGGGCGCACCCTCCACAACAACGAACGCAACCGGAATCGCCAATTCCGTAAGTTCCTCCGCGTCCGTGCGATCGGTTGTGCCGCAGTCCTTCCAGATCGGGCGCATGGTTTTGCCCAGCAGGCCCGCTCCTAGCGGCGCGCTTGCGGCAACCAATGGAAGCGCCCCTGCAACATCTGCGTCAAGTCCCGCAGCAACAAGGCAAACCGCACCATCCCAGGCGTCCTCCGCTAGTGCTACACCAGCCATCAGATCCATCACTCCTCTTCCCCCCCGGCCGGGCTCTACCGGAGCACCTGTGGCATCTTCTAACGGTGCTCCGAGTAGGTCTGGTCCGAGCGGCGCGGCGACCGCCTTTACTGCACCCGGCGGCGGCGCCCCGGTTCGCCCCAGGCCCGGTGGTGCGATGGGCCCGTTCTCGGCTTCCCAGGGAGGCACAGTTCCGCCCGCCAATCTAGTTACGGGCCTCGATCTCAGCGTCAGCGTACCGGACATCACTCTCAATCCCGCCGCGCCAATGCCCGGCCAGCCAACAACTTTCACGGCTATTGTACGGAATTTCGGCACGGCAGGAACGCAAGGCGCTTCCCTAACTTTCAAGCTCATCGCTGACAGCGGGCAGACGGCATCTTCGGCTCCTGTAATTTTCAGCATCCCCGGCCGCGGCGCTTTCCAGGCGACGTGGACCGCCATGATTCCCGCTGGCCAGAGGATGCAGCTCGTGGTTTTCGTCAACGCCAGTGGCGATCTGAATCCGGCGAATAACCAGGCCACCGTTTTCTTTAACGTGCCGGCGCAGTTGCCGAGGCGATAGGAGTCAACGATGCCAAGGAACGCCGAACGCGAAGCGGTAAGAGTTCAGACGGGAAACCCGTCGATTGTGAATCTTCTCAGGAGGAATCCCATGCGCAGAATCAAATTCATCTCGATGTTGCTCGTAGGCGCGTTCATCGCAACCTCAACCGTTGTAGCGCAGCAAAACGCCAAGCCGCTGACCAACCAAGATGTCATCTCCATGGTCAAGAGCGCCCTGCCGGATAGCGTGATCCTCAGCGCCATCAAGGCCAGCGACACGGACTTCGACATCTCGTCTACCGGCCTGATTGCTCTGAAGAAAGCCGCCGTTTCTGCAAAAGTGATGGAAGCCATGCTGGACGCCGTGGGAAACAAAAAGAACGCTTCCCCTTCCACGGCCCCAGCCGCTGCCGGAGCTTCAAACGCCGCGCCTGCAGCCTCTTCGGCGCCGGCAGCCGTCGCACCCGCCGGTCAGCCTTCCGTTTTGTCTCTTCAGGGCAGCACGAAAGTCAGTTTGGCCGCCGAGCCCACGCAGATCATCCAGACCAAAGCGAAACCGACTTCCCTGTCCAGCTTGGCTGCAGACCAGGCTCTTGCCGAAGCGCTAAACGTCGGCACGCAAGCGGCTCAAATGGCGCTGATGAAGTCCGGTTCCATGATGGGCAACTCCGTCGTATCTTCTGGCTCATCGGTTCTGTCCAATATCCTCAGCCATCGCCCGAAGCAAACCAAGGTGACCTATGTATGGGCGCTATCCGGCGGCAGTTCGCCGGCGAATCCCGGCGGCAATCCTCCAACCTTCGAAGTCAACTACGCTGGCATCCCAGGTGTGAACGCTGATCAGTTCGAGCCCGTCATCGTCAAGCTCGCGGATACTCCGCAAGCCAATTACCGGCTGGTCGGCGCCACGGAAGCGGCGACCACCGCTGAGCAGAGCGCGCAACAGGATTGGCCCATTTATTCCTCCTTCACCGAAGACCGCATCGCCGCCAAAGTGCAAAAACTTGGTTCCGGACACGCGCAGATCACCCCGTCGGCATCCCTGGGCGCCGGTGAATACGCCATTGCGTTGCGGCCGGTGGACAAGTCGAAAAAGTTTTCTGGCGAAGACGTGGGCAAGAACCAAGGCGAAGGCTTGCTCTTCAACTACGCCTGGCCGTTTTCGGTGAAGTAAGCGGTGAGCTTTGAATGCAATCGAGTGAGGAATTCGCAAGTCAATCTCAGGAGCACAACATGAGCACGAATACTCTGGCGATCTTTTCGATGCAAAACTTGATGCGGAACTTCAGCAACGTTTTTCGGTTCCTGGCCGCGGCACTTCTCCTCTGCACCGCTTCCCTCAACGCGCAGGAAAAGAACACACCGCTGGAAAACTCCGACGTCGTCAAGCTCACGGCCAGTCATTTTGGAGATGACCTGCTTTTGAAAATCATCGACAAAAGTGAAAACCATTTTGACGTCTCTCCAACTTCCTTGATCGCCCTGAAAAAGAGCGGAGTGAGCGACAAAGTCATCGCCGCCATGCAAGACGCCGTCGCCCATAAACTGGCCCCTCCAGCCTCGGCCGCCCCTGCTGCAAACTCGCCCGCGACTGCAGCGGCCACCGCGCCGGCAGCTTCCGAAGCAAACGCCATCGCTGGCGTCACGATTCCGCAATTGCCCATCGTCTCTTTGGTAGCCGGAGGAAGCACCTCTCCGATGCAACCTTCCATCGCGCAAATCGCCAAGGCCAACGCGCCGCAAGGCCTCTCCGCGGCAAATCCTCTCGCAGGCAACCCACTCGGCGGCCTCGCTTCGCAGAACATGACGTTTGCCGCTTTGTCGGGTGCAGCTAACTTGATCCCTATGGTGCGCATGGCCACCATGGCCACCAAGCTTTTCAGCAGCGTCGGCAAAAGCCAGCAATCCTCTCCCACTTTTGTTTGGGGATTGCCGAACCACGGCTCCTCGCTCGTCGCTCCCTCTTCCAGCCCGGCCTTCGACATTCAGTACGCGTCGGTCGCTGGGATTGATCCAGATGCTTTCGAGCCCGTCCTCGTCAAGCTCACGCCGACCTCCAGCAACTGGCGGCTCGTCGGCGCGGGCAGCATGATTGTTGGAGTGGGTGGCGCGACGGCTCTGCCCAAAATTACCGAAGACCGCGCTCCGGTGAAATCCACGCGCCTGGCTCCCGGCCACGTGCGCCTCGAACCCGCGATGCCTCTCGCTCCCGGCGAATATGCCATCGTGCTTCGCCCGGTGGCAGCGCAGGCCGCGCAGTCGGTGCCAACCGCAAAGACGGCACAAACGCCGCAACCAATGCAAAATCAAATCGCACAAGCAAACATGAGCGCTCAAGCCGGCAGCATGCAGCATCTTTTCTACGCCGTCTGGGATTTTTCAGTCCCAACAGCGGACAAATCTCAACACTGAGTGGAGTTTACTTTGGAGAACCTTGAAAGAAATGGTCGGGGCGAATGGATTTGAACCATCGACCTCCTGGTCCCGAACCAGGCGCGCTAGCCAGGCTGCGCTACGCCCCGACCGACAAGCTCAGGCCGAACCTTCCGTCCCAAGCGGGACTCTCAGATTAACATACCCGTATGGTTGCGGCTAGACTGTCCCAGTCGTAGCTTCCATCATTCTTCCTCCGCCGGGCGATCAAAAAAACAAAACCGCCGGGAAGCACTGCTTCCCGGCGGCTAGTGTAGCGGCGCGTTTATCCCGCCAGATTTTGTCCCAGGCCTAGAATTCGTACCGCAATGCGAACTGCATCACGCGCGGGTTGGTCAGCAACCTCGTATAGTTGCCAAACGTGGACGAGATGTCCACCTCGGGGGCAGCGGATATTACGTCAAAACGTTTCGCGTTGGCCACGTTGAACACCTCCCAACGGAACTGCATGCTGTGCCGTTCAGAGTAAGGCATCTTCCAGCGCTTCGAGAGCCCCATGTCAACGCCGAAGTAGCCAGGTCCGCGAATCTGATTCCGCGCGCCACCCTGGCCAGGGAATGGATTCTGGAACGCGCTGATGGCAGCGGTGCCATTTGAAAACATATTGACGTTGCCTGCATTCTGGCCGGAATTGATGTAATACGTTCCCGTCTTCACCGGCGAAATCAAATACGTTTGGCCACCCAGTTGCCAGTTCGTCGGCCATTGGAAGCCATTCGAAACGTTCACTGGGAAACCGCTGGTCATGCGGTAAAGTCCCGAGAGCTGCCAGCCACCAATGATGGCTTCCAACGCCCCGTGAGCATTACCGGCGAGCATCTTGTTCTTGCCAAATGGAAGTTCTGCCACCCAGTTGGCATTGAATTGATGCGTAGCGTCATAGTCGGAAACGGCGCGCATCGCGTTCGGAGTCCAAGAATTGATCATCTGGCCTCCCAGACCTCCCCATGCGCCCACGCGCGTCGCGTCCGAGAAAAGGTCGATGGATTTGGAAAAAGTATAGTTGAAGTCAAACTGCAAGCCACGGCTCATCGGGTGCCGGAAATTCACTTGCATGGCATGATAGTTGGCATTCGAGTTGGAGCGCCAGGCGTACAGCGACGAGAACTGTGGATTGAAGAAAGTGTTGCTTCCAGTGTTCATTGCCGCAGGTTCGTCGAAATAATCCATGATGAAGAGAGCTGTCGTCTCGTTCAAGTTGAAACAGCTGAAGAGATCATAAGCGGCTTGCGCTGCGTCGTTCGTAGTACCGCCGCTGCAGAAAAGATCGTAGCCTCCTCCGGGTCTAAGCAAATCACTCCAGTAGGCAGCTGTGGGCCCCACTGTCGCAGACGTGATCGACGAGGTAGGAATCCCTTGACGGTAGAGCTTGGCCAGTGCCGTCACCGAGGAAAAATAGTCAAGTTTCTTGTTCTTTGGGTCCACGAAGTTCAGCGGCATCGCCAAGTCTTGCTGCGCCAGCAGGCGGTGTGCCAACCGGCCCACGTAGGAAACTTCCAGTGAGAAGCCGCCCGGCAACTCGCGGCCGACCGAAAAGTCGAGCGTGTAGGAATACGGAGTCTTGATGCTGTCATCCAGACCCCAGCAGATGCAGAAGCCGCCATTATCCAGGCTGTTCGGGAACGTCTGTGGGAATTTTCCTGGAGGTGCGGCAACAAACATCTGATTGCCGCAATTGTCCACCGTCGGAATGACGTTCATGCTCGTCAACCTCGGTGCGCAAGCGGCTGTTTCGATGCCGGCGGGGTTCGAGAGGGTTGAGGCCATGCCGAACGAACCAGCAGAGTTAAAAGTATCGAGCAGGCCCGATCGGATACTGTCGTATGCGACACCGAAGCCCGCCCGGACCGTGGTCTTGCCCCCTTCTCCGAAGAGACTCTTGAACAAACCACTGCTTGCCTTGGGCGACCACGCAAGCGCGAGTCGCGGGGCAAAGTTGTGATAATCCGTGTGGTAGAGTCCCGGTTTTCCGTTGGCCGGACCGGCGAGGTCAAACGAAACCAAGGGATCCTGGTTCGAAGGAATCCCGTTCGCCATGTTCGCGGCACGCTGCCCGAACCATTTCGCCAGGGGCAATGGTTTACCCGACGCATCTGTGGTCGCGACCTGCAAGCCGTTAGTTTCCCACGGCGCAGGTTCGAGCGAATACCGCAGACCATAAGTAATGGTTAGGTTCGGCCTGACCTTCCATGAATCCTGCGCATACCAAGCGTAGCTCCGGAAAGCGAAATGCCGGGAGACCGGTGCACCCTGGGGAAGCACACTGCCATTCTTCAAATAGTTATAGGTGGCGTCGTCCTCTGTCACCATGCCGAGCATCCCCATCAGAGGGAAATCATAGGCATTGGCGAAGCCTGAATCCCCCACGGGCAGGTTCGGGTACTGCCGGACGCCGCCTTTCTGGTAGTTCGGGCTAAAGGGCGAGTTGATCTTCACCAGGAACCCTGATGTATCAATCCACGATGCGTTGGCGACGCCGTCGCTGAAGGAATTCGACGTATTATTCCGCGGATTGCTGGTATACCCGATCGCGGTGCCAAACGTGAAGATGTGTGTCCGGTGCGTCCACGAAAGGTCATCCGAAACCGTATGGGCTGGGATTTTGTCCACCGACGAGCGCGTAATCCCCTGGTCCAAGCTGCGGATAACGATCCACGGTTGGTTGGAATCGCCGATGTTCCCGTAGCTCTGCCGCACAAACCCATACCGGAGGTTGTTCACCAGCGTGTTCGAAAGAACCCCGGAGTAATTGGCGATGATTCCCTTGTTGAAGTCCAGAAAGGTGTTTTCAGGTGCAGTCCCCAGGAGGAGCGGTGCTTGCGGGTTGCCCTGATTGGCCATCGCGCCGCTCACCGAAAGCCGGTGCTTGCCGTCCTGCGTGATGTTGTAATCCACTTTCGCGATGTACCAGTTCACCGTGTCATGGATCGGCGCGGCAAAACGGTAGCCGGAGAAATTGAAGCCGTCGCCCACGCTCGTGTCGTTGGGGTTAGGATACTTACTGAAGTACTGGAGAGCCGTAGGATTTGGCCCCTTGCCCTGTGGATCCATCGTCGTGATCTGTTGCGGGGTGAGCGCGAAATAGCAGGGGTTAGGTGGAGCGCAAGCTGGTATTGCATATGACGCGCCGCTCGTGCCTTTCACTGAACCGCCGGGGCAATCCGTCGTTATCGTTGGATCATTATGATCACACTGGTAGAAAACCACGCCATCTTTTAGGCTAGCCGTTGGAACTTCCCTCACCGCGCTTTGCGCCTCCGCGCGCCGCGTTCCTTCGTAGTTCAGGAAGAAATACGCGCGCTTTTTGCGAATCGGTCCTCCAAAGGCTCCGCCGAAAACGTTGCGAATGAGTTCCGGAGGGGTATTGCATTCCTTGGAACTCAACGGGGTGTTGTTGGCCACGCAGTTGTTTTGCTGCGCTTTTTTGACAAAGTAATCGTTGGCGCTGGTGTAGGTGTTGCGCAAGTATTCATAGGCCGCGCCGTGAAAACTATCCGTTCCGCTCTTGTACACCATGGATACCTGAGCGCCGGAAGAGCCCCCCTGGTCCGCGCCGTAGTTCGATGTCGTCGTGCGAAACTCCTGCACGGAATCCAGCGTGACCGGCAGCACCGAAGTGAACGCGCTCCCTCCCGCATTATTGACCTCCACGCCGTCCAATGTGACGTTAGTCTGATCGCTTCGCGCTCCATTTACCGCTCCGCTGCGGGTATCAAAGGTTGGAACGTCCGGACGGTTGCTGGTGTACACCACGCCGGCTTGCAAACTGAGCAGGTCCGGAACGTTGCGGCCTTCCAGCGGGAGTTGTTTGATCTGGTTCTCGTTAAACGCATTGCCCAGCGACGCGTCGGTGGTGTTCAGCGTCACCGCCTGCGCGGACACTTCAATCGTTTGCGACTGCGCTCCCACTTCGAGCGTAATATTGTTCGTCGCCGGCGAGTTCACCAGCAATTGCACGTTCTTCTGCTCAAACTTCCGGAACCCGGCCTTATCCACGGTCAGCACATACGTGCCCGGAGGCAGTGCGACGAACTCGTACTCGCCGCGGTCGTTCGTTTGCATCTCGCGGTGGAACGCCTGCCCAACATTGTCCAGCGACACTTTGGCATCGTTCACGCTGGCCCCCGTTTTGTCAATGACCGTGCCGCGCAAGGACGTCGTACCCACCTGCGCATACGCGCTGACTGTGACGAACAAACAAAGCGCCAGGATTGCGAAAATTGCCTTCCCTAAATTAGAAGACCTCATAATAAACTGCTCCTTTCGCGCACCTTACTTTGGGGATGTATAAATCTAGCGGCGATGCCATGCGGGTACGGGAAGCTTCGGCGCTTTGCCGACGCAAGATTAGGAAGCCGAAATGGAAATTTTCCCCGGACAACCTTACCGCCACTCGACCCAATCTACCGTTGAGGTAGCTTTTAGACCAGAGTGAGGGGAGATGTCAAGACAAGTTATTCTAAATCATTTATCAAATCTGGTTTATTCAAGGTTTAAATCGATTAGAAGGACGTTGGCTCAGGTAGATTGAAGAGCAAAGCTCAACTGAGCCGCACCAGTTTCGCCTCGGTGATGGCGGCGATAGCCCGTATCGGTACTAGTATCGAATCGGACGCTTCGCCATCGAGACGGACTAGCGAGACGGCGTCGGCCCCGCGCTGGGCTTCCCGCCGCCCTAAAGCGAAGGTTGCGATATTGACCCCGAGCTTGCCGAGAGTCGTCCCGATCTGCCCGATGACTCCGGGTTCATCGCGGTTTCGCAAATAAAGAATCGTCCCCTCCAGCTGCGCCTCCAGCGGGATGCCTTCAATCTCCAGGACGCGCGGCGAGCCGTCATGCAGGACCGTGCCTTCGGCCGTGAACCCCGGTGCGGAACCGGTTTTTTCCGGCAGCGCGGAAACCTCCAAAGTATTTGGGAAGCCGTGCTCGCGCCTCCGCGTCTCCTCTTCAACGGTCAAGCCTCTCGCCGCCGCCACCGCAGGGGCATTCACAACGTTCACTTTTTCGTCCAGCACGGCGTTGAGCACGCCCGCCAGCACTGCGCTGCGCAGCAAATGCGTGCCCACTTCCGCCACCTCGCCCGCATAACGAATGCGAATCCGCGCCGGGCGCGACGCTCCCGCCTGCGAAACCAGTGAACCGAGCCGTTCCGCCAATTCGAGATAAGGCCTCACCCGGCGGTATTGGTCCGCCGAAAGCGCCGGCAAATTCACGGCGTTGCGGATGATACCCTCCGCAAGAAAATCCTTGATCTGCACGGCCACTTGCGTCCCCAACTCTTCCTGCGCCTCGGCCGTCGATCCGGCAACGTGCGGCGTGGTGATAACGTTCGGCAACCCGATCAACGGGCAATTCTTCGGCGGCTCTTCCGCAAAAACATCCAGCGCCGCTCCGGCCACGTGTCCGCTCTTGATCGCTGCCGCCAGGTCCGCTTCGTTGATAAGCTCTCCGCGCGCGGCATTCACGATGCGCACACCCTTCTTCATTTTCGCGATGGACCCGGCGTTGATCATCTCCCGCGTCTGCGGGCTTACCGCCGTATGCAGAGAAATAAAATCGCATTCGGCGAGAAGTTGATCGAACGGCACAAGCTCCACGGAAAGTTCTCGCGCCGCCGCCTCGCTGATAAAGGGATCGAACGCCACCACGCGCATATCGAACGCTTCGGCCCGCGACGCGACTTCGCTGCCGATGCGGCCGAGCCCGACGAGTCCCAGAGTTTTGCCGCGCACTTCGGCGCCCGACGACGATTTTTCCCAGCGGCCCTCGCGCATGGCGGCATCAAATTTTGGAACCTGGCGAACCAGCGCCAGCAGCAGCGCAAAGGTGTGCTCGGCGACGCTGACTGAACTTCCGCCCGGCGTGCTCATCACCAGGACGCCGCGCTTCGTCGCTGCTTCCAGGTTGATGTTATCGACGCCCACGCCGGCGCGGCCCACCGCGCGCAACTTGGATGCGCGGTCCAATAATTCCGCCGTGACTTTCGTCGCGCTGCGCACGATCAGTGCGTCCGCGTCGGCCATTTCCGCTTCCAGCGTTTCTTTCGTCGTCAGGACGATTTTCCAGCCCGGCTGCTCCTTCAGCAGCTGTACTCCCCGATCGCTGATTTTGTCCGCTACGATGACTTTCATGGGCTCCCGTTCTCTCCGCCGTTTTCCGCGCCCTCGATAAGAGATCCAAAGTAGCGAGCCCTCCGCGCGGTGTCAAATGCGCGCGACCAATCGGCGTCCGCTTTCTCCGACCATTCTTGCCCGCCTATTCTGACGGTCTGCTATATTCAAGGAAGCGAGGAACTGGCGATGAGTCTTGTGGAGAAAATCCAAAAGGATCTGGTCGACGCCATGCGCGCCAAAGAAGAACTGCGCCTGAGCGTGCTGCGCGGAATAAAAGCCGCCATCAAGCACAAGGAAGTCGAAAAGATCCGCGCACTCGACGAGCCCGAGTGCATCCAAATTCTGCAGACGTTGGTAAAACAGCGCAAGGAATCCATCGACCAATTCACAAAAGGCAACCGCCCGGAGCTCGCGGAAAAAGAAACCAAGGAACTCGCGATCATCGAGTCGTATCTTCCCGCCGGCGCGAGTGAGGCCGAGATGGACGCGGCCATCACCAAGGCGATTGCCGAAACCGGCGCGAATTCCGTGAAGCAGATGGGCGCCGTCGTCAAAGCCGCAAAGTCTGTTCTCGAAGGAAAAACCATCGACGGCAAAGCCCTGAGCGACCGGGTCCGCCAACGCCTCTCCTAGTCATCAAAGCGATGCCGGAACCAACCGCACCAACTGATTCGAATGCACGCGCTCTCGCATTGCTGCGAATCGGCGTCGGAATCTTCTTTCTGATTTTCGGGGAATACAAAGTCTTCGGGACGCAGTTCACACTGCACGGCGGGTTTCAATTCTGGATTAACAGATTTCTCACAGAGGGCAGTGCCTATCCGTTCATGGCACCCGTGCTACGGAACTTCGTGCTGGCGCACGCAACTCCGATCGCGTTTCTGGTGGCCTACGGTGAACTGGCAATTGGCATCGCGCTCATTCTCGGCGTGCTGGTGCGGTGGGCCAGCATCGGCGGATTTATCTTCATGCTGACGCTGATTTTTTCCTCCGATTACCCGGGCGCGCAGGCGCCCTTCTGGCAGTATTTCGGAGCATCGCTGAGTCACTCGGTTTTTGCGCTGTGTTTTGCAGTTTTTCTGTTCGGGCATTCCGAACAGGCATGGTCGCTACCCGCGTGGCGAACCTCGCGCGGAGATCAATAAAATTGTCAAGGCGCGCGGAACACCGATCCGCTGCCGCCGGCAGGAATCGCTTCCCCGCTTCGCCGAGCTGCGGCATAATCCCCCCGCACAGGGCTCGAACTACATTCGAAGGAACGCGAGGGAGGATTCGGTGAGCGAACAAGCTGGCGGTCGCGAACGGGCCTGGAGTTCCACGGCGCCACCGGGTGAATTCCGCACCTACATCTCCGCCGAAGAAAGCCCGAAGGAATTCACCATTCGCGCGGTGATTCTCGGAGCGCTCTTCGGGCTATTGTTCGGCGCAGTGACCGTTTACGTGGGCTTGCGCGCGGGGCTCACGGTTTCGGCTTCGATTCCCATTTCCGTGCTGTCGATCAGCATCCTGCGCAAGTTAGGCGGGTTCCTTCCGCCGTTCGGACGACCGACGATTCTTGAAAACAACATCGTGCAAACGACCGGCTCGGCAGGCGAATCGCTCGCCGCGGGCGTGATGTTCACGATTCCCGCGCTGATCTTTCTCGGCTTTGGTTCCGAATTCACATTCTGGCGGATTTTCCCATTGGCCATCCTCGGCGGATGGCTCGGTGTACTTTTCATGGTGCCGCTGCGCCGCCAGCTCATTGTGAAGGAACATGGAAACCTGGTGTTTCCCGAAGGCACGGCCTGCGCTGATGTTCTCGTTGCCGGCGAGCGCGGCGGCTCCTTTGCCGGGCGCGTCTTTTGGGGGCTTGGCCTCGGCGGCGCTTACACGTTCCTCATGAAAACGATCCTTGCCTGGACAGAACAGCCTGAGGCCCGCCCCAGCTGGTTCCCCGGCGCAAGTTTTCGCGCGAACATCACTTCCGAATATCTCGGCGTCGGCTACATTATCGGATCACGGGTTTCCGGCATCCTCTTCGCCGGCGGCATCGTTTCGTGGCTGGTGATCATGCCGGCCATCAAATTCTACGGGCAGCTTGCGGGCAACACGCCGATTTATCCCTCCACGATCCCCATTCCTCTCATGACGCCGGACGACCTCTGGCGAAGCTACATACGCCCCATGGGCGCGGGAGCCGTCGCCGCGGCGGGATT
>Ga0307479_10004462_pt1 | contig 12785 bp, 10 predicted proteins | sample atmos_gasesECM4C_FD_203743 | JGI IMG/M metagenome (GOLD analysis project Ga0307479, IMG submission 203743) | Hardwood forest soil microbial communities from Morgan-Monroe State Forest, Indiana, United States - atmos_gasesECM4C_515 | ecosystem: Environmental > Terrestrial > Soil > Temperate...
AGCTTCGATAATTCCCGCCGTGTCCCGTAGGGACACGGCGGGCATATCGAAAGGTTCGAGATCAGGTCGTTCAATCCAGTCGCTGCGCAATCGGACAATTGATGGAGAAGCCGGAACTCCCAAATGCTTTTCCACCAGGGCCAGTGATCAGGCCGTCTTGAACGAAAGTAAGAATCTGGAACTCTTCACGCACCTGACCGCGGAAGTCGTTCTCGATAGCATCTTTTGTCCATTCAAACAACTGAGCGTCCCAAGCTGGGCTGTAATCCAGCGCGATCGTCGGGATTCCGCCAAGGACATTGTTCGGGCGGCTGCCGTCAGCCAAATCCGCCGACAAGCCTTGCCGTTGGGGGTTGTTGCAGGCTCCTGATTCCGCTCCATTGGTGGAAATGAAAATTCGCTCGACAGGACTGGAGAAGCTGTCATCCCCACCCAGATGAAGCTGTTGCATCAACGGAGCAAATGTGTTGTGTTCGATTGCCGCGCCCAGCGGAATACTCGTGTCCATCGAGATATACCAAACGGGTCGGCCGAAGCTAAAGCCATTGATTAGATTTATGGTCACAGTCTGGTTGACCGGATCAATTGCCACGACTTCGTCGTGTACCTTGCTATAGTCCACGTTCCCATCGGGGAAGTTGATTTGGCTGGCGTCTACTCCGAAGGCCACGATGGGAGCGTTGTAAATCACGCCTCCGGCATTTACGATCTGCACGAAGGGACTATAGTCTGCATCTCCAACGGCGCCAGGCTGAGCGGAAGCAGGAGGAAATTCCGCCCCGCGAGGTCCGGGAACGATACTACGGACTGGCGAGAAATCAACTGTGCCTTTATCAAACACGAGAGTCCCATCCGCAGCAAGGGTTGCAGTTCTTGCCGCGTTGGAGGCGAAAGTAAGTTTCCCGGAGAAATTCAGCCCCAACTCGGCGGCCACGTTTGGATCGTCCACGTCGGTCAAGATGTACCAGACGTTCTTCTTACTACCCTTCATGTGGCCCAAATAAAGCGGCAAAGTAATGGTCCCGTGCGCCGCGTCAACGGTCCCGGACTTTAGTAGTTGAACGGGGCCGACCAAGCTCGAATTGGTCTCCGAGGGCGGCGGCCCGAAGTAAGTCAGCGGAACTGAAGCCCCTACGGAGGGCGGCGCCGGTAACAAGTTGCACCCGGGGCCCGGACCAATTGGCCCCGGTCCAGGGCCTTGGTCAAAGTTGAACGTATTTGAATTGACCGGTTCGTTCCTCGAAGCGCCGCCAGAAACTGGCCCGTTGGTGGAAGAACCGCCAGAAACTGTCGCGACGTTAGAGTTCGCAACGGTGCCCCCAGAAGCCAGGCGTGTGTTCGATGGGACAAAAACCGCTGGGAACGCGCCGCCGAATACTGCCGGAGACGGGTTGGAAACCGTGCCTTGATTGCTGTCCGGGATGCTCGTCGCGTTGCTGTCTTGAACATTGCTCTGGCTGCTGCTTTGGACGTTGCTCTTGCTGCTCTCTTGAGAAACCTTCACGCTGTTGATTCCGACGGGATTCGATGGGGCGGCCGCATTCCCGCTGGGCACAACGGGCGAACTGTCAGAACCAGCAGGGGCAAGCGTTGTGAGGGTAGTGACGCTTGGCTGCTGACTTTCTTTTGCTTGCTCGACAGTTTTCTTCTCTTTGGCAATGAGCCCAAGTACATATGCATGGAAGTCACCCGACGAATTGAAGCTCGTGAATCGGCTTGTCAGTTGCAGAGAAGTTTCGATCTTCGCGTCTGAGGTCCCCCTTTCCAGGAGCTTGCGCACGTAGGCCTGGTCACGCCGCACGCTCTGTTCCTGCGGGGAATGCTGGGTTTTGTTGTCCGCGGCCGTTGATGTACCAGGGCCTTGACCATGCAGGGCCGTAAATGACGCTGCGAATAAGAGGACTGCGGTGCCGGCTAGGATCAGGCGGATCGCTTTTGTACGCGAACTGCCCTGTGGAGTTTTTTCATCTCTCTTCATTGCTTCGATCATTCAATTCTCCTTTTGATTTGTTTAGCTATGGCAGAAAAGTTTCTGGTCCGGCGGTGATTTTGAAGAGCCCGCCTGTTTCTTGATTACCTATGTGCAGCGCTCGACCTGATGAACCAGGATGAATTCGAGTCAGCGTCAGTGGGCCGCATTGTTGTCAGAGATTCGTGAAAGGGAAAAGTTTCAAACAAAACCGAATTGCTCGCGAATGATCGTCACAACGTTGCCCTGGCTCCTCAACGATTTCGTTTCCAATTCGATGAACCGCCGCAACGATCGCAACACCGCCGAGGATGAGCCCGCCTCTAAGTGACACGCTTTCCATGGCTCAAGATTTATCAAAAGGATAGAGACTTCCTCGAGGTACGTGTGAGGGGCGACGACGGGCCTGCTGGGACAAGCCCGTCGTCGGACGTCCGTAAGCTTTACCAGATAGCCTTCAAAGTGAGCTGAATTTCCCGTGGATCGGTTGACACACTATCGAGCACGCCCGCATTGGCAAGTGGCCGCCCGGTCGCACTGAAAAGGGCTGAGTGCGAGATTGGAGACTGGAAGTTAGGGTGATTTAACACATTGAAGAGCTCCGCCCGGAATTGAACGTTGAAGCTCTCCGAAATCCGCGGAAAGTAGTTATTTTTATAGACTGAGAGATCCCAGTCGAATAATCCTGGCCCATTCACGGAATTACGGCCGGAATTGCCAAAGAGATTTCTGCAGAATACCGTTCCGTTTGGCGGCGGGGTCGTTGCGTCCGTGAAATTTGCACATTGCGCTGTAAACGAAGCTGGCGCGGTTGGCGGAGTGAAGCAACTGAGGTTGAGGTACTGCAGCGTTGCTCTGTAATTTGCCGCCACCGGGTTGCATCCCGGCACGCGGCTTGGAAAGTCAAATGGATCCGAGCTGTTCTGACCAAGTGGATCGCCCGCCAAAACGGGCGTAAAGGGCGAGCCCGTGCTCGCCGTTATGATCCCCCCAAGCTCCCATCCGCCTTCCAAGCGTGACTTAATCCCGGAAGGTGACTTCGGCGAGGGAATATCCCAGATCCAGTTTCCGACAAAGTTGTGAGTGATATTAAAGTCGCAGAGTGCCAATCGGTCAAGGCTCGCGAAAAAGGGCAGAGATGACAGTGAATTTTGGTATGGGTCGCCGATGTCACCGCTCGAGCTGTTGTCATAACATTTGCTCCACGTATAACTGCCCTGCAACTGTAAACCGTGGCTCAGATTTTTTCTGATTTGCGCCTCAAGAGCATTGTAACGAGCGTTCACCGCATAAAATGTGGGCCTGAGCTGGCCGACGTTGGGATCAATAATTGCCCCTCCTCCTGTGATGCAACGGGCGTTCGCGATTGGGGTGCATGGAAAGAGATCCCCCAAACCAGCCACCCTTGTCGGAAGGACTTGATTGCTATCATCTGTGGTAAACGGTGAATGGACAGTGTGCGAGCCCACGTAGCCGATGGTCGCAGTTACTGTCCGCGTGATTTCGCGTTGGATACTTAAGTTCCAGTTCAATGCGAAGTTCGTCTTAGGGTTCTGGTCGGGGGCATAGGCCTGGAAACTAGTGGCGCCGAGAGTGACGCCGCTAAGCCTCGGGAAGGTACCTGGCGCCAAATTGCCGGCGCTGACGGTCTGGGCGAACGGGAAGGATCCGGACTCTTGAATGTTATTTTCCCAGGGGCCCGGAAGCACGTCGAATATCCCAAAGCCACCTCGAACGGAGGTTTTTCCGTTGTGGAAGGGGTCCCAGGCAAATCCGACTCTTGGCTCGACATTCTTCAGCGTAGGGTTGGTCCGATAGAGACTCGACACGGCTGTTGGGAGGCCACCGAAAATGTTCGTTACAACCGTGAACCGGTTTTGCGCCTCCTTCGGCAGAGTACCTGGCTCATAACGGAAGCCCAGGTTGAGTGTCAGGCTTGGGCGCACATGCCAATCGTCCTGGAAATAGACTCCAAAGAATTTGATGCGGTTCCCGAGTTCTATCGAGTTGTTTGGATCGCCGAGGATGAAATTAGTGGGCCGGTTGGTAAGGAAGTTCGCTAAAGAGTCGAAATTGAAGGATCCGTTTGGCCGCTGTACCGATAGTTCATTATATTGTATGCCCTCGACCGAAAGTCCGAACTTCAATGCATGAGACCCACGCGTGATGAACGCGTCGTCATAGAACTGGTACGAGTTTTGAGTGTGGTTATTCCGGGTCTGACTGCCTAGGGATCCCTGCGCAGAGCCAAAATTGTTGATGTTGATGATGGGAGCAGGGCGACCGGAGACCACTCCCAGGTTTGTGTCCGCTGCGATAAGCTGCAAGGCATTGACAGGCTGGCCCACAAACCCCTCTGTGCGGTTGTATCCAAATCGGGCATTGTTTACAAACGAAGAGCTGAATATGTGAGTCTCCTCAATCTCGCCAAAGTTCCTTTCACTGAAGGTTTGAGTTGTGGATTGCAGAAAGGCGTCAGGCGTAATTTGAGGGGATCTGTCAAAAAACCACACGAAGTCAACAGTGTCTTTATCCGAGAATTTATGGTCGAGCCTCGCCGTTGCGTAATTCTGGGAATACTGCTGTACAGGTGAAGTGACGAACAATCCTGTATCGCCGCTCACGGAATTAGCCACATTAGGCAGTGGATAGAACGCTAGGTATGGCAGGACGGATGTATCGATATGCGTCATCGGGTCCGGGTTTGGGGCGGCACCTGAGCCGCTCGCCGGAAGTGGGGCCCCATTCACAATGGCAACCGTCGGCTGCCCGTTTGGCCCAATCCCTCGAGCCGCCGGCGACGGCACGGTCAGCTGTATGCTGTTCAAGCCCCTGACCTGACGGATCGCTTCGAAATCCCCAAAAACAAAGGTCTTGTCTTTCTGGATGGGACCTCCGCCCGAGCCGCCGAATTGATTTCGATGGAACGGTGACCTCTGCGTGGCAAAGAAGCTATTCGCATCTAAGCCCTCGTCACGGAGAAACCAATAAGCTGTACCGTGGAAATTATTGGTGCCCGGCTTCGTGATGGCGTTGATCACTCCACCCGACGTTCTTCCGTACTCTGCCGTATAGTTGGCGGTTAGCACAGAAAATTCCTGAATCGCGTCCACCCCGAGTTGGGCTCCTGCCACGCTACCTGGTGATCCGTTCGAATAGTCATTTACGCTGATTCCGTTGACGCGATAATTATTCTCGGTGGGACGGTGCCCGCTGATTGATAATTGATTTCCGAAGCCACGATTGCCTCGATTGACGGTGCCGGTTGTCCCAATCTGAGTTCGGATACCGATCGTTCCGGGCTGGAGAACTGCCAGGGAGCTCCAGTCGCGGCCGTTGAGAGGCAGTTCCCGAACCGTAAGCGAATTGACCTCGGCGGTGAGGGCCGAAGATGTGAGCTCCACGTTAGGAGGCTCGCCCGGCACTTCAAGAGTTTGCGAGACTTCCCCCACTTGCAAGGAGAGGTTCAGGACCTGCTGAGCTCCTACGGTTAGCGTAATGTTGGTTTGCACCAGCTTGGAAAATCCTGGAGCGGAGGCGCTCACTTCGTAAACCCCTGGCGAAAGGTTCGGCGCGTTGTAAAAGCCGGCTTCATTCGTCGTCACGTCCCGGGAGATCCCGGACTCTATATTTTTGATTGAGACATTCGAGTTTGGGACTGCTGCGCTGGACGGGTCCGTAACCATGCCAGAGAGAGTCGCGCCCGCCGCCTGCGCGTGGAGAAAAACGGGAACGAAAAAGCTGACTGCCAAAACCACGACCACTGCAAAACTGCTGACCACAGCCCTGCTTGTAAACTGAAAACGCATGCACACCCCTCCTAAGTTAACCCAGCGATCCCGCTTGATGACCGCAGAGAGATTCTCTTGATTTTTAGCGGCCCCTGGAAGAGTAGAACTGAAAAGCCCACACCCCGAGGCTTCCGTGCTGTTCCTAATCTTGTGCTCACAACCACAGGCGCCCAATAACCTGCCGTGCCCCACTTAGCGTGGGAGTCCGCAGACTCGAAAAAGTTTCAATTGCTTGCCCGGTTGCTTCACTTGCCGGAAAATATTTCCGTGGCGGCACACTCGGTTGAAGCTGGAAGGAAACTTCAATGTGTGCTCCTTCCGCATGGCTGTGCGAGTAGTGGCGACGTGCCAGTGGAAATTGCCTGATTCTCGACACACCCGTTCACCCTCTCTGGTACCGAGACCTTGGAACCGATAGAAAAATTCCCAGGAACCCCAGAGTTCTTCAAAGTTACCTAATGATCTGAATCAGCGAGTGGCGGGCTTTTTTACGCTTTTCGGTCCCAACCCGAATTTGATTTATGCATTCCCGAGCGGCAGGCGGCGGATCTTGGCCATCGTCGGGGGCTCTGCTGATTACCGACTCTCGGAAACGAAACACGAGACCCGCGGTCGACGCCACGTTGTGTTGCGTGCTTGATGGGCTGAAACATTTCTTGCAGCGCCGACGAGATTGAAACCTTTTCTCGCGTCAGCGATCGAACGGGTATGAGGAGGAACTCATGAATACTCGAAAAGCAATTAGCATCCTTGGATTGTTGCTTGCATTCGCAATCATCCTGCCCGCTGCACGAGCAGATGAATACGATCAGGCCTCTCAGCTTACCTTTAGCCAACCCGTCCAGATCCCTGGACGTGTCCTGCCAGCGGGAACATACTGGTTTGTGCTGGCCGATGTATCTATCGCGAACCGTAACATCATTCATATTTTCAACTCTGACCGATCAACGCTGTACGCGACAGTCAGCACCATAACTGCCGAACGTGCCCAGTCATCCGATCGCACTGCTCTCACTTTCGCGGAGCGAGATTCGACGCAGCCCAGCGCCATACTGGACTGGTTCTACCCTGGGCGTAAGACGGGCCATGAATTTGTGTACCCTGCACAGGACGAGAAGGAGCTTGCGTCGGCCAAACATCAGACTGTAGTGGCCCGGGCACCAGCCACACACCAGACCGCAGTCGCCGCGGACTAAACCAAATCCACCTTATTCCAATCATTAAGTCTCTGGCGGTGGCGAAATGCCACCGCCAGCACGCGTTTTATCTACTCACAGCTATCGTCGCTGGAACATTCTCCGAGCTATGACTCGGATTTGAAACTATTTCTCGAGTTGGCTATCCAAAGAGCATGAGACACCCAGCCAGAGCCCTTACACCACCGGTCGCGGTCGCGATGGTCGTCGCCTGTTTGATGGGTATCGCGGCCGCGGCGCAAGGCACGACGAGGCAGAATCATCTGCCCGTTGGCCAGTTAGCGTATCTCGACAGCGCTCAGAGAGAGCAAGTTGATTGGTATCCCTGGGGCAAGGAAGCGTTTCGGAAGGCGCGCGACCGAAATCAGCCCATATTGCTGGACCTTGGCGCAACTTGGTGTCCTTGGTGCAAGCTCATGGAGCGAGATAGCTACAACGACCCAGAAACCGCTGCCTTTATCGACAGCCACTTTGTCGCGGTTAAAGTTGACTATGACGCAGATCCGCAACTATCGGCGGAGTTTGAACGCGCCCAGGCCTTCGCCAACCTGCCCGCGGGCCTCCCACTGACCGCATTTCTCACGCCGGATGGAAAGCTCTATTCCGGTGGAGGCTATTTCCCCAAGAATGCAACCGCGGACAAACCTGCGTTCCGCCAAGCGCTGGAAGAGGCCAGCCGCATGTTTCGCGATCAGCGAGCAACAATTGAACGCGAAGGCTTCCAAATGAAAATCGGAGAATGAACAATGAATAAGAAAATCGGAATGTACGCTGCAATTGCTATTCTGATACTCGTTGCGGGTGTGCAGGCGGGCGAAAATCTGCGCCTAAATTCTCATCTAGACTATTCATCGGACAGCGAAGATGGACCGCTCATCACTGGTGACCGCATGAACGAAGGCGCCGTGTCCGGCAAGCCGAACTACATCATCATTTATGGCGAAGGCTGCTTCAATTCAAAGCGCCAGGCGCGGCGCACGGTGAGCCTCTACGAGAAGTATAAGGACCGCGTGAATTTCGTAGTAGTGGACCTCGATCAGAAACGTTCACCCGCGCAGCAGCAACTCGTGAAAGAGTATTACCAGGGCTATATTCCGCACGTCGTCGTTGTCGATAAGGCCGGCAAGGCCGTCTACAACTCCTCCGGAGAAGTGGACGAATCGTCGCTGTCATCTCTTCTGGACCGTGCTTTGGAGTAGCGACAGCGAGGGCGTGCAACCATCCGAATTTGTTGGTAGCGCCAGTCAGTCCAGCGCACACTCGTCCCGCAGTGTGGCCAGCATGTGAGCTGTTAGGTTCCTGGTTGCTTCGAAATTGCATACAACTCGGGAACGCGCCACAGCATGAGGCACAACGCAAGAATCGGCGCCCGCTCTCCAGCGATTGCCAATAACTTGTTCCGGCTTTTTCCAAGCGTCTCTTGGCGAGGGCCTACTTTAGTAAATCTCTATATCGATTGCTCATTCCCGCCCGTTTTGTTTGCTTTGACGGAATAAACTTCGCGGCCCGCGAGTCTGGAGGGGTGTACGCCGCCGCGCTTGGGTGCGGTAGGCAGCTGTAAATCTTGTGTAAATTTATCGAAATGGAATCGGCCAGCTTTTGACATTCCCTTGACCTCAGCATGACAAAAGTGAGCTCGTCACAAAGTTACGCTTAGTCTGACACTCCAACGAAACATCGGAGTGCAATACGAAATGGCTTTTTATTGTTGCGAGACACCAAAGGAGAACGATGATGAAGCAATCTGAGGGTTTGACGAAACTGAGTGCGAATCGGCGGTCATTTTTGAAGAAAGGAGTTATGGGAGCGGGAGCGGCCGCACTGTCCGCAGGTCTACTCCCGGGCAGTTTGGTTGCGTCTGCGCAGGGAGAAGACGATGGAGTGTCGATTACTAAAGGCGACATCGCCATTCTCACGTTTCTACAAGCTTTGGAGCAAGTCGAGGCCGACTTGTGGATTCAGTACTCCGAGCTTGGAGGAACGCAGGACAATGAGGTCTCCGGTGTCAACGGAGGAAATCCGACGTACATGGCGGCGCTCACCATTCTTGACGGGGATATGCCGCAATATATTCACGACAACACGGACGATGAAATCAGTCACGCGGCCTTTCTGAAGAAATATCTGGAATCGAAAGGGGCCAGCGCAGTCAGCCTGGAGCCGTTTCGACACTTGCCAACCAGTAAGGCGACCGGAGCGAACCAGAACTTTCGCGGAGACGGCGGACGCCTGACAAATCTAACCCAGTTAACCATCGACACAAGTTTCTGGACGCGGTACCGCAGTATCACCAACCCCGATTTCGATCCGGCCGCGCAATTTATCCAGGCGACCGGGAATTTCGATGGTTCTAATACGAACAGTTTGAATGGTGGGCGGTTCACCGCTATTCCAAGGAATGATAACGACACGGCTGGCAGCGATCCTAGTAATCCGCCCAAAAGCATCTTGCCCAACCTACAGGCGATTGCGTTCACCGCGGGATTCCATTTTGCATTCATCGAGCAAGGCGGCACTAGCCTATACCCGGCACTGGCACAGAAGGTGAGTAACCTGGAGGTCTTGCGGATTTTGCTGAGCATTGGGCCGAGTGAAACGATGCATTTCCAAACCTGGCAGGACAAAGGTGGCAACGCAAACCAAGGCAATCCGCCCCTCACCGTGACGGACCCTGTTAACAACTCAACCGTCACGTTCAGGGACCTCCATGTTGCGCAGGGAGAGACGAACCCTGAATCCCTCAATGGAGACACACTGCAGGCCAATTTGATCATGCCTGAGCCAACCCACTTCCTTGATCCCGATTTCGGACCCGTTGCAATTATTCGCCCCACGTCCACGCAATTTGGGGGAGCCGTGGCCTCCGTCAACAGCTTTGCTCAAGACGGACTATTCCTCGATCCAAAGACCGGAAAAAACACAGGGATCGTTCCGTTTCTTCTCCGATTAGCCGAAGAAGCCGACGAAGCCAAGCGTCAGCTATAGTTCGCGCGCCAGGGCGTTACGCCTGGCGTCTACCTTGGCCGTGCGCAAAAGCGGGATGGGCAGATTCGCTGGAGATCAAAGAGGCACAGTGATTCTGCTTAGAACGAAGGAACAAATACGATGCAGAAACTCCTGATCAGCTTCATACTCTTGTGCGCCAGCCTTTGCGCACCGGCAAAGGTCGCACATGCAGCTTTGCTCGCTGAAAGTGACCCGAAACTAGAAGGTGCTCTGACCCACGCGCTGAACCCGGTTGTCTAGTGGAACAGAATACTCCTGGTGATTGTTCGCACGCCTGGCGTGCAGCCGGCGACTGTTCAGCGATGCGGTCAGACTTCGCCGTCGGGGGAACCTTTGTTTTCTGGATTCCTTTCTAAGGTCTCTCCGCGTTTGTGTTCGTCATCGGAGGGATAAGTTGGGGCGCGTAGCACCCATCGCGGCCCGGGTTGCGATCTCACTCATGCGGTGCCGAGTTAGGCTGCAGCTGCCTTGGACGCGAACGTGCGGCTGAGGAAGTCGCGAATGGCGCCGGCGATTTCGTAATGATGAGTCTCGAGCGCGAAGTGGCCCGTGTCGTAGAAGCGTACTTCAGCCTTCGGGTTGTCGCGTTTGAAGGCTTCGGCGCCCGGGGGCAGAAAAAACGGATCGTTTTTGCCCCACACCGCGAGCAGCGGAACCTGGCTGGTACGGAAATATTCCTGAAACTTAGGATAGAGAGCAACGTTGCTAGCATAGTCGAGGAACAGGTCGAGCTGGATTTCGTCGTTGCCTGGACGGGCTAGGAACGCGGTGTCGAGTGCGTAAGCTTCCGGTGCCACTTGCGATTCGTCCTGTACGCCGTGGACGTATTGCCACTTGGTTGCTTCCGGCTTCAGGAAATCACGCAGTGCGGAGCGATTTTGTGGCGTTTGCTCTTTCCAGTATTTCTGAATGGGATTCCAACCCTGGCTTAGACCTTCCTCATAGGCGTTTCCGTTCTGCGAAACGATGGCTGTGACGCGTTCGGGATGAGCCAACGCGAGCCGCAATCCCACCGGCGCGCCATAATCGAAAACATAAATCGCGAAGCGCTTCAGTCCGATACTCTGCGTAAAGCTATCGATCACCTTGGCCAGATTCTCGAACGTGTAGCGGAACCGTTTCCGGTCGGGCGCGTCGGAGAAGCCGAAGCCCGGCAGGTCGGGCGCAACCATTTGGTACCTGTCGGCCAGGCCTGGAATGAGATTGCGAAACATATGCGAGGAAGTCGGGAAGCCGTGCAGCAACAGAATTGTTGGGGAATTGGCCGGTCCCGCTTCGCGATAGAAGATCTTATTGCCATCGACGACGGCATGCTTATACCTGATCATTTTCAGTCTCCATTTGAGATTTGGAAGCTCGGACCAGCCCAGTGCCAGTCAAGAGCGAGTTCGGCTTCCAGGTTCATTTGACTCACTAACCGATAAAATGTTACATTATGGGTGTACACTATTTTTGCGGACTGTAGGCATGAACAAGGCAACGAAGAAGTCAGATCGGAAGGATGGCTTTCTGTTTGTCGGAAATGAGCTGGCGCTGGACTTCCTGAATACGCGCCCGGTTCAAAACGGCGAGCCCTCGGAGCTGCTCCCCAATTTCAGCGCGGTCCTACGCTGGTTCCGAGCAGCTGATCTGCTGAATTCTGAAGAAGTTAGCCGCCTTCAAAATCAGTACGGCGGAACGGCCCGGGCGCAGAACACTGTAAAGGAGATGCTCCAGTTGCGCGAGAAATTGAGGAAGGAGATCCTCAACTGGGAACATGGCGGCGCGATTCATCGCTCGGCTACTGACGAACTAAATCGACTAATGGCGGAGCATCCCATGCTTACGAGGCTGACCGCGAATGGACAGGTGCACTCGACGGAGCTTTGGTTCGAGCTGCGCGACCCGCAAGACTTGTTTGCGCCATTGGCGCACAGTACGGCGAAGTTGCTCTCAGAGGTGGATCGCAAGTGTGTCCGCAAATGCGATCAGTGCGTACTCCATTTCCAAGACACGAGCAAGAAGGGGACACGGCGATGGTGCAGCATGCAGCTTTGTGGGAACCGTCTAAAGGTCGCAGCCTACGCGGCTCGCCGACGCCTGCACGCCCACGCGTGATATAGCTGCGGATAATGCCTCCCCATGGTTGTGGAATCCGACTTCGACCTCCAGACAACGCGAAATATGGCCCTCCTTCCGCGGCTGGTCCTGTGAGACAAGGTCTTTTAGCTGTTGTAACTTCAATTCCTGAAGTTCATCCAATCGACTCAGTCGCCATGGACCCTAAGTTCGGCGACTTTGAGCCATCACATCCATCCGTGTATTCATAGTCCATGCTCACCATGAGCGACAGAGCTTCAATGGCGCCATGACCCGGGAAGCCACGACTGCGCTAGCTGCTGCAGGTCACGCAGTTATCGTTTCCGATCTTTACGCCATGAAGTTTAATCCCGTGTCAGACCGCGGCAACTTCGTCACTGTCAGAGACCCCGCCTATCTGAGGCAGCAGCAGGAAGAGATCTACGCAGCCGAGAATAACGGCTTTGCGCCTGATATTCAGGACGAGATGGACAAGCTCTTCTGGTGCGATGCTTTGATCTTTCAATTTCCCTTGTGGTGGTTCGGCTTGCCAGCCATTTTGAAAGGATGGGTCGACCGGGTATTCGCAATGCGCCGCATTTATGGCGGCGGAGTGTACTACGACCGGGGTGTATTCGCGGGGAAGCGGGCTATGTGCTCGGTAACCATCGGCGGGCGGGCGACCATGTATTCGGAATATGGGCTGAACGGCCCGATCTCCACGATCCTCTTCCCAATCAACCATGGAATTCTCTATTTCACGGG
>Ga0307479_10004463_pt1 | contig 12784 bp, 9 predicted proteins | sample atmos_gasesECM4C_FD_203743 | JGI IMG/M metagenome (GOLD analysis project Ga0307479, IMG submission 203743) | Hardwood forest soil microbial communities from Morgan-Monroe State Forest, Indiana, United States - atmos_gasesECM4C_515 | ecosystem: Environmental > Terrestrial > Soil > Temperate...
GTCGGTTTCCTTGCGCGCAAGGCCGCGGATGATCACGAGTGCCAGGACAATGCCTGTCGCCGCGGAAGTGAAGTTGTGATACGCCAGGCCGGCCATCTGCGTGAAATAACTCATGGTCGATTCGCCGCTATAGTTCTGCCAGTTGGTATTGGTAGTAAAAGACGCGGCCGTGTTGAAGGCCAGCGCTGGCGGCACATTGACCATCTTCTGTGGATTGAGGGGGAGCCACTGCTGCGTGCGCTGCATTAGATACAGGAGCGCCATGGAAACGCCGCTGAACAGCAGCATGGCCACGGTATATTCCGTCCAGCGCATCTCATGCTTTTCGTCCACGCCGGTTAGCCGATAGACTAATTTCTCGATCGGGCGCAAGACGGGGTCCAGCAACGTTTTTTCCCCATTGAATACCCGCGCCATGAAGAGGCCGAGCGGCTTGGTGAGCGCAAGAGTCACTCCAAGCAGAAGAAGGATTTGGAACCAGCCATTTGCCGTCATGTCAGAACTTCTCCGGTTTCAGCAGAGCCGCCAGCAAGTACCCGAACAAAAGCACGCAGATAACGATGAGCAAGACATTTTCGATCATGCTGGTTCTCCATCCTATTTCAGGCGTTCGCAGCCGCGGACGTAGAGAATCGCGATGGCAAAGAAGAGGATTGTCGTCGCAACAAAAATAAAGTCTTGCACTAGAGTCTCCTCGCCTGCGCGGTCTCAATCAGCCAACGCCTCAATGACTTCCACGGTACTGTTCCGAAAACACCACAGACAACACATTATCGGGCAAGGGCTTAGGAAGCAATGAGATGTACCTAAGGAATTTGTAAAGAAACCGAGCCTCCGGATCGCAGGAGATACGAGGATTATTCCCGGCAAACCATTGCCTTCAGTGCTTGCATGCGGGCTGACGAGGCAGGAGCTTACCTACACGGGGAGTCGAAGCAGGGCCCTGCAGCCGCGCCTATCGGAACGGTTTTTTAAAGTTAGCTCACCACCGTGAGCTTCAGCGATCTGGCGGCTGAGAACCAGGCCAATTCCTGAGCCCCCCGGCTTGGTTGTAAAGAAGGGGACGAATAGGTTCGACGTATTGGGAAGGCCGGGGCCCTCGTCAGTCACCCAAACGTCGAGTTGCGCGCCTTGCCGGGACCACCCGACTTGAACCGAACCGCCGGTTTCGAGCGTCGCATCCGCCGCATTGCGAACCAGGTTGATTAGCAACTGCTCCAATTGGTCGGCGTCTGCCGAAATGACCACGTCAGGACCTCCTGACAGGTTCACCTTTACACGAGTCTCGAGTTTTATGCTCCGGCTGATCCATTCCGAGACGTTTACAGGCAATAGCTTCGGTTGCGGCAGGCGTGCAAGTTGCGCGTAAGCGGCCATGAAGCGCCCAAGTGCCTCCGTCCTCGACCGAATGATGCTTAGGCCCTGCCGCAGATCATCCAGAATCGAAGCTGTTGCTTCGCTCTGCAATTCGCTAGACTTCGTGGCGCTCAGGAGCCCGCTCTCCAAGCCCTGAGCGACGGACTGAATGGGGGCAAGCGAATTGTTCAGTTCATGTCCAAGAACGCGAATGAGCCGCTGCCATGCTTTACGCTCTTCGTCGCGCAGCGTGCGGCTCAGATCGCTCAGGACTACGAGCTGATGAGGCAAGCCTCCCTGGCGGAATGTACCGCGACGCAGTCCCCAGCGCCCGGAACCCCCGGGAAGGGCCAGCTCCATGGTGTGCGCGGCCTCGCCTTTCAGGCAAGCTCCGAGTCCTAGTTCTTCCGCCGTAAATCCCAGCAGGTGCCCTTCCGGACGCCCGAGCAATCGTTCGCCGGCGCGATTGACCAGCCGCAGTTTCGTGTTGTTGTCGAAGGTGAAGACGGCGAGGTCAATCTCCTCCATCACCGTCCGTAGGAGGGCATTGGCTTCAAGTGCGCCCAAGCGCTGTTGCCGCAAGGTTTCGCTCAGGGCATTGACTTCAATCATCACTTCGCCCATGGCATCGTCGCTTCGCGCCCCGCGGCCGCGCAGTGAAAAGTCCTCCTCACGCAAGGCGGCCAGAAGATTCGAAAGCGTTTGCAGCGAAAAAACGACGCGATGCCGCAGCGAGAAAGCGAAGCCGAGCCAGAGAGAAAGGATGAGAAATGCCAGCGTCCAGACCGCCCCGGAAGAATAATTTCCATGCCACAAGAGAATCATGGCGATCAGCGATCCCGGGAAACCCGCGGCTAGCGCGAGGAGCTGGATACGGCGCTCATAAGCCAGTTGCTTCATTCCAGTCCATGTTTTTGCAGCCGGCGATACATGGCGCTGCGGCTCAATCCCAGAGCCTTCGCTGCCTGGCTCACATTTCCTTCGTGGCGAGCGAGAGTGCGCTGGATGAGATAGCGCTCCACTTCGTCGAGGCTCATCTCCTCCAGCTTGGCCGCCCCACCAGCAGCTTGCGCGCGCAAGCCCAGGTCGGCCGCCCGGACGGAAGGGCCGGGCGAGAGCAGCACGCCGCGTTCCACCGCATGATCCAGTTCGCGAACATTGCCCGGCCATGCATGCTCATGCATCGCTTTGATGGCCGCCGTGTCAAAGCCGGAGATATTTTTGCGGTAGCGCTGCGAGTAACCGTGGAGAAAATGGTGCGCCAGGAGATCGATGTCTTCGCGCCGGTCGCGCAACGGAGGGATGTGGATCTCGATCGTATTCAGGCGAAACAGCAGGTCCTGACGGAACCGGCCCGCGGCGGCCTCCGCATTCACATCGGCGTTCGTGGCCGCGACCACTCTCACGTTGACGCGCCGCGTGGTGGACGAACCGACACGCTCAAGATCCCCTGTCTCCAGCACCCGCAAGAGTTTTGCCTGCAGGTTGAGGGGAACGTTCGCGATTTCGTCCAGGAACAACGTGCTGCTATCCGCGAGTTCGAATCGCCCTACCCGGTCCGCCCGCGCATCCGTAAACGCTCCCTTGACGTGGCCGAATAGCTCGCTTTCGAACACACCTTCAGATAGCCCCCCCGCGTTCACCGTCACCATTGGTTTTGTGGCGCGCGCCGATAACGCGTGAAGAGTTCGCGCGACAACTTCTTTCCCGGTGCCGTGCTCACCGGTGATCAAAACGTTCGCGTCCGAAGGCCCGATTTGTCCAATCAGCTCCAGGACGGGGGCCATCGCCGGAGATTTCGCCAGAAAGGTCGGCCGCGATTCCGCGCGCAGGATGCGGTTCTCGGCTTCGAGACGTGATGCCTGTCTTAGCGCCTGCCTCAAATCGATTTGCGTGCGCAGAATCGCCAGCAGGCGCGTATTTTCCCAGGGCTTCTGGACAAAGTCCCGCGCGCCGCGGCGCATCGCCTCCACCGCCACTTCAATGCTGCTCCAAGCGGTCATGACGATGACCGGCAACGTGCTGTCCAGCATTTGGATGCGCGTGAGCAGGTCGAGCCCCTCCTGTCCCGACGTTGTGTCTCGCGCGTAATTGAGGTCCATCAGCACCGCGTCAAATTCCCGCGATTCAATGGCGCCCAGGGCCTCCGCCGGAGAGGCCACGCCTTGCGTTTCATAACCCTCACGCTTCAACAGCAAGCGCAGGGCATCCCGGATGTCCGCCTGGTCGTCAGCCAACAGAACTCGATAAGGGTGCGGGTTAGTCGTCTTCATTCGAATGTGTTTGCGAAGTTTGTCCCAGGGCCGCTTTTCAGGAACAGTGAGAATCGATCATAGCGCCGCCTTGTAGCCGGCAAGCGTCTGCTCACGCGGGCCGCGCCGCTGCCGCTGGTGCGCCGGCTGTTGCGTTATCTCCCACCACCCAACCGTCCTTCAGTTGGATAATGCGGCTGCCATACGCGGCATTTCTCTCCGAATGGGTGACCTGGATGATGGTTGTGCCCGCGTCATTCAGCCTCTTGAAGAGCTGCATGATCTCTTCGCCTTGTGCGGAATGCAGATTCCCCGTTGGCTCATCGGCGAGAATCAGCTTTGGACTGAGTATCACCGCGCGTGCCACGCCGACAAGTTGCTGCTGGCCGCCGGAGAGCTGATTCGGGAAAAGATCTTTTTTGCCTACGATGTGGAAGCGATCGAGCGCGTCGCAGACCAGGCTAACCCGTTCTTTGTGCGGCACGTTCTTGTAGGAAAGCGGGACTTCCAGATTTTCGAAAACCGTCAGATTGTCGATCAAGTGATAGCTCTGAAACACGAACCCGATATTTGCTTTATGCAGCTCATTGCGCTTCTTGACGTTGAGCTTGTGCACCGCTTCGCTAAGGAAATAGTAGTCTCCGCTCCACGCCCCATCCAGCATCCCGATAATGCTCAACAGCGTGGACTTGCCAGCCCCCGAGGGGCCCATAATGGTGACAAACTCGCCCGCTTGAATGTCTAAATTAATTCTCCGCAAAAGATAAAATTTATTCGGCCCGGCTTCGACCACTTTTTCCAGATTTCGCAGTTGAATCAATGGTTCCACAATTTCTCCTTACCTCATGGCAGGGAATCCGCGCGGCAGCACTCGAAGTCCTTGCCCGTCTCTCTGTTGTAGCGCAAGTGGTCCGTTCATTCCAAGCGCCGACTGGAGGCGCGCCGCAGGACCTCAATCGTGCCGCAAGGCCCGGAGCGGATCGAGGTGTGCTGCCCGTCGTGCGGGAAGGTAGCACGCTATCCCGGCCACGGCCAGCAGTAGCAAGGGCAGCCCTATGAAGGAAGTTGGGTCGGCCGCCTGCACTCCGAAAAGGAGCGACGAAAGAGCCCGCGCCAGCAGGAACGCAACGGGCAGGCCAATGGCCAGCCCAAGTACGGTGAGGAGCATCCCGCTTCGAAGCACCAACGCGAGGACGTTGCCCGTCTGCGCACCCATCGACATGCGGATTCCGATCTCGTGGGTCCTCTCGCTCACCGAATAGGACATGACCCCGAAGACGCCAACCGATGCCAGCACCAGTGCGATAGCACCCAGCACCGCCATCATTGTGGCCACGTACGCGATGCCAACAATCGATTCCGTGATCACCTTGTCCATCGGCTTGATGTTGTACAGCGGCAGATTTGCATCGACCGCCGCAATTTCCGCGCGAGCCGCGGAAACAAATTTCAGCGGATCACCTGCCGTGCGCAGCACAACGGTGGTGTAATACGGAGGCGCCTGCCGGAACGAGCGGTAAATCGTGGGGACATCCTCCTTGACGATCCAGCTGTAACGCACGTCGTTTACCACGCCGACTACCGTCATCCATCCGCCTTCGGCTTCCGCTTTGCGCGCCCCGATATGGCGGCCCAGCGGATTTTCGCCCGGAAAATAGCGCCTGGCCAGGCTTTCGCTGATCACCGCGACCTGTGGTGATTCCGCTCCGTCCGTATCGCTCAGCAATCGGCCGTCGCGCAGCGCGATATTTAGCGTATTAAAGTAATTCGGTGTAACCGTCTCCACGATGGCGCTGCGCGCTTCGCCGCGCTGCGTCAGCGGACGTCCCTCGATCGAAAACTCTCTCTCGTTGACGGCTCCTCCATCCGCGTAGGGAACGTATGTCACCAGCGATGCCGCTTGCACGCCGGAAACAGAACCAAGCCGCCGCAGAATTTGTTCATTGAAGTTCAGCCGCGCGGCTGCCTGCGCGTACTGCACTTCCGCCAGCGCGAAGTTGAACGTCAGCAGCGTTTGCGGAGCGTAGCTCTCATTTACGCTCAGCAGTCCCTGGAAGCCTTTCACCATCAGCCCCGCGCCGACCAAGAGCACAAGCGCCAGCGCCACTTCGGCAACCACCAGCGCTCCTCGCAGACGGTGTCGTGCGCGGCTGACAGAAGAACTGCGGCCGCCTTCTTTCAGCGTTTTCGCAATGCTGGCGCGGGAACCCAGCAGGGAAGGCGCGATCCCCGAGACCACCCCGCTTAGCACTGCGATTGCTAGTGCGAAGAGAAACGCATTCGCGTCCAAACGAATCGTCTTCCACCCGGCCACGAATCGCGCTACGTCTGGCGGCATGTGCGACAGAATCATCTGGATGTCCCACTGGGCCAGAAACAAGCCGAGTGCCGCGCCTGCCAACGACAACAGGATGCTCTCGATCAGCAATTGGCGAACGACCCTCCAACGGCTGCCGCCCAGCGCCGTCCGTACCGCGAACTCACTCGTTCGCCCCGTGATGCGCGCGAATTGCACGTTCGCGACGTCCGCGCACGCAATGAGCAGGACGAAGCCAACCGCCACCATGAGCAGCACCGTGTATTGCCGGGTCAGCGTTCCGGTGATGAATTGCCCCAGCGGTTGCGGTCGCAGCCGCCAGGCTTTATTGGTATCGGGATAAGCTTCCGCCTGCCGCTCCGAGATGGCTTGCATCTCCGCGGCGCCCGTGGAAAAGGAAACGCCCGGCTTTAGCCGCGCCAGCACCCACAGTCGGCGATTGTCGCGCCCGAGCCGTTCCTTTACGTTGAGCGCCAGCGGAATCCACGCTTCGGCGGGCATCGGGAAATCGAAGCCCTTCTTCATAACGCCCACAACGTTAAAGCTCTTCCCGTCCACTTTTATGACGCGCTTCAGGATGTTCGGGTCGGAAGCATAGCGCTGTTCCCACAGCCCGTAGCTCAAGATAATTTCCTGATTGCGGCCCGGCTCTTCCTCTTCCGGAAGAAATGTGCGGCCCAGCAGCGGCTGCACGCCGATCAGCGGGAAAAAATTAGCGGTAACCTGGAAGTCCTGGACTTTTTGCGCTTCTCGGTCGCCGGTCAGGTTTACTTCATCCCATGCGTACGCGGCCAGATCGTCGAACGAATGCGCTTCTTTCTTCCAATCGAAATACGTCGCGGGCGCAATCGGAGTAAGGTCCTGCGGGCCGAAACCTGCTCCGCCATCCTGGCTGGATAAACGTGCGTCCACCAGAGCGACGAACCGGTCGGAATTCTCGAACGGCACCGGATGCAGCAGAAACGCCTCTGCCAGGCTGAACATCGCCGTGTTTGCACCGATCCCCAGACCCAGCGCAACCACGCAAACCACCGTCGCGATCCGGTGCTTGATCAACATTCGCAGGCCGAATCGGACGTCTTGCCAAATCGTTTCCATGAACTGCCCTCCCGGCGCTACGCTCCGACGCGGGCTTCCTGTGTCTCCTCCACGATCCGGCCGTCAAACAAGTGAATGGTGCGCTCCGCGAAATTCGCGTACCGCTGATCGTGCGTGACCATGCAAACGGTTGCGCCGTTGCGGTGCAAATCCCTCAGCAGCTCCATCACCGCTTCGCCGTTCTTCGAATCCAGGTTTCCCGTAGGCTCGTCAGCCATCAGAATCAGCGGATCTCCAACCAGCGCTCGGGCCACGGCCACGCGCTGTTGTTGACCGCCCGAGAGCTGCGAGGGATAGTGACGCAGCCGGTGCGCCATCCCCACCCGCTCCAGCGCGTGCTGCACCTTCTGCTTTCTCTCCGCGGCGCTCGTGCCCCGATACGTCAACGGCAGCTCCACGTTCTCATACACTGTCAAGTCCCCGATCAGGTTGAACGCCTGGAAAATAAATCCAATCTCGCGGTTGCGGATCCGCGTGCGCTCGCTGATCGTCAGATTTGCCACCGGCTGCCCGTTCAGCGTGTATCCCCCGCCCGTCGGTGAATCGAGCAGTCCGAGAATCGAGAGCAATGTCGACTTGCCGCAGCCCGAAGGTCCGGCGATCGAGATGTATTGTCCCTTCTTGATCTCCAGGTGAATTTCGGACAAAGCGTGCGTCTCGACCTCATCCGTATAAAACACTTTTTTCACGCCTTCCATTTTGATGAGTGTTGCGTTTGCGTCCGTCATTTGATCTCCTTCTCGTATTCGATTTCGGTAACCCTTATCGCTTGCCCCCGCTCACCGCTGCCGCAAACCCCAAAACGCTCCCATCCACACTTGCCCTGATCCCTTGTACCATTGCTTCAGAAACGACGGCTGGCATCAAAATGTTCATTATTCCAGTGCCCCAAAATGGCAGTATTTGCGCCGACGCCCAGCGCCAGCGTGAGGATCGCGATCAGCGTAAAGCCGGGATTCTTCGCCAGCATCCGCAGGCCGTAGCGCACGTCCTGCAAGAACGTATGCATCTCTTCAATCCTCCGCCGGCACCCGTCGCGATTTCTTACCGGGCGCGGAAATCCGGAATCACTGATTTTTAGGCCTTGTCTTCCAGCACACTCTTTACTTCAAACGCACCCGGTCGAAGTTGTCCCACGCGGACATGTCGGACAGAATCACTTTGTCCCCGACGTTCAACCCCTGCACAATCTCGATCGTGTTCACCGAACTCCGCCCCAACTTTACATTGACGCGCACCGCTTCCGCTCCGTCATCTATAATCTTGAATATTCCGATGGTGCTGTCCGACTGCCCATGCACCGGCCGCCCCACGTATAGCACATCCTTCAGATTTTCGAGCGTGATCGTGCCGTCCACGCTCAAATCCGGCCTCGCCCCCGGGGGAAGCGGATCATCAATCGTCACGTCCACCGTGACCGTTCCGTTTATCACTGAGGGATCGACGCGCGAAACGTGCCCCCCAACTATGCCGTTCCGCGTGTCGATGTTTGCCTTTTGCCCGGGCATCACGTCCTTAGCCTGCGTTTCCGCAATCTTGATCTCCGCCCGGAGCTTTTTCGGATTCGCCACGCGCGCAAGGTTCATTCCCGGCGTCACTTGCTGGCCGACGTCCACCGGCAGGAGCTGTAGCACTCCGTCGATGCCGGCGCGCACGTGGAGCGCCTCCAATTGGCTCCTCTTCAATTGGTAAAGCGCCTTCATCTGTTCCACTTTAGCCTGCTGTGCCGCAAGTTTCGCGGTCGCCGAATCCGTCGCGATTTTCGTCCGCTCGGTTTCCAGCTGCAAGCGAATCGCAAGTTGCTCCGACTTCACCTTCGACTGCCGTTCAATCAGCCGCGACGTGAGCCCTTCATCCGCGAGCTTTTCGTCTGTTTCGTGCTGAATTCTCGCCTGTTCGTAGTCGCTCCTCACGGACGCTTCCGTGGCCTTCTGGCTCATTAAGTCGCTGTTGACCTGTACTTTCAGATTCTGGTAGTCCGCTTCCGCTCCTTTGAGCTGGTATTCCGCGTCCACTGCATCTTTCTGCACCGTGGGATCGCTCAGTTCCATAATGATGGAACTTGGCTTGACGATGGCAGGTGGCCGCAAAACCCATTTATCCACATGTGCCGTTGTCTGCGCCGGGACCCACCGAATGTCCTCGGGAACCAGTGTCCCCAGCCCGCGTACTTCCCGCACCATCGCCCCGCGCTTCACCTCGTCCGGCCAGATCGTCGCACGGTCCACGCTCGGCGCGGCTGGCCGCAACTTCGACAGTCCGTAAGTCACTCCTCCCAATAACAGGAGTGCGACAGTGCCATAAGCAATCCGTCGGATCTTCTTGGCGCGTGCGTTAGATGGTCGTTGGATGTCCATATATTCGTTACCTTATAGAACGCAACTCTCCGGCCCCAGGTTCCCTAAGCTAAGTATACTTCTTTTCAATGATTTATCGGGATCTACTTGCCTGCATTCGTCCCCAATCGACCGGAAATGGGATTACCTGTCCCACCTTCGAACAAGCAAAAACCCCTCTCCACGTGCTTGTAGGGTCGGCCTTCTGAGGCCGACCGTTCCCTCTATCCTCTTTCACCGGGCGCTTGCTTCCCTTAAGAGCCCGCCGGTATCTTCACCCAACCCGAATTCTTCCGCGACGACTCCAGCACTCCATCAATAAACCGCACCCCGGCCACTCCATCCTCCACACCAGGCACCAGCATCGACGCGGGCATCGGAGCCCGCCCCGCCTTCCGTGCCGCAATCTGCTCTGCCAGATCCGCATAAAGCTGAGCGAACGCCTCCAGGTACCCCTCCGGATGCCCGGACGGGATGCGGCTCGCATGCTTCGCCGAAGCCGTAGCACCAGCCCCCGCCCGGCTGATCGTAACCGCCGGCTTCCCATACGGCGTAAACCTCAGATAATTCGGATTTTCCTGCCCCCACTCCATCCCCGCCTTCTCTCCATAAACCCGCAGCCGCAAATTGTTCTCATTTCCCGTAGCCACCTGGCTGGCCCACAACATCCCTCGCGCCCCGCCCTCAAATCGCAATAGCACCTGCACGTTGTCGTCGAGTCGCCGTCCCGGCACAAAAATGGAAACGTCCGCCGCCACCTGCTCGCACCGCAACCCCGTCACAAAACACGCGATGTTGTAAGCATGCGTCCCAATATCCCCTAGCGATCCCCCCGGTCCGCTCTGCGCGGGATCAGTCCGCCAAACGGCCTGCTTGTGCCCGGTTGCCTCCACTGCCGTGGTCAGCCAGTCCTGCGCGTACTCCACCTGCACCACACGAATTCGCCCAATCTCCCCCGCCTCAATCATCTCTCTCGCTTGCCGCACCAGCGGATACCCCGTGTAATTATGCGTCAACCCAAAAATTAGGCCGCTCTTCCGAACGATTTGCGCCAGCGCCACCGCATCTTCCACCGTGGTAGTCAGCGGCTTGTCGCAAATCACATGAATCCCCGCCTCCAAAAAGGCTTTCGCCGGCCCGAAATGAACATGATTGGGCGTGACGATCGAAACCGCGTCAATCCGGTCCGCCCTCTTCGCCTCCGCCGCTGCCATTTCCGCGAAACTCCCATAAGCCCGCTCCGCCGCGATATGCAGGTCCAATGCCGCCACTTTACTCTTCGCCGGATCAGAAGACAGCGCCCCCGCCACTAGCTCAAAACGGTCGTCCATCCGCGCCGCAATCCTGTGAACCGCCCCAATAAACGCTCCCGGCCCGCCTCCGACCATCCCCAGTTGCAGCCGCCGCTTTGTTGAGTCACTCGCTGTAGAATTTGCAGTCATAACCCTCGTCCCATTTCAAAATCTGCGACTCGGACGCAGTTGTAGGGGAGGAGCTTGCCCCTCCCGTCGGCGTCATCACGTAGGCAGCTCATTCATCCCCTCGGTACGTTCCATGTCAAATTCTTCCTTCCTTTTAACTTTAACTTTCAACTTTCGACCTCTTCCAAGCCCAATGAACTATTCGCCGCAATTCAGGACTACTCCAACCCCAACATCCGCCGATTCCCCCGTTGATCCGCGCCTGAACCAGCGAAGTCATCAAAAGCTCCCCCCGCCGCCTGAATGATATGCCGCTGAATAAAAGGTGCCCCTTCCGCAGCCCCCTGCTCGCTACTCTTGATGCAACACTCCCACTCCAGAACCGCCCATCCCGGAAAGTCATACTGCGTCAGCTTGGAAAAGATCGCCCCGAAATCCACTTGCCCATCTCCCGGTGAGCGAAACCTCCCCGCTCGTTTTACCCAGGCCTGATAACCCCCGTAAACACCTTGCCGTCCCGTCGGACGAAACTCCGCATCCTTCACGTGAAACATCTTGATTCGTTCGTGATACAGGTCGATAAACTCTAGATAATCAAGCTGTTGCAGCACGAAATGGCTCGGGTCATAGAGTATATTGCACCGCCGATGATTGCCGGTGCGCTCCAAAAACATTTCAAACGTCACCCCATCGTGCAAATCCTCGCCCGGATGAATCTCAAAGCACAAATCCACTCCCACTCGCTCAAACGCCTCCAGGATCGGACGCCAGCGTGCCGCCAGCTCCTCAAAAGCCGTTTCAATCAGCCCCGCCGGTCGCTGCGGCCACGGATAAATGTACGGCCAAGCCAGAGCCCCCGAAAACGTAACATGCGCAGCAAGTCCAAGATTCGTCGACGCCTTCGCCGCCAGCAATAATTGCTCCACCGCCCAAGCTTGCCTCTCTCGCGGGTTTCCCCTCAGCTTCTCCGGCGCAAACCCATCAAACGCCACGTCATACGCTGGATGCACCGCCACCAACTGGCCCTGAAGATGCGTCGAAAGCTCCGTGATTTCCAGCCCGCAGCGCGCCACCGCCCCGTGGATCTCCTCGCAGTAGCTCCTGCTCTCCGCCGCCCGCCGCAAATCAAACAGCCGCGCATCCCACGTCGGAATCTGCACCCCCTTATACCCAAGCTTCGCCGCCCACGCAGCGATGCTCGTCAAACTGTTGAACGGCGCCGCATCGCCCGCAAACTGCGCCAGAAAAATTGCCGGTCCTTTGATTGTCCTCATCGTCCCCTCAACTCCACCCTCCATCCACGATGAAGTCCTGCGCCGTGCACTTTTCCGCCGCATCCGAAGCCAGGAACAGCGCCATGTTCGCGACGTCGCTCGGAAGCACGCGCGTCTTCAAACATTGCCCGGCCATCACTTCCTTCTCGAACTCTGGCGTATACCACAATTTGATTTGCCGCTCGGTCCACACCGCCCCGGGCGAAATCGTGTTGACTCGTATGCCGAAAGGACCAAACTCCCGGGCCAGAACCCGCGTCAATCCGGTGACGGAAGCCTTGGTCACGTTGTACACCGGGAGACCAGTCTGCTTGAGCCTCCAAATAATGGAACCAAGATTGATAATCGCGCCTCCGCCAAGCCGCTTCATCTGCGGCGCAACCGCTTGCGTCGCGAAAAACATGTGCCGCACATTCACCGAGATCCGCTCATCCCAGTAGGCAGCCGTGACTTGGTCCATCGTATGGCGGTCGTCGTTCCCGGCATTATTGACGAGCACTCCAATATCGCCCAACCCAGCGTGGATTTTTTCGATGGCCGCCTGCAGCCCGGCGATGTCGCGAATGTCGCAGGCGATAAACAGTGGTGCCGTTCCCGTCTCTTTCTGAATCTGCGCGGTCAGCGCTCGGCTCGCTTCTTCCCCAATGTCCACGAAACCCACGCGAGCCCCCTGCCCGGCGAACGCCCGCGTGAACGCCGCACCGATACCGCTCCCTCCACCGGTGATGAA
>Ga0307479_10004464_pt1 | contig 12783 bp, 9 predicted proteins | sample atmos_gasesECM4C_FD_203743 | JGI IMG/M metagenome (GOLD analysis project Ga0307479, IMG submission 203743) | Hardwood forest soil microbial communities from Morgan-Monroe State Forest, Indiana, United States - atmos_gasesECM4C_515 | ecosystem: Environmental > Terrestrial > Soil > Temperate...
CCCCTTGGTGGTCTTGGGAGGCAGCCAGTACTTGAGCGTATTTAAGGTGGAACAGTTGCGGGCCCTGGCGCTGATGTTTCTCGAACTGAATACTCAGTCCGCCAACATCTGCCTGGTATTTTTCGCATTCTATGACCTCCTGATCGGGTACCTGATCTTGAGGTCGGCCTTCCTGCCTCGAATTCTGGGTGCGCTGATGGCGCTCGCCGGTTTGGGGTGGCTGACATTTCTGTCACCGCCGTTCGCAAACCATCTGTCTCCCTACAATCTGGTCCTCGGCTTCCTGGCAGAGCTATTGCTGATGCTATGGCTGCTGGTGAAGGGCGTGAAGGTTCAACGATGGAAGGAGCAGGCAAGCGCAGCATGAAAGCGGCCGTCTATCACCGCAGCGATGTCTTGTAAGGAGGAACGAGTATGAGCGCAGCAGTAATGTTGAAACGGATTGCAGGAACGTCACCGCGTTTCACTGCGCGGATGGCTGGTGCCTTTTATTTGCTCACCATGCTGACTGCAGCATTCAACGAGTTTTTCGTTCGCGACAGATTGGGTTTTCTAGTGAACCTAGGAGCGGGCATCGTCGAGGTCTCGGGCATGGTTGCGGTGACGCTGCTGCTCTATGCCATCTTTAAGCCGGTGAACAGGGGCCTCTCTTTGCTCGCAGCGTCCATCAACCTCGTGGCACTCACCTTTGAGGCTCTCCAGCGCGTGAACATCGGCCTAGGATTTGGCGGATTCTATTGCCTCCTGATCGGCTACCTGATTTTTAGGTCGACCTTTCTGCCTCGAATTCTTGGTGCGCTGATGGCCTTTGCCGGTCTGGGTTGGCTGACCTTTCTCTCACCGCCGCTCGCAAACCATCTGTCCCCCTCCAATCTGGCCTCCGGCATCCTCGGAGAAGGATTGGTGATGCTGTGGCTCCTCGTGATGGGCGTGAACGTTCAACGATGGAAGGAGCAGGACAGCGCAGCCGGGGCATTCGCCCGCACATAAAAGCCGCGGTCTATAGTCCTCAAGCAGACTTATAAGCCGGGTGCCCCAATTTCTCGCGTTCTTTGCGAGAAATGGGTTTTTGCTGGCTGTGTGCTGAGGTTGAGGTGGTCCGTCCTGCGTTTGTTGCGAGGGCTTCAGGCGATTTGCGGGCCTAGTTGTTTGTCACGCCACACGGCCTGGTTTGCAACAACAACAACGCCGCACCATCCGTACTTTAGGCTATTCGCGATTGCATTTCACCCGGCGCTCCGCCGAATTTTTTTCTCCCACCAAGTCCAATCGTTGATCCGAACCAATCCCGCTTCTCCGTGTGCTAGAAGCCAAAAGCCCCACTTCTCGCAAAGTGCGCGAGAAATGGGGCACCCAGCCTCTTTCCGCCAAAAGGCGCTTGGTTAGAAGGCGCTTGGTTAGAAGGAGAAGTCGTGAACCATTCTCACGCTCTCGGCGGTTAAAGAGCCCAGGCCGTAGGCGGCTCCAGCGATCGATGTCCCGCTGCCGCTGACGGTTGCGCTGGTGTTGACCGCACTCTCGACCGAGATCGTGTAGGTCCCCACACCAACGTTGGGAAAGATGAAGTTGAAACTATGGGCGCTGGTAGTTTGAAGGACAAGTTGCAAGGTCGAGTCGAAATTGCAGCTGCCGCCCCCCGTCCCCGCAACCGTAACCACACAGTTGCTCAACGTCTGGCTCAGGGTTTGAATACGGGAATCGAGCATCACGCCATAATCCCCGTTCGTATCCTTGACGCATCCCAGGATCTGGTCAGTGCAGGCGGCAATCGGATCGGCGATCTGAATCACCGCGCCGGTATTGGGATCTCTCAGCACGACCCGCAGATAGACCCCACCCTCAGCAGTCGCCGTGGACGAACCACCTGAGGATGTTTTGGTTTTAGTGTTGGTGTACAGCCCGGTGACCAGCGACGCCGTAACGAACATAGATTGACTGTTCGAAAGCTTCATGGTGGTGGTCATGATCTGCACGAAATTGTCCGGGGTTACAGACGCCGAGGCGCCACTAAATATGTCGTGGCAGGTCACCGGGAGCGTGTCCCCGATATTCGAAGTCCCGCTGCTGGTGCAGCCGACCGCCGTGCTGATCGCTGCCGTTGCCTTAGAGCTTGAATTCTGAGCAACCGTCAGACCAGTCATCAGAATTGCCGACACCATTGTTGCTGACAGTGCTCGTGCGAACTTGCTTGTCGTTACCAGTTTGTTCATTGAGCTCCTCCAGTTGTGGTTGGGGTTTCCGCGTGGGCGGAGTAAGAAGCGGCTGCAACGAACTTTAGGTCGAGTGCGTGAGGAAAGGAACGTCACCGAAGGCGTAGCCTTAAACTGGCGAAGGTACACTGTTAGTCCTTCTGAATGGACCATTGTGGCGGGACTGGCTCACAAGCCCGCGAAGCTTAGACATCGGCACTCTCGAACTTATTAAAGTCGGCAGGCGCGCCTGTTGAGGCCTAGTGGAACGTTCCGCAGTTTCCTTGAACGTCACAATTTCTACAGCCTTGGCATTCCGCAGTGCCGCCCCCTCCGCCATTAGCGAAGTAAAAGTGAGCGACACGAGTGCGGGGCTTTGCATGCGACGCGCCGGCTCCACATCGTTTTGTCAAGATTCAGGTCCCATTGCAGGATTGAAGCAGGCTCATGGCTAGGAAATGTTTTTGTCAGGAATTCTCTGCAGGTTCTGGAATTCTCTGCAGGTGTTGGGCTTCGGCTTTTCCCTTGGAACGCAATGGGGAGGCCCTGCTATTGCGGACAGGTTCCATGAAAAAGCCGGCGCCGAGAATGGCGCCGGCCGGTTTACCGCGCGAAACCCTTGCGTTCAACGTTGTTTTTGCTCAGGCTTTCTGGGCGGTTCGTTGTGCGCTCGCGCAGAGTTCTGGCCTGGCTTCGAGGCGTTCTCCCTTGGCTGAGGAGCCGGACGCGGAGCGCTCTGCCGTGCCTGCGGTGCAGAACGCGGCGGGCTTTGCCGTACCGGAGGTGCGGGCCGCGAGTGCGCCTCATAAGAGGGCCGCGTAGCTTGCCCACTATGTGGGTGCGACTGGCTCGACGGCCGCGCGTTCTGCGCGCGAGTCGCGCTCTCTCGACGCGGCGGGTTCGAGGTATGCGAACTCGGCGGCGGAGAGGACGTTCTCGCCGAACGGGTGTCGGAGGAGGGCCGGTTCGCACTCGTCCGGTTGTTATTCAGCGGACGATTCGAGCTTGCATGCCTATCCGACGTATTGCTTCGGTTGGGCGAGTTCGCCGGACGAGAGGCTGACCTCGACCCTGCCGACGTAGGGGGTCGATTTCCAGCCGGATGGTTCGTTGCTTGATTTGTCGTGGTACGATTTCCGGCGGAGTGATTTCTCGAGGCCGGAGTTCCCGCCGGGCTCGAGGCACGTGCTTGCTTGGGCGAAGTTGCCGGAGCATGGTATGCGCCTCCGGCGGCTCGGGCGGCTACGACACCGTGTCCACTGAAGTCGCCCGGGCGAGCCGTAGCGGCGACTGGCGGACGGCCGTGGTTCTCCCGCGCCAACAAAGCACGGTTATGGCTTGCCGCCTGCTGATGCTGCAGCTGCGCGGCGACTGGTCCGCGGTGCGATTCGTGAGCCCAAGCCGCTTGTTGCGGCGTGGGACGCGCTGTTGTTCCGCCCTTTCCGCCGTTGAAGGCGACGTGCGTATTGTTGTTTACGGTCACGGTCTTGTTATAAACATTCGTGATGTTGGTGACGTTGACGTTGGTCACAGAGCGGTTGTAGAAGAATTCGCCGCCGCGCCATTCGCCGCCTACGAAGCCTTCACCGAAGTATCCGAAGCCGTAATTAATGCCGCCGTAGAATCCGATGTGCGGACCCCAATAGCCGGCATTCCACACATAGAAGCCATCAACCCAACCCCAGTATCCGGGGGTCCACAGAAAGCCTACTTCAGGAGCGAGTACCCACGTGCCTGGTACCCAGTAGTAGCCGTCATCGTCACTCCAGGCCCAGTAGCCCGGCGTCCAGATGTAGCCGGGGCCGGGGCAGAGGGGCTGCGCGTAAATCGGCAGCGGAGGTGGACCGATTCGCACGGAAACACCTACAGCAAATTGTGCCGAAGATGGAGAAGAAAGTGCCGCTGGAATAATCAGCAGCAAGAGTCCGAACGTCAGGAACCGCATTATTCGTTGTAACTTCATTTGTTGTCCTTGTGCCCTCTGGACTTGCCTGGGAGCAGCACCAGAAGGGCTATTTGCAGCAAACGCAGGCGAGGAACGAATCCGCCGCCAGTAGTTTGTCCTGACGAAGGGCTTGTTTATATAAACACTGCAGATTGGAGTATGTTGCTGGGCAGGAAGTTGTTTGGAATCCGGGACTTCCGGCTAGGGTTTTGCCTGAGTTACGCCAATGTCGCGATCCGTTTGACCCTCTGGGCGGCATTCCTTACACTTGAGGGTGTTCTCCGCTGGGCACAACACCAATCCTTTGGAGGGTTTCCTGAATTTACGAGTGCGAAGTTTATGGGTTCCGGTCCTCTTGGGGCTGCTGGCAGAGGTGTGCGTGGGCCAGGAGGCGGCGGGGCAGAATCCGCCTGCGGAGGGTCAGACTGAGGAGACTCAGCCGGCGAAGAGTCCACCGGCCAAGGATCCGGTTCCGCAGAATAAGGCTCCCAAGCAGCAGGCGGCGCAGAATCAGGCGCCGCTGAATCAGTCTTTGATTACGCTGGACAGTAATGAGACGATTTTTTCGTTTCTTACGGCGCTGAACGCTTGTGGTTACGACCAGGATTTGACGATCTCGGACGCTACGCGGAGTAATGTGCGGGCTGAGGTGCAGAGGGTTTTGCGGGACTCGGCGGAGGCGGAGACGGCGCGGGTTGCGCTGTGCGAGTACGCGCAGAAGCATGTGGCGTCGAAGGATGCGAACCGAAATCTGTCGCAATATATTTCTCTGGCGCTGTATGTGGATGGGCCTCCGCATTTTGTGCCGCGAGTAAAAGAGGAGGAGATGCCTCCGGATGCGGCGGCTATTACGGGGTTTGGGGCAGTGATGGAGAGCTTTTACGAGAAGGCCGGGCTGCACTCGATTTGGGAGCGGCATCGCAATGATTATGCGGCGGCGATGCGGCGCTATCACGAGCCGCTGGCCAAGATGGTGTTCGATACCGAAATTTATTTGAAACAGCCTTCGTCGCAATATCTGGGGCGGAGGTTTACGGTTTATCTGGACTTCATGGGTTCGCCGAACGAGACTGACGCGCGGAATTATGGGTCGAACTATTACGTCGTGGTGTTTCCCGCGCCCAACGCGCCTTCGGGGGAGGCACCGGCGTCGGCTTTGAAGATGCAACAGATCCGGCATACGTTTCTGCACTATGAAATGGATCCGCTGGCGGAGAAGCATTACAGCTCGATCAAGCGACTGGAACCGCTGCTGGCGTCGGTGAAGCGCGCGCCGGTGGAGGAGGCTTTTAAGACCGATATCTCGCTGCTGGTGACGGAGTGTCTGGTACGAGCGATCGAGATTCGCACTTCTGGAAACAAGCAGACTGCGGAGGCGATACGGGCGCAGGCGGTGGACGATGCGGTGAAGCAGGGCTACATCTTGACGCGATATTTTTATGATGCGGTGGTTGCATTTGAAAAGGATCCGGCGGGCATTCGCGGAGTGTACAGCGACTTTCTCGACAAGGTGGATTTAAAAAAAGAGGAGAAGGCGGCGGCGGAAGTGCAGTTTGCTAGTGTGGCGTCGCCGGAACTGGTGAGGTTGTCGCGTCCCGAGGAACAGCGGATTCTGGTGACGGCGGAGAAGCGGCTGGCGGCGGGCGATCCCAAAGGCGCGGAGCAATTGGCTCGGACGGCGTTGGATAGAAAGATTGGGGACCAGGGGCGGGCGCTGTTTATTTTGGCGGAAGTGGCAGTGGCGAATAAGAATCGGGATGGAGCGCAGGAGAATTTCCAGAAGGCGATTGCGGTGTCGAAAGATCCAACGGTGCTGGGATGGTCACACGTGTATTTGGGAAGAATCCTGGATATGAAGGAAGAGCGCGAGGCGGCGCTGGCGGAATACCGGGCGGCTTTGACGGAGGGAGAGAAGTTGCCGGAAGTCAAGGCGGCGGCGGAGCGCGGGTTGGAGCATTCTTATGAGCCTCCGGCGAAACCGCAGTAACGCGAAAGTCAAAAGCTTTTAATCGCGGAGTAGGAGAACTGCCCGCGGAGAAAGCCTTTAGCACGGGGGACACGGGGGAACACGGGTAGAACTTTAAGGAGAGAGCATGAAGCGAGCGGCGATTATTATCGCGATGCTGGGAATGGCGGCGTGGGGGATGGGCCAGAGTTCTGACAAGCCGGCGGCGCAGAGTACTGCGGCCGGGCAGTCGAGTGGACAAACAGCGGGACAGACGCCGGCACCGGCAGGCAAGCGGAAGCCGATGGCTAAGACGCAGCCGGAGTATGACGCGTGGAAGGCTGTGGTGGCGATGACCGATGCGGCCGCGCAGGAGAAGGCGGCAAACGACTTCGCAGCAAAGTATCCGGACAGCGAATTGCGGCAACTGCTTTACACGTCGGTGATGCACTCCTACCAGGCGGTCAATAACAACGAGAAAACACTGGAGATGGGACAGAAAGTGTTGAGCTACGATGCGGACGATCCGGAGGCGCTGGTGGCGGTGGCGCAGGTCCTGGTTGAGGGAACCAAAGATACCGACCTGGACAAGGATCAGAAGCTGGCGGAGGCAAGAAAAGATGCGCAGCGGGCGCTGGTTACGGTGGATACAGACATTCCGAGTTCGGGGTATCCGGCGGAACAGTTAGCTGCGCTCAAGGGATTCGTGCGTTGCCAGGCCTATTACATTCTGGGAACGCTCGACTTCAACAAGAGCTCGTGGGCGGATGCAGAGGGAAATTTGCGGAAGTCAATTGACGCATTTCCGCAGCAGGTGGATCCGGTCACGGTGTTCCGGTTATCGGTGGCCTTGGATATGCAGAATAAGTATCCGGAAGCGCTGAAGGTTGCGAACCAGGCAGTGGATTTGACCAAGGAAGGAACTAGCGTTGGAGACGCCGCGCGCAAAGAGAAGGACCGTCTGACTCAATTGAACACCGGCGCACCAACCGCGAAGTAGTTTCATCATGAAAGAACGCGAAATCACCGCGCTGGAGACGGCGTTGCGCTACCACTTCCGCCGCCGGGCGGTGATTGAGCAGGCGCTCACCCACAGCTCGCAGGCGCGGGAGCAGGAGGCGCAGCAGCCGGGAGAGAGCAAATACAGGGTTAACGACAACGAGCAGTTGGAGTTTCTGGGCGACGCAATTCTGGCGCTGGTGACCAGCGAAGAATTGTTTCAGCGGTTTCCGCAGTTTCGTGAGGGCGAGCTTTCCAAGCTGCGGGCGCATGTGGTGAGCGAGCGGCATCTAATTCGTGTGGCGCAACGGCTGGAGCTGGGGCACTATCTCAGGCTGGGGCGGGGCGAAGAGAAAAGCGGAGGGCGCAGCAAGACGGCGCTGCTGGTGGATGCGCTGGAAGCCATTCTGGCGGCGATTTATCTGGATGGCGGAATGGAGCCGGCCCGCGAATTTATTCTGCGGGATATTCTGGCACCCGAACTGGAGCGCATGGAACGCGAAGGCGGCACACTGCCCATGACCGACTTCAAGTCGGCGTTGCAGGAGACTTTGCAGGCGCTGGGGCTGGCACAGCCGTCGTATGTGCTGGTGCAGGAGGCGGGGCCGGAGCATAGCAAGACCTTTACTGTGGAAGTGCGCCTGAACACGAAGAATGGCGATGGCAAGCCAGAGTTTGTAGGACGCGCGCAAGGCACCACCAAGAAGACGGCGGAACAGGACGCCGCGCGGCAGTTGCTGGCGTATCTGGCGTCGCGGCCGCAATCGGCAGGAGAGCGCCTGGCACGAGGAACGCGGTCGGTGAACAAGTAGAATTAAGGGGTTGGCGAAGTCAATGAGTTCTCCAGAGGAACATTCCGCAGTCGAGCATCTGCCTGATGCGCCACCGCCGGCAGAATTGGCGGATGAGCATTCCCCGCAGGATCATTCGGCAGACGGCACTTCAGTCGAAGATCGTCCTGCTCAGAATCCCGCCCTGCAGCAGCATTCTCCGGAGCATCGGACAATTTCGCGGACTTCAGGGACGTCGGTGACGGATTCGTTGCAGTCGCTGCTGGGAACAGTGGTGATCGCGGTTTTTGTTATCACTTTTATTGTGCAGGCGTTCCAGATTCCTTCTCCGTCGATGGAAAATACGCTGTTAGTCGGCGACTATCTGCTGGTCAACAAGCTGTGTTACGGCGGAGGCAGCGTCGGAGATTACTTCATGCCTTACCGCCATGTGCAACGTGGCGACATTGTGGTGTTTCATTATCCGGTGAATCCAGCGCAGCATTTTGTGAAGCGCGTGGTGGGCGTGCCCGGAGACCGGATACGGCTGGTCAATAAGCAGGTGCTGGTGAATGGAGTGCCGTTGAAGGAGCCTTATGCGCACTTCAGCCGTCCGGCCAACGATTTGTTTCGGGACAGTTTTCCTCGGTTGGACGTAGCGCCGGGCGAGACTCCGGAGTGGTGGGTGCAGTTGCGAAAGCTGGTGGAGGATGGTCAACTTATCGTTCCCCAGGGGCATTACTTTGTGATGGGCGATAATCGGGACGACAGCTATGACAGCCGGTATTGGGGATTCGTGCCTCAGGCCAATATTATTGGGCGGCCGCTGCTGATTTATTGGTCGGTGCAGGGCGCGGAGGGAGAGATCACGGCGCCGGCGTCAGTAGGTGAGAGGCTTTATCATTTCGCGTATGTGGTGACGCATATTTTTCAGATCACGCGGTGGAACAGGACGTTGAGGCTGGTGCATTAAGGGCATTGGGTAATTGGGCAATTTAGTAATTTTGTAATTGAAGAAGCGCAGCGTTGGCTTTAATTTCAATTACTCAATTACTAAATTACCCAATTACTCAATCCAAAAGACTGGATGGACTAATCAGATTGGCAAGAAAAGATAATAGTAAGAAGAAAAAAGAAGACGAGAAGGACGACGTCGACGAGAAACCGCGAGAGACTACGGTGGAGTTTCTGGCCTCGCTGGCGGCCGTGTTGGTGGCAGGACTGTTCATCATCACTTTCGTGGTGCAAGCGTTTGAGATTCCGTCGAGTTCGATGGAGAACACGCTGCTGATCGGCGATCACGTATTTGTAAACCGCATTCAGTTCGCGCCGAAGACTTCGTGGGTGGGACCGCTGCTTCCCTACCGCGATGTGCGGCGCGGCGATATCGTCGTGTTTCTGCATCCCGACGCAGCCTACACCGGAACTTACGTGGTGAAACGGATCATGGGCGTGCCGGGCGACCGCATTCATCTGCGTAATGGCGAGGTTTACCGCAACGGCGAGAAGCTCAACGAGCCTTATATCTTGCACGATCGCGACGAACCCTCCGATTTCTATCGCAATAATTTTCCCGCCGTGCCACCGAACGATCCGAATATTTCACCGCGATGGGAAGCGGAGTTGCCGTCGCACATTCAGGGAGACGATCTGGTCGTGCCAGCGGGACGATTCTTCGCGATGGGCGATCACCGTGGCGTGAGTCTGGACAGCCGCTACTGGGGATTTATTCCGCAGGAGAATGTGATTGGGCGTCCCATGTTTATTTATTGGTCGTTCGAGACGCCGGGCGATCAATACACCAAGACCGGAATGGGCGACCGGCTGGGATTCCTGGCGCATACGGTGCTGCATTTCTTTGATGAAACGCGGTGGGGGCGGACGCTGAAAGTGGTGCAGTGAAAGTTTCTTCCAAGCGGCGAGTGGTGACCGCAGCAGTGGTGATTCTGCTGGCTTTGTTCCTGGTGCGTCCGGGCGTTTCGCGCCTCAAGGGGCGCATCGCTTATTCGATCAGCCGGGCGGTCGCGCGTCCCGTAGACATCGGTTCGGTCCACCTTCGATTCCTGCCGCGGCCCGGTTTTGACCTATACAACCTCGTCATCTACGAAGATCCGGCATTCGGCGCCGAGCCCATGCTGCGGGCCAGAGAAGTCACCGCAGTAGTCCGGCCCATGTCGCTTGTGCGGGGAAGGTTGGACATCGCCCGCCTGGAGTTGAGCGAGCCTAGTTTGAATCTGGTGCGGCGAGCAGACGGGCGCTGGAACCTGGAAGATTTGCTGGAACGCACAGAGCGCACGCCACTTGCGCCTACGTCAAAATCGAAGTCTGAAGCGCGGCCGGGATTCCCCTATATTGAGGCGACTTCGGGCCGCATCAATTTCAAGTCAGGACCAGAGAAAAAACCATACGCGCTGCTGAATGCCGACTTCGCTCTGTGGCAGGAATCGGAGAACACGTGGGGAGTGCGGCTGAAAGCGGAGCCATTGCGCACCGACATGAGCCTGAGCGATACCGGCATGCTGAAGATGAATGGGGTCTGGCAGCGCGCTGGGAGCCTGCGCGAGACTCCGTTGCAATTCAGCCTGCAATGGGATCGTGTCCAACTTGGGCAACTGACAAAACTTGTGTCGGGAAACGATAAGGGCTGGCGGGGAGAAGTTCGATTGAACGCAACCCTGAGCGGCATACCGACAGCGATGCACGTGGCCGCCGATACGTCGATCCAGGATTTTCACCGCTACGATATTTCGAGCGTGGAAGGACTGCGGCTGGCGGCGCATTGTGATGGGCGATACAGTTCAGTGGAAGCCATGGTGCATGAGGTTCTCTGCACGGCGCCGGTGGGTGACGGGTTGATTACGCTGCGTGGTGAAGCAGGCCTGCCGGGAGTGCATAAGGTCGATGTGTCGTTGAATGTCGAAAACGTTCCTGTGAGTTCAGCAGTGCAACTTGCCCGGCGCGCAAAGAAGTATCTACCAGCTGATCTGATTTCAGGGGGAACGGTGCAAGGCAGCTTCGCGGTGACGCAAGAGGAAGCTTCCGGGCCGGAGTTTCAGGGACGTGGCGAGATCACCGAGTTTCGTTTGCAGTCGACGAACAGTAAGATGGAATTCGCATCGGTAAGTATTCCATTCATGTTGAGTTCTGGCCGTGGTAGCGCGCAAATGGCAGCGAAGAGCAAATCGACCCGCAAGATTGCGGCCGAAGCTTTGCCGGCGCCGGACGAACTGCATGTGGAGTATGGTCCTTTTCCGGTGGCGCTGGGGCGATCTGCACCGGCACAGGCGCGAGGCTGGATTGCGCGCTCCGGTTACGGCATGGTCCTCCGCGGAGATGGGGAGGTTTCACGCACTTTGCGTTTGGCCAGCCTGCTTGGCGTGCCTGCGACGAAGGCGAGCGTAGAGGGCAGCGCGCAGATGGAATTGCAGATTGCCGGCTCGTGGGCGGGGAGCGTAGCGGGGGCAACCTCTGGCTTTGGGTTGCCGAGGATAACTGGAACCGTGCAGCTACGCTCGGTGCGTGCCACGGTGCGGGGAGTGAATGGGCCGATCGAAATTTCTTCCGCTGAGTTGCAGCTTCTACCGGACGAAGTCCGAGTGCAGAAATTGAATGCGCGCGCGGCCGGTGCGCTTTGGACGGGAACGATGGCGTTGCCACGCGGTTGTGGAACGCCGGGCGCGTGCCTGGTTCGCTTCAACTTGAGTGCGGACGAGGTCGGGCTGGCCGACGTGGTTGCAGGGCTGGGTCCGCAACCGAAACAGCGTGCCTGGTACCAGGTGCTGACGTCCGCCGAGCCTGCGGAGCCAGGTTTCTTGGAAAACTTGCGGGCCTCAGGAAGAATGAGCGCGGCTCATTTGCACATTCGTAATGTCGATGCAAGCCACGTTTCCGCGGTGCTGAATTTGGAACATGGCAAGCTGAAAATTTCCGAATTGCGAGCGGATGTGCTGGGTGGAAAGCATCGCGGCGACTGGCAGGCAGATTTTAGGGGCGGACCGCCAGCCTATGCAGGAAGCGGCACGCTAACGGGAGTTTCGCTTGGACAACTGGCCGAGGCGATGGACGATCCGTGGATTTCGGGAACCGCCGCCGGAACGTACCAACTAACGGCGTTAGGGGAGGATTCGGCGGCCTTCTGGAAATCAGCCGAGGGCGCGCTGCAGTTCGATTTGCGGGACAGCGTTTTGCCGCACATCTCGTTAACGAGCGATGCATCGCCGTTGCGAGTGGCCCGCTGGCAGGGAAATGCGCGCTTGCTGGACGGGAAGATAGAAATTGAAAAAGGAAAGCTGGTCTCTCCGGGTGGCGCCTTTGAGATTGGCGGAACTGCGTCATTGGGACGAGTGCTGGATTTCAAACTGACTTCCGGAGCGGATGTGAAGCCTGCGCATGTGGGTTCGCTGGTTTACGGCATTACCGGCACTGTGGCGGAGCCTCGGGTAGCAGTGACGCCGGCGCCGGAGACGCAGGCGCGGCTGAAGCCTTAGGGTCAACGGCGAAGCGTACCTCAGGGGCTAAAGCCCAGAATCTTTGCGCGCTTAGTGGCACGACTGAAGTCGTGCCCTTCCCGAGCCGCGCTCACCTGGAGTTTTCAGCAACCTCTGAAGTCGTGCCCTTCCCGATCAACTTCCATCCGTCATTTCCAGCATATTTCTTGCGTTACGGCGCGTAGCCTGCGCCGCGCAGAACCTTTCCTGGCAGCGCTCCGGTCATTTTTCCTTGATCGATGACCGGCACGCCATTCACCAGCACGTACTCCATGCCTTCCGAAAGCTGGTTTGGATTGTCGAAGGTTGCGAGGTCGCGGATGGTTGCGGGATCGAAGATAACGACGTCGGCCCACATTCCCGACTTGAGCACGCCGCGATCGGTGAGGCGCATTCGCTGCGCAGGGAGCGCAGACATTTTGCGGATCGAGTCTTCGAGCGTCAGAAC
>Ga0307479_10004467_pt1 | contig 12782 bp, 13 predicted proteins | sample atmos_gasesECM4C_FD_203743 | JGI IMG/M metagenome (GOLD analysis project Ga0307479, IMG submission 203743) | Hardwood forest soil microbial communities from Morgan-Monroe State Forest, Indiana, United States - atmos_gasesECM4C_515 | ecosystem: Environmental > Terrestrial > Soil > Temperate...
TGTTTTCAAACCGCATGTCTTCCCCTCGAGCGTGTCACTGGACCGCTGTCGCAATGGTTTTGACTTCCAGGTACTCCTCGAAGCCGGCCAGCCCCATCTCCCGGCCGTTGCCGGATTGCCTGTATCCGCCGAATGGCGCGTCGGCCGAATACCAAACGCCGCCGTTGACGTTGACGGTGCCCACCCGCATCCGCGACGCGAATATTGCGGCCCTCTCCGGGTCGGCGCCGAACACGGTGCCCGACAAGCCATATGGCGAGTCGTTGGCGATGGTCAGGGCGTCGTCGTCGCCGTCGTGGGCGATCACCGTGAGCACGGGTCCGAAGATCTCCTCTCGGGCCGGCCGCGCGTCGTTGGTCAGGCCCGCGATCACGGTGGGCTCGATGAAAAATCCCGCTTCCCTATCCGCGGGCCGACCGCCGCCGCACGCGAACGTCCCTCCTTCGGCGATCGCCAGGTCGAGGTAGCTTTGTACCCGATCGCGCTGTCGTGCCGAAATCAGCGGCCCGCACACGGTTCCGGAGTCGTTGGGATCGCCGGGCTTGATCGACCCCATCGTGCCCGCCGCGATGGCGACGGCCTCGTCATAGCGGGCCCGCGGCACCACCAGCCGGGTCGTGATCGCGCACCCCTGCCCGGCGTGCATCGACGCGGTGAACGCCGACACCGAGCACGCCCCGGCCAGATCGGCGTCGTCGAGCACAACGAATGCGGATTTGCCGCCGAGCTCCAAGAACACCTTCTTGATCGTCGCGGCGGCGTCGCCCATCACGCTGCGTCCGGTGGCCGTGGAGCCGGTGAACGAAATCATGTCTACCCGAGGGTCTTTGGCCAACAGCGCCCCGAGAGCATGATCGCTGGAAGTGACGATGTTCACGACGCCGGGCGGAAAGTCGGTGTGCTCGGCGATGATCTCCCCAAGCACTGCCGCGCACCACGGCGTGTCCGGCGCCGGCTTCAACACGACGGTGTTGCCGGCGGCCAGCGCGGGACCCAATTTGGCGAGATTGATCTGGTGCGGGAAATTCCACGGGGTGATCGCGCCGACGACGCCGATGGCCTCGCGCGCGATGGTGCGCCGGGTGGGGATTCCCATCGGCGACGCCTCACCGAGATCCCGGTTCCACACGTAAGACTCGGCGGTGTCGGCCGCGAAGCTCAGGTCGCCCACCGGGCCCTCCAACTGAGCCGCGGCGGTGAGCATGCGCGGCGCGCCGACTTCGGCGATGGTGATCTCGCGCAATTCCTCGATGTGCTCGCGCATCGCCTCGCGCAGTTGGCGCACGCACCGCACCCGCAGCGCGGTGTTGCGCGACCAGTCCGTGTCGTCGAAGGCGCGCCGCGCGGCATCGATGGCGCGGCCCATGTCGTCGGCGTCGGCGTCGGCGGCGACGCCGAGCACTTCTTCGGTTGCCGGATTGATCGTCGGGAAGGTGCCGGCGTTGCCGGTCGACATCTTGCCGTCGATGAACAGTGCACTGACGCCGTCGGCCAACAGGGCCATCTCTCGCTCCCGTCATGGCAATTCCAAGGGGCAACTCCACCACGCCAATCGGGTGGACACTTGTCCGATATTATCCCATCGCACCATAGCCGCCAGGTCGTCAGCGGTGCAAGGGCCGATCTCGTCGGCGAGCAAGACTCGTTGGATAACTGCTTATTAAGCAGCATATTCAACAATCGGGCTTGCGTCGCGCCGCGTCCATCCGATAGCTTGGACATGTGTCCAGCGATGCCCTGGTTACCATCACTTCCCAGGCCGAGCACCAGACCGGTCAGGCGCCGCGCAACCGCCGTCAAGAGGAGACCTTCCGCAAAGTCCTCGCCGCCGGGATCGAAACCCTGCGCGAGAAGTCTTACGCCGACCTGACAGTGCGCGCGGTGGCCGCCCGCGCCAAAGTCGCCCCGGCCACCGCCTACACGTACTTCTCCTCGAAGAACCACCTGATCGCCGAGGTCTATCTCGACCTGGTCCGCCAAGTCCCGTACTTCACCGACGTCAACGAACCCATGCCCAACCGGGTGGACAAGGCCTTGCGCCACCTGGCCCTGGTGGTCGCCGACGAACCAGAGGTCAGCGCCGCATGCACGACGGCGTTGCTTGGCGGCGGTGCCGATCCGGCGGTGAGCGCCGCGCGCGACCGGATCGGCGCGGAGATTCACCGTCGTATCTCAACTGCCATCGGTCCCGGCGCCAACCCCACCACTGTGTCCGCGCTCGAGATGGCCTTCTTCGGCGCACTGGTTCAGGCCGGTAGCGGCGAATTCACCTATCACGAAATCGCCGATCGCCTGACCTATGTGGTGAGGCTCATCCTGACCGGCGCCGGGGAGACGAGCCAGGAGACAACTCCCGAATGACCGTGCATGTAGGCGACCACGAGCTGGTCCTCGATCCTTACGACTATGACTTCCATGAAGATCCGTACCCGTATTACAGGCGCCTTCGCGACGAGGCCCCGTTGTATCGCAATGACGAACTGAAGTTCTGGGCGTTGTCGCGGCATCACGATGTGCTGCAAGGTTTCCGGAACAGCACCACGCTGTCCAACCGCGACGGCGTGTCGCTGGATCCGGTGTCGCGCGGACCGCACGCGTCGAAGACGATGTCGTTTTTGGCGATGGACGATCCCGCCCACCTGCGTCTGCGCACGCTGGTGTCGAAAGGCTTTACCCCGCGCCGGATCCGGGAACTCGAGCCGCGAGTCACCGAGCTCGCCGTGCAGCACCTCGACGCAATGCTGGAGAAGGCGGCCTCGGGTGAAACCGTCGACTACGTAGCGGAATTCGCCGGCAAGCTGCCGATGGACGTGATCTCCGAATTGATGGGCGTCCCGCTGGCAGACCGCGACCGCATCCGCGCGATGGCCGACGGCGTGATGCACCGCGAGGACGGCGTGAACGACGTGCCGGCTTCGGCCATCGAGGCCTCCATCAACCTCATCGTCTACTACCAAGAGATGATCGCCGAGCGCCGCCAGAAACCGACCGAGGATCTGACTTCGGCGTTGCTGGCCGCCGAAATCGACGACGACTGGCTCACCGATGAGGAAATCCTCGGCTTCATGTTCCTGATGGTGATCGCCGGCAACGAGACCACCACCAAACTCCTTGCCAATGCCGCGTTTTGGGGTTACAAGAATCCCGATCAGCTGATCCCGGTCTACGCCGATCTGTCCAGGGTGCCGCTGTGGGTCGAGGAGACCCTACGCTATGACACATCCAGTCAGATCCTGGCGCGCACCGTGTCTGGCGAGCTCACCCTGTATGACACCACGATCCCTGAGGGCGACGTGCTACTGCTGCTGCCAGGTTCGGCACATCGCGACGAGCGGGTGTTCGACAACCCCGACGATTATCTGATCGGACGCGACATCGGCTCCAAGCTAATGAGTTTCGGTAGTGGCGCGCACTTCTGCTTGGGCGCGCATCTGGCCCGGATGGAGGCCCGGGTGGCGCTCACCGAATTGTTCAAGCGAATCCGCGGATATCAGGTCGACGAATCCAACGCCGTCCGCGTCCACTCCAGCAATGTCCGCGGATTCGCTCACCTTCCGATCGCCGTGGAGGTCGCCTGAATGCCCCGCTTTGAACCACATCCGGCGCGCAGGCCCGCGATCGTTGCCGGTGCCTCGTCTGGCATCGGAGCGGCCACCGCGGTCGAGCTTGCCGCCCACGGCTTTCCGGTCGCACTGGGTGCGCGGCGCGTCGAGAAGTGCCAGGAAATCGTCGAAAGGATCCGCGCCGGCGGGGGTGAGGCGATCGCCCTGCCGCTCGACGTGATCGACGCCGACTCGGTCAAAGGATTCGTGCACCAGGCGACCGAGCAGCTTGGTGACATCGAAGTTCTCGTCACCGGCGCCGGCGATACGTACTTCGGTCGATTGCACGAAATCGACACCGAGACTTTCGAATCGCAGATCCAGATCCATTTGATCGGGGCAAACCGGTTGGCCACCGCGGTACTTCCCGGCATGGTCGACCGTCAACGCGGCGACCTCATCTTCGTGGGTTCCGATGTCGCGCTGCGCCAGCGCCCGCACATGGGCGCCTACGGTGCCGCCAAGGCCGCGCTGGTGGCGATGGTCACCAACCTGCAGATGGAGCTCGAGGGCACCGGGGTGCGAGCTTCGATCGTGCACCCAGGTCCCACGAAGACCGCGATGGGCTGGAGTCTGCCCGCCGACGCGATCGGCCCGGCGCTGGAGGATTGGGCCAAATGGGGCCAGGCACGCCACGACTACTTCTTGCGGGCGTCCGATCTCGCCCGGGCGATCACGTTCGTCGCGGAGACGCCCCGGGGCGGCTTCGTGGTGAACATGGAGCTTCAGCCCGAGGCGCCCTTGGCCACCACGAAAGAACGCCAGCAACTCAAACTGGATGAGAAGGCACCGGATTCATGACAACTGCGATCGTGCCGCGCGTTTCCGGCGGCGAAGACGAACACGGTCATCTCGAGGAGTTTCGCACCGATCCGATCGGCCTCATGCAGCGCACCCGTGACGAGTGCGGGGACGTAGGCGAATTCCAGTTGGCAGACAAACGCGTCATCCTGTTGTCCGGTGCGAATGCCAACGAGTTCTTCTTCCGTTCTGCCGACGAGGATCTCGACCAGGCCGAGGCGTACCCGTTCATGACGCCGATCTTCGGCAAGGGTGTCGTGTTCGACGCCAGCCCCGAGCGGCGCAAGGAGATGCTGCACAACTCGGCGCTGCGCGGCGAACAGATGAAGGGCCACGCGGCCACCATCGAGGGCGAAGTCAAGAGAATGATCGCCGACTGGGGCGGGGAAGGCGAGATCGACCTGCTCGACTTCTTCGCCGAGTTGACCATCTATACCTCGACCGCCTGCCTGATCGGGCTGAAATTCCGCAACCAGCTGGACTCCCGGTTCGCGCACTACTACCACGAATTGGAGCGCGGCACCGACCCGCTGTGCTACGTCGACCCGTACCTGCCGATCGAAAGCTTCCAGCGCCGCGACCAGGCCCGCAAAGACCTGGTAGCGCTCGTGCAGGAGATCATGAACCAGCGAATCACCAATCCGCCCAGGGACAAGAGCGACCGCGACATGCTCGACGTACTGGTGTCGATCAAGGACGACGAGGGCAATCCCCGGTTCTCCGCCGACGAGGTCACCGGCATGTTCATCTCGCTGATGTTCGCCGGACACCACACCAGTTCCGGAACGTCGGCGTGGACGCTGATCGAGCTGATCCGCCACACCGACGTCTACGCCGACGTACTTGCCGAGCTGGAGGAGCTTTACGCCGACGGCCAGGAGGTGAGTTTCCATGCGCTGCGCCAGATTCCGAAGCTGGACAACGTGGTCAAGGAGACCCTGCGCCTGCACCCGCCGTTGATCATCTTGATGCGCGTCGCCAAGGGTGACTTCGAGGTCGAGGGCTTCCCGATCCGCAACGGTGACTACGTCGCCGCATCGCCGGCGATCTCGAACCGAATTCCCGAAGACTTTCCCGACCCCGACGGCTTCAACCCGGACCGGTATAACAAACCCGAACAGGCCGACCTCGCCAACCGATGGACCTGGATTCCGTTCGGCGCGGGCCGGCACCGTTGTGTCGGTGCCGCTTTCGCGACCATGCAAATCAAAGCGATCTTCTCGGTTCTGTTGCGCGAGTATGAGTTCGAGATGGCGCAGCCGCCGGACAGCTATCGCAACGACCACTCCAAGATGGTGGTACAGCTGGCCCGGCCCGCCAAGGTGCGCTACCGCCGCCGCAACGGGAGTTGATCATGGGGTACAAGGTGGAAGCCGACCTGGATTTGTGCCAGGGACATGCGATGTGCGAACTGGAGGCGCCCGACTATTTCCGGGTGCCCAAGCGCGGCAAGGTCGAAATTCTCGACTCGGAACCGCCGGACGAAGCCCGCGACGAAGTCGAGCGGGCAGTCGAAATGTGCCCGACCCGGGCACTATCGATCAGACAGAAAGAGGACTAAGGACAATGGCGTCTTTTCAACGCTCAGAGCTCGACGAGTGGGTGCAGTCCTGGCTCAAGGCCAACAAGGACTGCGAAAAGGCGGGCGACTGGAAGCCGCTGGCAGACTTCTACGCCCCCGAGGCCACCTACGGCTGGAACATCGGGCCCAAGGAAGACGTGATGTGTGTCGGGATCGATGAGATCCGCGATATCGCGCTGGGCTTGGAAATGGAAGGCCTGGAGAATTGGCAGTACCCGTACCAGAAGGTCATCATCGACGACCAGCAGGGTGAGATCGTCGGTTTCTGGAAGCAGGTCGTCGTGGACGGCGTCGGCGGCCAGCAGGAGATCTACGGCATCGGTGGCAGCTGGTTCCGGCTCAACGCCGACAAACTCATCGAGTGGCAGCGCGACTTCTTCGACTTCGGTCACGTCTCGGCGCTCTACATGCAGCTGATGAAGGAAGGGAGATTGTCGGCGGGCATGCAGAAGCGGATCGAGCGCGGCATGGCCGGTGAAACGCTCCCCGGCTACTACCCGCTCGGCCGGGCACCCGTCCCGATCTGGTGAGCCGGACCAACCAAGCATTTGATTTGTCGCACGCGCTATGCTGACGCGACGGGAGTGCCGGTGGCACTCGTCACACCGCTGCCAGGCTGACGCGGTCCGGTAGTTCTGATCAATTCAAAGGCGAAATGGGGTCAGGTCCAACGTGAAGACAAAAGGCGCACTGATCTGGGAGTTCAACCAGCCGTGGTCCATCGAGGAAATCGAGATCGGCGACCCGCAAGCGCACGAGGTCAAGATCCAGATGGAAGCGGCGGGTATGTGCCACTCCGACCATCACCTGGTGACCGGCGGTATCCCGATGGCCGGCTTCCCGGTGCTGGGCGGGCACGAAGGTGCGGGCATCGTCACCGACGTTGGGCCGGGCGTGGAAGACATCGCCCCGGGCGACCACGTAGTGCTGTCGTTCATCCCGTCGTGTGGTACCTGTCCGACCTGTCAGGCGGGCCTGCGAAACCTGTGTGATCTGGGGGCCGGGCTGCTCGGCGGCGCGGCGGTATCCGACGGCACCTTCCGCATCCAGGCGCGCGGCCAGAACGTCTACCCCATGACGCTGCTGGGAACGTTCTCGCCCTACATGGTCGTGCACCGCAGCTCGGTGGTGAAGATCGACCCGTCGATCCGGTTTGAGGTGGCCGCCCTGGTCGGCTGCGGCGTCACCACCGGCTACGGTTCGGCGGTCCGCACCGCCGACATCCGCCCGGGTCAAGACGTGGCCATCGTCGGTGTCGGCGGAGTCGGGATGGCAGCACTGCAGGGTGCGGTCAACGCCGGCGCCCGCTACATCTTCGCGATCGACCCGGTGGAGTGGAAGCGCGATCAGGCTCTGAAGTTCGGGGCCACCCATGTCTACCCGGACATCAACGCCGCGCTGATGGGCATGGCCGAGGTCACTTACGGTCTGATGGCCCACAAAGTGGTGGTGGCCGTCGGCGAGTTGCAGGGCGCCGACGTCGACAGCTACCTGAACATCACCGCCAAGGGCGGTACCTGCGTGCTGACCGCTATCGGCAGCCTGCTGGACACCAATGTGACCCTTAACCTTGCGATGCTGACGCTGATGCAGAAGAACCTGCAGGGCACCATTTTCGGTGGCGGCAACCCGCAATACGACATCCCACAACTGCTATCGATGTACAAGGCCGGCAAGCTCAACCTCGACGACATGATCACCCGCCAGTACCGGCTTGAGCAGCTCAACGACGGCTACCAGGACATGCTGGACGGCAAGAACATTCGCGGCGTCATCCGATACACGGACGCCGATAGGTAAGCCGACTGGTTGCCGTGCCCACGGTGGAGTCGGATTGATCACGTTGGGCGCCACCGGAGTTGACCATCGTCACCCCAAGACTCCCGGTGGCCTGCATCTGGCAACCGACGACGCGGTCGATGCCCATCGTGCGCTAGCTGAGGTTGTGCACGAGCACGGCGCCGAGGTGCACGCCCCCGGCGACTGCAGCGGTCTTGGCCTCATCCGCAAAGCCACCGAGGAGGGCGCACGCGCCGCGTGCGCCATTTGAGAAGACAGGAGAAAACGATGACCCAAACCGTCGACTCCCCGGCACTGACCGCGTCGCAATCGTCGTGGCGCTGCGCGCAGGCCCACGACCGGGAAGGCTGGCTGGCGCTGATGAGCGACGACGTCGTCATCGAAGACCCGATCGGCAAGTCCGTGACCAATCCCGATGGCGACGGGATGAAGGGAAAGGAGGCAGTCGGCGCCTTCTTCGACAGCAACATCGCGGCCAACCAGCTGACGATCACCTGCGAGGAGACGTTCCCGTCGAGCTCGCCTGACGAGATCGCTCATATCCTGGTGCTGCACAGCAGGTTTGAGGGTGGCTTCACCAGCGAGGTGCGCGGGGTGTTCACCTACAAGGTCAACGACGCGGGGCTGATCACCAACATGCGCGGGTACTGGAACCTTGACGTCATGAAATTCGGCAAGGAGCAGTGACGGGCCACCACACCCCCGATGCCGATTCGGGCGCACATATGCTTGGCCCATGGCGTCGATCTTCACCAAGATCATCAACCGAGAACTGCCCGGCCGCTTCGTGTACGAGGATGACGACGTCGTCGCGTTCTTGACGATTGAGCCGATGACGCAGGGCCACACCCTGGTGGTGCCACGCGCCGAGATCGATCAGTGGCAGGACGTCGACGACGCGGCGTTCTCTCGGCTCATGGCGGTGAGCCAGCTGATCGGCAAGGCCGTGTGCAAGGCTTTCAGGACTGAGCGTGCCGGGGTGATCATCGCCGGGCTGGAAGTGCCGCATCTGCACGTCCACGTGTTCCCCACCCGCAGCTTGAGCGACTTCGGCTTTGCCAACGTCGACCGCAACCCGTCACCAAGATCCCTCGACGAGGCACAGGCCAGGATCAAGGCGGCGCTGGCCCAACTGGCGTGAAGCTCAAACGTGCGTGGGCACGTCGGTGGTGCGCGGCAGCGTCACGCGAAAGCAGCAGCCCTCCCCGGGCGCGGTTGTCACGGTGACCTCGCCGCCGTGCGCGTGCACCAACGAGTCCACGATCGATAGCCCCAGCCCGGTACCGCCGCTGGCCCGTGCCCGTGACGAGTCGGTGCGATAGAACCGCTCGAAGACCCGCGACGCGTCCTGCTGACTCATCCCGGGACCCTTGTCAGCCACCTCGAGCACCACATCGTCGCCCTCGGTACCTACCCGAACGACGACGTCGGCGCTTTTTGGGGTGTGCTGCAAGGCATTTGCTATGAGGTTGCTCAGCACCTGGCGAATCCGGGGCTCGTCGCCGAGCACCTCTGGGATGCCGGGACCGTCGATGACTTCGATGGTGATGGTGCGCTTCGGGTCGATCGCCTGCGCGTCGTGCACGGCATCACTGGCCAGCGCTAGCAAGTCCACTTGATGGTTCTCCAACGGTCGTTGCACGTCCAGCCGTGCCAGCAGCAGCAAATCATCCACCAGCAAGCCCATCCGGCTTGCTTCGCTCTCGATCCGCGACAGCAGCATGGCCACGTCGCGGGCGGCGCCCTGGCGATACAGTTCCGCGAAGCCACGAATGGTGGTCAGCGGCGTGCGCAGTTCGTGGCTGGCGTCGGTGATGAACCGTCGCATCCGTTCCTCCGAGCTACGGGCCTTCTCGGCCGAAGACTCCGAGGACGCCAGCGCTTGCTGAATTTGGGTGAGCATTCCGTTGAGCGCCAACGAAAGTCGGCCGACCTCGGTTCGGGGATCCCGTTCGGGAACCCGGCGATCCCGCTGGCCCGCCGCGATCGCCGCAGCGGTCTGCTCAACTTCGTACAGTGGCCGCAGGCTGCGGTGCACCACCGCGAAGCTCGCGACCCCGACCACGAGCAACACCGCCACCCCGATGCCGATCTGCAACAAGACCAGTGCTCGGACGGTGTGCTGGACGTCGGACAGATCGATCGCGACAGTGGTCAGGCCGTGCGGCCCGCGCACCGACACCGCGCGCCACTGAATGTCGGAGCTATTGACCGAAGGCAGCGTCGTCGGATTGGGGCCCACGTCATTGTCGGGCGGTAGCGCCGGTTCGGAGTTGCGGTCGTTGATGGCGGTAAACGGGGTGCCGTCGGTACCTACGCCCCGCACGTAGAACTTTGACGGTGGCCGCCCCGGGTCCGGACCCTCGTACGGGGGTGCGGACTGCCGCCGCGGGGCCTGTGCCCAGCCGCGGGATGCGTCGAGCAATGTTTGGTCGATCCGGCTGATCAGGCTGTGCCGCAGGATCGAGGTGACCGCGATCCCGGAGGCCACCAGACCGCAGCCCACCAAAAGCAGGGTGGCCGCGACTAGGCCTACCCGTAGTGGCATTCCGCGTTTAGGCTGTGTGGCCATTTCTGTATTCCTCACTACCGCTGGCTATTTCGCAGAATGCGTGACCGGCCGCTCAGCGGGGCTCCCGAAGTACATAGCCCACCCCGCGCAAGGTGTGCAGCAGCCGCTTCTCCCCGGTGTCGATCTTGCGACGGAGATACGACACGTAGGACTCGACGACATTGACGTCGCCGCCGAAGTCGTAGCGCCAGACGTGGTCGAGGATCTTCGGTTTGCTCAGCACCGTGCCCGCGTTGATCACAAAGTAGCGAAGCAGCGTGAATTCGGTCGGCGACAGCGACACCGGTTCGCCGGCCTTCCACACTTCGTGGGTCTCTTCGTCGAGTTCGATATCGGCGAATGTCAGGCGGGCGCTGTGAGGCTCCGCGCCGCCCTTGCCCGCACGGCGCAGGATGACTCGCAGCCGGGCGACGACCTCCTCCAGGCTGAACGGCTTCGTCACGTAATCGTCGCCGCCCAGGGTCAGGCCAGCGATCTTGTCCTGCAGGGAGTCGCGGGCAGTCAGAAACAACGCCGGGGCATCGATGCCGTCGGCACGGAGCCGGCGCAGCACCCCGAAGCCGTCCATGCCGGGCATCATCACGTCGAGGATCACCGCGTCCGGGCGGGCGTCGCGGGCACGGTCCAGAGCTTGGGCTCCGTTGGTCGCCGTGTAGACCTCGAATCCCTGGAACTTGAGGCTCACCGAGAGCAGTTCCACGATGTTGGCCTCGTCATCGACCACGAGGACCCGAGCCTCTGGTTTGGTTTCGGTAGGGGTAGCCGCTGTCATGAGGTAGATTCCGTCCCTTACTTGAACGTTGCCTTCACGATCATTGTGTAGTTCCTGAAAGCTCGCCGCCAATCGTCTGCTAGTAGTCTGCCAGAAATCATCGCATCAGCTTGGACCGGTCCCGGTTTTTGGGGTCGCGTCGCGAATAGACTCGAAGCATGAACTTTGCCGCTCGGATCGTCTCGGCTGCGACCACTCCCGCGCGCGTCGGGCTTGCGGCCGCGGACGCGAGCTTGAGCATCGCGAGCGCGGCGGTGGGCGTGGCGAAGCGAGCATTGGGTGACGGCGGGACCGCTGGAACAAACGCCATGAGTTCGATGCTGGGACTCGACGACGCGATCGTCCGTGCCAATCGGCTGGCCAGGCTGCTGGATAGCGATGCGCCGCTGGGACGCGCCGTGGCACCCGACGGGCCGGTGGACCGCTTGCTACGCCCGGGCGGGGTGGTTGACCTGCTGACCTCGGAGGGCGGTTTACTCGACCGGCTGACCTCCGAGGGCGGCGGGCTGTATCGCGCGCTGCAGCCCGGCGGCCTGGCCGATCAGCTGCTCGCCGAGGACGGTTTGGTCGAGCGGGTGTTAGCCGAGGATGGGCTGGCCCCCCGGTTGCTCGCCGAAGGCGGACTCATCGACAAGCTCACGGCGAAGAACGGGCCACTGGACCAGCTCGCCGACGTCGCCGACACCCTGGCTCGGCTCACGCCCGGGATGGAGGCCCTGGAACCGGCCATCGCCACCCTGCAGGACGCCGTCACCTCGCTCACCATGGTGGTCAACCCGCTGAGCAACATCGCCGACCGAATCCCCCTGCCCGGCCGCCGGCCCGCGCGCCGTTCGTCGCCGCGATCGGTGCGCTCGCAGCGTGTCATCGACAGCGACGAATGACCGATTAGGCTTGGACCGGTTTACCCGGCCTCCTTAGCTCAGTGGTAGAGCACTCGCCTTGTAAGCGAGCGGTCGTCAGTTCAATCCTGACAGGAGGCTCCCTAAAAAGGCCGTTCTACCTGCACAAACACGCCTCAGGTGCACGGAACCTACGTTCGACCGGCCCCTCGATGACACAAGGCCGACACAACTCGCACTGAACGGGCGTTCGACCGCCCACTCCGTGTCACGACGGCGTCACAACCCGCTGCAATGTCGTGGCGGCGATCTTTAGCGCGTCGTCCTGGCTGTGGACGTAGGTCCGCATCGTGAACGCCGGATCGGCATGCCCGAGCCACTGCGCAATCACCACGATCGGCACCAGCTCGGCCCGCGACCCCAACGCGGGATGACGGGCGGGTCCGTCCGGCGCAGCACTGCCCGCGCGATATCTAGCCCCTTGAGCTTGCTGAGCGGCTGTAGATGGCCCTTTTTCCCGTCAATTCTTGTCAGCAGTTTGGCTGGGACGCTTGCGCGAAGCGTCGCCTGTCGGTGGCTTCATCGAGATCGGCGCGATGTCGTCGAGGATCTCGCGATGTCGTCGAGGATCTGAGGGAAGGATCCGAGCGCACTCGGCGTTGAACATTGTTAGACGAGCTAGCCAAGCACGGCCAGCCCCGCCAATCGAAGGAGTGCTGCCATGAGGATTCGACCGAAGCACATCACAACGCTGTTGGTGGCGGGAGCCGCCGCGGCAGCGATCGCCGCCGCACCGACGGCGGTGGCCGCT
>Ga0307479_10004469_pt1 | contig 12779 bp, 6 predicted proteins | sample atmos_gasesECM4C_FD_203743 | JGI IMG/M metagenome (GOLD analysis project Ga0307479, IMG submission 203743) | Hardwood forest soil microbial communities from Morgan-Monroe State Forest, Indiana, United States - atmos_gasesECM4C_515 | ecosystem: Environmental > Terrestrial > Soil > Temperate...
GGAGATTTCAAATCCGATGAAATCGTGATACCGGTCCGAGGTGTAGCGGTTTTTCGCTACCTGGGTGACGTCAAAACCAAATTCTGTGCGGATGTGAGCTTTGGGATCGTCGGCGTAGGTCACTTCGTTGCCGAACTTCCTCCGAAGTTTTGGAAACTCCAGCGCCACGGCCTCGTTCACGACGGGGTGCCCGACGTTGTCCGACGAGTAGTGCGCCAGCGCTCCGAGGGCGAAAGCGTATTCATCGAGGTCGTTCGATTCGTTGATTAGATTAACGATGAAGTCTCCACTTCGCACGTAATGAGTGAGGTCGCTGAAATACTTGTTGCCGAACGGGTAGTAGCCCATATCCTGCACCAGCGAACCTCCGTAGGCAAAGGCGTGAGCTTTCCTCAAGTCGTCCGCGCTCGAGCCAGGGAATCGCTTGGTGAGCAGGGGTTGAATGTCGTCCTTCCACAGCAAGTCGACGACTTCCTCATGCGTTAATACCGAGTAGGCGCCGCAAACCTGTGTCACGACGAGGACCAACCCAAGCCCAATCACAGCCCGCCAAAAATCGAGGAAGCTTCTCATAAAGACTGAACTTCTCAAGTCCATGAAACTAGCCATTGGCCTTGTGCCATGCCCTCCGACGCTCCGGCGAGCGCTTTCGATTGGTCGCGTCTTGGCTGAAGCAGCCTCACTTAGTTGCTTTTCGATGCAGAAGGTTGGTCGAAAAATGACAGCCAGCCCGCTAGCGTACAGCCATATTGCCGGGCGCGTACCAGATGTCTGGTAATGACATGACCAGCGTGGACATTTACGGTCAATCTCGTTGTTGGATTACGTGATTTTCTCGAACCCCGCATCTCGATTTGAGGAGGAGCTAAATTATGAGCATCTGGACCATATTGTTTGTCATTCTGTTGATCGCCTGGATCAGCGGATTCACTGTGTTCCACGTCGCTGGTGGATTGATCCACCTGCTGCTGATATTTGCGGTCATCTCGCTGGTCTTGCATTTCGTGATGGGCCGGCGTACGGTCTGAACCGTCAAGAGGATAATCTTCGGTTCAAGTCCGAATCCTCTGCCGCTTGAAGATGCAGAATCCTTACTAACGTTGGGCGGCTGTCTGACTGAATCTGCAACTCTCGGCCGAAGTGCCTCAGTCGCTCGCGCACTCCGCAAAATAATGAGGGCCAGCACTCTTGCTGGCCCTCGGGGGAAGCGTCTCTTTTCGCAGATCAGGTCAGTTTTGTGAGGTGTCCTTTTTCATCTTGTCTCCCGCCATCTTGAGCGACACAACGTCGACCGAGCCGGTATCGGCAGAGACGTGCGCTTTCAGAATGACGTGGTGTCCTTCGTGGCCCTTCACGGCTTCAGGATTGCTGATTGTCCAACTTTTGCCGTCCTTGTCGCTTACAAAGGTTTTCCCGTCATCGCTGATCTTGCCTGTAATGCTGGCCGCTTTTGCTGACGTATCCGATTTCATGTTGTCCTGCTTCATCGTGTCTTGAGCGACGAGGCTGAAACTGCTCAGCAGGCTCAACGCAAAGAGAATCGTCATCAGTTTTCTCATGTCAGTCTCCTTGGGGAAATTCCGCCTGGCGCACACTGCGGAGTCCAGTGAAGGGCAGTCGTGAGGGTCCAATGTCGACACGGTCGACGCTAACCCATGACTGCCCGGATCTATCTCGTCGTACTTCGCTAAGTTACTGGACGACAGGACTTGCAACAATACAGCGAATGCCTGAGCAGACCCGGGCCGACTCCAAGTGCGGGCCATGAGGGAGCGCTTAAGTCAGCTTGGGGGAAGACTGGAAATATCTTCGACTGAGCGCGGCACTACTGTGATCGCGAGCCTACCGACATCGGGTTCATCTGACGTCTGCAACGGCCCAGGCGGGGAATATCGTGGTTCTCTGCTCAGCAGACACCAACTTTCTACACAACCTCCGGAGTGTGTTCGGTCTCTAAGCGTCCGACGAGGCCTCTTTGGAGCGCGCGGAACCCCGTCGGTTGGATGGTTAAGAAACTCAAAGAGAAGAAGGCCAATGCACTCGCGGACGATCCCCTTCGATCGGTGACGGCAACGGGTTCCGATCAAGATGGGTCCGACCAGTCCACGCAGCCCGCAGGAGCAAAGCAATACCGGGTAAGCGGAGGATGATCGGGTAGGAGAAGCCAATGCGTATTCCTTCGATGCGTGTTGTGTCATGGTTCGCCATTGCAGTGCTGGCGATGTCGTCAACCTCGTTTGGACAGGTCCGCATTTCGGTCACGTTCGGTCCGCCGGCACTACCTGTGTACGAGCAGCCGCTTTGCCCAGGGGATGGCTATATATGGACGCCCGGCTACTGGGCATGGAGCGATGACGATGATGACTATTATTGGGTGCCAGGTACGTGGATACTGGCCCCGGAAGTCGGCTACCTTTGGACGCCGCCGTATTGGGCGTGGGCCGACGGGGCATTCGTTTTTTATGACGGCTACTGGGGCCCGCATGTCGGCTTCTATGGCGGCGTTGTCTACGGTTTCGGGTATTTCGGCGAAGGCTTCGAGGGAGGACGCTGGGACCACGATCATTTCTACTACAACCGTTCCGTGACCAACGTGAACGTAACCGTCGTTCACAATGTCTATAACACGACGGTCATCAACAACAACAGGACGGTGAATCGAGTTAGCTACAACGGCGGCCCCGGGGGAATTAACGCCCGTCCAACGCCTCAGCAGGAAGCAGCTGCCCATGAGCGGCATCTGCCGCCGGCCTCCACTCAAGTTCAGCATGTGCAGGCTGCCCGCGGAAATCCGGAGCTGCGGGCGTCCACCAATCGCGGTAAGCCTCCAGTCGCCGCGACTGCCAGACCGGGAGCGTTCAGCGGCCGCGAAGCAATACCGGCCCACGAAGCCGGAGCCCCGTATAATCCTCCCGCGAATCGAGGAGTTGCTCGTGGCGAGAACAGCAGCCGCCCAGTGAATGGCGGCAACCGCTCCGCGACTCCAGTGCACCCCAATGATCTCCCGCGGTTCGAACATCCTGCCAATACAGGAGAGTCGAAGGCCGACAAGAAATTCCAGCAACAGCAGCAAAAGCTCCAGCAAAAGCAGGAGCAGGAGCGGCAGAAGCTCCAGCAGAAACAAGAGCAGGAGCATCAGCGCGTGGCCAAGCAGGCCGCGGACGAAACGCGAAAGCAACAGATGGAACAGAGGCACCAGCAGCAGACCCAGCAGTTGGAACAGAGACACCAGCAACAGCAGCAGAGCTTGCAGCAGCGACGGCCCCCACCGCCACCAAACCGCGCAGAACCTAGACCTCCCAAAGGAAGGTCCTAGTCGGTGATTGCAAGCAGGCAAACGGGCAACTCTCGATCGCGAGAGATGCCCAGCTGCGGCTGCGGGCGATGGTCGTTCGTGAAGTTACGATGAAGGGGCTGAGCTCGTGGGTGTTGCCCGTCAACCCAAAGGGGTGGTCTCGGCTAGGCGGACTTGCGCCGCTACATCAGAATCAGCACTATGTAGGCGGGGACGGACATTCGCCCGTCAGTTCGCCAAAGAAAGGCCCGGGAAGATGAGAACCAATCATTCTTCCTGCGACTCCGAATTTGTCGGAGCGACAGACCGGGAAAGAGGAGTCTTAACCTCCATACTCGAACTAGCGTCCTCACTCTGTTCAAGACGGAACCTAAGTCGTAAAATCTAATGTTGGCCCGGTTTATGGGATCTTCCTACAGGAAATACCTTAGGGCCTGTTACCTTCTGTTCATGGTAGGAATGCATGGGTCGAGAGAGCCTCGGACCAGGGGACAGGACTGTTTGATGGGGGATACCCCTACGCTCGGGGATCTGATGGTCTGCCTACAGCAATGAGAGTCGAACGCAGGGCGCACATTGGTGCGCCGCACGGCATCGTCGCGTGTTGCCTTGGCGCTCGATACTGCCTTCGGGAGCAACGATGAAAAGAACCGCCCTCAACAACACGATGGCGCCCAATTCCACTGAGAACCTTCCTCCGGTCAAGAGCAATGGGAAGCCCAAATCTGCGGATGGATCTTTGGATCTCACTGTCATCCTAGCCAGCCTGCAAAGCATGCGCGATGGCGACTTCGCGGTAAGACTTCCGGGGACGTGGGTTGGCCTAGCGGGAAAAGTTGCCGACACATTCAACGAGATTGTGGCTGCCAACCAGCACATGGCGCAAGAGTTGAAGCGCGTCGGCCAAGTGGTAGGCAAGCAGGGCAAGACGCGGGAGCGCACCCGGTTCCACGAGTCGAGAGGCGCCTGGGGCGAGATGGAGGTTTCCGTCAATACGCTGGTGGAAGACCTGCTTCGTCCCACCGCCGAAGTCACGCGCGCGATCGCAGCCGTCGCGCAAGGTGACCTTACTCAAACCGTGAGGCTTGACGTGGATGGGCGGCCTTTAGAGGGTGAGTTCTTGCGCTCCGCCAATCTCGTCAACACCATGATTCAGCAGCTTGGCGTCTTCACGGCGGAGGTCACCCGTGTGGCGCGAGAGGTGGGAACCGAAGGCAAACTGGGCGGCCAGGCGCAAGTGCCTGACGTCGCGGGGACCTGGAAGGACCTCACCGACAATGTAAACCTCATGGCCAGCAACCTGACGGGTCAGGTGCGCAACATCGCCGAGGTTGCGACGGCTGTGGCGAGTGGTGACCTGTCGCGCAAGATCACGGTCGATGTGCGGGGTGAAATTCTCCAACTCAAAGAAGCCATCAACACGATGGTGGATCAGTTGCGATCCTTCGCCTCGGAAGTGACGCGAGTCGCACGCGAAGTCGGCACCGACGGCAAGCTGGGCGGACAGGCAGTCGTGCCCGGCGTCGCCGGTACCTGGAAAGATCTTACCGATTCGGTGAACGCCATGGCCGGCAACTTGACGGCTCAGGTGCGCAACATCGCCGAAGTCACCACGGCTGTGGCCCGCGGAGATTTGTCCCGCAAGATCACCGTAGATGTGAAAGGCGAAATTCTCGAACTGAAAGACACCATCAACACGATGGTGGATCAACTGAACGCGTTCGCAGGTGAAGTAACCCGCGTCGCCCGCGAAGTGGGTACGGAAGGCAAACTCGGAGGTCAGGCGCAAGTTCCGGGTGTCGGTGGCACGTGGAAAGATCTCACCGACAACGTGAACTTCATGGCCAGCAACCTGACCGGCCAGGTGCGCAACATCGCGGAAGTAGCAACCGCCATCGCCAGCGGTGACCTGTCGCGCAAGATCACCGTGGACGTGCGCGGCGAAATTTTGCAGCTAAAAGAAACTCTCAACACCATGGTGGATCAGCTCAATCGCTTCGCCGGCGAAGTAACACGCGTGGCGCGCGAAGTCGGAACGGAAGGCCGCTTGGGCGGACAGGCCAACGTGCCAGGCGTGGCCGGTACGTGGAAGGATCTTACCGACTCGGTCAACTCCATGGCTGGAAACCTGACGGGCCAGGTAAGAAACATTGCCGAAGTGACGACGGCTGTGGCTCGCGGCGATTTATCACGCAAGATCACGGTGGACGTGAAGGGCGAAATTCTCGAACTGAAGAACACCATCAATACCATGGTGGACCAACTCAACGCGTTCGCGGGCGAGGTGACCCGCGTGGCGCGCGAAGTCGGTACAGAGGGCAAACTGGGCGGCCAGGCTCAGGTGCCTGGAGTCGCCGGTACCTGGAAAGATCTCACCGACAACGTGAACTTCATGGCCAGCAACCTGACCGGCCAGGTAAGAAACATCGCCGAAGTGGCAACGGCCGTGGCCCGTGGCGATTTGTCGCGAAAAATCACGGTGGACGTGAAGGGCGAAATCCTCGAGCTCAAAGACACGATCAACACGATGGTCGACCAGTTGCGATCGTTCGCGTCGGAAGTCACGCGCGTGGCCCGCGAAGTTGGCACCGACGGCAAACTGGGAGGCCAGGCCCTTGTTCCCGGAGTCGGAGGAACATGGAAGGACCTTACGGATTCCGTGAATTCCATGGCCAGTAACTTAACGGGCCAGGTGCGCAACATCGCCGAGGTGTCGACCGCGATCGCCAGTGGTGACCTGTCCAAGAAGATTACGGTGAACGTGAGCGGCGAAATCCTGCTGCTCAAGGAAACCATCAACACGATGGTGGACCAGCTGAATGCATTCGCCGCCGAAGTGACGCGTGTGGCCCGCGAAGTTGGCTCCGAGGGTAAGCTCGGTGGCCAAGCTCAAGTCCCCGGCGTGGCCGGTACGTGGAAAGACCTCACGGACTCAGTGAACTCGATGGCTGGCAACTTGACGGGCCAGGTGCGCAACATCGCCGAGGTTACGACGGCCGTGGCCCGCGGCGATTTGTCACGCAAGATCACGGTGGACGTGAAAGGCGAGATCCTCGAACTGAAGAACACCATCAATACGATGGTGGACCAACTCAACGCGTTCGCCGGCGAAGTCACGCGCGTGGCCCGCGAAGTCGGCACCGACGGCAAACTGGGCGGCCAGGCGCAGGTTCCCGGCGTGGCCGGAACATGGAAAGACCTGACCGACAACGTCAACTTCATGGCCAGCAACCTGACCGGACAAGTTCGCAACATCGCCGAGGTGGCCACGGCGATCGCGAATGGTGATCTTTCGAAGAAGATCACGGTCGACGTGCGCGGCGAAATTCTCCAGCTCAAAGAAACGCTGAACACGATGGTCGAGCAACTGCGCTCATTCGCCGCCGAAGTGACTCGCGTCGCGCGTGAAGTGGGCAGCGAAGGCCGGTTGGGCGGACAGGCGAACGTTCCGGGCGTGGCCGGCACGTGGAAGGATCTGACGGACTCCGTGAATGCAATGGCCGGCAACTTGACAGGCCAGGTACGCAACATCGCCGAAGTTACTACGGCCGTGGCTCGCGGTGACCTGTCGCGTAAGATCACGGTCGACGTGAAGGGCGAGATTCTCGAACTGAAGAACACCATCAATACGATGGTGGACCAACTCAACGCGTTCGCGGCTGAAGTTACCCGCGTGGCGCGCGAAGTGGGAACCGACGGCAAACTGGGCGGTCAGGCGGAAGTTCCTGGCGTTGCCGGTACGTGGAAGGATCTCACCGATAACGTCAACGTCATGGCGGTGAACCTCACCGAGCAGGTGCGCGGTATCGTGAAAGTCGTTACCGCAGTTGCCAATGGCGACCTCACCCAAAAACTCACCGTGAACGCAAAGGGCGAAGTCGCAGCCTTGGCGGAAACCATTAACAACATGACCGGAACGTTAGCCACCTTTGCCGATCAGGTGACCACCGTCGCGCGCGAAGTGGGTGTCGAAGGCCGGCTGGGCGGCCAAGCCAACGTGCCGGGCGCCGCGGGAACATGGAAGGATCTTACTGGCAATGTCAATCTGCTCGCTGACAACCTAACCAACCAAGTCCGAGCGATCGCGGAAGTCGCTACGGCCGTAACCAAGGGTGACCTGACCCGGTCGATTCAGGTCGAGGCCAGCGGTGAAGTCGCGGAGTTGAAAGACAACATCAACACGATGATCGACAACCTGCGGCTCACGACGGACCGCAACACCGAACAGGATTGGCTGAAGACCAACCTTGCTCGCTTTACCGGAATGCTGCAGGGGCAGCGTGATCTGGCTACCGTCGGCAGAATGTTGCTTTCTGAACTGGCGCCACTGGTGAACGCGCAGCAGGGAGTTATTTACCAGATGGAAACCGAAGAGTCGGCGGGCATGGTGCTGCTTTCAGCATTTGCCGACGACGGTGAAAATGGGCACTTGCGCAGGTTGAAGATTGGCGAGGGGCTCGTAGGGCAAGTAGCGGCCGAAAAGCGCCGTATGTTGATTTCGGACCTGCCGGGGGAGACAGTTAAGATTCGCTCCGGGTTGTTTGAATCGGTTCCTCGGAACGTCATTGTGCTTCCGGTGCTTTTCGAAGACCGGGTCAAGGCGGTGATTGAGCTGGCCTCGTTAAACGCTTTCACGGCGTCGCACCTAGCGTTTCTCGAGCAGCTCACGGCCAGCATTGGCATCGTGCTGAATAGCATTGAAGCCACGATGCAGACCGAAGGCCTGCTTAAGCAGTCGCAGCAGTTGGCGGCCGAGTTGCAGACCCAGCAAAAAGAACTGCAGCAGACCAACGAGCAGCTCGCGCAAAAGGCCCAGCAACTCGCCGAACAGAACGTGGAAGTGGAACGCAAGAACCAGGAAATTGAACAGGCCCGCCGCGCTCTGGAGGAGAAGGCGAAGGAACTCGCTCTCACGTCCAAATACAAGTCAGAATTCCTGGCGAACATGTCCCACGAGTTGCGAACTCCGCTGAACAGTATTCTGGTGTTGGGCCAGCAGCTCAGCGAAAACCACGATCACAACCTGACGCCGAAGCAGGTCGAGTTCGCGCGCACGATTCACGGCGCCGGAACCGATTTGCTGAACCTGATCAGCGATATTCTTGACCTCTCCAAAATCGAGTCCGGCACGGTCTCGGTCGAGGCGGAGGAGGTGTTCTTTTCCAACTTACTGGAAATGGTCGCCCGGCCCTTCCGCCACGAGGCGGAAAACCGGAGGCTGACGTTCGAAGTGCAGTCCGACCCGCATCTCACCCGCAGCCTCGTCACCGACTCGAAGCGTCTGCAGCAGGTCCTGAAAAATCTGCTGTCGAACGCATTCAAATTCACTGAGCACGGTTCCGTCCGTCTTGCCGTGTCTGTGGCAACAAAGGGGTGGAGCGAAAACCATCCGATTCTCAGCGGGGCGGCCTCGGTCGTTGCGTTTGAGGTCACCGATTCGGGGATTGGAATTGCGCTCGATAAACAACGCATCATCTTCGAGGCCTTCCAACAAGCCGACGCCAGCACCAGCCGCAAGTACGGAGGCACAGGGTTAGGACTCGCGATCAGCCGTGAGCTTGCCAGCTTGTTGGGTGGCGAAATTCAACTTCGCAGTACACCTGGCCAAGGGAGCACCTTTACACTCTATCTGCCTCATACGTATGTCGGACCGTCGACTTCGAAGCTGGCAGATTGGAAGACATCGTCGTCCACGGCGCCGTTGCAAATGGCGAACATCGTGGTATCGGAACATCCGGCCGAGCAAATCAAGGACGATCGAACGAACTTGCACCCGGACGATGCGGTTTTGCTGATTGTCGAAGACGATCCGCACTACGCTCGCGTGCTTTGTGATTTGTCACGCGATAAAGGCTTCAAGGTTCTTGTGGCCTTGCGTGGCGCTGAGGCCCTCAGCCTGGCTCGTGAGTTTCATCCCACCGCGGTATCGTTGGACGTTTTCCTGCCCGACATGCTGGGGTGGACGGTACTCAACCACCTGAAGCAGGACCCAGCCACCCGGCACATCCCGGTCCAGATGCTGACGCTGGATGAGGACCGCCATCATGGCTTGGCCCGCGGAGCATTTGCTTTTGTTACGAAGCCGAGTAGCCCGGAGGAGCTGGACGTCGCATTGTCACGAATCAAGGAGTATGCGGCGCCGCGCCGCAAGCGGCTGCTTATCGTGGAGGACAATCCTGCCGAACAACTGAGTATTCGCGAGTTGCTGGGTTATGACGATATTGAGGTCACCGTGGCCGCCACTGGCGCCGAAGCGCTGGAGGTCGTGGGGAAGGAGTCGTTCGATTGCGTTGTGCTCGACTTGCGATTGCCGGACATGACCGGCTTCGACATCCTGGAACGCATGCGGCACATTCCTGCTGTCAGTGACCTGCCGGTGGTCGTCTTTACTGGAAAGGAACTGTCTCCCGAGGAAGATGCCCGCCTGCACGCTTTGGCTCGCAGCGTGGTCGTCAAAGGCGTGGAGTCGCCCGAGCGGTTGCTGGATGAAACGGCGTTGTTCTTGCATCGGGTCGTTGCCGATCTGCCGCCCGAGAAACAAAGGATGCTCGATCGCCTGCACCGATCGGACGAAGCGCTGGTGGGGAAGAAGGTGCTGGTCGTCGACGACGACATGCGCAACATCTTCGCACTCAGCAGCGTCCTCGAGCGCCGGGGGATGGCAGTGCTAACCGCCGGAACTGGACGCGAAGCAATTTCCATGCTGGAATCGACTCCTGACGTTGCCATCGTCCTGATGGACATTATGATGCCGGAAATGGATGGATACGCCACCATGCAGGTGATCCGGCAGAATGCGTCTTTCCGGAGACTGCCCATCATTGCGCTGACTGCGAAAGCCATGAAAGGCGATCGCGAAAAGTGCCTGGAAGCGGGCGCCTCCGAGTACCTGGCCAAACCGGTCAACACCGAGCAACTGCTCTCCGCGCTGCGCATGTGGCTGCACAGATGAGGTCGTTCGTCATGTGATTCGGTAAGCGAGTGAGTGCTGTGACAGATCATTTAGAAACATCATGAGTGCCCAAGACAAAGTCAACATCCTGATGGTCGACGACCAGCCGGGCAAGTTGCTCAGCTATGAGGCTATCCTGGCCGACCTTGGCGAAAATCTGATTCAGGCGACCTCCGCCAAAGAAGCCCTGGAGAAGCTGCTCAAGACCGAGGTCGCGGTTGTGCTGATGGACGTGAGCATGCCGGAGATTGACGGGTTTGAGCTGGCCGAGATTATCCGGCAGCATCCGCGCTTTCAGAAAACCGCGATCATCTTTGTTTCTGCTGTGCACTTAACTGACCTTGATCGCTTGAAGGGATACCAGCACGGCGCGGTGGATTATCTCTCTGTCCCCATTGTGCCGGAAGTGCTACGGGCGAAGGTGAGAGTTTTTGCCGAATTGCACCGAAAAAACCGGCAGCTTGAGCGGCTGAACGTCGAACTTGAGCAACGCGTCGTGGATCGGACGCAGGAGTTAGAACGCAAAGCGGTAGCCCTGGAGCAACTGAATCGTGACCTGGCCCAGAAGAACCAGGAACTGGATGCCATTGTGCACACGGCTCCGGATATCATTTTCAGCCGGCACTCTAACGGTATGCGGGACTACATCAGCAGCCGATTCTATGAATATACGGGCGCACCGGTGGGTTCAGCGGTCGGGGTTGGCTGGCTGGAATTTATGCACGCCGATGACCGGGAGCGTAGCCTGGAACATTGGCTGCGCTGCGTGCAGAACGGCGAAGCTTATGAAACCGAATACCGTCTCCGGAATGCTGACGGGAGATACCGCTGGTTCCGCGCTCGTGCTGTTCCGCTGCGCGATCCGCATGGCGCGATCGTCAAGTGGTACGGGACTTGCTCGGACATCCATGACAGCAAACTGTTGGAACAATCGATTCGTGAGAACGCCGTCGAGTTGGAGAGAATGGTGGATCTTAGAACCATCGAACTCAGGCGGCTCTCCAGCCGCCTGATGACCATGCAGGACGAGGAACGGCGCAGGATCGCGCGTGAAATTCATGATGGTCTGGGCCAGGAACTGGCGGCAGCCAAGATGATACTGGACGGAATCCTCTCCAAGGATTCCTCGCCCACCATGCGCCAGGCAGCTGCGGATTCGAGCACGTTAGTGGACCGCGCTATCAAACAAGTCCGCACGATCTCGCACCTTCTGCACCCGCCTCTTCTCGATGAGGTCGGCCTTGTCTCTGCGCTTCGATGGTACTTGGAAGGACTTTCAGAACGGAGCGGAATTGAAATTCATCTGGAGGTTGACCCTCCCGATCTCGGTCGGCTCAAGGCGGAGTTGGAAACCGCTATCTTCCGCATCATCCAGGAAGCCTTGACCAACATGTTCCGGCATTCGGGAGCTCGCAATGGCCGCGTCAGTCTGACCGAAAGGGAAGGCAACGTCATGGTGACCGTTCGCGACGATGGTAAAGGAATCGAGGAACAGATTGTTCAATTCCGCCCAGACAGCGTTGGAGTGGGCATCGGCGGCATGAAGCAGCGGGTCACGGAACTCGGGGGCCGTCTGCGTTTAGCGAATGCCAACCCTGGTACCATCGTTGAGGTTGTCATTCCTTCCCGACAGTCACAGCGGTTGGTCCCGGCGACGCTTGAGCAGGCGGCTAGCCGAGCGACCTAATGTCCCCCCCACCTGGCCGTAGTTGAGCAGACTGACGTTCACCACATCCCCGCAGATATTCCCCAACGTTGTGGGAGCCTGGGGAATCAATTGTTGGGAGATGTTGATCTACAGGGGAGTGGATGCCCGAAATACAAGCCGCGGGGCCGCCTCTGAAAAGCGAATGAGTATCCGGGAACGTCTTCCTACATACTCTAACGTATTCTGATACCGACTTTTTGTCGTTATTGTCACGTGGCAAGGATGCTGGCGGCCATGTCCTTACAGGAGTGACTGCACACGGCGGCCCGAGCCGGGCCTTTGCAGTTTGACCGACTTGGAAGCCGTCCTTGGCTGCCGGCATCTACCTCTCATCCTTTCACTCCTCTTCTGTGTTACCCGGAATTCTGCCGATGTCTAAGGAGTCCAGTTGATTGTTGACAGAGCGGAAGAGTCTGCACAGTTAGATGAGATCGTATCTGTCGATTTAGGCGGTTCGGTGCCGAATTCCGCAGAGCATGAGTTTGGGGGGCACATCAACGTGGAATCATCGAACAGAGGCTCGGTGTTAGTGGCGGTGATTCCCAGCGAGTGCACAACGAAGAAAGAAGAATGCAATCAATGCTACGACGAAGAACAAAAGCGCCCAATGGTGCATCGTGATGAAGTGCCCCCGTTCGCTGTACCAATCGCAATGTGAGTTCTAGATTGATTTTTGGTTTTAGCGGGGATGAGGTCCGGAGCAGGGGACGGCGTTTGTGGACTGCACCCCAAAAGTGAGACAGGAGATTAAGGGGCCAATTACATTGAATGGAGGAGAGCAATGTTTGTGCCCCGACAACAGTATCCCCGCGAATTGAAAATCG
>Ga0307479_10004470_pt1 | contig 12777 bp, 13 predicted proteins | sample atmos_gasesECM4C_FD_203743 | JGI IMG/M metagenome (GOLD analysis project Ga0307479, IMG submission 203743) | Hardwood forest soil microbial communities from Morgan-Monroe State Forest, Indiana, United States - atmos_gasesECM4C_515 | ecosystem: Environmental > Terrestrial > Soil > Temperate...
TTTGATTCTCGAAGCGGGTTTTATTTGGTAGCGCTAACGGGAATCGAACCCGTATTTCGGCCTTGAAAGGGCCGCGTGCTAACCGTTGCACCATAGCGCCACAATTGAGGAAAAGGGAACCTAGCTAGAATAGAAAAAAAGCGCGGAATGCACAAGGCGACGCACTGGGATCCCCCAATTCAGTCTATTTTAGCGGTATTGAGAATAAAACTCGGTAAAGTCACTGTTACTAGGGCCGCACTAGTGTGCCCTGCACCGTGGTTACTTCTGGCGGTCTTGGAATTCTTCGTGCCAGGCCATTTGGATGGCTTCGAGTTTGGATTCGTTGGAGGCGGCGGGGTCGCCGGTGAAGAGCGGGAGCTCGGTGATCCACTTGTGCATGTCGGTGAAGCGCACGGTGAGGGGATCAGTGTCGGGGTATTTGTCGGTTAGTGCGATGGCGATGTCTTCTATGTCGTCCCAGTCGAAGCTTGGTGGCATTTTTTATTTTTCCTCGGAGGCGAAATTTCAACTCTGGTAACGGCATTCGTGATGCTGACCGGGATCTTGGCGCTCCCACAGTTGTGCGCGCTCGAACGCGTCAGGGCTAAAAAACCCTTTAAGGGCGTCCGCTACGTGCGGGTTAAAGCCGCACCTACAACCCCGACTATGGCCGCACCTGCAACCCGACTACAACGCCCGCCTCATCTAATTTCCAACTCGAAATTCTAACCTTCAAACTTCTAACCTCGAATTAGTGGTCGGCCTCTTTGGCGTAGTTTTTGTTCCACTCGGGGATTTCTACCACGATGTCGGTGGTGCCGTCGGGGATGGTCTGGCAGCCCAGGCGGGACTTGGGGGTGATGCCGGGGGCTTCGTCGAGCTCGTCGAGTTCAGCGTCCGTGGCTTCGTTGCAGGATTCCAGGCCTTGCTTGACCATGACGTGGCAGGTGGAGCAGGCGCAGACGCCACCGCAGGCGTGGTCGAGTCCCATTTTGAAGCCTTCAGAAATGTCGAGAATGCTGCCGGGGATGCCATTGTGTCCGTAGGGAATTTTTTCCGGGTCGACTTCCACGGTTTTGCCGCTGGGCAGGAATGTGACTTTATATTTCTGCGTGGCGGGCTTGTATTTGACTTCGTCGATGTAGGGGTTACTGCCGCCCATTTTTTCTTCCTCCGTCGGGAGAATCTTGTTATCTGTAGAAGCGAAACTGTCAGACCCAGGTTCATAACTCAAAAGCGAAAACCTAAGACCCAGGTTCGTACCTCAACTGCGAACCTGGGGCACCCACGCCTGACCTACCGAACTTCAGACTTCGGCCAAGTTGCGGCCTGCTAGCGCCGTCGTGACCGCTGAGTTCATTAACAATTCCGCTAGGTGCTCGGTGGCATGATTTAATTCGTCGATGCGCTTGCGAATCAGTTTGTAATTGGTGCCGGCTACGGATTGTTTCAACGTGGCGACGGCGGCTTCGATATTAGAACGTTCAGCGGCTGGAATTTCAGCGGATTGTGGATTGGCGAGCGCCTTGGTGGTTGCTGACAGGATGGCTTCGGATTCGGTGCGCGCTTCGATCAACTGACGCTCGGCGAAATCCTGCTCGGCGTACTCGATGGATTCTTCGAGCATGCGCTCGATCTCAGTGTCATTGATGCCGTAGCTGGGCTGCACTTCGATGGAGTGTTGCTCGCCGGTGCGCATATCTTTTGCGGCGACTTGCAGGATGCCGTTGGCGTCGATAAGAAAGCCAACCTCGATGCGCGGCAAGCCTGCGGGAGCGGGTGGAACTTTTAGCGTGAAGCGCGCAAGCGAGCGGCAATCTTTGGCGAGTTCGCGTTCGCCCTGTAAGACGTGGATGTCGATGCCGGTCTGATTGTCGACGCCGGTGGTGTATTGCTCCTGCGCGCTGGCGGGGATGGTGGAGTTGCGCGGAATAATTTTGGAGACAGCGCCGCCGTAGGTCTCAATGCCGAGAGAGAGCGGGGTAACGTCCAGAAGGAGCATGTCGCTGACGCCGCGTTCGAGAATGTTAGCTTGCACGGCTGCGCCCAGAGCGACGACTTCGTCGGGATTCAATTCGGTGTGGAGCTTGCGGCCGAAGAATTCCTGCACGGTGCGGCGGATTAAGGGCGTGCGGGTAGTGCCGCCGACGAGGACGACTTCTTCGATGGCAGCGGGCGCGAGATGCGCGTCAGCGAGGGCTTGCTTTACCGGGCCCATGGTACGAGCTACGACATTTTGAATGAGGGCCTCGAAGTCGGCGCGTGAAAAATTGTGTACAAAAGTTTTGCCGCCGGGCAGAGCGAAACGTAGAGTGATGGATTCTTTCTCAGATAGCTCATGCTTCGCCGCGATGAGCGATTTGCGCAGATCCTGTGCGAGTTCGCCATGCGGGGAGAAATCGAGATCCTCGGTTTCGCGGATGCGCTCGTGGACGAAGGTCTGGAGCAAATTGTCGATGTCGTCGCCGCCGAGATGGGTGTCGCCATTGGTGGAGAGCACCTGATAGATGTCGCCTTCGCTGGTGGAGATAAGTTTCAGGATGGAGATGTCAAAGGTGCCACCGCCAAGATCGTAAACGGCTACGTGGCCGCGCTGCTTTTCGTGCAGGCCGTATGCGAGGGCCGCGGCGGTGGGCTCATTGACGAGGCGCAAAACTTCGAGGCCGGCGATGCGGCCGGCGTCTTTGGTGGCTTGGCGCTGGGCGTCGTTGAAGTACGCGGGCACGGTGATGACGGCGCGATCGACTGGTTCTTCCAGATAAGACTCAGCCCAATTTCGCAATTCGCGCAAGATGAAAGCGGAGATTTCCGGCGGCGTAAACATTTTGTCGCCCAGCATGACGCGAATGACATTTTTGCTTTGCGGATCGATACGAAATGGGAAAAGCTGCAACTCGTTTTGCACATCGGCGGGGCCGCGGCCCATCAGGCGCTTAACGGAATAGATGGTGCGTTCGGGCTGAGTGAGCAGGCGGCGACGCGCGGCTTCGCCCACGATGACGCTGCCGTCGGGATCGAGGCTAACGATGGAAGGGCACAGCGTTGAACCGTAGGGGCCGGTAATACACCTGGGCTGGCCGGTTTGCGCGTCCACGTAGGCGACGAGGCTGTTGGTGGTTCCCAGATCGATACCGACAATGCGTCCCATTAGCAGGTCGCTCCCTGTAATTCTTTTTCCACGCCGGCGACGAGGTTGCGAATGTAGGAGCGGCGGTTGAGCAATTCGTTCAGGCGCTGCAAAATCGCTTCGCGATCGGATTCGCTGGCGTTGGCGTCTAGTGCCGCGTCCCACTGCTGAGCCGCGGTCTTCATCTCGGCGTCTACTTCGTGAAGTTTTTCGCCGAAATTCTTTTCGGCGGCGCGCAGCTTGGCGGCCAAGGTGTCCAGATTTGCGCCTGCGGATTTGGCTTCGCGCAGCTCGTCGAGCGATTCGTTCAGCTCGAAGACTTCTTCCAGTAATTCAGGCGGAGCCTGCTGCTTGTGCTCGCCTTCCTTGCGCATGCCTTCGAGTTCCAAGAGATATTCGACGCGGGCGACAGGATCGCGAAGGACGCGGTAAGCGTCGTTTAACCTGGAGCTGCGTTGGAGGGATATTTCTCTTTCGCGCTCGTCGGTATTCACGAAATTATCGGGATGCAGCTTCCAACTGAACTGCAGAAATTTCTGTTCCAAGCCGTCCATGCCCATCCACAACTTGCGTGGCAAGCCAAAATAAGTGAAGTAATCGGCGTTGGCGGGTAACGACTGAATTTTTCCGCACGCGGGACAGAATGCCGCGGCGTCAGTTGGAGCGTTACAGCTCCAGCAGGTGGTAGTCGAAACGGGCGCTGATTTCGGTGCGTTCATTTGGCAATGTGACCTGAAATTTCTCTCGGCAGTGCGAGAAATCGGCCGCGTGACACAAAAAAAGTGGCTGGCGGACGTGGCTGCCAACCACTTGTCTGGGCAGCCTGCGCGGTCAGCGAAAAACGGCGCCCGGCTGAAATGCCCGTGATGCTCAGGCGGTAAAAGAGCTGCCACAACCGCAGTTTCGGGCGGCGTTGGGATTCTGAAAAACAAAACCCTGGCGCATCAGCGTTTCTTCGTACTCGAGCGTGGTGCCGTTCAAATACAGAAAGCTCTTGGGATCGACGAACAAACGCGCGCCGTGCTCTTCAAAAACCTTATCGCGATCCCGCGCCTGGCTATCGAGCCGCATGGCGTATGATAAGCCGGAGCAGCCGCCACCTTGCACACCCACGCGCAAACCACCCAGTTCGGTGGAAACTCCATCTTTCTCAAGGAGCGCGCGAATTTTACGGGCGGCGCGTTCGGTGAGAGTGATTTTCGCGGTTGTGGGAGTAGCTAGTTCTGTGGCCATAATAAATCCCTTTCAGCGGTTACGATGTGGCCGGCGATCTCACCAGATCCAGCGCGAATATAGCTCTCAAGAGCGTCGCGTGTGGCAGCCGACCACCGTCCCACCCTTTGCAAAAACCGCAAAGGGTAGGCCGCGACGTGGACAAGCTGGCCACACCAACTTTAGTGCGCGACTTTTGCTACGGCCGCCACTTCGATGCCGTGCTTCTTTTTCCAATCGCCGATGGCCGCCTTGATGGCGTCTTCCGCGAGCACGGAGCAGTGAATCTTGACCGGCGGGAGCGCGAGCTCACGCACGATGTCCGTGTTCTTGATGGAGAGGGCTTCTTCGACGGTCTTGCCCTTGACCCACTCCGTGGCCAATGAAGAGCTGGCGATTGCCGAACCGCAGCCGAAGGTCTTGAACTTGGCTTCTTCAATGACCTGCGTGTCCGGATTAATTTTCATCTGCAACTTCATGACGTCGCCGCACTCGGGCGCGCCTACCAGGCCAGTACCCACGTTGGGGTCTTCCTTCGGCAAGCTGCCCACGTTGCGAGGATGGTTGTAGTGCTCGACTACCTTATCGCTATAAGCCATTAGCCATTACTCCTTGCCAGATTAACTAGATTTCCGAAGCCAGCGCTCTTCACTGCTTTGTCAGAGAGCGACACGTTCGGCACAGATGCCGAGCGCCCCGCGGTAAGCTGTCGCAGCGCGTCCTTGATAAATTCGGCGCCGACGCCCAGCAGTTTCAAAAAGGCGCGAACCTGCTGCAGCTCGTGGAATGAGCGTTCGCCCGCGGCAGCTGCATCTTCGCCTTCGCCGCCATAAGGGACGAAAGTGACGCGGAAGGCCGCGCCAGTGCCGCCGATTGACCGATGAATTCTAATTGTTCCTTCGTTCGCCATTGTTGACCCTTTCAGCTTTAGGCTGTTTGCCAGTTCATTTTAGAGATGTCGATACCTTCCTTGGCCATTTCATACAGGGGGGAGAGTTCGCGGAGCTTGGTAACTACCTGCACCATCTTGTCGATGACGTAGTCGACTTCCTCCTGGGTATTGAAGCGGCCGAGGCCAAAGCGGATCGACGTATGGGCTAGGTCTTCGCCGACCCCTAATGCTTTGAGTACATAGCTGGGCTCGAGGGTTGCCGAAGTACAGGCAGAGCCGCTCGAAACGGCTATATCGTTGATGCCCATGAGCAAAGACTCGCCTTCTACATAGGCAAAGCTCATATTGAGATTGTTTGGCAGGCGATGCTCTATGGAGCCATTGACGAAGACTTCGTCGAGCTTGGCTTCCAGGCCGGCCTTCAGGCGGTCGCGCAAGCCGCACATGCGGACGGATTCCTGGGCCATTTCCTGCTGACAAATTTCGCAAGCTTTGCCGAGGCCCACGATGCCCGGGACATTCAATGTGCCGGAACGCATGCCGCGTTCGTGGCCGCCGCCATCGGCGATGGCGGAAAGCTGCACGCGCGGGTTGCGGCGGCGAACGTACAGCGCGCCTACACCTTTGGGCCCGTAGATTTTGTGGCCGGTGATGGCCAGAAGATCGATGTTGTCCTTCTGCACGTCCACGGGAATTTTGCCGACAGCCTGCACGCCGTCGACCGCGAAGAAGATACCGTGCTCCTTGGCGATCTTTCCGATTTCGGCGATCGGATTGATGATGCCAATTTCGTTGTTGGCGTACATGATGGTGATGAGAATCGTTTTCGGCGTAGTAGCTTTGCGCACGTCTTCGGGATCGACGCGGCCGTCTTTTCCAACCGGCAGATAGGTGACTTCGTAGCCGTATTTCTCGAGGCGCTTGCAGGTGTCCAAGACGGCCTTGTGTTCAATGGACTGAGTGATGATGTGATTGCCCTTTTCGCGGTACATTTCCGCGATGCCCTTGATCATCAGGTTGTCTGATTCGGTGGCCCCGCTGGTGAAAATGATTTCTTTGGGCGTGGCGTTGATGAGCGAAGCAATCTGCTGGCGCGCAGTTTCCACCGCTTCTTCACCGGCCCAGCCGAAAGCATGATTACGGCTAGCGGCGTTGCCGAATTTCTGTGTGAAGTACGGCAGCATCGCTTCGAGCACGCGGGGATCGACTGGGGTAGTCGCGTGATTGTCCATGTAAATCGGTAAATTCAAAGCCATAATTCTGCTCTCCTAAGTTTGCAATTCCACCAGCACGGGCTCGTGCTGCTCTTCGCTCATGTGAGAAATCGTAACGGTGCTGAGCACGCTCAAAATACTTTCATTGACGCGGCGCAAAGGCTCGCGAACGGAACACTTGTCGGCGGCTCCGCAATTGCCGTGGTTCGTGACGCAGGAAGTAATCAATACCGGGCCATCGATGGCCGAGATCACGTCCAGCGCGGTTATTTGCGAAGGCTCTTTTGCCAGCAAATAGCCACCGCTGGCGCCGTGTTTGGCGGCAACGATACGCTGGCGGGCCAACCTCTGAAGGACCTTGGCCATCAGCATGGTGGAGACGCCATATTCTTCGGCGATCTCGGTGGCGCTGCAGGCATGCTGGTCGCGGTGCATGGCCAGATGCTTAACGGCGATCAGGCCGTAATCCGCTTTTTTAGACAACTTAAACATATTTAGACGACTTGAACATGTGATGACGAAAGCGACTCAAAAGTCATATAAGACTAATTCGGTCGCCCTATGCAAGCCCCATATCAGACCGATTCAGTCGCAAATGAAGTTTAGTGCGGTTTGGCGGGGTTGTCAATCACGGATTTCCGCAACGTGCTGGCAAGCCAAGTATTTTCAATTACTTAGCAATTAACAAATTAAAAGAAAAAGAGCGGTTGGCCCTGGGCATTAGAAGCTTAGTTTCAGTCCGACGGAAACGCTGCGTGGGACGGAGAGGGCGGTTCCTGAAAACAAGCTTGCGAAATTCAGGACATTGACACGGTCGGTAACGTTCGAAATCTGGATTTGCAAGGTCACGCTGCGCAGTTCTTTGCGATACAGCTGTGCGCCGGCGGCAACATCGAGGGAGAAAGTCGGGCGGGTTCGTTGGCGGTCAAAGTCTACGCGATCGAGGATTGCGGAGCCGTATTGGGCCAGCAGAAAACTCTGGGTTTCAGTCGCGCTTAGATTAGCGGGAAGGCCGCTGCCGTACTGGGAGCTCATGGCAACCCACACGCGCTTGTGGGCTTGGAACCTGACGCGGGCTCGCGCGGTATTACGCTGGTCCTGCGAGACCGCAAATTGATTGACGTTGGTAAGAACGCCAGCGGCGTTACTGCCTAAAAACAGACCGCCGGTGATGGGGCCGCTGCCGATGCCAGACTGATTTGAATAGCTGAAGTAGCCGGAGAAACGCCACCATTCGGGGACTTCCAGGCGCAATTCTTCGCCGAAGATGTGGGCGTGGGAAAAGGCGATGGGAAAGCTGACGCCAGTGTCCAACAGAGTGTCGTCATCGGGATAGTTATGAAAATCACGGCGAAAAATATTTGCTTCGATGCGTAGTTTGCCGAAGATAGATTTGGTGGCGCCTATTTCGTAGTAATTTCCACGCGCAGGGCGCACCGGCAGGCGTAAAACGATTGGATCAATGGCGTTCAGCTGAGCGGAGCTGGCGAGCAAGAGATTTTCCATTGCGGGTGTTTGAAAAACGCGGTCGTAAGAAGCGTGCAGCAGCAAATTCAAAGAGGAGAAATAACGGGAAACGCCGAGGCGCGGGCTCCAGGCGGATTCGTGTACGACAAAGCTGTAATGATCGAAGCGCAAGCCTGCTGAGATGTTCCAGTTGCCGAGATGCAGTTCGTCCTGCACGTAAGCGGAGGGCTCTATATCCCACTTGTGGTCCGTGAATTGAAATTGCTGCTGAGTTGCGGGATCGAATTGCGTGGGGTCGGTGATGGTGTAGCTGAGCGCTTCGTGTACTGGGGTAAAGAAGCTGTCGACGCCCGTTTTCAAGTTGTGATGGCCTTTGTGGCCGGATAAATCGGCTCGAACGTAGCCTTCACGGTAGCCACGAGATTGAGCAACGATGACCGGAGTAGCTGACGGATTCGAGGTCAGATCCGCGCTGGCATCGCGCACGCTACCCGACAAGCTGAGAAAAAGATCGGGAGAAATGGTGTGCTGGAAGAAAACCTGGCCGCTGGTTTCCTGATTAGTGAGGTCCTGGCGTTGGCCGGCTTGCTGCTGCACTAACTCGTTGGGCACGAGAAAGCGCACCGCGTTGTGAATGATGGTGAAGCGGAGACGATCGCTGCCGGAAAATTCCCGCTCGTAGGAAGCTGAGAAGCCGCCTGCGTTTCCACGATTGGTGAAGTTTTCGAGCACCGGGGGGTCGAGATAGCGATCGGTGTGAAAACCATTACCGCTGAGCGAGAAACGATTTTCGCCGAAGGCGTATGAGACTGCCGCGGAACTGCTGATGCTGGAGAAACTTCCGCCATTCAGATCGAATTGTCCGTGCAGGCCCTCGGGGACATCTTTCGTGGTGGTTACTTCGACTACGCCGCCGAGCTTGCGGCCATATTCGGCGGGGAATGTGGCGGTGAGCACGCGCATGGATTCCACGTCATCGGAGTCGAACTCTGGCGCGAAGGCGGGAGAGCGATTCTGGGTGAGCGGCAAGCCATCAAAAATATATTGCACATCGTACTCCGAACCGCGGGGATGAAGAACGCCGTTCGCTTCGTACAGCCAGCCAGGTTGTTGATTGACGAGATCGCTGAGAGTGCGGCCAGGCTGCGCAGCCATTTGCTGATCGATGGTTTGCCGGCCGACGGAATAAATTGAGCCGGTGCGGTTTGGATCGACGAGCGTGGCGGAATCGGTGACTTGAATCTGGGTAGCTACGGGAGCGACGCCGAGAGTGACCGGAATGCGCAAGGGAACTTCGGAGCGGATGTCCACCAGATTGCTCCAGGGGGCGAATCCTTCGGCGTTGATGTTGAGACGATAGACTCCGAAGGGGAGATCCTGCGCGGTGTAGTGGCCATCCTGGGCGATCTTGAAGGTGCGGTGTAGTTGGTTGGCTTCGCTGAGCAACTCGGCGTCGGCGGAAACTGCTGCGCCGGCTGAATCGTGAACCTCGATGCGCAATTCCCCGCGGACGCGTTGCGCGTGGATGGTGGTTGTGCCGAGGCAAAAAACTGCCAGAGCAGCGAAGATCGCGTGATGGAGTGGGGCGCGCATCTCTATCGTCGATTACGTTTCGAGCTTTCCCTGTGCCCGCGGGTTGCCAGACAGATTTCTAGAAACTGAGTTCTCACGTTGCACGGTACTGCCCGGAGCTGCGACTGATCTTTCTCCGCAGCCAACCTCGCGAGGCTTTTTTACGTTAACACGGAGGGTACCGAGGCTATCGGAGTCAGGGGACACGCGGCAACTAAAGAGCAACAATTAAAGGGCGTGGCTGTTTGCTAATATTTCAGGTTAGGGGCTCGCTCGGGCCTCGAATTCGTTGGGGATTATGCACCGTCTGCTGTGCACCATCGGCTTTACCGGGAAAACCGCGCAGGAGTTTTTTGACTTGGTTCGCCACGCGGGAGTCCAAAGCGTGATCGATGTGCGGCAGAACCGCACCAGGCAGCTTTCGGCGTTCGCCAAATATCCAGACCTGGAGTTTTTCCTGCGGCAGATCGGGAACATTGGGTACCGGCACGAACCGTTGCTGGCACCAATTCCAGAGTTGCGAAAATCCTATCAGAAAGATAAAGACTGGGCTGCTTACGAGGCAAGCTTTTTAAAACTTTTGAAGCAGCGTGGCGTCCCAAAGAATCTTGATACGTCCAGCTGGCCCGCTAATGTTGCGTTGCTGTGCACCGAGCCGGGGCCGGAGAGATGTCATCGCCGGTTGGTCGCTGAGGTGTTGGCGAAGCGCTGGGGCGCGGCGGGCGATGACGTGGAAGTACGACATTTGATCTCAAGCATGGGACGTGGGAAGCGGCAGCAGCGGGGGATCGCGTCATGAGTTCCAATCCGAATTTATCTGCCGAGAAAAAATCATCAGGCACAGTGCGTGATGGTGTGGCGATTACCGGCTGGGCGGCGGCGTTAGGAGCGCGGCGCGTGCTATCTGAAGAAGTGGACCGCGCGTTTGGGATGCCCATTGGGAAATTGCGAAGCCGCGCGGGAATCGAGTCTGTGTCGTATGCCGCTGAGGGCGAGACGGAATTAACGCTTGGCGCACAGGCAATGCAGCGGGCGCTGGATGTTGCGGGATGCCAGGCGAAGGAAATTGACTGGGTCATCGCAAGCAGCGAAACGCACGTGGAATATCCCTCGCTGGCGGCGCAACTTCATAAACGCGCGAATGTTCGGGAAAAATGCGGAGTATTGGATGCCGGAGGCGCTTGCCTGGGACTGCTGAATGCGCTGGCGGTGGCGCAGTCTTTTCTGGATAGCGGGCGGGCGCGAAACGTTGCAGTGGTCACGGCGGACGTTCACAGCCGCACGTTGGTACCCGGGCGGGTCGCGGGGGAATTTGGCGGTTTGTTTGGAGATGGCGCCAGCGCATTTATTTTGCGCAGTGATGGGGATGCTGAAAAATCGGATGCGTATCACTTGGGAAGATTTCTGTTTGGCTGCGCCAATCAATACGCGGAAGCAATTTGCGTGGCGAGCAATGAAAATGGTGGGTTGGCGGTGCGGTTTGACGGGGAAGCATTGTCGCGCGCGGCGATTACGCGGATGGAGCGGATGTTGACGGAGGTGGAAAAGGAGAGCGGAATTCGCCGGCAGAAGGTGGGGGCGTTCGCGACGCACCAGCCTAACCCGCGTTTGGTCACGCTGCTGGCCAAGCAATGCAACGTGCCTGTAGGAGTTTTTCCCGAGGTAGCGCGCAAGTCGGGGAATCTGGGTTCGTCTACCTGTGGCGTGGCGCTGAATGTCGCGCTCGACGCTGCCGCGAAAATGCCGGTTTCGGCGCGCAAGCCAATTTTCCTGGCATCACTGGGACCAGGGCTTTTGTACGGAGGGGGTTGGCTGACGCCGAGCGCGGTCGCGGACATTGCGGAGTGAGTCTTGATCCGCGTTTTTGATTTTCACACGACTTATACGAGACACCGACTTATTCGGTGCGTTGCAGTTCTAACGGCGGGCGAGTCGCGAGTTTTTCCGCCACGGCACGCATCTCGTCATGGATAAGGCCATTGGTTGCCAGGATGACCGGTCCACCGAGGCGATAAGGCTTACCGGAAAAGTCGGTGACTTTGCCGCCGGCTTCTTCGATCAGCAAAACACCTGCAGCGGTATCCCAGGGCTTCAATCCAAATTCCCAAAATCCTTCGAAGCGGCCGGCAGCGACGCTGGCTAAATCAAGCGCCGCGGAACCGTCTCGTCGCACACCGTGCGAACGCATGGTGAAATCGCCGTAGTACCTGAGGTTGGGGCTGGCGGTGCGCTTGTGGGTGGGGAAGCCGGTACAGAGCAGGCTGGCGGAAAGCGCTTCGATTTTCGAGGCGGCGATTTTGTGGCCATTGAGGGTGGCCCCTTGACCACGAGCCGCCGCGAAAAGTTCTTCGTGGATGGGGTTGTAAACCACGGCGGCGAGAAGCGAGTCATGCTGCGCGAGAGCCAGGGAGACGCAAAAACAAGGATAGCCGTGAGCGAAATTGGTGGTGCCATCGAGGGGGTCGACGTGCCAGCGGTATCCGGAGGTGGCGGCGGACTCGTGGCCTCCACCTTCCTCCGCAGCGATGGCATGGTCGGGGAATAATTTTGTGATGCGCGAGACGATGGCGGTCTCGGAGCGCTTGTCGGCTTGGGTGACCAAGTCGACTTCATCGCCTTTGTAGGAAATTTTCGCTGGGCGCGCGAATTCTTCGCGCAGGATTTGGCCGGCTTCGCGAGCGATGTCGATAGCAGCTTGCAGATGATTTTCAGGCATCAAGAATCGAAACAAATCCCAGTGATAATTTCCGCATTGCTAGTCTATCAGGCGCGTACTCTGCCAGCCGCTACTTACTGCCACTACTGCGGACCAGTAAGATAGGTTTTTCGATGGCGCACCTTGTAATTGTCCAGCACTTTGACCTGAATGCTGCGGTAAGTGTTGACCGGGCCGCGCGGGTTAGGATAGTAGCCGAGACGATATTGGGTGCGTAGCTCGCGATCAATGCGATCGAAGATAATGTCGAGATCCTGGGCGGTATCGGGGAAAAAAATGGCCCCGCCGGTGGTATCGGTGATGGTTTCTATGGCGTGCTCACCGGCGGTGTTGCGGCCGCTTTCGCTTTTCACCGGGCGCACGATGATGCTATAGAGCAAAGTATTGGCGCGTACGGCGGCTTTGCGGGCGGCCTCAAAATCCGCGCGGCTGGTAGTTTCGCCGCCGTCGGTAACCATAATAATGACGCGGCGGCGCTCTTCCTTGCGGCGTTCGAGCGCGCCAGAGCCCAGCACGAGGGCGTCGTAGATAGAGGTGCCGGAGCCATCGGGAATTCTTTGCACGGCGGTTTGCAGCATCTTGACGTTCTCGGAGA
>Ga0307479_10004471_pt1 | contig 12775 bp, 16 predicted proteins | sample atmos_gasesECM4C_FD_203743 | JGI IMG/M metagenome (GOLD analysis project Ga0307479, IMG submission 203743) | Hardwood forest soil microbial communities from Morgan-Monroe State Forest, Indiana, United States - atmos_gasesECM4C_515 | ecosystem: Environmental > Terrestrial > Soil > Temperate...
CACATATTTGCCGAACCGCAGCACAATGCCGAGCTCTTCGGACTGCACGCGATAGAAACCGGACAATCCCCAGATCGCGAGCGCGATCAGCAGGATCAACGCAATGCCGAGGCCGGAGAAATACCCGCCCGGCAGCAGTTGCTGCAGCCGATCCTGGGCGCGGCGCAGAAGGTCTTCCAGATCGGGGGGCCTTGGCCCGACCGGTTGCGGACCGGAGCCCCACGGTCCCTTAGGACCCGAGCCCCATGGGCCACCGCCCTGATTCTTCCACGGCATGAATACTCTCCTCCGCGGGGTCCGGGCCAAAGCTGCCGGGACCCGCAACACCGGCAGGCTTTATAGGGGACGGTCCCGGCCCTTACAACGCAAGCTTACGGCCCAAAGCAGCTATGCCTGAGCCGGTAATTGTCAATGTAAACATTAGAGAATGCAGTTAATTCGGCCGATGGCGGCGATAGGTCACATAGGAGAAATCCGCGCTGTCGTCCGGACCGGCCGGATGGCGCTCGCGGGCGACCTCCTCCCAGACGGCGGTATCGATCGCCGCAAACGTCGTATCGCCTTCCGGCCGGACGTGCACTTCGGTGATCTCGAGACGATCGGCAATCCCGCTCCACTGGGTGTAGATCTCCGCGCCGCCGATCACGGCGATTTCGGTGACCTGGCGCCGCAGTGCATCGGCGCGCGCGACCGCGCGGGCTGTCGAAAACGACGTCGTCACCACCGCGCCGGCCGCGCGAAAATGTTCGTCGCGCGTGATCACAATATTGGTGCGCCCGGGGAGCGGCCGCTTCAACGACACAAAGGTCTTGCGGCCCATCACCACCGGCTTACCCATGGTCATCGCCTTGAGGCGTCGCTGATCGGTCCTCAGCCGCCATGGAATCGCGCCGCCGGAGCCGATCACGCCGTTGTCTGCGACCGCGACGATCAGCACGATTTCCATCATGGCGCGGCTTTCGCCAGCGTGGCCAGCGCCGGACCGTTGACGCGGCACACCGTCCACTCGTCCATCAAGTCAGCGCCGAGCGATTTATAGAAGGCGATCGACGGCTGGTTCCAGTCGAGCACCGACCATTGCAGGCGCGACCAGCCATTCGCCACGCACAGTTTTGCGAGATAGGCGAGCAGCCCTTTGCCGATGCCGTTGCCGCGAAAAGCCGGGCGCACGAACAGGTCCTCGAGATAGATGCCGGAGCGGCCGCTGAAGGTGGAGAAATTCAGGAACCAGACCGCGAAGCCGACCGGCTCACCGTTCCATTCCGCGATCTCGCAGAACAGCCGCGGATGCTCGGCGAACAGCGCGGCGCCGATCGTCGCTTCGGTCGCCTCGACCTCGTGGAGCAGCTTCTCATAGTCGGCGAGCTCGCGGATCAAGGACAGGATCAGGCCGGTCTGCTCGGGGCGCGCGCGATGGATGACAAGCGACATTATACCGCGACTTCGGCCTTGATATGCGGGTGCGGGTCGTAGCCTTCGAGTGCGAAATCCTCGAAGCGGAAGGCGAAGATGTCCTTCACGTCCGGATTGATCTTCATCACCGGCAGCGGGCGGGTCGGACGGGTCAGTTGCAGCCGCGCCTGCTCGATATGATTGGAATAGAGGTGCGCGTCGCCGAGGCTGTGAACGAAATCGCCCGGTTTAAGTCCCGTAATCTGTGCCACCATCATGGTGAGAAGCGCGTAGGAGGCGATGTTGAAGGGTACGCCGAGAAACACGTCCGCCGAGCGCTGATAGAGCTGGCACGACAATTTGCCGCCCGCGACATAGAACTGGAACAGGCAGTGGCACGGCGGCAGCGCCATCCTGTCGACGTCGGCCGGATTCCACGCGGTCACGATCAGGCGGCGCGAATCGGGGTTGCGCTTGATCATGGCGACGACGTCGGCGATCTGGTCGATATGGCGCCCGTCCGGCGTCGGCCAGGAGCGCCACTGCGATCCATAGACCGGGCCGAGATCGCCATTGGCGTCGGCCCATTCGTCCCAGATCGTGACGCCGTTGTCCTGCAGATACTTGATGTTGGTGTCGCCTTTCAGGAACCATAGCAATTCGTGCACGATCGCCCTAAGCGGCAGCCGCTTGGTGGTCAGCATCGGAAATCCGGCCGACAGGTTGAAGCGCATCTGGTGGCCGAAGATCGAGAGCGTGCCGGTGCCGGTACGGTCGCGCTTCTCCGCGCCGTCGGCGAGAATCCGTTCGAGCAGATCGTGATACTGGTTCATGCGTTCGTTTCGGCTCCGCTAGGGGGCTTAGGAATGTAACGGCCGGGCGTGCCGATCGACAGCGGCGATTCGGCCTTCAATACGCATTATACCCGGAAAAGTGGGTATCTTACCCGCCTCAGATCAAGCCGGTTAAGCCCAAAATCCCGCCGGCGAGCAGTATCCAGAGCGGATTGAGCCGGGTCTTGGCGGCGACCACGGCCGCGGCCAGCGTGACCAGGAGCGCGGCCCAGGTCCGGTCGGCGGCCTGGGTAACGATCAGCGCGCTCGCGGCCATCAACCCGATCGAAAGCGGCACCAGCGCCGCCTGGATGATGGCGGGCCAGCGCGACTTGCCGGACGATCGGGTCAAGAGCCGGCTCGCGTAATAGGCCAGTGCGGCGGTGGGCACACACATTGCCAGCGTCGCCGCGAGCGCGCCCGCGACGCCCGCCACGGAATAGCCGATCAGGGTCACGATCAGGACGTTCGGCCCCGGCGACAATTGGGAGATTGCATAGATATCGGCGAACTGCCGCTCCGTCAGCCAATGCCTGATATCGACGGCAACGCGGTGCATCTCCGGGATCGCCGCGTTGGCGCCGCCGACGGCAAACAGCGACATCAAGCCAAACGTCCACACCAGCGCCCAGATCGGATTGCCGTTGGGGGTCATGCGGTGGCTCGCCGCCGCACGACCACCGCGATGGCAAGGCTGATCGGGATCGCCACCAGGAGCACCGCCTGCAACGGCAGCCGCACGAGCCCGATCGCGATGAACACCGCAACCATGACGACAAGGCCGATCACGTCACGCCGCTTGATCAGCGGCATCATCATCTTGAAGACCACTGAAATCAAAAGGCCGACCGCACCGCAGGACACCCCGGCCAGGATGCGCCGCAACGCGTCGACGTCACCGTAGCGTGCATAAAGCGCGGCTAGCACCGTGACCAGCAGCATCGGCGGTCCTACCAGTCCGGCAAAGGCCGCAATCGCCCCGGCAATGCCGCCAAAGCGCGATCCGAACACCACCGAAAGATTGACGATGTTCGGTCCGGGGAGGAAATGGCAGAGCGCGAAGGTTTCGTTGAACTCGTCCGCCGTCATCCAGCGGTGCTCCTCGACAATGCCGCGCCGCGCAAAGGCGAGCACCCCGCCGAAGCCCGCAAGCGACATTTTGGCAAAGGCCACAAACAGCGCGAGCACGCCGGGCGGGGGATTTGTGGTCGGGGCTGGAATTTCCGCTGCGTGAGCCGCGGCCGGCGGCGAATCCGTTGACATCAGCCACATCTAAAACGGCAGCCGCGTCGAGGGGAAGCCAATTTGGCGCGTTCCGGCCATGCGATCGCCGATTGCGAGGGCGGACACCCAATCCGGCACTGTCTTTCTCAACCTTTGCACCCTATATTGGAGGTGCCGGTTCGCCGGCTATGGAAATAAATTGCCGTCGCAATAAACCATTCGGACCCGGGGGCAGTACCCGGCGCCTCCACCCAAGCCCGCGATCAGTCATGGCTGGCGGGCTTCGGCGGGGGCGAAACAGGATCGACGAGGGCGTAAAGGGCGTGTTTTTTCCCGGTATTGTTCCGCCGTTATCGGGCTAATGCAATAGTTGCCAACGACAACTTTGCTCCGGTTGCTCAGGCTGCGTAACGCAGTTTGAAAGACCACACTTAAAGTCCTAGCGGGTTAAGCTCCGTTAGGCGGGGTTCGGAGGCACCTGGCAACAGAAGCCTCCACTTTAGCTTTGCCGTTGCCGTCTTGCCGGGCCGAACTGCTGCAATTTCCGCCGACGAGACCTGCTGACCTCGGGCCGCCGCCGGGGTAGCATGGGCCGAAGGGGCGAGTCGGGTGACCGGCGGCGCTGCCGGCTGGCCGGCAACATGTGCATCTGACAGGACCGATCATGGCGACCGATCATATCCGATACGACGTGCTGGCGCGCGATGCGTTGCGCGGGGTGCTGCGACGGGTGTTGAGCGACGCCGCCGCCCACGGTTTGCCAGGCGAGCATCATTTCTTCATCACCTTTCTCTCTCAGGACGAAGGCGTCAAACTCTCGCCGCGGCTGCTCGCGCAATACCCGGAGGAGATGACCATCATCCTGCAGCACCAGTTCTGGGATCTGGTGGTATCCGAGGACCGCTTCGAGGTCGGCCTGTCGTTCGGCGGTATTCCGGAACGCCTGGTGGTTCCATTCAGCGCCATCAAGAGCTTCTTCGATCCTTCCGTGCAGTTCGGTCTGAAATTCGAGCCGTCCGATGCAGCGGCCGAGGCGCCGGCCAAGAACCTTCCGGCAGCCCCTGCCCCTTCGGCCGCAGCGGTGGTGCCGGCGGCGCCGTTACCTCCTGACGAAACAAGCGAAGAGCCGGCAAAGCCTGGCGAGGGCGCCGAGGTCGTGCGGCTGGATCGATTCCGCAAGAAATAATCTGCGCCCGCCGCGACACGCCGTTCTGCAATGCGAGTGATGGGGTGGACCGTAGCGTAGGCCGGAAGTCGCCGTAAGCGCTTTCCGAAACGGACAGATGTGTCTGATGGCCCGAACGAGCGAACCAGCACGATCAAGTTCCACGCGCGCGGAGACCAACGGCGCGCCCGCGTTGCTCGACCGGCGCCGCGACTGCGCCATCGTCCGCGCCGCGCACGGGTCGATCGACGGCAAGTTGGACGGACATTTTCCGAAGGTGGTGTGGCGGACCGATGTCGGCGCGCAAACCAACACGAACCTCAACGGTGCGATCGCCAATCACGCCAACGATGCGCTCGGAGAAGAACTCGGTTCCGAAAAGCCGGTTCGACAGAACGATCATGTCGACATGAACCCGCCGTCGAACGACCCTGTTCCGATCGCGATGCACATCGCGGCCGCGCGGCGCATCGCGCACGACCTCGTTCCGACATCGAGTGAACGGCGTCGCGCGCTGCGTCCAAGTAAAAAGGCGTTCGCGAAAATCGTGAAGGTCGCTCGCGCCTACATCCCGAACGCAACGCCGCCGGCTCTCGGTCGGGAACTTTCCGATTACGCCGCACAGCTCGAGCGTGGCACTAAACGGCTAGAGCTGGCGGTAACTGAATTGAATATGCTCGATCGTGTCGACGCTTGCGTATGGTATGATGCATTCAATTCAACTGCTTGCCGTCTCCGCGCGCTCGCGCGCCGCGCAATCTGTGGCCGACACACTCGGCGAACTGAGGGAAGGATCGCTCATTATGGTAACCGCGCACGCGCCAAGGATCGGCTGCGACAATGCCGCAAAGATGACCAAATCGATGCGCGCGCGCGCAACGATGTTGAAAGAAACGGCTGTGCCGCATGGGTTTTTCTCGCGTGCGAACTTCGGCCGGCTCGTTCAGCAGGCCACAATGAAACGCGCCCGTCGGTCGGCCGCGTCAGAGTGACCCCCGTTAAACTACGGGCACGCCGGACGATTTACGGTACGCTGATATTAGTTATAGATCATAATCGCTAGAGATTGGGATCGATCAGATTAACAACGTTGCGTTCGGTCCTGGTGGAGTACAACTTTTTTGTTTTTCACAGAGCGAGACACATTCTTGGCGCGAGCGCCGCAAAGAGGATTTCCAGTAATGACAATTGAGTTCGTTAACGCGTATTCCTCAAAATTGTTTTTGGCGCAGCAAACGCGCCCATCTGAAATTTTCGCTTCTCGCCGATTGGTTTCGTGATGGAGACGAGCATGGGGGAAATCGTCAATCTGAATCGATTTAAGAAGCGCGTGACGCGCGAGCAGTCGGCGAAACAGGCCGACGTCAACCGTGCGCGGTTCGGTCGAACCAAATCCGAACGCGTCAGCGATGAGCTGCGCGCCGAACGCACAAGCAACTTGCTGGACCAGCACCGCATCGACGGCGGAGACGCCTCATGAAATCGCCCGTCGTCAAACGCTCGATCGTGGTCGCGGGTCACAAGACCAGCGTCAGCCTCGAAGAGGCCTTCTGGAACGGCATGAAGGAAATCTCGGCGCTTCGGAACATGACGTTGTCCGAGCTGGTGGGAGAGATCGATGGCAATCGCCAGCAGGGCAACCTGTCGTCGGCGATCAGGCTGTTCGTGCTCGACTACTTCAAGAACCGCGCCATCGCGGTCCCCGCGGCGGCCGATACCAAGCAGCACGCTTCGTCGGGCGGATAAAGGCGCGGGCGCGCATCCTCAAACGGAACGCGCGCTCGTGCTCTGCATGTCCTGCTCCGATGGGCCGGCTGGATCATGATCCGATCAAATTGAATCGGATCATGATCGCGTCTCCCTGTCTCTAATAGACGAGCCCGGTGCCCGGCGGCTGCTCCAGCGCCGCCGCCAGGGACTTGTATTCTGCGCAGTCGGTTCCGCAGATCGCGCCGATCCGGCTCAGATGATACAGCGCCTGATCGCGGTTGCCCTGTTCGATCTGCCACAGGCCGTAGTAGTTCCAGGTCAGCACGTGGCTCGGATCGGATTTCAGTGCGCGCTCGTACCAGACCTGCGAGAGCCTGTAGTCGCCGAGCTTGCGATAGGAATAGCCGATCAGATTGGCCACGTTCGCGAAGTCATCATGGCCAAGCGCCTTGAGCTGCGCGATGGCGCCGGCATAATCGTTGCGGTCGTAGATCGTCTTGTAGGCCGTGCGGTAACCCTCAATGAATGCCGGATCGTCGAGGAAGGACTGCTTCTTGGCTTTCTTGCCCCGATGGGCGGTCGTGGACTTGCTGTTGGTATCCGGCGGTGTCGGCGTTGAAGACGGGGGATCACCGCCGCCGCCCGCGGCAAAGGCCGGCACCAGTGCCGGAGCCGTGATCAGTGCAGCGAAGAACATGATCAGGGTCACCAGGCTTATCGCCACTTTAGTCATGCTTGCCTCCTGTGAGCGGTTTGAGCGGTCCGGCCAGTCGGAGGTTTTAACCCCGGCGCCTCGGCGGCATTCCCCCGGAACCGGAATGACGCTCTCCTCACAGCAATTTTAGGGACTTGATCGCCATCAAATTGGCCTGACGTGACGGGCTTTTAATGTTGGCCGCACAATCACATGTTACAATTGCTCTAAGATCTAGCCACATTGTGGTCACAGCGCTTGACCAATCGGCGCCCGATTGAAAATAGAGGTGATGGCTGAACACAACGATACGGCGCCGCAAGTACCGCTCGGGCTGGCCCGGCGCGGCTATGCCGGCGTGATCCAGCATTTGGCTGCCGGCCAGGCGGGCTCGGCGCTGCCGGACGTCGAATTGGAGACCCGGCTGATCGAGCTCGGCTTCGTCGAGGGCGCCCGGGTCGAAGTGCTGCACGAAGGTATCATCGGGCGCGATCCGATCGCGGTACGCGTCGACAACGTCACCATCGCCGTGCGCCGGTGCGAAGCAATGGCCATCATCGTCGCCTGAGGCGACCGGATCCTGAAAGCCGATGGAATTCCCCCTGATGCATCTGGCCCTGGTAGGCACGCCGAACAGCGGCAAGACCTCGCTGTTCAATGCGCTGACCGGCAGCCGGCAAAAGGTCGCGAACTATCCCGGCGTCACGGTGGAGCGCAAGGAAGGGTCGTTCGTGACGCCTTCGGGGCGGCAGGTCTCACTGGTGGATTTGCCCGGCACCTATTCGCTGCGCGGCCGCAGCCCGGACGAAGAGATCACGCGCGACATCGTGCTGGGCCGGGCCAGAGGCGAACCGCTTCCCGACCTCGTGCTGTGCGTCGCCGATTCCACCAACCTGCGGCTGACGATCCGCCTCCTGCTCGAATTGAAAAACACCGGCCGGCCGCTGGCGCTGGTGCTCAACATGTTCGACATCGCCACCCGCCGCGGCGTTACCGTCGACGTACCGCGCCTGTCGAACGCGCTCGGCGTGCCGGTGGTCACCTCGATCGCGGTGCGCAAGGGCGGCACCGCCAACCTGTTGCGCCTGACCGACGATATCCTGGCGCAGGCGCAGTCGCCGATCCGGGAAAATCTCTGGCGGCCGCTTACGATCGCCGAACTGCGGGCGACCCAGCGCGAGGCCGATCGCATCATCGGCACCACGGTCAGCCTGCCGACGCGGCCGGATACCTGGACCGCGCGGATCGATGCCGTGGTGCTGCATCCCGTGGGGGGGTTGGCGATCCTGCTCACGATCCTGTTCGTCATGTTCCAGGCGGTGTTCGCCTGGGCCCAGCCTTTGATGGAACTGTTGTCAAGCGCGTTCGACGCGGCGGGCCAATTCATTCACAACACCCTGCCCGCCGGCCTGCTGCAGAGCTTCCTGCAGAACGGCGTGATTTCCGGTGTCGGCAGCGTCGTGGTGTTCCTGCCGCAGATCATCATCATCTTCCTGTTCATCCTGCTCCTGGAAGATTTCGGCTACATGGCGCGCGCGGCGTTCCTGATGGACCGCATCATGGGCGGCGCCGGCCTGCACGGCCGCGCCTTCATTCCGCTGTTGTCGAGCTTCGCCTGCGCGATCCCCGGCATCATGGCCACCCGCGTGATCGACAACCGCCGCGACCGGCTCACCACCATCCTGATCGCGCCGCTGATGACTTGTTCGGCCCGGATACCGGTCTATACGCTGATCATCTCCGCTTTTATCCCGCCCAAGCTGGTCTGGGGCTGGATCAATTTGCAGGGGCTCGTGATGTTCGGCCTCTACGCCGCCGGCATCGCCAGCGCGCTCGGGATGTCGTTCCTGATCAAATTCTTGATGTGGCGCGACTACGCGCCGGCGCCCTTCATGCTGGAGCTGCCCGATTACAAGATGCCGCGCGTGCGCAGCATCGCGATCGGCGTCTATAACCGCGCCAAGATGTTCCTGCAGCGCGCCGGCACCACGATCTTTTCGATGATGGTGCTGATCTGGTTCCTGGCATCGTTCCCGCAGCCGCCCGCCGGCACCGCGGGACCCGCCATCAACTACAGCCTTGCCGCCATCATCGGCAAGGCGGTCGCGCCGCTGCTCGCGCCGCTCGGCTTCAACTGGCAGATCGCGGTGGCGTTGATTCCGGGCATGGCGGCGCGCGAAGTCGCGGTGGCGGCGCTCGGCACCGTCTATGCCATCGAAGGGGGCAATGAGGCCGCCGAACAAATCGGACAGGTGCTCGCCACCAAATGGAGTCTGGCGACCGCGCTGTCGCTGCTTGCGTGGTACATCTTCGCCCCGCAATGCGCGTCCACGCTCGCCGTGATCCGCCGCGAGACCGGAAGCTGGAAATGGGTGGCGATCACCTTCGCCTACATGCTGGCGCTAGGCTATGCGGCGAGCCTTGCCACCTACAACATCGCCTTCGCGCTCGGCGCGGGCTGAAATGCACGGCGGTACCTGCCGGGCATCACCTGAAATAGTCGAAGACAATCTGTAGATCGGATTGGGAAGCGCGGGCGCCGTTCAGATCCGCATCGATGACCCGACGACACGCTTCGACGGCGAGTTCATCGCCGAGATCGTTGGCCGCTTCGAGAACCAGCCACGCCGTATCAACCGACGATTGGTCTGACGCCGACCCGCTGGAAAGGCGGCCCAGAAGTTGGCGCACTTCGAGTTCGAGGTGAGTCACGTTCATCGTCAATCTTCCCCAGCCGGCTTTGCGATCGGTTGTCTTAATGTGCGTGAAGCTGCGGCTGGCGGCTCGGGCTGGTGCCGCCAGACTCGAGATGCTTGCGCGATTTATAGAATTCCACAACGCTGCGGGAGGTATCGATGTTGAGCGAGCCAAACTCGTCTTCGAGATCCTTCAAATCCTTGGCGGTGATTCGGTGATCCTTGGCGCCGAGAAACAATAGCGACATTGTCGTGCTCCACGAAAACCCGAGCGCCTTGGCGACGACCAGCAGCATTTCCCTGTTCTTGTCCACCAAGGCACGCTCGATCACGTCGCTCGGCAACGACGTCAATAGCGACAGTCCGATCGTGACTTCATCGAAGCGATGGGAGCGGGCGTATCCAGCGATGCTCGTCTCGTTCAGGTTGCCCTCGCGATGCTGGGTAGCGACGACCCGCTTGGCGACAAAGTGGTTTCGCGATGCGGGACCGAACTTGGACTGTAGCGCGCCGGCGACATCGCTCACCGAGGCCTCGATTTCGGCCATCATTGCGGGACGCTCGCGCGCCAGCCGTTTCTTCACATTGTCGGAGGCCTTTGCGATCAATTGCTGGAACACGTGCCTCGGTATGTCGCTGCGCAGGCCGAGCTGCTCGGCGAGAATGGAGTCGCCCTCGGCCCGCTTGATCATGTGCAGGAAACCGAAATTGGAGAAGCGCGCGCCTTGGTTGCTCGCGACCGATTTCACGACCTCCTGGTCGCCGCGCCGCACCAGCACGTCGGTAACCGCCTCGTCGAGGGATTTGCGTTGGGAGATCGCCAGCAAATGCGGCTGGCCTTTGGTTTGGGCGTTGGTAACCAGGGTCTGGCTGTCGAGCTGCCGGGATTCCCGCAGCACGGGACCTGCGACCTCGATCGAATCGTCAAAGGCAAGCTTGTGGATGATATTGGTCGGCGCCTTGTCGAATGAGGCCAGATGGTCTGCGAGCTGCGTGCGGACCGCAACTTCGATCTCATCCGCCAGCCGTCCGATCACCTCGCCGAAGGTCCAAATCTCGTCGTCGCTAAACCGACCGGTGAGCAGCAGGTCCGTCGCGTGCCAAAGGGCTCGCGTGCGGCTTTCCGCCGTTCCTCGCGCGATCGCATCGTCGAGGTCCCGCAGGAACGAATGCATCTCACTCATGATTAATAAAACCTCAATTCGCCGCAGACGCCGATCAAATAGCGGCGACGTCTGAGTGTGACAGGCAAAGGCAATCATTCCGTAAAGTCGGCGGATAAGTATTGTCGGCAAAAGTTCGCTGAACTGCCGATCAATTTCTTTACCTCTCTTTCACGCGCATGGTCGCGATGTCGCCGCTCGCGCCGAAATATCATCGATTGCGTAACGGCCGCGCCGCCTCGACCACGAAATCGCGCAACAGCGCCACCAGGTGCAGGTTGCGCGCGTCGGCCGGATGCACGAAATAGTAACCAGTTGGCAGCCGTATTGGACGTTCGGCCAGCATCTTCAGCCTGCCTTCGGCCACATGCGGACCGATATAGGCCATATCCATCAGCGCGATGCCGGCGCCGGCGAGTGCGGCATCCAGCGCCTGTGCGCGCGTTTCCACCGTCAGCCATTTCGCCGGCTTGTTGGCAAAGGCGCCCCCCGCGTTCTGCCATCTCGACCAATCGATGAAGCGCGACCGGGCCCGGATCAGCGGGATGCCCTGCCAGCCCTGCCTCGTGTTTGAACTGATGCGTCCGGCAACGGATGTGGCCGCGATCGGCATCAGCGTTTCCTCAAACAGCAGCGTCGAGGCGATCCCCTTCCACGCCCCGCGGCCGTGACGGATGGCGCAATCGCAGTCCTCGCTTGCGAGATCGACGACCCTTGTGGTCGTCGAAATCACCACCTCGATCCGGGGATGATGCGCCTGGAAATCCGCGACGCGCGGGATCAGCCAATGCGAGGCGAAGGTCGCAACGGTGGAAAGCCGGATCTGGCCCCGGTTGCGCCTGAACGGCTGCACCGCGGTTTCGATCCGGTCGAGCGCGTCGCCGACGCTGCCGAGCAGGCGTTCGCCGTCTTCGGTGAGAACGAGGTTGCGCCCGGCCTTGCGGACCAGCGCCACGCCGAGGCTGTTTTCCAGTTCCGCAATCCGGTGCGACAGCGCCGAGCGGGTCACCCCCAACCGATCGGCGGCCTCGCGCAGGCTGCCAAGCGTCGCCAGCAGGGAAAGCGCCGATAGCGCGCGCGCCGATGGTAGAGCTGGCCTCGCCATGTCGGAGCTTCTTCCGTTGCCCATTGGTGAGATAATCTCACCAATGGGCCAGCCGGATCAAGCTAGCATCGGCGCAAACCTGCGAAAGGGCCGACGATGAGCATCGAGAATTTCAAGCACCTCGCCGACTACAACCAGTGGGCCAACCGCCGCCTCTATGGCGCGGTGCTTGCGATGCCGGACGAGGCGTACCGGCGCCGGACCGGCGTCTTCTTCGGCAGCCTGCACGGCACCTTGAATCATCTGCTGCTCACCGATCGCGTCTGGCTGAAGCGGCTGACCGGCGAGGGCGAGCATCCGAACCGTCTCGATGCCATTCTGTTCGAGGATCTCGGGGATCTGCTGCGCGCCCGCATCGCCGAGGATGCGCGCCTGAAAGGTGTCATCAGCGGCTACAGCGAGGCCGATCTCGGTGAGGCCGTGTCGTACCAGACGATGTCGGGCCAGCCGCAGCGGCAGAAGCTGCAAGACATCCTGCTCCATCTGTTCAATCACCAGACCCATCATCGCGGCCAGGCTCACGCCTGCTGCTCGATCGTCACCGGAACGGAACCGCCCTCGCTCGATCTGTTGGCCTTTCAGCGTGGCGTTCCCGCGCCGGATCTGGCGGCGTAGTCACGCCGGATCTGGCGGCGTAGTCACGCCGGCTGCGGTTCGATGCGGAGCTTGGACCGCGCCCCCCTTGCGCGCGAACCCCGAGGTTTCTAAAACGTAGCTCTATCCCAACCTGACGCCATGGAGACCGCAATGGACTTCGCCAAGCGAACCGCGCCGCGATTGAAGTCCAATTCGG
>Ga0307479_10004472_pt1 | contig 12775 bp, 8 predicted proteins | sample atmos_gasesECM4C_FD_203743 | JGI IMG/M metagenome (GOLD analysis project Ga0307479, IMG submission 203743) | Hardwood forest soil microbial communities from Morgan-Monroe State Forest, Indiana, United States - atmos_gasesECM4C_515 | ecosystem: Environmental > Terrestrial > Soil > Temperate...
CTTCCACCTCGGCGGCATCACTCCATACCTGGACCGTACCGGCATCGCGGAAAAGGTCACCGGCGCCAAGTTCCGCTGAATGCTCCGGGCGCGAGCCGAATGCCTAATGCCGCCGGGTGCCCGAGTCCCGCCCGGTGCCCGCTTCTCACGCGATAGAACCACTTCGTGGCGCGGTAAGACCCACATATCACGCGCTGGAACCCACATATCACGCGCTGGTGCGGGACGAAAGCCGCATTTCGGGGCAGGTTTTGGTCGTACCGCGTGATAAGTCGGTCGCAGCGCGTGATATGTGAGCGGCGGGCTACATGCCGGGGATGGCCAGGAACTCCTGGATCTCGATGGCGGCGCCCGGCATCTGCAGGTGCGGATGCCCGTCCAGCACGGCGGTTACCGCGTCCGCGGATTCCGCCTGCAGTACCGAGAAGCCGGTGACCTGAGCCGCCTCCTCGGCCTGCGCGGCGCCGATGTGGCCTGCGGGGGCCAGCGGCGCGCCCAGGTCGACGATGGCGTCACCAGCCTTGCCGGCCCAGGCCATCCAGGCGTCCATGCCGGCCTGCGCCTGCTCGGGCGTGGCGCCGGACATCTGCTCCATCGCGGACATAGGTGCCCGGTACAGGACCAAGAACTTTGTCATTGTGTGCTCCCTCCCAAGGGCCCACGGGGGCCCAGGGGGCTGAACGTATCAATCTGGCGGCAGCGTCGTCAACGGAGCGTCGCATCACAATTACCGTGCTTTTGGCGGGCTTACCATCGGGTTGTGGGTCCCCGGGAGGTCTCGTTCGGCGTCGGAAGGCGCGCCCTGTTGCTAACCGCGGATCACCGTCCCGCGGCCGACCTCGTGGTCGCGCTGGGATTGGATCCGCCGGCCGACGGCCGGCCGGTCATCGTCGTCTGCGGCGGCGCCGGCAACCTGACCGGGACCGCGTTCGACCGGGCCCGGGACATGATCGAGGACGCGGTCGCCCCGGTAGCCGCAGCCACCGGAGCCGCCGTCGTGGACGGCGGCACCGCGTCCGGCGTCATGCGGCTCACCGGCGCCGCTCGTTCTGCCCAGCCGGACCGGATGCCGGTGCTCGTCGGTGTCGCGCCGGCCGGATTGGTCAGCTATCCGGACGTCACGCCGTCCGTCACGCCGTCCGTCGCACCGTCCGTCACGCCGGATGGCGTGCCCCTCGACGCTGGCCATACGCACTTCGTGCTAGCCGACAGCGACCGATGGGGTGGTGAGACGTCGCTGCTGATGGAGACGGCGCAGGCCCTGGCGGGCTCGGGGCGTGTCGCCGTGGTGGTCATGGGCGGCGGTCCGGTTACACAGGCCGAAGTGGCGGAGGCGCAGCGGCGTGGCTGGCCGATCCTCGCCGTCACCGGAACCGGCGGTGTGGCGGATACGATCGCCGGGCGCGCAGACGTGCGGTTGGCTAGCGACGCTGTTGAAGGCGCACGACAGCTCTCCTGGGAGCTGCGCGACGACCCGCCGCTGAAGGAGGCCTGGCAACTGCTCGCCAGCTACGACCAGCAAGCGAAACGGCTGCGGATCATGTTCACCAGGCTGGTGGCCGCCACGCTGATCCTGGGGTTGACCGGCACGCTGCTCGCCCTTGTCCACGATGAGATCGGTGGTGCTGCCCTCCATTGGGCGGTGGTGGTCGTTCCCGCTGTCGCTTCGGCGTTGATCGCGGTCTCTAGCCGTGGATCCTTCGGCCAACGCTGGGTGCAGTTGCGGACGGCCGCGGAATCGGTCAAGGCGGAGATCTACCGGCATCGTGCGCACGCGGCTACCGCAGACACTGACCAGCAGCTTGTCAGCAGGCTCGCCGCCATCGAGAACCGGCTCGTGCAATCGGCGGCCAGCAGCGCGCCGCTGCCGCTTTACCGCGGGCCTCTGCCGCCAGTGATGTACGGCGCGGAGCAGTCCGATGATGGGCTCAGCCCGCTAGATCACGACGGTTACCTGCGCACCAGGGTCGCCGCGCAGATTGCCTACTACCGCGGGCGGATCGGTACCCTAGCGCGACTCCGCAACACGCTGTACCTTCTCGGCATCGTCGCGGGCGCGGCCGGCACCGTCCTGGCCACCGTCCATCTCGACCTCTGGGTGAGCGTTACCGGTGGCGCGTCGGCGGCGGCGCGCGCCGACCGGGGCCGCCGGCAGGTCGACAGCACGATCGTCGGCTATAACCAGGCACTGGTCCGCCTGGGCGCGCTAGAACGCGAGTGGCGGGCGCTGCGTTCGCCGCAGCGGACCGCCGAGGCCTTCGAGCGACTTGTCGATCAATGCGAATCCACCCTGACCGCCGAGGTTAGTGGGTGGGTAAAGCACCTGAACGAGGCCGCCGCCGACGCTAGCGCGCCATCCAATCAGTAATTCCTGGGATTAACGGTGTCGAATGCATTCGGCGGGGGAGTAGTTGACGGACAGAATCTCTGAGCGCAGATTCACAAAAGTGCTTAGTAACCGCATGCTGACAACCATATTGCTTTAGTTTAGCCTGACTGTTAGGCGTTGCGTTCCGAGGAGGAAATGGCCGTGAAAGAGAGTAGCACGCCCATCCTGGCTGACCCGGCAGATGTAGCCGAAGTCGTGGACGTGCGCAACGTCCCGCTCGCGCAACTCAGCGGTGACGCCGACGCCGCGGACCTGGTGGACATGGTGATGGCGAGCGCGGCAGGACGGTCGCTGGTCGTTGTCGCCGGCTTCAACTCCGCGGTCTGAGCCGAGCTGTGCGCACGGCCGAGATGGCCGCCATCCCGGTCACTGTCTCGCAGTACGTGCTCAAGGTGCACGGGCGGTGCGACCTGGCGTGCGATCACTGCTACGTGTACCAGCACGCTGACCAGAGCTGGCGTACCAAGCCGCGGGTCATCTCCCCGCGCACAGCGGAACTGGCCGCACAGCGGATAGCTCAGCATGCCGCCGCCCACGGTTTGCCGTTGGTCCACGTTATCCTGCACGGCGGCGAGCCGCTTCTGCTGGGCCGGGAGGCCATGCGCGGCATGCTCGCTACGCTGACGTCGATGATCGAGCCGGTGACAGAGCTTGATCTGCGAGTGCACACCAACGGGGTTCGCCTGGACGAGCAGTGGTGCGAGCTGTTCGGCGAATACGCGGTCAAAGTCGGCGTGTCATTGGACGGTGACAAGGCTGCCAACGACCGGCACCGCAAGTTCACTGACGGCCGAAGTAGTCACGCGCAAGTGTTGCGCGCTCTCGCGCTGCTACGGCAGCCACGGTTCCGGCATTTGTACGCCGGCATCTTGTGCACCGTCGATCTGGCCAACGATCCGCTCGCTGTGTATCGCGCGCTCATCGCCGAGCAGCCTCCGCGCCTTGACTTGCTGCTGCCGCACGCGACATGGGATCACCCGCCGTATCGCCCGGCCGGCCGGCCTCATCCCTACGCGGACTGGCTGCTCGCGGTGTACCAGCGTTGGGTCGCGGACGGCCGGCCAGTGCCGATCCGGTTGTTCGACTCGGTGCTGTCCGCAGCCCGCGGCGGACCGAGCTGGACCGAAGTAATAGGCCTGGATCCGGTGGACCTGCTCGTCATCGATACCGACGGCAGCTGGGAACAGGCGGATTCACTGAAGACTGCCTTCGACGGCGCGCCGCAGACCGGCAAGGGGGTGCTGTCGCATTCGGTGGACGACGCGGCGCGCCACCCCGGTGTCGCCGCCCGGCGGGGTGGCCTCGCGGAACTGTGCGCAACCTGTCGCGCGTGTCCGGTTGTACGAGTTTGTGGCGGCGGCATGTACGCGCACCGGTTTCGCAGCGGGGCGGGGTTCGGCAATCCCTCGGTGTATTGCGCAGACCTGCTGGACATGATCAGTCGGCTGATCGCGAAACCTACCGAGGTGACTGTGACCCGCGAAGAGCCCGTCGTCCGCGAAGGCCGCACCGCGGCGCGGCCGGTGCACCGGCTTCCGCCCGGCGCCTTGGACTCGCTGGCAGCAGGTCCCGGCAACGTTGCTGATGTGGCCTCCCTCGTACAGTTGCGGCTGTCGCTGACCAGGGCCCTTGTCGCGGCAGTCGCCGCGACGCCTGCCTCAGGTGGGCGGCGCAACGCTGAGCTCGCGGCCGCGGCGACCGAGGGCTGGGCGGTGCTGTGCGATCTGGACGTCCGGCATCCCAGCGCGGTCGCGGAGGTGTTCACCCATCCCTACACGCACGCATGGGCGATACGATGCCTGTACCCGCCCGCCGACGCCGACGCGGAGCTGGACCGCGCGCATCTCGCCGGTCTGGCCGCGGCCGCGGCACTGCGGGCAGAAGCGGCCGTTGCGCTGCCGCTGCCGATGCGGGATGGCTTGCTGCACCTGCCTTCGCTGGGTGCGCTGGACGTCGGGGCAACCGAGGGCCGCACCGTGCGAGTGTCGATCTCGCCAGGCCGTCTGGCAACCCAGGACGATTTCACCTGGCTGACGGTCAGGCAGGTGGCCGAACCTGGGCTCCGGGTCGCGGTCGAGGATCTCGACCCGTTCCGTGACTGCCAGCAGTGGCCCGCGGCTACCCGGTTGCCGAGGCAGGAATGGCTTGCCTGGCACCGCGGCCTGGCCGCCGCCGGGCACCGGCTAGCCAGTGGAATCCCCGCGTACGCGCTGGTACTGGCCGCGGGCCTGCGCGCCGTCGTTCCGCTGCGCCCAGCCCCCGCGGGGATGCAAAGTGCGACCTCGCGGCGCGCGTTCGGCGCGGTGGCGCTCACGCTCCCAGCCCATCCCGGCGGCATCGAGGAAATGCTCGTGCATGAGTTCCAGCACGCCAAGCTCTTCGGCCTGTCCGATTTCTGCCAGCTGGTCGACGATGCCGATAGACGGCGGCTCCGGGTTCCTTGGCGGGAGGATCCACGACCGGTGGAAGGGGTTCTGCATGGTACTTACGCGCACCTCGCGCTGGCCCAGCTAAGCCGGTCGCGAGGAGCGGCCGGGCGGGAGGCGTGGCTGCGCTACCGGACCTGGGTATGCGACGCGTGCGAGGCGCTGTATGAGACGAAGGCGCTGACGCCAGACGGCGAGCGGTTCGTCGCGGGCATACAGGTGGCCGCGCAGGATCACGTTGGAGAACGGTAGCGTCGCCAGGTGAATGTCCGTAAACACCTGCTATGTCACATATGTGAAAGCGGCGATCGCGGCGGATAGGTGCGGGGGCGCTTGGTGTTTGTCACGCGCGTGCATATGCGGGCTAGGCTACGGAGTATTGACGCGGGTGGCACGAGGCGGTGTCGTGACAGAATGGGCTCAGTCCGATCTAGTGCCGCAGGCACTCGAGTCTCCATTGCCTGCTACCGGTTTGCCGGGAGGTGTGCGTGGCGTGCCGGACGAGGTCCGCCCCCGGGCGCCACTGTTTTTCCTCAGCTACGCGCATGCGCGGCGCCCTGACGAGCCGAATCAGTGGGTTGTGCAGTTCTTCGACGACTTGTCGGAAAATGTTGCCGAGCTAGCTGGCCGCCCGGCTGGGTCAGACCCGGGATTCATCGACCGGTCCATGGCTGGGGGCACGCGCTGGCCGGGCGAGCTGCTCAAGGCGGTAGGTACCTGCAAGGTATTCGTCGCCCTGCTATCCGATCCGTACGTTGCGAGTTCCTGGTGCGGCATGGAATGGTACGCGTTTTCGCAGCGCCGAGTGAGCAGGCGTGCCGGAGCTGACTCCGTTTACGAGACTGGGATTATCCCGGTCCTCTGGACGCCAGTCCCTCTTGACCGTCTGCCGCCGGCCGTTGGCGAAGTTCAGCGTTTCACGCCACGCGGCTTGCCAGACCCTACCATTCCCGCGCGGTACGCGGCTGAGGGTATCTACGGGCTCATGCGCATGGGGCAGGAGATGCACTATCAAGCTGTTGTCTGGCGACTGGCGCAGAGCATTGCCGAGTTTCACTTCGGCTACGAGGTAGACCAACGTGTCCTTAGTCTGAGCGAGCTGCGTGACACCTTCCGAGGAGAGGCGTGATGACCAGGATCGCCGGCCCGCGGGACGCGGTCGCCCTGCGCGCCAGCTACTTCTTCCTCAGCTATGCCCATTCGCCGCCGCTCGCCGGGACTCCGCCCGTAGCGCCGGACCAATGGGTCCGGACGTTCTTCCGCGATCTGACGGAATCGGTGCGTCGCCGCCGGCCGGGTGTCACCCCCGGCTTTTACGATCAGGATATTCAGCTCGGGTCCGACTGGCGTGCATCGCTCGCGCAGGCGCTCAGCAGCGCGGAAGTCTTTGTCCCGCTCTACTCGCCCGGCTACTTCGCCCGCTCCTGGCCTGGCCGGGAGTGGGCATACTTCGAGCGACGGCTGATCGACGCCGGGATCGCGAACCCGATTGGCCGGTTCGCTCCGGTGCTCTGGATTCCCCTCCAGCCGGGCCACCAGCCGAGCGGTCTCGATCAGGCGCTGGCGATCGGTGCAGGCGAGAGCGCATACGCGGAGAACGGAATGCGCGCGCTGCTCCGGCTGGCACCGTACCGCGAGTCGTACGTCAAGATTGTCGAGCGGCTAGCGGGGCACATCGTCGAGTTGGCTGAGAAGACGCCGATAGCACCCTCCGCTGTGCGGAATATCGATGTGCCGAGCCCGTTCGGCCAGTCCGCTGCCGCCGTATTCGCCGTCGCCGTGGCGGCCGGAGGCGCGAGCGGGATCGAGTGGCGGCCGTTTCCCGCCGTCCAGGAGCTGTCGCTCGCCGAGTACGCCGCCACACTCGCGGAGCAACTCGACTTCGCGGTCCTCGTCGCGGACCTAGCGGGGGCCGAGAGGCAACTGGGTACCAACCCCGGGGTCATCTTGATCGACCCGTGGTTCGCCGCGGACGAGGCCGGACTGGCCGCGCTTCGCCGGGCCGTGTCCGGGCGGCCGTGGATACTGCCGATCGTAGTTCGAAATCCCGCTGACGATCCGCGTGAAGCGGAGCTTGCGCAGCTCGTCAGGGCTTTCCTCGACGAGTCCCAGCCAGTGCATACCGAAATGGCACGCCAGGCGGTCGCCGGTGTCGACTCGCTGGAACAGTTCGTCGCCCTCATGCCCTTCCTGATCGCCGAAGCCGAGCGGCAGTATCTACGCCGCGGACCTATCATCCGCGCGACTGCGCAGTCAGGTTCACGGCCCAGCCTGCGCGACGGCGACTCGCTCACAGACAAGGAGGTTTCCGATGACTGACAGGCCGGCCGAGGTGTCGCCGGAGTCGCGCCACGGGCAAGTTGTCACGTTCTACTCGTTCAAGGGCGGTACCGGCAGGACGATGGCGCTCGCCAATGTCGCATGGATCCTCGCCGCGAATGGCAGCCGGGTGCTCGTCGCCGACTGGGACCTCGAGTCGCCCGGACTTGACCGGTTCTTCCAGCCGTTTCTCGGCCAGCACGAGGTGCGAGACGGTCCGGGCATCATCGACCTCATCCGCGACTACGAGCGGACCGCACTAAGGACTGATCCGGAGATGCGGGCCGGGATCATCAGCGAGCTCTCCCGAGTTCATCGCTATGCTTTCTCGCTGGACTGGGAATTCCGGGATGGCGGCGGCCTTGACTTTCTATCGCCGGGGAAGCTGAACCGTGATTATGTGGCCGCCCTGTCCGGGCTTGACTGGGACAGTTTCTATGAATCACTGAACGGTGGCGAGTTCCTCGACGCGTTGCGCGCCGACATGAAGCGCAACTACGATTACGTGCTCATCGACAGCCGCACCGGACTCAGCGACATCGCTGACATTTGCACGCTGCACCTGCCCGACGTGCTCGTCGACTGCTTTACGCTGAGCACCCAGGGCATTGAAGGTGCCGCCCGGATAGCCCGCGAAATCAAGCGCTATAAGGGGCGCATCATCCGTCTGCTGCCGGTGCCGATGCGCGTCGATCAGGCCGAGAAAGAGAAGGTTGATGCTGGACGCCTAGTCGCGATACGGCATTTCCCCGGCCTTCCCGAGGGCATGACTGGTATGCAGCGACGTGAGTACTGGGCCTCGATTGAGGTCCCTTACCAAGCCTTTTACGCGTATGAGGAGACGCTCGCGGTCTTCGGCGATGAGCCGGGTAAGCCGCAATCGTTGCTGGCGTCCTTCGAGCGCCTGACCGCACAGATAACCGAAGGCATCGTGACTGGCCTGCCGCCAATGGACGAGCCGCTCCGCAAGCGCATGATGCTGAAGTTCGCGCGCAGTGCGCCGCTCGCTGGCGAGCTGGTCGTGATCGGATCCCTCGCCGAGGACCAGGTGTGGGCCGAATGGATCGCGGCCGTCTTGCAGGAGGCCGGTATCGAGGTGCGCCAGCAGCGTCTGGACGGACAGGACGCGGCGCCCGCGATAGCCGACTCTGACAGCCTGAGGTTTTCCCAGACGCTTCTCGTGGTGTCGGGCGCCTACATGGCGCGGCGCCGGAGCTTGGCCCTACCCGCACCCGATCTGGCTGTGTACGTATCGCCGTCACAGGCGCTGTCCGAGTTCACTTCGGCCGCGGCAGCGTTCCTGTCCGGCGTTCCGGAAGGCGAAGCCGTCGAACGGCTGCGCAGGCTGCTCGGCCTTACCGGCAGGCTCGCTGCCGATGCTGTGATAGGTGGCACAGTCGCCAGGATTCGTTACCCCGGCAGTGAACCGCAGATCTTCGAGGCGCAGGCCCGTAACGCGCGGTTCACCGGCCGGGAGGCCGATCTCGTCCGGCTCAGGGAGCAACTTCGCGACGTCGGGACCGGCAATGTCCCTCCGGTCGCCCTGCAAGGACTCGGCGGCATCGGCAAAACCCAGATGGCACTGGAATTCGTGCACAGGTTCAAGACCAACTATGACCTCATCTGGTGGATCGACTGCGGGCAGCCCGCATTTGTCGACGCCAAGCTGAGCGACCTCGGCGAACGGCTGCGGGAATCTATTGGCCTGAACGTGCTGCCCTCGGCGACTGCCACGGAGACGGCCCGGCAGGTGCTGGACCTGCTCAGCCGCGGCGGGCTGAGATGGCTGCTCGTGTTCGATAACGCCGAAGAGGTCGGGGCGATCGTACCGTTGGTGCCGAAAGGCGGCGGTCATGTGCTGATCACCTCGAGGAGCAGGGCCTGGGCCGAGAATGGTGCCCGTCCGGTTCCTGTCGATGTCTTTACCCGGGAAGAGAGCGTGGCGCACCTGCGCCAGCGGGTCCCGGAGATGCCGGACGACGAAGCCAGGCAGATCGCCGCGGCGGTGGGCGATCTGCCGCTCGCGGTGGCGACGGCTGCCGCGTTGCTCGCGGAGACCGGCTACACGGTCTCCGACTTCCTTGAGCAGTTGGCGCGTCAGCCGCAGCGGGCTCTCTCGGTCGTCACGCTTGCCGACCACCCGGAGCCGGTCGGGAAGGTCTGGGATGTGTCGCTCAACCGGCTGAGTGATCGCTCGCGGGCCGCGGCGCGGTTGTTTGAACTGTGCTCGGTGATGGCACCGGCCATCTCGCTGAACCTGATCTACAGCCCGCAGATGGCCGTCGTGCTGCAGCAGTTCGACCCCGAGCTGTCCGAACAGATGGTAATCGCCCGGGTCGTCCAGGAAATCAACCGGCTGGCGCTGATCAAGCTCGACACAGCTGGGGGTCAGATAATCGTGCACACGCTCGTGCAGGATGTGGTCAGGGACCGCATGTCACCAGATGAGCTCGCCGCGGCAAAACACGACGTGCATGGCATTCTCGCCGCGGCACGTCCGCGCCGGGATGTCGACGATCCCGAGACCTGGCCGCGCTACCGGACGATATGGCCGCATCTGCGGACGTCAGATGTGATGACCTCGGCCGAGGAAGCGGTCCGGCAGCTATATATCGACCGGGTCCGGTATCTCTACCTGCGCGGCGACCTGGAGAGAGGTCGCCAGCTCGCGCTGGAAGTGGACACCTGCTGGACGGCGATGGAGGCTGCCGCGGCTACCACAGCCGTCGCAAGGACCTTGCGCAAGCAGCTGCTTCAGCTCCGCTTCAACCTCGGCAACATCCTTCGCGATCAGGGCAGCTTCGCGCAAGCGCGAGACCTGAACGCGACGGTGCTGGCTGAGCAGCGGGTCCTGCTCGGCGAGGATCATCCGCACACCCTCATGACGGCGGGGTCGCTAGCCGGCGACCTTCGCGCCATCGGCCGCTACCAGGATGCGCTGGAGATGGACCAGACCACTTATCCCGCCTGGACGGCGTTGTACGGGGAGGACCATCAGCGGACGCTGGCGGCCTCTAACAACCTCGCCGTATCTCTGCAGCTCACCGGGTCTGTCGCGGCTGCGCTGCGGTTGGATGCGGAAACCTACGACCGACGGCGGCTGACGCTAGGGCCGAAACATCCCCGGACGCTCGGTTCGGCTGGGCGCATTGCCCGTGACCTGCTTGAGGCAGGAGAGTATGACGAGGCGGTAACCCGGATGGAGAAGGTGCGTGGGACAACTGCCGAAGTCCTCGGTGTGGACTCCAAAGACGCGCTGCAGGCACAGGTGCTCTACTGCATCGCGTTGCGGAGTGCTGGGCGGGCCAGCGAGGCTGAAGAGCCCTTCCGCGCGGCCCTCAACGTGCTCATCAGGGATTTCGGTGAAACGAGCAGTGATGCGCTGGCCTGCCGCCTGAGCCTAGCGGCGAACATGTTGTCGCTGAACCGGTTCGCTGACGCGGCGACGGAGACCCGGGAGGTCCTCGCCGATTACCAGCGACGCCTGGGGCCTGAGCATCCACACACCCTCGCCTGCTGGGTCAACCTCGCCGCGGCGCTGCGCTTTGCCGGACAACACACCGAAGCGGCGGCGGCAATCCAGCAGGCGGTCGAGGGCTTCGTCGCGGTGCTTGGTGACGAGCACCCCTATACTCTGGCCGCGAAGATGTCCGCGGGTGTCCTGCTTGCCGACGCCGGGGACCTGGAGGAAGCCGAGAAGATCGAGGCCAGCACGGCCGAAGCCTTGTCGCGCGTGCTAGGCCATGGCCATCCGGACACGCTGCGGTGCCGTGCGAACCTCTTGCTCACCCGGCATGAGCGTGGTGACCATTCCGCCGCCGCGCAGCGCACAGCGGTGATCGACCAGCTCGCGGCGTTGCTAGACGAGAATCACCCGAACATCACGACGCTACGGGAAGAACGCAGGCTGATGCGTTCCATCGACCCTCAGCCGTTCTGAGGCGATGACGTCCTTGATCCAGGTAAGGATATCGGGCAGTACCTCCACCGCATCGAAGTGGGCCGCGCCGGGCTTCAGTACTACCGAGACCCTGGCGTCCTCTCGGCCGTTCCGGATCTCATCGGCGAGCCAGCGAGAGTGGCTGACCGGCGAGAACACATCATCAAGGCCATGCCAGATCAGGACAGGAACATCGATCTCCGAAGGGTAGAAACCCCACGGGCGGCGCGCCGCGAGGACGTCATCGATCCAGCCATCGGCGCCGTGCTTGATCGCCTCGGCGTAGGTTTCGGTCAGCAATCGCTGGATCGCTACCTCATCGACGATCCGGCGATCCTGGCGGGTGAGCTCCGGCCGGAGCAGGTTCAGCAGGAACTCGGGATCGTCGCTGATTTGCCTGGCACGTTCGGTCAAGGTGGCGGCTACCGCCCCGGGGTCCACCTCGGCTCGACCGTATTCGGCAGTGTTCGAGTCTGTCATCCCGTCGTACCAGTCGAGGTTCGTGGCGTCGGGCGGCGCGAGGGCGACCAGCGCGGCGACGGCCTCGACCCGGTCATCCAGCAAGGCGGCGCAGGCCAGCGCGTGCGGCGCGCCGCCAGAGCGTCCGACCACGCTGAACGTGTGGACGCCAAGTTGGTCGGCGATGGCGGCCACATCTTCCGTGGTATCGGCAACGCTACGGCCAAGGTGCCGAGCGGAATCGCCATAACCAGGTCGGTCGTAGCAGATGAGCTGGATACCGAGCCGGTAGAGCACACCGGCCCGCGGCCGCGGGCCGCGGCGGCTACCAGGCGTGCCGTGCAGCAAGAAGACCGCGGTCCCATCCTGCGCGCCCACGCGATCCACCGCGAGGTCACGTCCGCCGGGACCGTGCACCACCTGCATCACAAGAGCCTCCCAGGATAAGCCTGGTCCTGCAGCGCCACGGCCGACTACGATACTCGTACGGGCAGCCTTCCCGCTCTTCGATAAGTAAATCGTTACCCGCGTCATGCATTAACAATAATGTAGCTACCAGCTTCCTGTCTGTATAGACCGTTCCTGAAATTATCCAGGCGAGTGCAACATCGCAACAGGATGCCAATCTGCTCATTACGGTTGTGTTCCCTGATGTCCGTTATGTCATCGAGTAAATGGCGGCACACCAGGGGCTGAAGTGGGGTTATCGACGCGGGAAGGGTCGGCTCGACGGCAATTGACTCCCGTTTAGCGGCGTGAAATCTCGTCGTAACTTAGGGTAAGCAAGGCCAATCTCGTTTATCGGGCTGGATCTCGTAAATTGCCTTTGCCCAGCCGAATCGCGGCCCGCTAAGGTTGGCGCCATGACACCTGTCTTCCGGCTGTGCGACAAGTACGTTACCCGGTCGGCGGCGCTGGACCCTGTCGCGGCCGGGATGCGCGGCATCAGTGTGGAGTTCGGCGCGGCTACGGACTACAGTCCCGACGGGTACGCGGCGCGCGCCGAAGTGATGTCGGCGACACTAGCCGAGCTCGACCGGACGGTTGTGACGTCAGAAACTGACCGGCTAGCCGCATGGCACCTGCGGGAACGGCTCGAGGCTGAGCTAGCCTGGCATCAAGCGGGGGAGCCGTTGCGGCAGCTCAGCACCCCGTTCGGGCGGGTCAACAGCATCCGGGACAGCGTCGACCTGCTGCCGCGCAGCGATGACGAGGCCTGGCGGAACATCGCGGCCCGGATGG
>Ga0307479_10004473_pt1 | contig 12774 bp, 10 predicted proteins | sample atmos_gasesECM4C_FD_203743 | JGI IMG/M metagenome (GOLD analysis project Ga0307479, IMG submission 203743) | Hardwood forest soil microbial communities from Morgan-Monroe State Forest, Indiana, United States - atmos_gasesECM4C_515 | ecosystem: Environmental > Terrestrial > Soil > Temperate...
ATGCCCGCCGCAAAGGACGCGCCCCGTAACTGCGGTCAGCACACGTTTTTTCGAGGATCCACTGGCGTGCTTCCGGCGATACGACAACCTGAACTTGCCGGTGAATGAGAGTATCGTTCATCTGCCCGACAAGCAAATCGATAATGCGCAGCAGGTCTTCGTCGCCGAGCGGGTTGAAAATGATGACCTCGTCCAAGCGGTTGAGAAACTCCGGATTGAACACCCGCTTTACTTCGTTCATCACCATTTCTTCCATGCTCTTGAGGCTGGCTTCGTCGGCGCCGGACTGGAAGCCGATGGAAGTACGCTTTTGCAAATGGCGCGCGCCCAAATTGGAAGTCATGATGATGATGGTATTGCGAAAATCGACGGTGTTGCCGAGGCCGTCCGTCAACTGGCCGTCTTCAAACACTTGCAAGAGGATGTTGAAGACGTCCGGGTGCGCCTTTTCGATTTCGTCCAGCAGGATGACGGAGTAAGGCGTGCGGCGAACGCGCTCGGTCAACTGACCGCCTTCTTCATAGCCCACATACCCTGGAGGGGCGCCGATGAGCTTCGAGACGGAATGCTTTTCCATGAATTCTGACATATCGAAGCGGACCAGCGACTTCTCCGAACCAAAGAGGAATTCCGCGAGCCGGCGAGCGACTTCCGTTTTGCCGACGCCGGTGGGGCCGAGGAAGAAGAAGCAACCGACGGGACGTGCAGGGTTTTTGAGTCCGGCGCGGCTGCGGCGAATGGCGCGGGCGAGGGCGGTGATGGCCTTGTCCTGGCTGATGACGCGCTTGTGCAGCTCTGGCTCGATACGCAGGAGTTTTTGCTGCTCGTCTTCCTTGATGGAAGTCACGGCGATGCCGGTCCAGCGGGAGACGACTTCCTCGATGTCCTCGCGGGTGACGATGCCGGTGGAGGCGTCGTCGAGCTTGTAGCGCTCGCGAAGGCCGCGGAGATTTTCTTTTTCCTTGCGCTCTTCTTCGGAGTAGAAGCGCGCTTTCTCGAATTCGTGCGCGGCGATGGCGCTTTCCATGCGGTGGGTGATGAACTTGACGCGCTTTTGTACTTCGCCGACTTCCTCGGGGACGCTGGCCTGGCGGAGTTTGACGCGGGCGCCGGCTTCGTCGATCAGATCGATGGCTTTATCGGGGAGGAAGCGGTCGGGGATATAGCGGTTGGAAAGATAGACGGAGTAGCGCAGGGCGTCATCAGTGTAGCTGACGGCATGAAACTTCTCGTAGCGCTCGCGGACACCGTTGATGACTTGGATGGCTTCTTCTTCGTTGGGCGCGGGAACTTTCACGGACTGGAAGCGGCGCTCGAGGGAGCGGTCTTTCTCGACGGACTTACGATATTCGCCAGGGGTAGTTGCGCCGATGCACTGAATTTCGCCGCGCGAGAGCGCGGGCTTGAGAATGTTGGCAGCGTCGAGCGAGCCTTCCGCGGAGCCTGCACCTACGAGCGTGTGCAGTTCGTCGATGAAGACGATGGCGTTCTGGCTCTCCATCAGTTCTTTCATGATGGTCTTGAGGCGCTCTTCAAACTGGCCGCGATATTTTGTGCCCGCGACGATGAGCGAGAGGTCGAGAGAAAGGATGCGCTTGTCGGCCAGGAACGGCGGGACGTCGCCGTCGGAAATGCGCTGGGCCAGGCCTTCCACGATGGCGGTCTTGCCCACGCCAGGTTCGCCGATGAGCACGGGATTATTTTTGGTGCGGCGGCAAAGAATCTGGATTACGCGCTCGACTTCACCTTCGCGGCCGACCAGCGGGTCGAGCGAGCCTTCGGAAGCGGCTTGCGTGAGGTCGCGACTGAACTCAGCGAGCAGCGAAGTTTCTTTCGGGCGGGCTGCTGTGGTTTTCTCGCCGGAAGTGCGCGCGAGTTCTTCACGCAAGGTGGAGAGACGCAGGCCGCGCTCCATCAGGATTTCCGCGCCGAAGCATTTCTCTTCGCGCAGAATTCCCAACAGCAGGTGCTCCGTTCCGACGTGCTTGACGCCGAGGCGCTCAGCTTCTTCGCCGGCCATATTCAAGATGCGTTTGCATTCCGCGCTCAGAGGCACTTCCACAGATGTGGAAATACGCTCGCGGATGGTAATGCGCGCTTCGATTTCCTTGCGGATCGATTCAATGGAGCCCTGCTGGCGCAGGAAGCGATTGGCCAGGGCCTTGTCCTCGCGCATCAAGCCGAGCAGTAAGTGCTCCGTCTCGATATACGGGCTGCCGTACTGGCTGGCTTCATACCTCGCGAAGAAAATTACGCGTCGCGCTTTCTCTGTGTACCGTTCAAACACGATTAGCTCACTTCTCCCCCGGGGGTCCCCATCGCCGCGGCCGCAGCCGCGCGAGTACGCAGAACGCCGTGCTCCAGAGTCAAGATGCGGTCGCAACGCGCGGCGAGCGCCAAGTTGTGTGTCGCGATCAAGGACGTCAACCGGTACGCGCCATGCAGCCGCTGTAATAACTCGAACACAGCCCAAGCATTCTGCTCGTCCAAATCTCCGGTCGGTTCATCAGCTAGCAGCACGGCCGGCCTGGTGACGAGCGCCCTGGCGATAGCGACGCGCTGCTGTTCCCCGCCCGAAAGTTCCCCTGCGCGGTGCTCGGCCCGGTCTTGCAGGCCCACTTCCGCGAGCCATTTTCGCGCTGTGGTCATCGAGGGAGAAAATGCCTCGCCTCGCAGCAGCAACGGCATGGCTACATTTTCTATGGCAGTAAAATCAGGCAACAATTGATGCCGCTGCCATAAAAATCCCACGGCGCGATTTCTAAATTCGGCCACCGTGGTGTCTTGATTCGTTTCAATGGGCTTGGAAGCGAAGTATACTGTACCGCTTGTTGGCGTGTCTAGCGCAGCCAGCAGATGTAGTAGAGTGCTTTTTCCCGCTCCAGAGGGCGCGACAATCGCGACCATCTCTCCGCGCCGCAAACTCAGATTCGCATCCGTCAAAACCGTCAAAGATCGCGCGCCAGCGCCGTACGTTTTCTTCACGCCGCGCGCTTCGAGCACCACCTGCCCGTCGGACAGGCCGCTGGACGTCCCTGCCCCCGCGTCCGACCCCGTATTGATTTCAAAATCCATCCTAGGCCCACATTCCCCGGTAGCGCACGGCTAAGAACCGAGCGCCCTTCCATTTACTTAGATGCAGGAAGGGCAATTGCAGTGCCATGTCCCAAAATCGCCCGCCGCGACCCAATCACTTCCCATTTATGCCGGAGCCTTGCCTAGCAAGAAATCAGGCCCAAAACGGGCAATTCGTTAAACGCTTAATTGCTTTTATTTCAAACGTTTATGGCGGGCAGTTTTTTCCCATCGAGGTTCGACGACACTCCTCGATCAGGCCGAACGCCCACGCACTGATGACAGGAGCAACCCGTGCTCCAAACGCTGCGTTACGCTTGGAAAACCGCCCTGTGGGAGCCCTGTGGGATATGTTCCAGGGATCGCCACACGCTTTCCCCTATTCGTAGCGCAGAATGTCCACCGGTAGGAGGCGAGCCGCCGCGCGCGCGGGCAAGAGCGTTGCTCCCACCGAAATTCCCATGGCCACAACTGCGATCCACACGCCATCCAGCAAACTGGGATGAAACGGCACGTAGGGCACCGCATATACCTGTGGGTCAAGAGGAATCAGGCGCCAAGTCCCGGCGATCCACGCGCAAGCATACCCGATGCATAAGCCGGCGAAGGTCCCCGTCGCGCCAATGGCAATCCCTTGCCACAAAAAAATGCGCCGAATCTGCTCCCGCCGGGAGCCCATCGACATCAGAACAGCGACATCTCTCGCCTTGTCCGTCACCGTCATGGACAGCACCACCAGAACGTTCAAGCCGGCCACAAAAGTGATGAGTCCGATGAAGATCGCGGTCACCAGCTTTTCCAGACGCAAGGCGCGAAAGAGTGCACGATTTTCCTCCATCCAGGTGGTAGCGGCAAAACCGGGGCCTGCGGCTTGTTCCAATTTTCGCGCAATATCGCTGGCCTGCTCCGGCTTGCCCAGTCGAAATTCGAGCACGCTAACGGCGTCAACGACGCCGGAGAGAGCTTGCGCGGCTGGCAAGCTCAAGAAGCACCAATTCTCATCGTAATCGTAGAAACCCGAATCAAAAATTCCCACGACGCGAAACCGACGGCTTCGCGGCAGCAAACCGAATGGCGTCAAGCGCCCCTGCGGGCTGGTGAGCGTCACATAATCGCCCGGCGACAGCTTCCACTCCTGTGCGAGTTGCTTGCCCACCAGCACCGCGTCAATGCCGTTGGCATCGGGCGAAAAATCCAACTTGCCTGCAACAATGTGCTGGAGCACCTCGTCGGCGCGCCGTTCGCGTTCGAGATCAATTCCTTTTGTAACCACACCGCGCGCCTCGCCGGCAAACGTCAGCAGCACGGTCTGGTAGGCTGCCGGCGTCACGGAGCGCACGCCCGGCATCGCCGCAAGTTTGGAGGCCACAGTCTTATAGTCGCGGATACCGCCCGCGCCAGGCTTGCTGAGCGACACGTGCGCGGTCACTCCGAGCAATCGATCCTGCAGCGTCTCGCGAAATCCAGTGTTCATTGCCAGGGCAATCACCAGCGTTGCGACCCCCGCCGCGACGCCGATCACCGAGAACGCCGTCACCAGGCGTAGCACGGCGGGGCGGTACGGCGACCGCAGGTACCGCCTGGCGACGAACCATTCAAAATTCATGCTGTACTCGTCAGGGCTTGCTGCCTTGCTCCGGATTGGATGGTGCTTCCGGGCGCAATTGCGGGAACAAAATGACGTCGCGGATGGATGGCGAGTCCGTGAAGAGCATGGTCAGGCGATCAATGCCAATGCCCTCGCCCGCGGTAGGCGGCATGCCGTGGCACAGCGCACGAATGTAGTCCCAGTCGACCTGCTTGGGCATTTCTTCTCCACCCTGGGCAACCTGCGCGCGAAAGCGACGTTCCTGTTCTATCGGATCATTCAATTCCGAAAAGCCATTCGCGATTTCCATTCCTGCGACGTAAATTTCAAAGCGCTCGGTCACGCTCGGATCGTCCGGCTTCTGCTTTGACAAGGGAGAAATCTCCGTCGGGAATTCGGACAAAACAGTCGGTTGGATCAGCCTTTCCTCGGCCATGGTCTCAAAAAGCAGACCAGTCCATTCGCCGTCGCTCAGGCTCCCTTTGGAAGCGACGTAAGGAGCGCCGGTATTCTTGGCCCACACGTTGTAGCGTTCCGCTATCGCTCGCGGCCCTCCAGGCGCGGCCAGCTCCGCAATCCTTGGAGCGGCTCCCGCCGCATCCGGCCAATATTTCACGATAGCCTCGCGCATCGTCAAACGTTCAAGTTTCCCAAAGTCCAAGTCGACGTCTCCATAGCGGACCAACGTCGAACCGGTGATCGATTTGGCCAGGTCCGCGAATAGGCGTTCATTCATGTCCATCAAATCGCGGTAATTGCTGTAGGCCTCGTAGAACTCCAGCATCGTGAATTCTGGGTTGTGCTGCGTGGAGATCCCCTCGTTGCGAAAATTGCGGTTGATCTCGTAAACGCGGTCAAAGCCTCCGACGGTCAGGCGCTTCAAATACAGCTCAGGCGCGATGCGCAGGTACAGATCGAGATCCAATGTGTTGTGATGGGTCTTAAAAGGCCGCGCCGCCGCTCCGCCGGGTAGCGGATGCATCATGGGCGTTTCCACCTCTATATAGCCGCGAGAATCGAAAAACCGCCGCAGCTCCTGGATGATCCGCGCCCGTGTTACAAAAACGTCACGCGATTTCTCATTCGCAATCAGGTCCAGATAGCGCTGGCGGTAGCGCAGCTCCACGTCGGTCAAACCGTGCCATTTCTCCGGCAGAGGCAGCAGCGCCTTCGACAGGAAATATATTTCCTCTACCCAGATAGAAAGCTCATTCGTCTTGGTGCGGAAAAGATGCCCGCGCACACCAATCAGGTCACCGAGGTCGAGCAACCGAAAGAGCTCGAATCCTCGTTCCCCCACAACGTCCTTTTTTACATAGATCTGGATGCGCTTCCCGGCACCCTGCAGGTGTGCGAACCCGGCCTTACCCATTAGGCGCAGCGAAACGATTCGTCCGGCAACGCGGACCTCGCGGCGATTAGTTTCCAAGTCCGCAATAGGGGTCGCGCCAAATTGGGTTGCTAGGTCCGCAATCGTGTCGGTCCATCGAAATTCGTGAGGGTAGGCATTCAGGCCTAGCGCCTGAATTTGCTGCAACTTTTTCTGGCGCTGCTCAAACTGGTCGCGCGGCTCAAATTGCAACGGGAAAATCCTTTCCGCATAATCGCAGGCGAGTATAGCGGCCAGCGCCACTGCAGGGCAAGAATGTGACGCCGCCACTAGCGCCACTCGCACGCCCAATGCGTGCCCCGGCGGCGACGTTGCGAGCGCGGGTTGCGTATGCGGAATGTTAGGGATACTGAGCGTACTGTACTGGTAACCATCATCGTATCTGTAAGTACCAATACTGGGGCTTGTGTCTCTGCTGTCGTGTTCCCCTGAAGGTGGCGCGTCCAAAAACACCTTTGTTAATAAATTCTTACCGACCTCCAAAGCAATTTTGATATACTCGCCCGGCTTTAGGAGACAAACCTGTGCGGGTTCGCGCCCACACCCTTCCTTCCCGGAATTCTTCTGTCCAAGAGGACTGGAGCAGTTGGCTACCTCCGGCCAAGGCCGAAACCTTTGACTCTTGCGTGCGGCGACTCGAGATCTCGTACGGAATGTTCAGCGTTTCGCTGAACGAGGCCCTCGAACTCCGCCGCATCGGGAAGCTGGCGCAGTCGTCTCGGGCCGTCTTCGTCATACCGGCCCTGTGCGCTCGGTTAGCGCACCCAGTGGAGGGTTTGCTCCACACCTTGGGAGAGCACGCGAAGCACTTCGGCATTATTCCGAACACCGCTCCTCTCGACGCTTGCAACTTCCGCGGTACCCGGGAGCAGCGCATTGCTCGCGTGAACGACCTTTTAAGTCACGTGCTGCTCACGCAACGTTCCCAGTTCTTGCACAAGGTCGATGCCCTCGAAGAAATAGTATTGAGCATTCGCAAAGATTTTTGCGAGGTTGCTTCCGATCTCGGCAGCGGCGCCTCCGCGGCGCCCTCGGCGGATTGGCGCGCGCTCGATGACGCTCACTTTGACTTGAATACCTGCTTGCGCGAGGCTATCGTCCTTTTAAAGTCTTTCATCGTGGTACTCCCCGATGACCAGATCGGCGCGTTCCAGAAATCCATAGACGCTCGAATACTTGCCCCTCACGATGGCGGACCAACCCGGCGTAGACGAATTGCGCTAATCGAGAGAGAATAACTAAGCCTGTTAAACCTGCGTTCTCAGGCGCAGACTCAGCGAGTAATTAAGACCCGCTACGTGTTTCCTAGGTTATGCGGGCTGTTGCGAAGACAACTCCAGGGGGTATCCGGTGCATCCGAAAAGGTGGATGCGCCGCTATTGGACCGTTGGCCCGAAACAGACCAAGCGATCCCATCGCATCAAACTCCCCGCAGCCGCCGAAGGCGCTGACGGAAGCGGAGGCCATTCGCCTGGCGCAAGCCGGGAACGCCACGGCTTTTGAGTTTCTGTACGAACTGCATAGCCGCCGCGTTTATGCTTTGTGCCTGCGCATGGTCAGCAACCCTTCTGACGCGGAAGACCTGATGCAGGAAGCATTTCTGCAGCTGTTCCGCAAGATTGCGACTTTCCGGGGCGAATCGGCGTTTTCGACCTGGCTGCACCGCATGACCGTGAACGTGGTCCTGATGCGGTTGCGGAAGAAAGTGCTTCCTGTGGCTTCTCTCGAGGAAACCACTGAGCCGGACGAAGATGGCGGCGGACTGAGAAAGGACGTCGGGGCGCCGGATCTGCGGTTGAGCGGAGCCGTCGATCGCGTCAATTTGGAGCGTTCGATCGACAAGCTGCCGCCGGGTTACCGCACGGTATTTGTTTTGCACGACGTGCAGGGTTACGAGCACAACGAGATTGCCGGGATCATGGGTTGTTCGGTCGGAAATTCGAAATCGCAGTTGCACAAGGCGCGAACCAGGTTGCGCGATCTGCTCCAGGAAGAAATACGCGAGCAGGCGCGGCAAGAACGCCACGCATCGAAAACACAGACGGGAAGCAGCGATTGAGCTACAATAGAAAAAATTCCGGGGTGCACGCAAGCGCAGGCACGCCGCAAGGTCGTGTTCGGAGTCGAGCCGAAGAATCTTCCGAAGCAGCGTGTGGCGGAGTAAACGTCCATGCAGTGTAAAGAAGTGGAAGTGGTCCTCGAACAAAAGGGATTTGTGCCCGTGCCTGAAGCGGCGCGCGCCCATCTCGCCGGCTGCAGTTCCTGCCAGAATTTCATCGCCGACTTAACCGCCATCGTCGCTACCGCTCATTTGCTTCCTGCGGAAGTCGAACCGCCGCCGCGTGTGTGGACTTCGCTGCGCGCGCAATTGGAAGCGGAAGGCATTATCCGGTCCGGTGCGCGGCATTCCTGGTCGGCGAGTTTCTCCGAGATCTTCCGCCCGCGCGTGCTGGCCACCGCCGCTGTCGGCCTGCTGATTGTTGCCGCCACCGTTTTGCAACTCGAACGTCCGGCCACGCAACCCACCGAGGCTCGCAACACATCTGACACCCTGTACCAGGACACCAGTCTGACCCTGAATAACGACGAGGCTCACCTGCCGGCCATGCAACTTGCCGGTAGTTCCGATGTGGACGTATCACTCCGGCAGAATCTGGATATCGTGGACAAATTTATCGTCGATTGCGAGCAGCGCATAAAAGAGCAGCCGCAGGATGATTTGACGCGCGAATATTTGACTGGTGCTTACCAACAAAAGGCGGAATTGATATCCGTAATGATGGAACGCGGGGGGAGCGGATACTGAACATGAGCCTGAAAACAGTCGGACGTGTAATGCTGCCCGCGCTAGGCGCGGGAGTGCTCCTGTTGCCTTGTGCTTTTGTGCAGGCGGCACCCCAGCACTTTGAAAGGCACTTTGCCGTTAAAGGGCGCCCGGTCATCGTGCTGCAGAACGTGGCCAACGGGCGCATCGAAGTAAAATCCTCAAAAAATCCGGAGGTGATCGTCTCGGCGACGCAGGCCTCGAATAAGATCGCGATTGAGACCGAGCAAGCGGACGAGCGCGTCGATATTATCGCCACGGTGCTGGATAACTCCGCGCCAGCCAACGAACTGGAGGCCAATTTTCAGTTGACGGTGCCCGAAGAAGCGGAACTGCAGTTGCGCACGCAGACCGGACTCGTTTATGTCGAGCAGGTGATGGGCGACATGGCCCTGCAAAGCGTCGCCGGCGATATTCATCTTAAGGAAGTTTCCGGCTACATCGTGGTGCGCACCACCGGCGGATCGCTGGTTTGCACGCAGTGCGCTGGCAAGCTGGATTTCAACTCCGTGAGTGGCAACGCGCAGGTGCTACAGCCCGGGTTGACCAACGTCACGCTGTTCACCATGTCAGGCAATATTCTTTTTGACGGCGACTTCATTCGCACCGGAATCTATACGATGAAGAGCGGCAAGGGCACCGTCGAGGTGCACTTCTCCGGAAACGATTCCTTCGACCTCAAGGCCCAAACCGCGACCGGCACCGTAGACAACCAAGCGGAAGCCTATTTGAAACCGGATTCGCACGGCGTGCGGCACATGGCGTCTAAATTCACCAAAGGCTTGTTCGGCACGGTCGGCAGCGGCCTCGCTAAAGTCGAACTCTCCTCCTACAGTGGTACAATCCGCATCCTGAAGCGCGATTGACCCGCGGCAGGCCGAGCGTTTCGGCCGGCCTGCTTTAAGCTAAGTGCATTGATGACGCAACTTCCTCCGCGACCACCACAATCGCGCCCGCAGGTGCTTTGCCTGGCGGGCTTTATGGGCTCCGGTAAAACCACGATTGGCGCGCTGCTGGCGCGCCAGTTGGCCTGGCGCTTTGTAGATCTGGACGATCGCATCGAAGCCGCCGCCGGGCTGCGCATTCCTGAGATTTTCGAGCGCTTGGGCGAGGCGGCATTTCGGCAGATCGAAGCCGATCAACTGCGTGCCGCGCTCGGCCGCGCCCTCGAGCACAAGGAATCCGTGGTCCTCGCCCTCGGCGGAGGAACCTACGCCCAAGCCGGCGCGCCGGAGTTTCTTCGTGCCGCTGGCGTTCCCGTCATCTGGCTGGACGCTTCCCCTGACGTTTTGCTGGCGCGCTGCATGACCATGAGCGGCCGCCCGCTTTTCCGAGACGAGCCCAGCTTTCGCGCCCTTTACGCGCAACGCTTGCCTTCTTATCAGCTAGCCGACCACCGCGTGGACAGTTCCGGCGAACCGGCCCGTGTCGTGGCCGAAATTCTCCGCCAAGGAATTGTTTCCGCCGGCGCAGGCGATGCTCACCTCGTGGTGGAAGAGCCGAAATCCTGAAATCTCGGCACGCCCTTGCAGCGTCTGCGGACTAGAACTCGCGGGTAACACAATGAGCGCAGGCGCGCGGGATCTCCGAGCATCGCATCGCTGTTGTGGCAGACTTTAGTTGCAGCAACACGAAGGAGTAGCTCGATAATGCGCAACTTTTTGAAATCTAAAATTACACTAGGCGTTCTGGCGGCGTGCGCCGTGGCATGGAGTTCCCTGCCTTCGCAAGCGCAAAAGAAGGCGGCCGTGTTCGCCGCGGACAAAGGGAAATTCACCATCCAGCTCGACGGCCAAACTGTCGGCCACGAAGAGTTCGAGATTTCACCGGCTCCGACGGGTTGGTCCGCGCAAGGCACCACGGACCTTAAGGCTCCCGATTCTCCCGCCACGCGCGTAACCGGTGTGCTCACTCTGCAGCCGGATGGTGCTCCCATCAGTTACCAGTGGACTTCGCAAGCGGAAAAAACCAACGGCGCGCGCATCGTTTTCGCAAACGGCGTGGCCAAAATTACCCTGCAAATGCAAGGCGCGCGGCCCTTCGAGCAGAACATGAACTTTGACACGCCGTTGATCGCCGTGCTCGACAACAATCTCTACTATCAATATGGAGTATTGGCGCGCGTATATGACTGGTCCAAACGCGGCCCGCAGAATCTTCCTGTGCTCATTCCGCAGGAGCTGACGCCCGGCTCGGTCAGCGTCGAATCCACTGGCCCGGTTACCGCCAAAGGCAAATCCTACGACGGACTGCGCGTCACCACTTCCGACCTCGAGGTGCTGCTATTCCTCGACTCGAATCACCGGCTAATGCGCCTCGAAGTGCCGGCCGCTAAGGTCTCCGTCGCCCGTGACTAGCCGCGCTCTCGCTTTGTAATTGCGCAGCCCACCCGTAACCATCATTCCCAGCGGAGCGACCCGGCTTTTTCTTGCGCACGGTTTATGTGCGCCGGTTTACCCTGAGCCTCGAAGGGTTCGCGCAGGCAGGAATCTCTCTTCGGCGGTGCCCAGCCACCCATTTTGCGTCTGGGTACTTCACATCACAAATAAAAACGCGGCGTGACTTTCATCACGCCGCGCCACAACTAACTATGAGAAATTTCTAGCGCGCAAACGAACGCTGAAACGTTGGCTTCCCGGGAGTCGCGAACGGCGCGTCTGGGCGCCGCAGCGGGTAGCCCTGCGGATGACCATGCGCGTGCCCTAGCGCATGCCCATTCGAATGGCCGGCGCTCACGTGACCGTTGCCGTTGCCATTCCCCGACGCGGGCTGCGGCAGCCGCGCCGGATTACCGATAGGGCGGAGATTCGTCGGCAGCGCTCCTACGTGGTCGCTGATCGCCTGCAGCCTCTTCAAGATGGATTGCCACTGTTCCCAATCCAACTGGCGCAGGAACGGCCGCAATCCCTGGATGAACGGATCCTCCAGCAGCGCTTCGCCGTCGGATTCCGGAATGAAGAAGCGGTTCAGCCCCACGTTCAGCGCTTCGGAGATCTTCTCCAACGTGCCGAGGCTGGGCGTCATCTGGCCGCTCTCGATGCGCGACAAGTACGAGCGCGACACTTTCGAGCGCGACTGCAGCTGGCTCTGCGTCATGCTGCGCGATTCGCGCAGTTGGCGGATCCGCTGCCCGATGTTTTCCACCGTCTCCCGGTTGGCGAACTTTTCTTGCGTAGGTTCAGCGCCGGTTTCCTCCGCGACTTCCGGGGGAGGAATCAGGAACTCCAAACGCTGAGGCAAGGCGCGCACGCAACGCCGGCAATTCCCCGTGCGCGTCCGGTACTGGACTAGACCGCAGGTCTTACAGCGTATGACTTCCCTATCCAACTCTAACGAACTAGCTTCTTTTTCTAATTGTGCCGACACCGGTGCTCCTCGCTGACTTTTTCCGGCGCGCGGATAGGAGAGGAACGTCGGAACGTACTTCGGGGGGAAGGCAGTAACTGGCGCGAGGGGAGTCTCTCGCGAACGGCCTTTTTCTGTCAAGAGTATTTTTAGACTTTTTTTAACTGTGCGCATTTGAAACACAAACGCTACGCCAGGCTTTCGCCTGTTCGCTCGTACAGTTCTCTTCGAGTTTCCGGCTGGGCTTCGCTCTATTGAACCCGCGAGCGAAGAATTTGTTGCCGTTCTTATTACCGCAAACGCGGCCCGAACGCCACACCAATTTTCAAGTTCCCTTGGCTGACTCGACTCACCTGCTGCGGCAAACAATTCTTGGTCGTCTCTGCGTCCACTCGATTCTTCTCTGTGGACTCTGTGGACTCTGTGCCCTCTGTGGTGAATCCTCTGCCAACGTAAGGTAAGCTATTCCATCTTTGAAGGAGATTCGGGACCATGCCCACACGCGAAGACGCCTGGAAGCTCTTGTGCGAATACACGCAGTCCGAGAGCCTC
>Ga0307479_10004474_pt1 | contig 12774 bp, 10 predicted proteins | sample atmos_gasesECM4C_FD_203743 | JGI IMG/M metagenome (GOLD analysis project Ga0307479, IMG submission 203743) | Hardwood forest soil microbial communities from Morgan-Monroe State Forest, Indiana, United States - atmos_gasesECM4C_515 | ecosystem: Environmental > Terrestrial > Soil > Temperate...
CGAAGGAAAAGATCTGCTGCCCCGCTGTGTCAACGTGATAACCGTGACGGCCGCGCTTTTCCTCAACCATCGTGAAATAGGGGCGTTCGTTCCAGTTGGGCTCGGAGTCGTTGTAGTAGGAGATGGTGTCGAGGCGCGGCGTTTCGGCGGATCCGCCAGCAAGGATTTGGTCGGCCATGCAGACAATCGAGGAAGAATCCATTCCCCCACTCAGTTCAGCGAGAATCGGGCTGTCCGAACGCAGTCTACGCCGGACCGCTTCCGCGAAAAGTGCGCGGAACCGTTCCTCGTATTCACCATCGCTGCGGCAGACGACCTTTTTTCGAGGATTGAAATCCCAATATTTGCGAATGGCGTGTGTCGCTGCCCGCAGAAGAACGAAAGATGACGGCGGCACGGAATGAATGCCGGCGTAGGGAGTCAGACGAGTGGCCGGGAAGGAGAAGAGCCAGCCGGCAATGTATTCGGTTTCGAGCGTGAATGTTTTCCCGGCAAGGAGAAGGAGCGGATCGAGGATTGAGCTCCAGCTGACCTGCTGCTCGTCGAATGAATAGTACAAATGCCGCGTGCCGATGGGATCCTTGGCGAGTATCAGCGAACGGTTTCGTGGTTCCCAGACCGACAGCGCCCAATCGCCGATGAGCTTTGCGAAGCATGCGGCGCCCCAAGCTTCGTAGGCCGCCGCGACTGCCGCAACCTCCGTCGCTCCTTTTGGCAAGGCGTCTTTTAACTCTCGGGCCAACTCCGTCTGATTGTCCAGCCTGCCATCCCAGGTAAGAACCGTTCCCGACGGCGAAACGTATGGCCCGGTCTCGCGTTTGGATTCTTCTGTCGTGCGGAAGGCCCGGTAGAGAATCCCGGCACTATCCTTTATATATGCCACTTCCGCGTCCGGACCGTAGGGCCGTAGCATCTCCCCCGCCTTTGCGAGATGGGCGCGGTCGAGCGGGCGGCCGTCGCGGTTCCATTTTCCGAATTGAACGCTCATGGTAACTCCTTCCGCCCCTTGCAGATCCTCCGGCTCAGCACCGGTCGAGCACAGCGTATATCTCCGGCACATAGGGCCTGTCGTTCACCACGCAGCCACCGACCTCGACCCACGCGTGGGCCTTGAAGGGCATCTGCTGTGCGCCGATCACCAGTTGCGCCGATACGCCGTATCTCTTCAGCAGGCAAGCCACGGCCGCCGAGCGCTGCAGACACAAGGCTTCCTTCCAATACCAGATACAGGCCATGTCGACCGCCGAGCAGACGCGCTCGACCAAATCCGCAGCCGGCGTCTCCTTTCCGACCGGATAGCGGCGCACCTTCCCGTAGAGCGCGGCGAAGTTGCCTCGTGCTAAGTAAAGATCGAATTGAATCAGCTGCACGTACGCTCGAAACACAAGAAATGACATCGCGAACTCCTTTCCGCCTTCACACAGGCAATTGCAGTTGGTCGCAGAGGAAGGCCATCCGGTCTGTCAATGCTTCCATTCGCCCGCTCAAGGGCAGCACGGGAGAATGTCCTCGGAACTTGCTGTAATCGAGAAAGATGGGAAGCTCTGAACCGTTGGCCGCTTGCAGCCGGGCGGTCATCTTTCGGGCGTGGAGCGGATTGCAGTTCTGGTCGGCGTCTCCGGAAACCATCATTGTCGCGGGATAGGCGACGTTGTCGCGGACCTGGTGATACGGGGAGTAGCGGCTGAGTACGGCGAAATCCTCTGGGTCTTCCGCAGTACCGAACTCGTCGCGCCAGGCGTGCGCGTCATCGAACAGGTGGTAGCGCAGCATGTCCAGCAGCGGGACCATGCACACGACGGCGCGAAACAGGTCCGGCCGTTGCGTCATCGCCGCGCCCACGAGCAACCCCGAATTCGAGCCTCCAAAAATGGCCAGCCTCTTGGAAGTCGTTCTTCCCGTCTGGATGAGCCATTCTGCGGCCGAAAGGAAATCGTCGTAGGCGGTCTGCCGTTTGCGGCACTTGGCCGCATTGTGCCAATCCGCTCCGAACTCCGACCCGCCGCGGATGTGGGGCATCGCGAAGAGACATCCCCGTTCGACGAGGAACGCGACAAAAGCACTGAACTGCGGAGTCATGGAGATGCCGAACCCGCCATAGGAAGTCAGAATTGCGGGGTGGGAACCCCCTCCGAGCGCGTCGTGCCGGCCCACGAGGAGCATGGGAATTTGTGTCCCGTCTTTCGACGCGTACCAGACTTGGGAATGACCGCAACTTGCCGCGTCAAATGGGACGCTTTTCCTGGCCCAAAGCGCTCTTGTCGCGGAAGTCCCGGAGTATCTCCAAATCGACGGTGGCGCTCCAAACGATTGCGCCTCGAAATGGAGTTCGCCGGTTTCTGAATTGCCTTCGAGGAAGCGGATGCACTCGTCTTCCTGAACCGGCAGCTCACCAGTCTTCTCGCCCGAGAAGTCAAAAATAGACACTTGGGTTTTGGATTGCCGAATGTAGGAAACAAAGATTTGGCGCCCGCAAACGAACCATTGATTGATTCGGGCGTCGGATTCCGGAACGATTTCAACCCACTCCGTTTCCTTTTTTCCGCAAAGCCTTAGCTCCACGATGCGAAGATTCGGTGCGTCGCGATCGGTAAGGGCCAGAATTTTCCCGGGGACCAGCAGCGGACTTAAAACACAATCGGTTCGCGCGACGAAGGTTTGCGTTGATCCTGCCTTTTCGAGCGTTCTTAGGTAGAAGTCCGTTCGCGTCTTCGTCCCGAACGAATAGACCAGAAAGCCTAGACAGTTTCCTTGGGAGATCAGGCACAGCCGGATCTTTTCGCTTTCTCCGGCGCAAAAGATCTGTTCGTCGTGCTCACGGCCAGTGCCGAGCGAATGGCGGTATACAGCGCGATAGACAGGTCTCTTGGATTCCAAGGGCTCGTGGACGTAGCAAAAGCTGCTTCCATCCGGCGCAAACGCGAACCCGCGTAGATACCCTCGCGGGAGACCGTCCGCCAGTACCCTGCGCTGTTCAATGTCCAGCAATTCAAAAGTTCCCGTGCGCTCACCGCCTTGTTTGATTTCGTACAACAGAAGCTTTCCATCGCGGGACGCCCGGACGGGCTTCACGGCCGTGTACTTTCCTGTCCCGCGTTCCGCGGGGTCGACGAGCAACTGGTCTTGCCCATCAACTCCCACCCTCATGTAAATGCATGGTTGTTCCTGGTCCGGAAGTCGTTTTCGGAAGAAATAGCGGTCACCCGCCCTTTGCAGTGAGTCGTATGTCTCGACCGCCAGAAACTCGCGAATGCGTTCGCGGATTCTCTCCCGGCCGGGGATATGGTCGAGGTAGCCTCGGGCGTAACGGGTCTGATCTTCAATCCACTGGCGAGTCTGCGGCGAGTCCTGGTGTTCGAGCCAGCGGTAGGGATCTGTGACGGCGACGCCGTGAAGAATCTCGGTGACAGGGCCGACCGGAGAAAACGGAGGAGCCGAAGCTAGTCCAGGCATAGTGCGCTCCCTGCCGCCGCACGGATGGCCTCGCGGTACATCCGCCGGGTGAGACTGCGAAAACGACCGGCAAGCGCTTGGCTGTGGATGGAATCATGCACACTCCACGCATCGCTCGCGATGGCGCAGACAAAAACGGCGATCAATGAAGAAACCGCCAACGCGCGCCTCAAATCATCCGGAGAGAAGAAACTCGTCCAGGGTCGGACATAAGCAGCAGTGAGACGCTCGACGGCGGCTGGTTCCCGGACGGCGCTGCGCGTAAAGTGCTCTCGAAGATACTCAAACGTGATGAGCGGATTGCTGACGCAGCCTTCCGCCCAGTCCAGAAACACGCAGCTGTTAGAGGACAGCATTACGTTTCCCGGGTTGCAATCGATGTGGCCGAGCGTATCCGGAAGACGGAAACTCTGAAGCAGTGAAAACGATTCCTTGAGTCCTTCGCGAAGAGAAGCAAGCTCTGAGGCAACGAGCGGCGCCGGTGATGGCTTTTCCTGCGCGGCCATGAATTCGGCCATGCGAGCAAGGAAGGGATCGATGCGTTTTGCGAGTTCAGGGAGCCGCAAGTCTCTGCACTTTCCTTCCAGCAGTTCGGCAGCCTTGCCGATGGACGCGATCTGCAGCTCCGCAAGCTCCCTGGCCACTCGCTCCCAGTCGGAAAAGTCGGAGCTTTCCTCGAGTACAGTGCCCGAAGCTTCCTCAGACAGCCAGCCATTCCAAGAGGGGTGGACTCCTAGGATCCGGGGGACATGCTTCGGAAAAAGCCGGCCGAGAAGCAAGGAAACGGGCAGCTCATCGGAGTTGGGCTCTCCAGTGGCCTTGAACCAAAAAGCGCCATCCGTGGTTGTGAGGCGGAGGAGGCTGAAGGTTGGGCTCGCGTTCAATTGCCGGAACTGGCCGGTTACTCGGAGGCCTAACGGACTGACCTGCTCTTGCGCCCATTCGAAGAGTTCCCGTAGCCAGCCCGGCCTCGCGAATGGCCCTAATTTTTCGCCTCTTGCGTAGGAATCAAGCTCCGCGAGTGATTCCCTGATGGCTCCGGCTTCTTCCGCAACACCACGGCCAGTGGCTACGGTACGCGGCACCCAGTAAGTTCCGGCTGGGGCTTTGCCGTTGTGAGTCACTGACTCGATGACGGCGCACATTGCTTCTCCATTTCGGCCGGATGTGCGGGAACTTGGAACGAAAAGGCAGCAGGTCTCAAGACCCCAACCCTTTTGAGTTTGCGCTGTGAGCTGTTCCGCGACTCTGTGTTGCTTGTGGACTTCGACTCGGGGCAGAGTCCAATCGCTGCCGTTTGGCAAAAGAAGAATTTCCGTAGCGTCACGTCGCGTGATGATCAGGCGGTAGATTTCTGTGGCATCGTGATGTGTCGCCATCGGAGCCTACTTTCCGAAAAGTATTCAGAGAATGCCGGTTGCACGGAGAGGCTGCAGGATGTGGTGTTTCTGCAGAGTCTCGATGAACTCGATGACATCGGCGCGCACAACTTCCTTGTTGGCTCCGTAGTCGCGGCTGATTTCGTCCGCGATGCGCGACTCGTCATAGCCTCGTTGCATCAATTCAAGGACCTTGGCCCCCACGACATTCAGGCAGAACATCTGGCCGTGGTGGATGTCGAGGAGAATTCCTCCGTCCACAGTCTCGGTTCGGCGGATTGTGTTTGATATTTTGAACATGGCAGATGAATCTCACCAGAAAACGACGGAACCACCTCGCATGCAGAGGACTGTCACACCTGTGGAGCAAGAATTCTAGAAACTGCCCTCATTATTCGCAACGGGGCTGGTTGATGCCGTAACCTGTTGTGAACACGCAATATGCGGTTAGAAGGACAGACCGGCCGCGGAGGGATTGTGTTCGCGTTCTCGACCTAAAACGGTGCCAAATCTGATCTGGAGATCTGCTGACCACGAAAGAGTTGTTCTAGACGGTTTTGGGGCCGATTAACACGTCCAGCAAGGGGGCTCGATTTCCGACCACTCCAGATCGTTAAGTTCGGGCTGGAACGCCGGGAATACAGCAAGCCGTTCCGGCTAGGACAATAGACCGAGAGGGCAGCAATCGCCCTCATCAGGATACGGTTGACCGCAGACTTGGCCGCGTGGAGTCTTTTGCTGAAGGGACACTGGCGTCGCAAATTTCGAGGAATCAACTTATTGGTCGAGGGGCGCGTTTGTGGGATCTGAAACGCATTTGTTTTTCTTGGAACCTAGCTCGGCAGGCTTTGTCTTGATGCCGCCGTCTCACGAGAGTAAGCTTCCGGGTAACCCTGAATCCCGTAAGGAAATCCTGAAAGCTGGAGCGGGGAATCGAGTTTGCTGCACCCCCTCGGGAAACCGAGGTGGGGTGTAACGCCCCTCGGAGGGTCTGATGTGGAACACGAAAAGACCGGAAACGCGACAGACCGTCGCTCAAGAAGCAAAAGGCTTGCTGACGACTGCGGAGACGGTGAATCCCTTGGATTCCGCAGGCGAGCGCGAAACCGGGTGGCTGGGGTCGAACCTACGAATAAAGGGCGACATCACCGGAACAGCGGATCTGGAGATCGATGGCTCCGTCGAAGGACGGATCCAGCTTGACGAACGCAAGTTGACGGTCGGAACGACGGCGAAGCTAACGGCTGACATCAGTGCCCGAGATGTTGTCGTGTACGGCTATGTGAAGGGGAACGTGAGTGCGAAGGGACGGATCGAGATCAGAAAGGACGGTTCGGTGATCGGGAATCTGACAACGGCCCAAATCATAATCGAAGACGGCGCGAACTTCAAAGGCTCGATCGAAATCGACAGGGGCATGCTGAAAGAAGACGACAAGAACATCTCCTCGCGCGCGGCGTCGGCTGGCGCCGGGCGGTCTTAAAGGCGTAGAGAGAAACCCAGCATGCCGGTGCGGGCAATGAAAAAGTCTGTCGCGGATCCAGGCCAAATGCAGCGAGCTCAACTTTGAATTTAGGGCATAGGTTGCGCGCCGTCAGTCCTAGGGGGCTTTTTATGTTGGACCAAGGCGTCTGGGCCGAAGTCAAAGTAGGTGGCGAACATCTTAGGTTATTCTCAGAGTGTAGCGCGCTTGGAGTGCAGGCATCCGTTTACAATGTAAACGCAAAGAACTGGATCGCTCCGTCCGAGGCCGTGGAAGATATTGAACAAGGGAAGGACCGCGCGGCGGTGCATGCGATGGTGTATCTGCGTCGCGCTGCCAATTTAGAACTGCCCCCCTTGACTTGGAAAAAATCCCACTCGGTTTAGCTCGCATGGCGTCGCTTGCCGGTCTATCTTCAATTCGACGTATGACTCCCGCAACCAATCTTCTCTGTGAGTGTGAAGACTCCAGTGTCCGCCGTCACTTGCTCGGGTGACTCGCATCACTGCTATTTGTGTCCAGCTTCTTCGACACTAGAACTGGGCCTCCGCATTGAGATTGTTGAACATACGCCTGGAGCGGAAGGGGTCTCTTAGATCTGAGTGTTCGCAACCGCAACAACCCATCAAAGAAGCCGCCTCAAAATCGTGGTCACCTGCCCAACAACCTCAGCGTCGACGCCATTCCTGAACTGTTGCTTGCTGACTGAGCCTCCTGGATAGCCATGCACAACGAGATTGCCTTCATTGAGAGTGCAACGGCCGCACAGATAGCTGCCATCCCGCCTGAGGATCAAATAGAGGAGTTGTTCGCAGACCGCGTTCCCTGTGTCCCGGGAAGGTTTCCTCGCTCTGCGGTTGACGCCTGCGAGTGTGGCGTTGGCTAGTAATGGATGCCGCGGCGCCTTCTCGCCGTTCACCCAAAACACGTCCGATAGGGAGAAACCCTTGAGGCCGGTGATTTGGTCAAAGGAAAATCGGAGGAAAAACGGGATTTCTTCCCATTGACTTACAAGAGTGGCGACGAAGTCGCTAGGGTCCGGAACGCCGTTCTCGCCGGCGGACTGAGCGCCGTGATTTCGGTCGGGTAATTGTCGGGGGACGAGTGCGTCCGGGATCGGCTCGCTCCCCGCCCTCTCGAGAGGGAGTCCAGACGCGCGCAGAAATCGCTCGAAGCCAATGCGGTACAGAAGACAAAGTGTGAGTATCTTTTGGATGTGCCGCGGAGGCGCGGAGAGCGCTTCGTAGTCCGAGAGCGTGCTAGCGGCAGCGAAGTAAAGTTCGTCCGAAAGCGTGTCCGCGATCGAGCGGCTAATCGACGACGCCTCGCGAAAGGATAGCCCCAAACTCGTTCGAGAGTAACGGAGAAGGCCCTTGAGGCCAGTTTGTTCAGTTGGCGGGTGCTCGAGTCGCGGCTTGCCTAAAGTCCACTTGGCATTCACCTGCCGCGAATAACGATCCGGGGCCACCGAACGAATTTCGGCATCGATCACTCCAAGGATTCTGGCATCCCTTCCTATGTGCAACTCACGATCTGCACAGGGCCTATGTGGACAGTGCAGCAGCACGCGGTCTTTTCCGAGCAGAACGAGCCTCGAACAAGTCGTTCCGAAATTGTGCTCAATAAGAAAGAAGGGTCCTTCGCCATTCGCGCTGCGGCCAAGCGGCTGTTCTTCCACGGTCCGCACGTTCACCCTGACGATGCTCCCGGGAACAAAATACGGGAGGGCATACAAGTCGCGTTCGCCAACCTTAGCGTAGAGAAACTTTCTCCTATTCAGGTCGAGCAGGGTCCTTATTCGTCTTGGCGCCGCCCAAGTTAGGAAGTGCCCCAGCGGAGCGATTGAAGGAGCCAGGCCGGTCTCGGGTCTGCCGGCAAACCATGGAACCCAGGCGTAGGTGTCGTAGACCGTGGAATCCAGAATCACCGTTTGCTGTCTGGGAATTAGTAGGTGAAGCCGTGAAATTGCGTCGAGGTCGAAGCCGAACACTGCCAGCCAGTCCGACAATCGATAGTCTGTGATGTGGCTTAAGGCGAGTATCTGGTAGATCGTGGGGATCGAAAGAGTGCCTGCCAGGTCGTAATACAAATTGTGAGGGACGTAAAACTGCGAAGAATGCCCAAAGATTCGAGCGGACTCTCGAGAAACTTTGTAGAGGGTTAAGCCGCGTGTTGAGAGGATCTCCCGCACTTTTAGTGCCTTGTCCATTCGAAGTCACACCCATTCCACCGTGTATACCGAAGACGTCTTGTGAGGCGGGAATTATCAAAGCGTTGGCAGCAATTCTGACCAATCGCAAGATTTTCAGCCTATTGGGGCAGAATTCGCGTATGGGTGAATGAAGATTCACGTGGCTGGACATAAAACGGTTACAAGGGTAGGATTGCCGCCGATGGAGCCCCGCAAGCCGAGTCCGAGCGCCGGAAAGCGCCTTAAGGCACTGCGCGAGAGCCTTGGATTGACCACGCGCGACGTGGAAGAGAAAAGCAAGCAAATCGCCAGGGACAGGCACAACGAGGAATACTATATTTCCCACGCCTGGGTGACGGACATCGAAAACGGGGGATACGCGCCAAGCATCTACAAATTCTATACCTTCAGCGCCGTTTACCACCGCCGTTATGATGCGATCGTTTCCCTGTTCGGCTTGAGCATGAGCGATCTAAAGCGGTATCACGCATCCCTTGGCGTCCCCAATACGCATCTCCTGGCAACCGATTCCGAGCCGGACATGGAGAAGGTCTCCCTTCCTGTGCGTTTCAAGGAGGAGTTTCAACTGGAGAAGACCCACCTTCTCGCTCAGGTTGTCGAGAAATGGGACCTGCTCCCGGTTGGGTTCCTACAGCATCTCGACCTGCACAAATCTGTCTACGGCTATATCGGCCTCGAAGACTACACGCTCTTTCCTCTGATCCGTCCCGGCTCGCTCGTGCAGATTGACGCACGCCAAAGGAAGATCAGCAGCGAGAAATGGAAGACGGAATTCGACCGCCCCGTGTACTTCGTGGAACTGCGAAACGGGTACGTCTGCAGCTGGTGCCAAGTCGACCGAGGACAGCTGATGATCATTCCCCATCCTCACTCCCACCAGGACGTTCGGAGATTTGACTACCCGTCTCAGGCAGAAATCGTAGGCCGAGTAACTGGGGTAGCGATGAAAATTGTTGTGGAAAGATCACCTGAACCCGGGCAGCCTCCTCGATAAACTGTGAGGTAGACTCAACTTATTATTTGCGGCGCGCTTCAGTGTGCAGAGCTCAGATCAACACGGCTTCGGATACAAAATCTCGCGGCACCGATGGCAAGCCGACTCTCACGACGACTTCGTGGCATGAACCTAGGCATTTTACGAGTCTCAAAGTCCGCCAATGAGAGGGGTTCCAGTTGCAGATTCCGACTCCCTGGCTGGAATACAGGAGCCCAACGCGGGATCCGCTTAGGAGGGAGGGTGCCGGGCAAGTCTATGCGCTTGCCTCTTCCACATTAAGCCAGTGAACGGCAGTGGTTTCTAGCGGACCTGCCCGACGGCGGTCGGAATCCCTGGGACGCCGTCTACGCTCAGGTTGCAGACCGACTCGGCGTCGCGGAGTCCGACGTAATAGCCGCAGAACCCGACCTCGCACAGATTTACCCGGACTCGAACGAAATAGTGAGAGCGGGGCAGGCATTGGCCGCCGCCGACTGCACTCCGAGCCCCCAGGGGTCCGGTTATCTCCTCGCTGCATTGTTCGAGTACTCGAGACCCGACATTTCGTCCAGTGTGCTCATCTTCAGGTGCGCCTGTCCTTCAACTAACCCTTTGTACAGCTTGCAGGCTGCTGCCGGAGGCCTACCCTGACAACGTCCAGCTACATCCCTCATGTACAGTTTAGGAGGCATTATGCGTGCCTTGAAGATATTGCCTGTCGCCTTGGCGTTGGGTGCGCTCCCCCTGACTGCATTTCCCCAGCAACAGCTGAAGCTGACCGAAGTTGTGGACAAGATTGTGGCGCAAGAACAGGCGGAAATGCAGTCGCTGCGCCAGTATTCTCCCATCGTGGAGACATACATCCAGATTCTGCGTGCTAGGAAGGATCAAGGTGCAATGCCGAAGGGCGACAAGTATTTTCTGGGGCGCGCGGAGCTCGCGAAGGGCGTGGAGATCGAACCGCTGATCGATGGCAGTGGCGCCAAGCACAATAAGTTCGGACGTTTGGCGAGTTTAGTCTCGATGGAGTTTCTCCCACGCGGCTTCCTCCAAATGATCTACCTGGACACAAACGGGTTCAACCGCCAGCATTACAAGTTTGACTATGTCGGACGCGAGTTCTTGGGTCAGGTTCGCTGTCTAGTATTCGACGTGGACCCGGTATCAAAAGACGACAAGGGGCGCTTTGTCGGGCGCATATGGGTAGAAGACCAGGATTATTATATCGTGCGCTTCAACGGTGGCTATAGCAGCCGGTCCAAGACCAGCTACTACTTCAATTTCGACAGCTGGCGCACGAACGCCGGAAAAAACCAATGGTTCCCGTCTTTCATTTACAGCGAAGAAGCCGGCAATCCTTTGGTCCAGTCCTTCAGGGCACAGACACGCCTTTGGAGCTACGCCCCTAGCCAGGATCGGGAAGAGCAGGAGCTGAGCAAGGTGGTGGTGGAGGCGCCCAGGCCTGTGAATGATCAGACTGAAATCGGTACCGACTACTCCCCGCTGGAGGAGAAACGCGCCTGGGAACGCCAGGCCGAAGACAACATCGCAACCAAAATGGAGCAGATGGGTCTGATGGCGCAGTATGGGGACGTAGATAAAGTTCTGGAGACGGTGGTTAACAACATTGAGGTTACCAATAACCTTGATATAGAGCCGACGGTCCGCTGCCGCGTTCTGATGACCTCGACGATGGAATCCTTTACGATGGGACACACCATCGTCTTGAGCCGCGGCTTGGTGGATGTACTGCCAGACGAGGCCAGCCTTGCGGCTATCCTAGCGCACGAGCTCGGTCACATCGTGCTCAGGCATCGTATGGGCACCCAATATGCGTTTTTCAATCGCCTGCGGTTCGACGAAAAGGAGACGTTCCATCATTTTGGCTTTATTCACACATCGGAAGAGGAACAGGCGGCGACCCAAGAGGGAATGGAATTGCTGAAGAAGTCGCCATACAAGGATCATATCGGAAGCGCGCAACTCTTCCTTCAAGCGTTGAATGACCGTTCGAAGGAGATTCCCAACCTGGTTAGTCCGCACCTGGGCAACAGGGTCGTGATTGGCCTGACCAGCACATCCCCAGTTCCAACCGCGGAGGCGTCGGCATCCAAGGCAACGGCTAACCTGATTGCTGCGCTGCCGCTCGGTGGACGTATCAAGATCGAACCCTGGGACAATCGGCTACAGATGCTCAAGACCAAGCCGGTTGGGACGGTGGCCAAAGACGAGGTAACGCCCTTCGAGCTCACTCCGTTCTTCCTCTATCTCACCCGCCAAGGAGATACCGCATCGCCAGAAGTTCCTAGCGCAGTAGCTGTGAAGTCAGCTGCGGATACGGACGGATCCGACGCCAAACCATAAATGACTCGAGAAAAACCCCTCGAAGCGCCGAATCGGAGATCCACGAAAGGGATTCTGAATCGGCTTCTCCCGAGTGAACCTGAATTCCTGATTAACGCGGTGGTCTCAATAGGTCGACGCAACACTCAGCTCGAACCCACCTTGCATTGAAAACAAAAGCTAAAATCGCTCGCTAGGTTAGATCAGCCGGAAAGCTACCCTGGCTAGGTTTTGGCCGAATACAGCCAAACTGATCGGTCCTCCAGGGGAAGTATTGTCGGATCAACTGATTAGATGGTGTTGCATCGACCGGTTGAGCTGGCACAGCTTACCGGAGAAGTGGGTACTAGAATCATGTCCGGTTACCCTGCCAAGGTGGCGTTCAGATGCGATGTGCAACGGCTACAAGGCCGTCGTATCCGATTGCGGACCTAGGTTGGCTGCTCACCCAGCCAGGTGAGCTGCTTATATTGAAAGTTCTAGAGAATTGATCTTGGGCCGATCAGTTCCCTGCTTGCGACGCAGGCGTTCAATCTTAAGGGCACTTGCCGATATGCATTGGAGTCGGGATTGAAGCTTGGGAAGCTCTATATAACACTCTGAAAGCGATTGATCTGGCGGCACTTAGCTTTCCGAAGCAAAGCCTTAGTTGGAAACTAGATGGAAACTGAAAGAGGTACCACGCAAAAATTCATTCGGTTCACTTTTGCCCGTGATCTCCACGAAAATACAGCCTGTCTTCCCTGAACGGGACAGCGAGGAGAGCCTGAAGGAACCCAGCATTCTGGATAGCTCTACACTAGCCGACTTCCCGTTACCTATCCTTTTGAAGGGCGCCCGTTGTGGAAGCGAGGTTTAGACGATCGATCAACTTGTGCATTCTTACTGCATCCGCGAAGTTTGGGGCTTCTTGCGTTCCCGTGAATCG
>Ga0307479_10004475_pt1 | contig 12774 bp, 17 predicted proteins | sample atmos_gasesECM4C_FD_203743 | JGI IMG/M metagenome (GOLD analysis project Ga0307479, IMG submission 203743) | Hardwood forest soil microbial communities from Morgan-Monroe State Forest, Indiana, United States - atmos_gasesECM4C_515 | ecosystem: Environmental > Terrestrial > Soil > Temperate...
AACCAACCTCGCATGGCCCAATAGTTGGGCGCTCCATGCACAGGATCGGTGAACGCAGCTTCGCTATAGTGCAGGTAGTAACGAAAGACATATTCCAGAATAAAAGCTATAGCGATAGCGAGAATCGCAGTCGAGGCGAGGAGCTTCGCCGTGAAGTTCGGCGTCCGTCCTTTCCCCGAAGTCATGACCTGGCCGGAAGGCGCAACGGTGGACATGATTTCCTCTCTATTGCGAAAAATAATTGCACCTAGGCTGGCACTAAGCAAGGAGAATCGCATTTGGGCATCGCGCCAAAAGTCAAATGTACAGGCAGCAAAAAATGAGGTTCTGGGTGTATCGTCGACAACACGGAAGTTATCCTCGGACCCCACACTACGTCACAACTCGCGCCAAGTCCCGTGAAGTTCTTGTTCACGGAATGTGGCTCCTGCCTGAGAATCCCACTGGACGAGAATGCCGTTTTTCGAGCACAATCGGTGCACGATGACGGTGTTATAGTTCAGATATTGACCTTGCATCGGCGACAAAGGTAAATAAACACTTCTGAATGCTGAGCTTCCGCGCGAACATCATCCGACATGACAAATCTTAGCGGTCCTGCAGAGGCTGAAAAGTCGGCTTCGGAGGCGTGTATTCGGTCGGGGTCCCCTTCCTTCGATGACTATGAGCTTCCCTTCGCAGCCCGTTGCTGACCGCCATTATTCCACAGCAGTCCACATTGGACTTCTTCAGTTGTGGTTGGTAACGACGGTCCACAGTACTAAAGGTCGGTGGAATGGTAAAATCCCGCCTATCCGGCATTCTCAAAGATGGGACAACCTAGCGATGCCCAGCCCAAACCGAGCGCAGCCGCACATCATTCGGTTCGGAGTGTTTGAGGCAGATCTGCGGACGGGTGAACTGCGAAAAAGTGGTGCAAAGATTCGCGTGCCGGACCAGCCCTTTCAGATATTGGTGATGCTGCTCCAGCGGCCCGATGAGGTCGTGTCTCGGGAGGAGCTGAGGCAAAAGCTCTGGCCGGCGGACACGTTTGTCGATTTCGAGCACGGGGTAAATTCGGCGGTGGCCCGGCTGCGAGACCTGCTCGGCGACTCGGCTGATAGCCCAAGATACATTGAAACACTGCCACGGCGAGGATACCGGTTCATTGGCTCCGTGAACGGCGGGACACCGACGCGGCAAAACCGAAGGCTGGAGTGGAGAAATCCGTCGCTTGCGGTGCTGCCGTTCGAAAACGCGTCAGCTGATCCAGAGAGCGAGTACGTCAGCGACGGTATTAGCGAGACCCTGATTCACGGCCTTGCCCAGCTATCCGGATTGCGCGTAATGGCGCGCAGCACGGTGTTTCACTACAAAGGGAAAGCGGCGGATCCGCGGAACGTTGGACGCGAACTCAACGTGGGGGCCGTGCTTACCGGGCGAATTTTGCTGCGAGGTGACACACTGGTAGTGACGGCTGAACTGGTGGACGTGGCCAACGGATGGCAACTGTGGGGCAAACAGTACAATCGAAAATCACAAGACATTCTTAGCGTGCAGGACGAAATCGCCCAAGACATTTCCGAACGACTTCGGCTCTCGCTGAGTGGACCGGAAAGGAACCGATTGACCAAACGGCATACGCAAGACATCGAGGCGTATCACCTATACCTCAAAGGTCGCTACTGCTGGAACAAGAGGACGGCAGAAGACGTCAAGAGGGGGATCGAGTTTTTTAAACGGGCCATCGAAAGAGATCCCTATTTTGCCCTGGCGTATGCGGGGATTGCTGATTCATATTACTTGCTGTGTAGCACGCGTTTGGCCGGGTTGGCCCCGGAGGAAGCGATCCCACGGGCCGAGGCCGCAGCCCTGCGAGCGCTGCAAATCGACGACACGCTCGCGGAGGCGCATTCCTCCATGGCGTCGTTGCGGCAAAACGGGTGGGACTGGGAGGGAGCTGCACTAGAATACAAACGGGCCATCGAGCTGAATCCGAGCTACGCAACCGCCCACCACTGGTACGCTTTCTATCTGGTAGCGCTGGGCCGTGTGGACGAAGCAATCGGGGAGGCGAAACGGGCCCTGGATCTCGATCCGCTTTCCATCAGCATCAATAGCGACCTTGCGCTTATTTTCATCTACGCCCGGCAGCCGGACCGGGCCATCGATCAGTACGAGAAGACGATCGAGCTGGACCCGACCTTCGCCTTGGCGCACCAGGGGCTGGGCCGTGCTTACCTGCAAAAGGGAATGCGCCTGGAAGCAATGCACCACATCCGCCGGGCAGTGCAACTTTCGGGCAACAGCATGGCGATTTCGTGGGCGCTCGCGTACGCCCACGCCGTGGTGGGCAACGCAGAGGAGGCGCGGGCGATTCTGGACAAGCTACTCGAACGGTCGATGTGTTCGTATGTGCCGCCAATGAGCATCGCGATGATCTACGTGGGACTCGGCGACTACGAACAGGCGTTCGCGTGGCTGGACAAGGCCTATGCGGCGCGAGACGAGGGGCTGGTAATGGTGAAGATCCACCCCATTTTCGAGGGGTTGCACCCAGACCCACGCTTTCAGGACCTCCTGCGCCGCATGAAGCTCACGCCATAGTCGGATTCAATCTCGTGCCAATTCTGGATTGGTCGAATTGCAACGGCCTTTCGGTTGGTGGTCACACGCCGAAAGCGTTGCAGAAGCTGCGTTGGACGGGTTTCCGTAAAGTGGCCAGAAGGCTTACCTGCCAACCGAAATGGACTACCTTGCCGAATGGACGGATAATGCATCTACGTCAGTATGCAGCAGCGCACTGCAATAGTGATCGGATTGGGCTCGATGTTTGTGGCCATCTGCCTTTCCGTGACAAATCCGAAGACCAGACCGACGACTAAAAATCCTTCTAGAGCTTCTTTGAGACTGTGAGGAAGTCCTCGAGTGGTCGCTAGATTTGGGCGCGTCGGGTTATCTCGAAAGTTTCCATTTATCCAGTTTCGGCTCGTGTTTCCTGGTTGACACTTCTCTTACGACTCCGGCCTATGCCACGGGTTTCGCCGCAATTCTTGAGCGCGTGAGGAGTCAAAGCCTGGTAAGTCGGGATATCGGAAACTGGCCAGCGCGACCGGCCGGACAACGCACGCGTTTGGAACGGATCGGGCCCCTTGTTTAGCCTTTTCCGCCAGAGCTTCGGGACCCGTGACGCGTTGCGCCAGGAATCGGGCGCCGAAGCTCGGTTTTCGAAACCCGTTTTATCGGGAGTCACCCTTCGGAGCGAGCGATTCCGTTAGGCGATGAGAGAGATGAGATGCTGAGTTTGTGTGTCGGGCAGGAGAAGCGTATGCTGGGCACAAGAGATAGGACGCCCAGGAGAGTCTAGGAGGGCCTCAACATGCCTCCAAAGCGATTTTTCGGCATAGTCACTTACGGACTGCTCATTGTTTGCATCTTTTTGTTGGCCCATTTATCCCGTGCAGCAAAGTCCCCTGGCGATTCTGATCTTAAGGTCCATGAGTGGGGTACCTTTACTTCCATTGCGGGCAAAGACGGTCGGGCGGTTAGTTGGTTGCCGTTAGCAGGACCGGCCGATCTTCCCAGCTTTGTCGAACACTTTCGCGATACCTCCTTCAAAGTTGGCTTAAGCGGAACCGTTCGGATGGAAACACCAGTAGTCTATTTTTACGCCCCACATGCGATGACATTGTCGGTGAAAGTTTCTTTTGCCAGAGGCGTTCTGACTGAGTGGTATCCTCACGCCACTCGCGTCGAACCGACCGCAGCCCTATTTGATGGGAGCCTCTACCAGAAGAACGCGAACGATGGGAGCATTACGTGGGACTCCGTTGCAGTTGATCCGGGTTTCCCGGCTGAATTCCCGCGTGAAAATGGGGATAGCCACTACTACGCTGCACGGGAAACTTCGGCCACGCCAGTTCGCGTCAAGACTCCCACAGGTGACCGGCAAGAGAAGTTTCTTTTTTATCGGGGCGTGGCTGTCTATCCGTTGCCCATTTCAGCCAACCTGACGCCTGACGGGGACAAGGTGTTGGTCAAGAATCTCGGCGAGCAGGCGATTCCCAGCGTCGTCCGCTTCGAACGGCGCGGAGAGAGATTGGGCTACAGCCTTAGCAGCACAGTTCAGAGTGAGGCGACTCTTGACCCGCCCGAGCTTAACTGCACGCTCGACTCTCTGGATAAAGATCTAGAAAATATGCTCGTAGCTCAAGGTCTGTATTCGGAGGAAGCGCGAGCGATGGTTCAGACGTGGCGCGACTCCTGGTTCGAAGAGGGCAGCCGGCTGATTTACATTGTTCCGGCTCACTTCGTAGACACGATCCTGCCACTTTCAATCCGTCCCGCCCCTTCCCAATCTGTGCGCGTATTTGTGGGACGGCTTGAACTGATCACGCCTGCGACAGAAAAAGCAATCGAGACCGCGTTCGAGACCGGCGATCACGCGACGCTGCGGAAGTACGGTCGATTTCTGGAGCCGATTCTGACCGAAATGATGCGGAACGCTTCGGATAAGGATCGCCGGAGAACACTTAGCACGTACTTGAGTTCTGCTTACAGTTACCTTGCGCAAAACTGACTAATCGCTCGGCACAGCAGGTACGCCAAAATAGCCTTCTGCTATATTCATCGGAAACTTGCCATAGAAATCAGCTCTCGAGGCTCGGGTTCCTCTGCGAGTATAGCGTCGGATGGGTGCTGGATCGTTTGCGGAACATTCTGCACCCCCCGTTTCAACTCGTGACCTAACTTCGCCAGGAATCGTTCCCGGATCGCGGGCCCCAGGGGGCAAATGCTGCGTGCCGCGGGATTCGGGCCCCCTCTCAGACCACGCGAAGAATGAGGGCTCCCAGTTCAGGAGAATTTTTTCAGAGACGACGGGTCCCTTCCGCCCACGCTTCTCGGCAATTTTTCCGCAGAACGGTGGTCTTAGTGCCAGGGCTCGGTGACCCCCCTTCAGATGAGCCTCGGCGGGAAGAATTCTTTCCGAAAAATCCCAAGTCACGAGCGTTGATCACCAGAAAGTGAACCGGGAAAATTTCAGGCCCTGAATTCTGAGACCAGGGCCTCGTGTGTTCCAATGTGGTTTAATTTCGCAGGCATAATGCGAGGCAGGCGGGTATGCGAAAACCAGCATAAACACTGCCGATTGTGCTTGCCTTCGTGTGTTTAACACTGATATCTTTATCGCATGCGTAAGACATTCGTCGGACTACGACTCGATCCCAAAGTGCTCGCAAAACTCGAGCGACTCGCAAAAGCAGACGACCGAAACGTCAGCTACATCATTCGCAAGGCCATCGACGAGTACATTCGGAAGGAGAGCAAATGAGAACAGCACTATACGCGCGTATTTCCACGTCTGATAAAGGCCAAGACGTCGGCATGCAAGTCCGTGAGTTCCAGGAGTTCTGCGAGAAGCGCAACTGGGCTGTCGCTGACGAATACGTGGATACAGGCATTTCGGGAAGCAAGGAACGGCGACCGCAACTCGATCGATTGATGGCCGATGCCAGGAAGCGCAAGTTCGATGCTGTACTCGTATATCGCTTCGACCGGTTTGCCAGATCAATGCGGCAGCTCGTGAATGCCTTGGCCGAGTTCCAAAGCCTCGGGATCGAATTCATCAGCCTGCATGAAGGCATCGACACCAGCACACCAAATGGCCGGCTCGTCTTTGGCATCATGGCCAGCATCGCTGAATTCGAACGGGAACTGATACGCGATCGCGTTCGCTCTGGCGTCCAGCACGCACGCTCAAAAGGCAAACGGCTCGGCCGTCCACGAGTTCACGTCGACGCCTCCAAGATTGCCCACCTGCGCAGTCAGGACCACTCGTGGGCTGAGATCTGCCAGGAAACTGGACTGAGTGCTGGTGTTGTCCGACGTGCCGCCGCCAGCCTTGCCAAAATCCCCTCTGAACTGCCTCCGGTAATCGCTTGATTCTCTGATCCCAGATTCCAACATCTCAGGCCTGCCAAAATCATGTGATTTTGGCAGGCTTTTTCTTCTGTGATCCGGGCGCCATGCCGCGGGCTTCAGCCCTCTTCGTCGTCCACCAGGCCGTTGGGATCCCACCACATTCCAACGTGCTCGAGCCAGATACGGCCTTTGCTGTCTACACCAAGATTCTCGAGCACCGTGCCCGCAGGCTTATCATCGGGCGGGTCGCCGGCGGCGGTTTCACCGGTGAGTGGGTCGTACCAGGTCTTTACATTCTCGAGCCAGATAGAGTCATCAGTCTCATCTTCCGCAGGTTCGTCGCCTGAGGCCTCGGACTCGAGATCATCGAACAGTTTTTCGTTTTCCTCCCGCTGGAATTGATCCCAGTACATGCGGAAAGCATGCTGCATGACGTACGGGACTTGGCTTGGCTTGAATCCGGATTCGGCCCAGGTGTCAAAGTGCCCGCGTTCGATGTTCTCGAACGGCCGCCACTGCTGATTCGAAAATGTGACGGTTATGGTCCCGAGCTCATGGTTGTGGGAATCCTCGCCAGTTTTTGTGAAGACGACGTTGGTGATTATCATTTATCTACTCCACGTGTAGTAGTTTGGGCGTTACTTTTCTTTCGCGTATCTGACTGATAAATATGGACTAAAAGTATATTTTATTTCAACGACATCTGGACAATTTGCAAAATTATGGCTGTCACTTTTTGATCCCGATCGATGAAGAAAATTTTTCCCGCTGAGGAGCGCCGGCTAACTTCTACGCTCCAAGGCGTCGTAGGAGTTCCGAGCTACACTGTTCTGTGCGACGAGAACTCCCACGTCCAACTGGCCGTAGGAGTTCCAGAGATAGGCCTCAACGAAGAATCAACAAGTTACAGAGTAGAATGGCTACACCGAACAAATCGATGTAGCCAGCTCATCTCCGCATGTGCTTGAAAATAAATAGTGGCACACCGAAACACCGATTTGCCTGTTTTGAGTCAGCTCGGGAGAAATGTTCGTAGGAGTTGTAGTTAATGGTGTGGTGCGGCTAACTACAACTCCTACGTTAATTCTATTACTGATTTACTAGAAATCGATGTAGCCAGTGTAGCCAGAGCACTTAACCCTTGGAGATTTAGACGGTTACTATGGCTACATCGATTTTAAATCGATGTGCTTCGGTGTAGCCGGTGTAGCCACGATGCCTGAGCCCCACGGCTCACCTCTTGGGCATCCAATTCTCGGCCGTCTCCCACTTATCCCCGTCATCCGGCCACTCAACCTTCGCGCCCTTGGTGTATCTGGCCTCCCACATCTCACGGAACCTCTTGAGATCCGGGATGACCCACCAACGTGACTTGCCACTCATTCCGGGGAGGTCCTTCTGCTTCGAATCCTTCTTCGGATCCCCGGGCTCGAGGCCCAGGCCCTTCTTCCCGAGTACAACCTGGAGCTGTTGAATATTCACCGAACCCCACTGCCGCTGGTCAGGTTTATTGAGCCAGCTCGCCAGATCGTTCAACTTCAGCCGCACGGTGCCATCGGCCTGCGGACGCCCTGGTAGATGCCCGCCGTAGGCGCACTGGTATACAGCTTTATCGGCGTCTTTCAGCGATTCGATTATCTGTCGGTGTAGCTCGTTGGTATGCGGTGCCTTGCGCACGTTGAAGTTCCGCAGGTCCACTTCGTACATCAAGTGGTACAACAATGCGGCGTAGCCGCCGTTCTTCAGTTCCTGGTTGATGGCTTCGAAGTAGTCGAAGTCCTCGCGATGGGCCTCGCCGCACTCGAGTACGAAATATCGGCGCTCATCGTGTGTGGCGGGGACGAGGTGCTTGTTGTTCCCGAGGAGAATGATGTGAAGCAGATTATTCACCTCGACGACGTCCAGTCCTTTGCCTTCAATATGAAGGCTGTGTCCGGTAGTGTAGCCCTTGAGTATCTCTTCGTGTTTAGGGTCCTTGGCGAAGAAAGCTTCGTCGGCAATCATGACGCACAGATCACGCAGGTGAGCGTTGAAGTTGCTCATCACTAGGTGCTCGCCGGTCAGTACTGTGGCATGCTGTCCCCAGAGAGCGCCGAAACCCTCCGCGGCCACATTCTTTCCAACACCCTTCCGACCGGTTATAGCAATACAAACATAGCCTTGTTCGTTGGGGTTGCGAACCGCATAGGCCATCCAGCCGATGAGGTAGTTATACTTGACCAGATCCTTCACGCAGACGTTTTCGAGGAGATGAGATAAGTACTTCGAGCAATCGCCCTTCGCCGGCGTGACGGCGAAGCCTTTCCAAAGATTGTAATCGCCCTCACGCACGGTCGCCGGGCCCAGAGGCTTGAAGATCACCTGGTGGTACCGCTCGTGTAGAGGATGGTTGAGCCAGACCTCGCCCCGATTCTTCATCTGCGGGACAACCGTCCCTTGAACGATCTTCTCCCCGACCTGGATCATGTAACTTCGGTTATGTGAGGTGAAGTCTGCAGGTTGGTAGAGAAGAAGATTCTTGCGCTTCCACCCATTGCGCGGATCAACCGTCTCAACGAGCTTGCAAACCTTCTCCTTGTTGCTCACGAACGCGGTGAAGTAATCCTTGTTGAACTCCTCGATGGTCTCTGTGATATCAGGCCACTGTTCTTCCTTGATGAGCAGCGGGCCTTTAGCAATACCACCTCGCCAGCCGCTGCTTAAGGTGGATTTAGCTCCTGGGCAATAACGTGTGGATTTCGCTATCTTGAGCAGCTCAGTTTTAATCTGCTCTTCGGTCTCATCGAAGACTCCCGCTGCGAACGCGCGCGCGGCGAAGAACGCACAGGCATTCAGTGTGTCATTCTGGGGATCCCCGGGCTTCTTCATCGCACGGAAGGTTTCCAGGTTGTCCTGGTGGAGCTTCCGAGCGGTCAACTTACACATCGGGCGATCGTGGTTCTGTGTGCTCGAGGCGACGGTGTCCTCGTGGAAGAATGCAAACAGCTTGTCCAGGCCAACCTGGCAGTCAGTGATTGCGAGGACGCTCATGGGCGCCTCCGCTGCTCAAGGCACGGGACCTGAGGCTTAACGTTCTTCTCGCTCATAGCGGGTAATCTCCCTTTCATTTGGAACTTTCTCTGTAAGTAACTTGCGTATAGCCGAAGCACGACCGAATCGGAAAACGATCTCGATCGATCCAAAGGTTCTTGCCTGGTCAAACTCGGTTAGCAGCGCTTCCAACTTTTTCAGTAGTGTTTGTCTATCCACAATAGCCCTCACAAATAAGGAATCGTTCGCTTATCAATCTTCGTGTTGTTCACGAGCGTCTGGCGCGGACCGACCAGGCGTAGACCCTTGGCAGCTATTCGTTGAAGAGACGCCCTTGGTCTGGGGTAAGCATCACGATTCGCCCGCAGTCGTGATCTGAGCAGGCTCTGCGCGTTTCCTCGGCCGCCGCATTTTGCTGGGGACAACTAAAACCTTGTTCGCGTTCACTTTGCGATGAACGTAGAGCTTCGCCTTCAACCTGTATTTTTTCCTTGGCTTTTGTGGCCCGAAGTATCGTTGGACCCTTCTCAGTCTTTTTGGAATTTCCTCGATTTCGTTATTCTGAATTCTCCACGCGATGTCCATCAAAAGTTCCAGCGCAAGAGTCTTCACACCACCGGGGCGTCTCCCAGGTTTTCTCTTCGCCGGTACCAGCACAGGAGTTTCAACAACTTTTTCTACGACAGCGGGCGCCGTCGCTGCGATCGCTGCGGCATCCTCAGCCTCTTCACGCGCCCTAATTGCCGCCTCTTGCTCATCGGTGGTGTGAGGCCCGTCAGCCGAAAAACGGCGAATGAGCGCCTCAAATCCCCGGCGCTTCCGGCGCTCTTCAAGCGTTTCGGGTTCGGTACGGGCCGGCCTGGGTGCCGGCGCCGGATGCACGATGGACGGTGTCTGAGCCACGACCACCGGTTTCACTGGCGCCGGCGCAGGAGCCTGCTTCTCATGCGTACTCCCGCAGGCCCGATGCAAAAATCTGCAATTGGCGCATTTCTCCGGCTTGTAGTTCGAGTCCACTTAGGAAATCTCCTGCGTCAGCACGGCCCGGGCATAATCCTCCGAGCGTGACAGATCGCGTCACTTCTTAAATCTCCAGGATTTACTGATTGATAGTCGAGTCTTCCGGCAGCGCCTTTAGGATATCTCTGGCGATGAACGCGTCTGCGGCAAGCCAAGCTTCTTTGACACGGTACGTGGCCAAGATCTCTCGAACTTGAAATCGAGGAATCCCAAGGCCCGCGGCCAGAGTTTCAACAGATAGCAACTCCCGTGCCGGCTGTGTCTGTACGAAGGTGCGCAGTCGCGTGACAGCATCATTGCTCATCTGTTCCACCTAGCGGCGGTTTCTACAATTGTCCCGGATTGCAATAAGTCCTCAACCCACAATTGTTCGGGCTCTGCCCACGATCGCGGATGTACGACCAAGATCGTGTCTACCACACGGTATATGACCTGGAGCGGCTGCCCTACGCCGTCAGCCAGCTCTTTAGGTGTTACCGTTTTCTGATCTCGTTTCTCCACGAATTGCACGATGCTATCTATGACGGGTAAACTCCGCTGGAATTCCGCATCAATGTTCATCACTGGGCTCCGATATCTCCAGGGCAAACCCTTCTGAGTCGGTCTGTACATCCACCTGTGTCGGCAGCGGATCACCTAGCACCCATCCAGTCCCACGGAGTTGGCTGAGCTTCCGCGGGCTCAATTCGTTCATCAATTTCACCTGGCCGCCAAGTGTGACCACTGCTGGTTCGGTCGCATCGATCGTTCGGCACCCCGTGGGCGGGATTGGGTCGTCAGACTCGAATTCCGGCTCATCGTTTGGGGCCGGCGGCTTAGCGTCAGAGCTCATCCGCCGCCTCTCTTTCGCGCCGAAACTCAGCAACTGCATCCTTGATCCAAGCCGAAACTTCTTCCTCACTGTGCGTCTGACGAAATTCTCGAGCCCAATCTTTTGCGGCGTATACAGCCACGTCGTCGGCCGTCTTGAGTCGTTCATATTCGAGGGCAGCATCCGCCGCGGCTAAAATATCAACTTCTCCCGCTAGGCCAGCTCTAACCGTTTCTCCAAGTTGTTGCTTGATTTCCTCCGCTAGTTCCGCTACGCGTTCTCTGTAGATCACGCTCGCGACTTCTTTAGACTTGTAGCCTTGCGAGGGTTTGATTTCACCGATCCAGCTGAGCACGTAGTATTTGTGGTCTTCCTCAGACTTACCAAAAGCAACAACAACAGAACCACCTGTTCGTGGAATGGTGACTTGTTTCAAAATGATAAATACCCGAAAGTCGCCGCCGTTACTCATGCTCGTCCTCCTGAAAGGATTGTTAAGACTGGATTCTCAAACTCATCGCACAACTCAGTGAAATCAACCTCCTCGAAATTGAGTATCAGTTCGAGGTACAACACAGATTGGTCATTGCTGCGCTGGAAGACCGTTGTACCTGAGGTCGGATCACACGCCCGCGCCGGATGAATCACGACGACAAATGCTCGCGCAACACATCGCTAAAAGTTGAGCGTTGCTGCTGTCTCGCCAGTTCCTGCTGCTCTCGCTGCCGTTTTCGTCGAGACGCACGGGCCATAGGCCTGCATTCTCTACAACGAATTGGCGCTGGGTAGCCTTTCGACTCGAAGAAAGCCGCCTCTGTTGCCGGAAATTCAAAAATCTTCCCGCAATCACGACATGTAATGTTCTCGTCGTCTTCGTGGTGATATTTCTTGATGTCGCTACCGTACATCTGACCTCCTTGCTAATTACGGACGGCTTCGGATGGTTGGGAGAACGCGCTCCAGATGCTTCAAGAACAGGTTCGGGCTTATGAGGTCGTCGATACCTAAATCTTGAAAGCTCATCCGGGCGCGTTCATAGCCGCCCAAACCTTCGTGCACCTGACGGGGCACACACGCCTGTTATTACCCACGGCGGAGTCTCTATCTGCAAATGGTCAGGAATTCAGATCGGTGACTACCGGTATAAATTCTCAGGTGCTAGCCGACGTCGTTGCTCACCCGCTAATTGAGCAAGTTTGCGGAGCCGAACTTTGCGTTGGTGGTCATTCAAGTTTGGATCATCAGCGAGTTTTTTGAGCTGCTCAACTTCTTCGGCTGATGGCTGATATTCGAATAGAGCATCGGCTCGACATTCTGTCACCGAGGCCCACTTATCAACTTGTGCTTGCGGTTCCGCAGGCCGGATCTCAAGCAGACCAGAACTTTTGAGTGCGTTGAAGCATATTTCTAGGTTCCACAGCAAGCTCGGGATACCGTGGTCCTCCAACCATACAGAGATCAATTGTGCGTTGAAACTCGAGGCGTAATACTCTGGGTGACGGTCAAGAAACTTCTGGGTTTCACGACTTTCAATCGCCTCGGCTACTTCAGCCTTTTTGTTCTCCGGAGCAGAGCTCCATTCCCAGTGCTCGTACAAATACTTGAATGGTGGAAGCGGAAGTGTCATCGGACACCCCCAATTGCGGAGCTGCTGGCATCGACTGGTCTGAAATCTTTCTGAGCTAACTTTTTCAAGCTGTCGAAGTCCATCGCCAACAGCCGCTTTCGCTCCTCTGCTCCCCGCTCAATGCTTGCGCGGGCCGCAGCTTCGGCATCGGACGCTGCCTGATCGGGCCAGGTATAGACGGGGTAACAGTGAGGGGGTTCGGTCGCTGAACCTCGTGGTCTCACGATCGCGTCGCCTTCGGAGTACTCACCTGGCTTAAACATAAAGATGCAGTTTTTCTCAATCGCATCGAGGTAAGAGTTGTTCACCATTTCTGGTGAGATCTCGTCACCCGCAGCTATCCGGTGCTGGATGCTGTTGTTCAGTGAAACCGAATTGAACTCGC
>Ga0307479_10004478_pt1 | contig 12772 bp, 8 predicted proteins | sample atmos_gasesECM4C_FD_203743 | JGI IMG/M metagenome (GOLD analysis project Ga0307479, IMG submission 203743) | Hardwood forest soil microbial communities from Morgan-Monroe State Forest, Indiana, United States - atmos_gasesECM4C_515 | ecosystem: Environmental > Terrestrial > Soil > Temperate...
TCTATCACGTCACCACCGACAATCGTTTTCCGTACTGGGTGTACGGAGCGCAGCAGGAAAGCGGCTCGGTGGCGACGCAGAGCCGCAGCGATTACGGCGAAATCACGTTTCGCGATTGGAAGTTGCCGGGAATTTTCGAATATGGCTACATCGCCGTCGATCCCCTCGATCCGAACATTCTGTATGGCGACTGGCTTACGCGCACGAAGCAAGACATCGGCGAATACGCCAAGGTTACGCCGGAGGCGATTCGCCGCGGCGAGTATCGCTACGCGCGCACGCTGCCGGTAGTGTTTTCGCCGCTTGAGCCGCACACGCTCTATTTCGCGGCCAACGTGCTTTTCAAAACGACGGATGCGGGAAACAGCTGGCAGGTCATCAGTCCGGATCTCACGCGCGAATCCTATGAAATTCCGGCGAATCTCGGAGTTTTCGCCGCGAGCGATCCGGAAAAAGGGAAGCACCGCGGCGTTATTTACGCGGTTGCACCTTCTTTCAAGGAAGCGAACACGATTTGGGCGGGCACGGACGATGGGTTGATTCGCATTACGCGCGACGGCGGAAAATCCTGGCAGAACGTGACGCCGCCGCAACTGAAGCCGTGGAGCAAAGTTTCCATCATCGAAGCTTCGCACTTCGATGCCGGCACGGCGTACGCCGCGATCAATTCGTTCCGGCTGGATGATTTGCGGGCGCACATTTATCGCACGCGCGATTTCGGGAAAACGTGGACGGAAATTACAAAAGGGATTCCTGATGGCGGCGCCAGCAACGTGGTGCGCGAGGATCCGGTTCGAAAAGGTTTGTTGTTCTCCGGGACGGAAGGCTCCGTCTACGTTTCGTTCAACGACGGAGACGACTGGCAGCCGCTGCAGTTGAATTTGCCGCACACGTCGATGCGCGATCTAGCGATTCATGGCGACGATCTGATTGTTGCCACGCACGGGCGGTCGTTCTGGATTCTGGATGACATCACGCCGCTGCGGCAAATCAACGCGGACGTCGCGAAAGAAAGCGTGCATCTGTTCGCACCGCAGGAAGCTATTCGTTTCCGCTGGAATCGTAATCCGGACACGCCGCTTCCGCCGGAATTCCCCGCGGGAAAAAATCCTCCCGACGGCGCGATCATCGATTATTACCTCGCGTTCCCATCGCCAAAGCCAATGACGCTCGATATCGTCACTGCGGGAGGCGCTGCCATCGCGGTTCGGCATTTCTCGAGTGCTGACAAACCGGAACCACTGGAGAAAACTGCTGGTGAACATCCCATTCCTATGTACTGGGTGCGGCCGACGCAAATTCTTTCCGGGGCAGGAGGGATGCACCGTTTCGTTTGGGATTTGCATTACGATTCCCCGAAATCGTTTAGTCACGAATTTCCGATCTCCGCCATCGTGCATGACACGCCGAAGTATCCGCTGGGTGCTTGGGCGCTTCCCGGAGAGTACACCCTTGAACTCACCGTCGACGGAAAGAAGTACTACGAGACGCTTCAAGTGAAAATGGATCCCCGCATAAGGGCCTCTATGAGCGATCTCGCGAAACAGTACGACATGCAAATGGGAGCAGTCGAAGGCATGAATGAAAGTTTTGAGGCGCTCGCTCAAGTTCGCTCGGTGCGCGCGCAGTTGAAAGAGCGCGCCCCGAAAGCAGGGAAGGACGCTTTTGCCGACGCTATCGCGGCGCTGGACAAACAAGCGGCCGAGTTGGAAGGCGCAGCGCAAAGCAATTTCTTCGGCTTGCCGCCGGGCGCGAAACAGCCGGAAAATTTTTCAAGCTTGAACCAGCATTTCGGTGGCATCCTAGCGGTTGCCGACAGCGCCGATGCCGCACCCACGACGCAAGCCACCGCCGTTTATAATGAACTCGAAGAGGCTCTTAGGAATCTCGTCGCGCGCTGGACGAAAATCCGGCAGCAGGATATTCTGGCGCTAAACGCCGAACTCAAGAAAGCCGGACTCGCTCCAATCGATCCGAACAAATCACCCGGCGCGGCACCCTCCGCCGATGGGGACGGCGACGACGAACCCTAGACAATGTAGGGGATGGCGCAGAGGAAAAGCAGGACAGTGAAAGATGGACCATGGTCAGACCATAGTTGAACTATGGTCTAAATGTATGTAATTGTGAAATTGGAAGTTACACCATGGAAGAAATCGCTATATCGAAATTCAAGGCGACCTGCCTAGCAGTTCTTGAGAAGGTGCGCAAGACGGGGGAGCCTATTCTGGTGACGCGCTTCGGTCACCCGGTCGCCGAAATCAGTCCACCGGGAGTCAAGAAGAAAATCAAGCTGGGTGGTGGTGCGGGAACCATGGTTATTCTTGGAGATATCGTCGGTCCTATCGGCGACGAATCGGATTGGGAGGCCGCTCAGGATCCGGAGACCGAGGAAGCTAAGAAACCCAAATGAAGCTCCTGCTGGATACCCATATCTGGATTTGGAGCGATGTCGAAGCGCACAAACTTTCTTCCGAAGTGGCGCGCGAATTGGCCAGTCCCGAAAACGAGAGATATCTTTCCGCAGCAAGCGTATGGGAAGCGATCCTTTTGTTGGAAAAGAAGCGAACTCGATTGAATGGGGATTTCGGAGAGTGGTTCAAGAAATCCAAGCTGGATTTGGGCTTGATCGAAGTTCCGCTGAGCTGGGAAATCGCCCACGAGATACGATACACAGTCCTAGGACATCGTGACACTGGAGATCGATTCTTGGTTGCGACGGCGAAGGTCTACGACTTCACGCTGGTGACCGCTGATGAAAGGCTGATGCAGATTCCGGGATTGAAGGTGCTGGCCAACCGGTGAGAAGACTCCCGGTCATTCGAATAGACTGAATTTGTTTTGCAGGGATGGGGATGGCGAGCTATCCTCTCGCGCAGAGGAAAATCCCTTGATGAGAATTTCTTTTTTCCGCCTCGCCAAAATTGCGGCGTTTCTAGTTGCTTGCGGTATTTTTGATGCCAGCTTCATTTCAGGGCAGCAGGTTCCAGAACAGCTCTATTCGGAAATGGAATGGCGGATGATCGGGCCATTTCGCGGCGGAAAGGTGAATGCCGTCGCGGGGGTACCGGGCAATGCGGGCATCTACTATTTTGGGGCGGATGGCGGAGGCGTGTGGAAGACGACGGACGGCGGCACGGTCTGGAAGCCCGTCTTCGACAAAGAGCCGGCGGCGTCCATCGGAGCGCTGGCGCTTGCGCCTTCGAATCCGAACATCATTTACGCGGGCACTGGAGTCAACGGCGTTTATTCGGACATCGGTTACGGGAACGGCGTTTACAAATCCACGGATGCAGGGGAAACGTGGCAGCCTCTCGGGCTTGCGGACACGCGGCACATCGCGCGCATTCTTGTCGATCCGCATAATCCGGAGATCGTGCTGGTGGCGGCGCTGGGCCATACTTTCGGACCGAATGAGGAGCGCGGCGTTTTCCGTTCCATCGATGGCGGACGCACATGGAAGAAAGTCTTGTACAAAGACAAGGTAACGGGAGCGGTCGATCTTTGCTTCGAACCCGGGAATCCGCGGGTGGTGTACGCTACGATGTGGCAGTACATTCGAAAGCCGGGACAGAAGGGAACTTCGTTTGGCCCCGGCAGCGGGCTTTACAAATCCGCCGATGAAGGAATGACGTGGACACAAATCACGGGCCACGGTCTTCCCGTGGGAGATTGGGGGCGGACGGGCGTTGCAGTTGCTCCTGGAAAACAGGGGCAACGGGTTTACCTGCTTGTGGAAGCCAAGGAAAAAGCGGGCGGCCTGTATCGTTCGGATGATGGAGGAGCTAGCTGGAAAAAAGCGACGGAGGATCGGCGCATCACCGGCTTTTGGTATATGAGCGAGATTTTTGCAGACCCAAAAAACGCCGATGTGGTCTATGTGCCGTCGCAGAATATGTACCGGTCGACGGATGGCGGGCATACGTTTACGGCGATCAAGGGAGCTCCCGGCGGTGACGATTACCATACCGTGTGGATCGACCCGACAAATTCACAGCGCATTATGCTGGGCGTGGATCAGGGCGCGACGATCAGTTTGAACGGAGGCGAGTCCTGGAGCACCTGGTACAACCAGCCGACGGGAGAATTTTATAGAGTGGCGACGGATCACCGGTTTCCTTACTGGGTGTATGGACCGCAGCAGGACAGCGGCACCGCGGGCGTCGCGAGCCGGGGAAACAACGGACAGATCACCGAGCGCGATTGGTCGCCGGTCGGACCGGGAGAGAGCGGTTACACCATTCCCGATCCGCTGGATTCCGATGTGGTGTACAACGCGGGGCCGGGCGGGAGCGTGGTGCGATTATCAAAAATCACCGGACAGGTGCGGGATATTTCGCCCGCGCCGATTTCTTTTGGCAGCAAGTACCGCTTCAACTGGACGATCCCGATGGTTTTTTCGCCGCAGGATCCGCATCTGCTTTATCTCGGGACGCAATTTCTGCTGAAGACGACGGATGGAGGAACGACCTGGCAAGCGGTGAGTCCCGATCTGACGCGTACGCGCGCGGATGAAAAAAATTCGAAACAAGTGCTTGGCACGATCCTGACGATCGCGCCGTCAGAGGTGAAGGAAGGCCTAATCTGGGTAGGAACGGATGATGGAAATATCCAACTGACGAAGGACGGGGGCGCGGCGTGGCAAAACGTGACGCCGGCGGGAATATCGGAATGGAGCGCGGTCAGCATCATCGAATCGTCGCACTTCGATGCCGGCACGGCTTATGCGGCGGTCAATCGAAACAATCTCGACGACGTGGGCCCGCACATTTTCCGGACACGCGACTTTGGAAATTCGTGGCAGGAAACGGTCAGCGGCATAGGCGACGGTGATTTTGTCCGCACGGTACGCGAGGACCGGGGGCGAAAAGGGCTGCTGTACGCGGGAACCGAGCGAGGAGTTTACGTTTCGTTTGACAGCGGAGATCACTGGCAATCGCTGCGGTTGAATATGCCGGCAGTGGCCATTCATGATTTGGCCATCGAGCAGGGCGACCTGGTGGCGGCGACGTATGGGCGGTCGTTCTGGATCCTGGACGACGTCACGCCGCTTCGCCAGAGGGATGCGCGCGCGGCGTCGTCAGGCGCGCATCTCTTTGCGCCGCGAAGCGCCCTCCGCGTGCGCCGCGACGAGAATCAGGACACCCCGCTGCCGCCTGAAGTTCCCGCGGGAAAAAATCCACCGGATGGCGCATTTCTGAATTATGTTTTGCCGGCGAATTCGTCCGGAGACATTCAACTGGAAATTTACGATGAGGATGGAAAGGTGGTGCGAAGTTTTTCCAGCGCGGCTGCGCCGAAAGAGCCGGAGGAAACTCCGTTCGTGGCGGAGTACTGGATCGGACACCCTCAGGCGCTTTCGAAAGCGGCAGGGATGCACCGTTTTGTCTGGAATCTGCGCTACGCCGATCCGCGAGCCATGCACCCGCAGTCTCCGTACAACTATCCGATCGCGGCGATCGTGGGGTCCACGCCGCTGCCGCCGCAAGGTCCACTGGTGCTGCCCGGGAAATATGAGGTGCGGCTGAAAGCAGGGGGGCAAGTCTTGCGGCAGCCGCTGGAAGTCAAGATGGATCCGCGGGTGGCGGCGGCGCGCAACGAATTGCAGAGTTCGCTAGAGCTGCAACTGACAATTTCCGCGTTGCTTGAGAAAAACTTTGACGGTCACCAACAGACGAAGGAGTTGCGCGCGCGTCTGGCTGAGTTGATGAAGCGGCCGAAGGAAGACCCCATTGCTGTTGCGGCCACCGCCCTGGATGCGAAAGTCGCTGCGCTTGAAGGGGAAGCGACGCCGATTCTGGAGACTCCCAAAACAGCCAGCCTCATGGCGGTGAACGATACGTTGACAGCGCTGATAGCGCTGATCGACGGAGCGGACTTTGCCCCGTCGGAAGAATCGTTTGCGGCGTACCGGCGGATTTGCAAAGGCTCAAGCGAAGCTTTTGCGGCTTGGCAGGAACTGAAGAACAAAGACGTGGCCGCGCTGAGCACTTTACTCGGCAAGAGCGGGCTTGCGGCCCCGCCGGAGTTTCCCGATCTAACTGCAGAAGTGGCTTGCGGAAATTGAGGCGTAGGGCCCGCCTCAGAAGGCGGGCCCTACGGGGAGCCCGCTGGCTGCTGAAGTTGCCAAAGATCGGCGAGGACTTCGGCGCTGTGTTTTTCGGCGTCCACGTTGAGATAGGTTTTGCGGACGACGCCCGCGGGATCGATGAGGAAGGTGTGACGCGTGGAAAGTTTGGCGACGCCTAGATTCACCAGCGAGTCGTAGGAGGAAGAGACTTCGTATTTCGTATCTGCAAGCAGCTTGAAGTTCAGGCCTTCCTTGGCGCAGAACTCTCGGTGGGTAGCTTCGTCCTGACCACTGACGCCGAGGATGATCGCGTTTTTCCGTTCATACTGAAGGAGGTCCCGCTGGAAATTGTGCGCTTCCCTGGTACAGCCGCTGGTGAAATCCTTCGGATAGAAATAGAGCACGACCCATTTGCCGCGGAGATCGTGGAGGTTGAGCGGTTTGCCATCCTGCGAATTCAAGGTGAAGTCCGGCGCGGGCGTTCCTGAGGAAGGAGCTTTCTCCCCGGTGCGCATGGCGCGGACAGCGGCAACTCCAACAAGCAGAACGATTGCGGCTACAAAGATCCAAATCATTTTCATCTCACTCGCTCACCGCCGGTTTTGCATCGAAAGCGTTACTTAATCCGACTATTCCTTTTGGCTAAACAGGCCAAAACCCAAACGCAACTGAATGGTATTGATGCCGGGGTTGGGCGTGGCAAGCCCGGCGTTCGAAATGTGCATGTAGCGGACTTCCGCGCTGATGTTGTGCTTGCTGCGGAGGAAATGCAAGCCGAGGGCGGCGCTTGAGGTGAAATTGATGCGGGACGTTCCTTCGGGAACTTTGGAGTTGGTAAAGAGAGTGCCGCCGCCGATTTCGAAATACGGAACCACGCTGGTGTGGGTGTCCAGCGCCCACTTGAAGGCGAAAGGGTTTATGCCAGCGCCGTAGGCGGTGTTCGTTTTCTGAACAACCAGGAAGACTGGCACGGCGTCGACCGCGTATTCCAGGCGGCCGCGCAGGAAACCGGGTCCGTGCGGAGCGGTGAGGATCAGGCCGTAACGGAAGCCTACGTTCCAGACGCCGTCGCCGGACTGGCTGCCATTGATCCCGTGGCCGCCGCCAGTCCAGACCTGCCATTCATGGCCGCCTTCGACGGGGCCGGCTTGCGCACGCACTGCCGGCGCACTCAGGAGAATTGCAAAAACGAGGGCTAAGGAAATTCTTCTCAATGACGGGTCCCTTTCAGGTGCCTCGATTTTATCAACCCATGGTCTTGATGCAGAGAAGATATCGAAAGTTCCTTCGAATGGCGAAACTTTCCTCTATTTAAGGTAAGTGCGGACGATGCTGATGACATCGTCGGCGGCTTCTGCCGAGGATTTGGAATTGCGAGGCATGTGGTTGCGAATGTGGTCTTCCATCAGCTCGGCCATGAGGCTGTTGATGGCGCCGCGCGCGGCGGAGAGGCGCTGAAGGACATCCGCGCAGGGATCGTCTTCATTCAGGGCGCGCAAGACGCTTTCGAGCTGCCCGATGACTTTCTTGGTGCGGTTGACGAGGTCCAGTTTTTCGCGAGACGTGTGCGACATTTTGCTTGCCCACCCTACGGGGGTATAGCATCAGGAGTCAAGGCCATTTAAAAATGGCCTGAGGAACAGTAGAACAAAGGGGTAGAGGAGTTCAAGGGGGCGACGCTTTGTGCCAGGCTGGTGATGCGGGAGGCGATCTTCCGGCGGCAGCGAAAGTGCGAGGAGGAAAGCGACGGTAGCCGGCATTAAACATAGTTTACAATTCTAATTTAATGTAGTTAACTATGGTGCCGACCGTGAAGGCGCAGCAGCTCCGGAGACGTTCATCGCTCGTTCATGAACGGCGATTTAGCGTAGGAGATTCGAGGGTCAGCGAAGCGTTGGGCGGGAAAGATTTCGGATACGCAAGATGCGGCGTTCAACTTTCCAACTTTTCCTGGCGATTGGCGTGTTGCTCGGGGTCTTCTCGATTGCAGCGGCGGGACTGCGAGCGCAAGATTCGCGACAGGTTCAACCGCAGACGCCTCCGCTCACGGATTCGACGGCGGATGCCGATCCCGATCCCGTCCCAGCGATGTTTTCGCATCCAGAGACGGACCGCTGGTGGATCTCGGGACAAGCCAATTGGATTTCGCAGTGGCATCCGGCTTTTCGCTCTCCTTATCAGGGAGCGAATAGCCTTACTCCGGAAGCGCAGGATGCGACATCACGGGTGCTGACGCTATTCACCGGCTTGCGGCTCACCCGCACGACGGAACTCCTGTGCGACGTGCAGGAGACTGGAGGGCATGGGATCGGGGAAGCGCTGGGGCTCGCAGGTGCTACGAATCTGGACGTGGTGCGGAATCCGCTGCTGAGCAAAGCGCCGTACATCGCGCGGCTGATGTGGCATCAGATCATTCCATTGAGCAGAGGGAATGCGACTTCGGCTAGGACGCCGTCTTCTCTCTTCAGGACGCTGCCGGTGCGACGGCTGGAACTGCGCTTCGGAAAATTCAGCATGGCGGACTTCTTCGACGTGAATACCTACGGCGCAGACAGCACATTTCAATTCATGAACTGGACCGTGGACAACAACGGCGCGTACGATTACGCAGCGGACACGCGCGGGTTCACATTTGGCGCCATGCTCGAGTATCACGACCGGCGCTGGGCGGTGCGGTTTGCGGAAGGACTCATGCCCAAAGTGGCGAACGGAATCAATCTGGATGCGGACGTGGGCCGGGCGCGCTCCGAAAATATGGAATTCGAACTCCACGGCACGGTGCTTCGGCATCGGGAAGGAGTCGTTCGCTTCCTGAGTTATGTGAATCACGCCAACATGGGAAGTTACCGCGAGGCCATTGACAATTTCCTCGCCGGGAAAACGGCCAAGCCGGAAATCACGGCTCATCCGCTGCAAACGACGACCAAGTACGGATTCGGCGTGAATTTCGAACAGCCGCTCAATGACTGGATGGGCGTGTTCGGCAGGTGGGGATGGAACGAAGGCCGGCATGAGTCGTTTGCCTATACGGAAGTGGACCAGACGGTGGAGATTGGCGCCGGCGGCAACGGCAAGCGGTGGCATAGAAAGTTCGACCGCGCCGGTGTGGTATTCGTTTCCAACGGCATATCGCGCGATCATCAGCAGTACCTCGCGCTGGGAGGCTTGGGATTTCTGCTGGGCGATGGGCGCCTGAATTACGGGCGCGAAAACATTGTTGAGACCTACTACACGCTTCACCTGTGGCGGGGGATTTACGCGTCGTTTGGCGCGCAGCATCTCAACAATCCGGGCTATAACCGCGACCGGGGGCCGGTAGTGGTGCCGACGCTGCGGCTCCATCTGGAATTCTAGAGCTCCTTGCATCGAAATTTCTTGGCAGCGGGGCGAAAGTCTGCTAACTAAGTGCTGCCCATTCCGTCCGAGGAACAAAAGGTTTGCCGTATCGGTCCCTTCCGCTTGGGGTTTGTCAGTCAAATAGTGTTGGGCTGGGGGTAGTTCATGAAAGTAGAATTGCGGCTGACTTCGTTTAGGAAGGTCTCCGGAGTTTTTCGTTTTTTTGTTTCCATATCGGCAGCCATCGTGTTCTTTTCCTGTGCCGGCAGAGCGCAGACCGTTGATGAGGTCATCGCCAAGAATGTTCAGGCGCACGGCGGAGTTGAAAAGCTGAAATCCGTGCGCACCATACGCACCACGTCAAAGTTCAGCCAGGGATCGTTTCGCGCGGATTTTCGCCAGGAAAACAAGCGGGCGGACAAGGTTCGGGAAGAATTCATCATCCAAGGTTTGGCGCAGGTGCAGGCGTACGATGGCAAGACGGGATGGCAGATTGCACCGTTCAACGGGCGCAAAGATCCGGAGCTGCTCTCGCAAGACGACCTGAAAAGCCTGGTTGTGGACGCCGATATGGATGGGCCGCTAGTGGACTACAAGGAGAAAGGCCACAAAGCCGAGCTCGTGGGCCACGACTCGATGGAAGGGACGGACTGCTTCAAGATCAAGCTGAGCATGAAGAACGGGGACGTGCGCTACTACTATCTCGATGCGGACTCGTTCCTGGAGCTGAAACTGGAAATTCAAACCACGATTCGCGGGGCGCTGCAGGAGTCGGAGATGTATTACGGCGACTACGAGCAGGTGAACGGCATCTATTATCCCTTTGCCGTGGAGCAGGCGCAAAAGGGCAGCTCTTCGCGCGCGCAAATCTCCGTCGAGAAGATCGAACAAAATATTCCGCTGGAAGACACGCATTTTTCGATGCCGGTATCCAAACCAGAGGCCAAGGCGCCGCCGGCGGGAAAGTGATTCGTGAGGATAAGGACGGCAGGAATTCCTGTCCCGCGTCCGATGGACTTGCACCCAGGGGCTGTTGCTTCTACTTTATCGCTAAGGAATCCGCCGATATGCGCAAGACAATCCGCTGCTTTGCTGCCGTGATGATGTTGTTTCTTGCTGCGATGATTCTTGCCGGGCCCGCGCCCGCGCAAGATGTGAAATTCGACTCGGACACGATCTCCGGACTCGGCGCGCGGAATATCGGCTCCGCCGCCATGAGCGGGCGCGTGGCCGCGCTCGCCGCGGTAAAAGAGGACGGCCGGCTGACGGTATACGTTGCGGCAGCCAGCGGCGGCGTCTGGAAATCCTCGAACGGCGGCACGACGTTCAAGCCCGTTTTCGACAAAGAGGCCGCGCAATCCATCGGGGCCGTCGCCATTGATCCGCAAGCGCCGAAAACGATCTGGGCCGGCACGGGGGAAGCCTGGACGCGCAACAGCGTGTCGATCGGCAACGGCATCTACAAGTCCACGGACGGCGGCGATAGCTGGACCAACATGGGCCTGCCGAATTCCGAACGCATCGCGAAAATTATCATCGATCCGAAGAACAGCAACACGGTTTACGTCTGCGTGCCGGGAAAACTGTGGAGCGACAGCGAAGACCGCGGTGTCTACAAAACGACAGATGGCGGAAAAACCTGGCACAAGATCCTGAAGGGCGCAAACCTCTCGACCGGCTGCTCGATGATTTCCATGAATCCGCAAGACACGAAGGTACTTTTCGCGGGCGTGTGGGACTTTCGCCGGAAGGGCTGGACTTTCCGCTCGGGCGGAGAGAATCCCACCGCGCCCAGCGGCAGCGGTTTTTTCCAGACCACGGATGGCGGAACGACCTGGAAGGAGCTGGACGAAAAGAGCGCCAAAGGGTTGCCTGCAAAACCCTGGGGGCGCATTGCCGTCACGATCGCGCCATCAAAACCAAATGTCGTGTACGCGATGATTGAATCGACGCGCAGCGCTCTGTTTCGTTCGGACGATGGCGGCAAGACGTGGGAAGAGCGGGACCGCAGCAATTGGATGGTCTGGCGGCCCTTTTATTTCGCCAACCTGATCGTCGATCCCAAGAACGAGAACAAAGTCTATAAGCCGGACCTCACCTTGATCATGAGCGAGGATGGCGGCAAAAGCTTCAGCGCAATCGGGAACGGAGCGCACGGGGATTTCCACGACTTGTGGGTGAATCCGGAAAATACCGATCATGTGATCGCCGGCGATGACGGAGGCGTTTGGTATTCCTACGATGGCGGCAATACCTGGTGGAAGGGGAATAACCTTCCGATTTCGCAGTTCTATCACGCGAGCGCGGACAACGCCGATCCTTATCACGTTTTCGGAGGGTTGCAGGACAACAGCGCGTGGATCGGCGACTCGCAGTATCCGGGTGGAATTACCAACGGGCGCTGGGAAAATCTTTTTAACGGCGATGGGTTCTGGGTGTTTCCGGATCCGGCCGATGCGAATTACGTTTACGCCGAATCGCAGGGCGGCGAGATCGGCCGCGTGAATCGATTTACGCTGGAGGGGCGGTTCATCAAGCCACAACCCAACTACGGGGAAGGGAAGCTGCGGTTGAACTGGAACACGCCGATCCACATGAGCCCCAATGAGAAGGGCACGATTTACATCGGGGCGCAATTCCTGTTCCGCTCCCGCGATCATGGGCAATCATGGGAGCGCATCTCGCCCGATCTCACGACCAATGATCCGGAGAAACAGAAGCAGGAAGAATCGGGCGGGGTTACGGTCGACAATTCTTCCGCCGAGATGCACACAACGATCTACTCCATAAGCGAGTCGCCGCGCGATGGCAAAACCATATGGGTCGGCACCGATGACGGGAATCTGCAAGTGACGCGCGATGGCGCCAAGTCGTGGACCAACGTCGCCGGGAATGTTCCGAACCTGCCGAAAGCCTCGTGGGTTTCGTGGGTGGAAGCCAGCCTGTATGACGCGGGCACGGCTTACGCGACGTTCGATCGCCACACATTTGGAGACATGGACCCTCACGTTTTCAAGACCTCGGACTCCGGGAAGACCTGGACGCCCATCGTTGCCGCGGACAGCGGCGTGCGCGGCTACGCGCATGTCATCAAGGAAGACACGGTGTCGCCCAATTTGCTGTTCCTGGGAACCGAATACGGTCTCTGGATTTCGCTGGATGGCGGCAAACGCTGGGCGCAATACAAAGGTCACGAATTCCCTATGGTCGCGGTCCGTGACATCGTTGTGCACCCGCGTGAATCGGATCTGGTGATCGCCACGCATGGCCGCGGCATCTGGATCGTGGACGACATCACGACGCTGCGAAAGCTGACTCCGGAAGTGATGGCGCAAGAAGCGGTGTTCCTCCAGGCCAAGCCCGCGC
>Ga0307479_10004479_pt1 | contig 12772 bp, 16 predicted proteins | sample atmos_gasesECM4C_FD_203743 | JGI IMG/M metagenome (GOLD analysis project Ga0307479, IMG submission 203743) | Hardwood forest soil microbial communities from Morgan-Monroe State Forest, Indiana, United States - atmos_gasesECM4C_515 | ecosystem: Environmental > Terrestrial > Soil > Temperate...
AGCGCGCGACCTGATCACTCCGGTCCTTGGCGCCGCAACCTGCGCGTCGCTGATCGAGAAGGTGGTTGGTCTTGAAGGCGTGAAAGACGTACGCGAGTTGCGGCCCGCGCTTCAACGAAGTTGAGCTAGCGAAATTTGCCTTGCAGGCAGGCTTGAACGCGCTCTAACGACGGAATTAGTCACGAAAATCAGAAGTGAGGAGCTCACGGATGAAAACGTACCTGGCAATTCTCTGGACGGCGTGCGTGGCGTTGATGCCAGCCGCGCAGGCTCAAACAAAAGAACCGTTGAAGTTGATTCAGACGATCCCGATGCCAAACGTTGAAGGCTACTTCGATCATATGGCTGTGGACATCAAGGGGCAGCGCCTGTTTGTGACGGGGGAGCACCAAAGAACCCTTGAAATTATTGATTTGCGCGCGGGCAAGGTGATCAAGACCATCACGGGATTCGGGGGAGATCCGCGCAAGGCGCTCTATCTCCCGCAAACCAACGAAATCTGGGTGGACGACGGAGATGCCACTTGCAAAGCTTTCAGTGGTGATACGTACGAGCTAGTCAAGAACATCCCGTTGTCGGGCCATGATCTGGATGTAGATTCGCGGAAAGTGCCGGATAACGGAGTTTATGATCCGGTCGCGCAGATATTTTATCTCGGTGACAGAGCGGATGGCCTGAAGAAAGGTGGCGTCAAAGGCTCCATCGAAATCGTGGACATCAAGAACAGCAAGTTCGCCGGAAGCGTTGAAGTAGACGGCCTCAATCCCGCGGGTCTGGTGCTCGACCCGTCCTCACCCAAAATGTACGTGGTGATGGGTGACACCAGCCAGGTCGTGGTGATCGACCGCGAAAAGCGAGCCGTGTTAGCCACGTGGCCCATCACCGGAGGCCCGGAGCCGCATGCGGTGGCACTGGATGCAGCCCATCATCGCCTGCTCATCGGGAGCCGCGTGAAACGCGGGCACCTTTATATACCGGGGAAGATGGTAGTGATGGATTCAAACACGGGAAAAGTGATTGATGCCATCGACACGGAAGGCGGCGTGGACGAAGTAGTCTATGACGTGCCGAGCAAGCGCGTCTACTATACCGGAACTACGGGCTACATTGATGTGTTCAAACAGATTGATGCAGACCATTACCAGCGCCTGGGTAGAGCGGCGACCGGGGCAATCGCAAAGACATCTCTCCTCGTGCCGGAACTGAAGCGTTTTTACGTGGCCGTTCCAAAGCACGTGATTCTGACTCCGCCGATTCCGGAATCAAAGGAAGCCACCATCGAAGAAGCGAAAATATTGGTCTTCGAAGTGGTGCCATAACCCATTCTCGGCTGAATGCAGGGAGCGTTAATCCTTTGAAGTAAACTCGATTAGCAAAGGAATGGAGCCGAGGGCGAGAGTTGAACTCGCGACCTGCCGATTACGAATCGGCTGCTCTACCACTGAGCTACCTCGGCGCGCTCTAACGACAATAGCATCCACGGAAAAATACTGTCAATTTATCCGCGAAATCGGCGTGTTTCAGCGTGTGAAGGGATACATCGCCCATCCGATCGTCACACCAACCAGTAGGAAGAGGAACAGGGACCACACGATGTATTTCACGCGGTCGATGGGGCGCCGTCGGCTCAAGAAACCAAACGCCACGGAGATAATCAGGGCGAACAGCATCATGGCCTGGAAGTGAGAGAGTTGGAATCCCACGGCGCCGTTTACGCCTTCCGTCCACGCGCGGCTTCATAGGCGTGCAATGCCGCAAGAAGATTCAGCACACCGGCGGCAGCAAGGAAGCGCGTTCCGTAGTCGCCATCCGCATGCGAGACATCAGAGCCGTTTGCTTCGAGCGTTCTCGCCGCCAGATAAAAACTGCCAGTGCCAAGATCCGCGGCGTACCCGAGCAGCTCGAACGCGTCGTTCCCGCGGGAAGTAAAGACATTGCCGCGCATTCCGGCGCCAAGGACCACGAGGGCTCCCACCGTCAAAAAACAGGCCACGGCGCGGCCCCACATTTTCAGCAGCGCTTGTCCCATGCCCGGCACAAGCCAGCCTGCCACACCGACCGCAAGGGCCAGTTTCTCTCGTCGCGGATCCTTCTGAGCCACCGCGCTGGTTGGCGTTTCGTTTGTCATGACAAATCCAGTTTAAAGCGCAATGCCGCGGTTGCCCAGATAAGTTCTCACGCAAACAGCGGCAAGATTTCCGTCTGTATGGCGCCGGTGACTCGTGCTTCGCGTTCGCCGATGTACATGTCCACTTCGCTACGAATGCCGAATTCCGGCAAATAGATTCCGGGCTCAACAGAATTGCACGTCCGGGGAATCAGATGGCGCGCGTCGTGCGTTTCCAGTCCATCCATATTCACGCCGTTGCCGTGGACTTTCTCTCCGATGCTATGGCCCGTGCGATGAAAAAAATATTTGCCATAGCCGGCTTTCTCAATGACGCTGCGAGCAGCCTTGTCCACCTGCCAGCCTAGAAGCGGCTTCCCCGCAGCGATACTGGACCGGATTAATTCTACGGCTTTATCGCGCGCCTCACGCACAATCCGGAAAACCTTTGCGTATTTCTCAGGCACCTTCGCGCCGAGGTAGCCGACCCAGGTGACGTCGTAATAGACGCTGCCGGGAGTTCTCGTTTTGCCCCACACGTCGAGCAGCAATAAATCTCCTTCGCGGATTTCCGAAGATTTTCCGGGCAACGGTGCGTAGTGGGGGTCACTGGCGTGCGCTCCGACGGCGATGTCGGGACCTTCTTCGGTCACCAGGCCCGCGGAATCGAACTCCTTGAGAATCCATTGCTTGAGGTCGTACTCGGTGAGCGAAACGTTTTCGCGCACACTTTTCGCGGCGTGCCGGAACGCTTCGCGGACGATGCGGTCGATGGCCGCACCCGCCGTCAAATGCGACTCGAGTTGTGCGGCGGTCCAGCAAGCTTCATATTTCTGGACGAGATCGGCGGAGCTCACCACTTTTGGTCCGGAGCTGCGCACGAGCTCAACGGTGCCGGCGTCCACCATCGCCACGTAGGGAATTTCGTTTTTCGGAGAATACTGCATGGCGATTTTTTTAGCGCGGCGAAGCATTTTCGCCAGTTTGTTGCGCAGCTCGTCCTGCGCGGCGTAGTAAAGCGTTTCTCCCGGCAGCGCTACAAGCGATTCCGCCTCGATTTTATGCACCAGCTTCCGCGGCGCACCCTTCGCAGGCACGAAGTAGAACCAGCGGCGCGTGCGCATACTTTCGGGAAGCTGCAGGACGCGCTGCGCAATCGGATCGCGGCCGCGAAAATCATAGAAGAGCCAGCCGTCGAGCTTGGCCGCGCGCAAATCATTTTGTATTCCTTGAATGTCGGCGCTCATTTTCTCTACTGTAGTACGCTGCCGTTCCGCCTTAGCCGGCCTATGGATTCAGGCGTCGTGTGTCAAGAGTGCAACCAACTGTTGCTTTGTAACTCTACGAATCTCGAGACGTTTCGTCCGACTGCGATCACCACTAAGAATTCTAACAGCCGACTTGGGCGTTTTCAAAAGTTCCGCGAGAAACTCGCACAGAGATTCGTTGGCGCGATTTTCCACCGCGGGCGCTTGCAAACGCACTTTCAGCGCGCCGTCGATCACGCCGGCAATCTCATTCTTACTGGCGCGAGGTTGCACGCGCACTTGAAAACTGATCGTGCCCGCGCCCGGATTCTCCAAAATATCGGGAATCATTCTCTGGTCACCAAGCGCGTTGGTACTGCACGGGCGGCGTGATCTTCACATCGAGCGCTTTCGCGGCGCGCCTGGGCCAATACGGATCTCGCAGCACCTCCCGCGCGAGGACAACGAGGTCTGCCTGCTGCGTCGAGAGAATGGTCTCCGCCTGCGCGGGTCCGGTGATCATGCCGACAGCAGCCGTGGCAATTCCCGCGCCCTTCCGAATCGCTTCCGCAAATCCCACTTGGTAACCAGGACCAACCGGAATCTTTGCGCCGGGAACAGCTCCACCGCTCGAAACGTCGACAAGATCCACGCCAAGAGGTTTCAGCTTGCGGGACAATTCGATGGTCTGCTCTAATTCCCAGCCGCCGTCCACCCAGTCCGTTGCGGACACACGAACGGACAGAGGCAAGCGTTGCGGCCAGACTTCTCGTACGGCTTCCACAACGCGAAGCGCCAAGCGAATTCTGTTTTCGAAGGAACCTCCGTAGGAATCCGTGCGCTTGTTGCATAGCGGCGACAAAAATTCGTGTATCAGATAGCCGTGGGCGGCATGGATCTCCAGAAACTGAAAACCGGCAGCGAGCGTGCGTTCCGCCGATTTACGGAATTGGCCCACGATATCGTCGATCATCTTGGCAGTAAGTTCTTGTGGAACATTGTAGTGAGCGTCAAACGGCACAGCGCTCGGCGCCACGGGCACCCAGCCGCCCGCTTCCAGCGAAATGGGTTTACCACCGGTCCAAGGAGGCGCCGTGCTTGCCTTCCGGCCAGCGTGCGCCAATTGCATTCCCGGGAGAGCGTCTTGAGAGCGGATGAACTCAGCAATGGGATGCCAAGATTCGATATGAGTTTCTTCGTAAATGCCAGTGTCGAAAGGTGAGATTCTTCCGCGCGCTTCCACCGCGGTCGCTTCGGCGATGACCAAACTCGCTCCGCCTACCGCCCGGCTCCCCAAATGCACCATGTGCCAAGTCTGGGGATGACCGTCAATTGCCGAATACTCGCACATCGGCGAAACCACTATCCGATTTTTCAACTCGATCTCTCGTAGGCGAAAAGGACTGAAGAGTTTCATTCGCGGTCACCCATGAGAATCATTACTTCACTCTCTTTACTTCTCGCTGTCCGAACAGCGCGGTGCCAACTCGAATTTCCGTCGCGCCTTCCTCGATGGCCACCTCGAAATCGTGGGACATACCCATTGAGAGAACGGGCAGCGCGCGGCCCAACTGCGTTTGCAAATCGTCCCGCAACTCCCGCAGACGCCGGAAATACGGCCGCACCATTTCGATGTTTTCGAAGAGCGGCGGGATACACATCAGCCCCGCCAGCTCGAGGCGAGGCAGTTCGACTATTTTTTCGGCCAATTCCGGCAGACCTGTGATTTCCACGCCGCTTTTCGCTGCTTCTTGCTCGACGCGAACCTCGATGAGCACACGGAGTTTCGCGGACGCTGCGATTTCGCTGCGCGCGCGATCCAAGCGCTGGGCCAGCGCATAATCATCCAGGGAATCCACACTGCCGAATAGTCCGGCAGCACGAGCGGCCTTATTGCTCTGCAAATGTCCAACGAGGTGCCAGGTGGCAGGCAACTCCCTGACCGAACCATGCTTCGCTTCCCATTCCTGGACGCGGTTCTCGCCAAAATGGCGGACGCCTGCTTGATACGCCTCACGGATGGCCTCCGCAGGGTGAGTCTTAGAAACGGCAATCAGAGTAATCTCTTCCGGCGAGCGGCCTGCGCGCTTGGCAGCCCCGGCAATGCGCTGCCGGACGTCCTGCAGGTTTTCTCGAATCGAAGATTGTGTAATCAAGTCGTTCCCGGCTGAGTCTGCATCGTAGCATGCGCGCCATTGCAGCGCCGAGAGTCTGCGGTTAGACTGGCTTTCAACTCATGAAGCCTCGCGGAATTCTCATCGCTGTGGAAGGGATTGATGGCAGCGGGAAGCGGACCCAGGTCGCGTTGCTCGAAAAAGCGCTGGCCAAACGCGGGCACTCCGTCTATTCGACGGGCTTCCCTCAATACGATTCCTGGTTCGGCAGGATGGTAGGTCAATTTCTAGATGGCCAGCTTGGCTCGCTGGAGAGCGTGGACCCACATTTCACCGCGCTTCTTTACGCTGGGGACCGCCTCGAAGCCAAGCCGCGCATGGAAGCCGAACTCAACCGGGGAAGCATCGTGCTGGCCGACCGCTACATTGGCTCGAACTTGGCCCATCAAACGGCGCGTGTTCCCGCCGGGAAACGAGCGGAGTTCCTGAGTTGGATCGAACACCTCGAATACAAGATTTATGGTCTGCCAAGGGAGAGTCTTGTGCTTTTTTTACGCGTGCCTCCGGTGGAAGCACAATTTCTCGTCGCGCAAAAATCAGCTCGCGGTTACACGGACTCCAAGAGAGACATTTTGGAGGCCAGCTTGCGGCATCTGGAAGATGCAATCCAGATGTACGATCTGCTCTCCCGCCGGCCGAACTGGGCGACAATTCGATGCTTTGACGCAGGGCGCCATGTCATGCGCCCGCCGGAGGAGATTGCGGCGGAAGTTCTTGCCGCTGTTGAGCCGCTTCTGGCCAAGCAAACAGCCCGCAAATCTCAGAGGAAGAGGCGGTAGTTCATGGGCTTCTCCGAATTCCTCGGCAACGAACGGATTGTGGCAGCGCTTTGCGGCACCTTGCGCAGCGAACGAGTCCCGCACGCGCTGCTTTTCACCGGCCCGCGCGGCGTCGGCAAATTTACACTTGCGCGTATGTTCGCGCAGGCCGCGAACTGCGAGCGGCTCAAGGATGATTTCTGCGGGGAGTGCGGAACTTGCAAGCGCATCGCGCAACTCGCCGACACTCAAAAACTCGTCGAGCAGGGCCTTGCCGAGCGCGGCGAAAGCGCCGATGCGGCCACGATCGAGCGAGTTCCGCTGGTCCTGCAATCCCATCCCGACGTGTGGGCGCTCGTGCCCGATCCCGTCCGGCTGAAAAGCCCGGTCGCGCGGCCCATGCTGCGCGTCGGCCAGCTTCGCGCAGTACAGCGTGCCGCCTATTTTAAACCGATGGGGCGCCGGCGCGTGTTCATTCTTGATGGCGCGGAAACGATGCGTTGGGACGTCGCCAACGTCTTCCTGAAAATCCTGGAGGAGCCACCAAGTTCAGCCACGCTGATCCTGACCGCACCATCTCCGTACGCGCTGCTTCCCACAATTGTTTCGCGGTGCATGCAATTTCATTTTGCGCCGTTGCCTCAGGCGGACGTTGAAGAAATCCTGAAAGAGAAAACAGACCGCAAGCCGGCACAGAACAAACTCGCCGCTCTGCTCGCCGAGGGAAGCCCCGGCCTGGCGATCGAAATGGATGTAGACCTCGAAGCTCGGCACCGGCGCGACGCGCTACGCATTCTCGAACGAGCGGCCCATGGCCAGGGATTCAGCCAGATTTTCTCCGATACGTCCGCCCTGGCAAAGGATCGCGATTCTTCCTTCGAAGAGCAAATCAGTGTCTTCTATGGACTGCTCACCGACCTGCTGGCGCTCACGTCTAAAGTCAAAGAGCCAGCCTTAAGGAATATCCCCCTCGCGAGAGAGTTGGAAGCACTCAGCCAGGCAGTCGACAGCCAATGGGTAATGCGGGCGATCTCGGGATTCGACCAGCTACATGCAGGGGCACGTCGTAACTTGAACCGCCAACTGGGTCTGGACGCGCTGGCGGCACTTCTTGCCCCGGACTCTTCGGTCGGTCCGGCGGGCCGTGACTGATTTCAGGATGGTTGGATACTATCGAGGTTTTATGTAAGGCCAACTGAAACCAATCGTTGCGCCGGCGCATCTCACCGAAGAGATCGTAATTTCCCACCAGGGGCCACAAGGAGTCGCCATGGTAAACCGACGGATGTTTCGTCCGAGCTTTGCAGAAGTTAAGGAGCAACCTTCTCCCCGTCCACTACACAACGGGCCGGTCCCGAACAAGAAACCCGCGCCGCCCGAAGTCACACACGCAGAGAACTTTTACTGGGTGAAGCAGATGCAGAGCCATACACCGATGGCTGTGGTTCTGGAAGATGGCGAAGTGCTGCGCGGAACGGTCGAGTGGTATGACCGCGATTGCATCAAGCTAACGCGCCAGGGCAGCCCCAATCTGCTGATTTTCAAGCGCGTCATCAAGTATGTTCACAAGGATGGCGAGGAGTCCGCGAACGGCGGCGATGAATAATCTCGTCACTTGGGAAGCGCATGCCCCGTCGCTGCCCCGAAGGTGAGCAGCGCTTTGGCGGCGAGTGGACCGTCTTCGATCCGAATTTCACATTCCGCCACCACAAAGTTTCTTCCGACGCGTAAAACTCGGCCTTCCGCTTTCACGCGCCCTCCAGGCACAGGCTCCAGGTAGTTGATGCTCAATTCAACGGTGGCCAGGGTCGCCCCTTTGGGCAGAACCGTATAGGAAGCAATCGCCGCCGCTGTGTCTGCCATGGCCGCGAGAATGCCACCGTGAACCACGCCGTGGAGTTGCCTGTGGTGGCGTCGCACGTCCAGCCGCAGCACCGCGCGGCCCGCTTCCACAGCGTCCAGTTCGAATCCGAGCAATTTTGTCGCGTGGCTTGCTTTCAATTTTGAACGGACAAGGGCTTTGAGGCGCTTGGAGGCATTACCCGATTTCGATTTCATTGGCGTACGCGGCACCCCTCAATATGCGGTAAGGCCGCCATCCAGGGGAATCGCCACCCCCGTCATCCACGAAGATTCCTTAGACGCGAGGAACACCGCCATGTCGGCGACATCCTCGGGGCGGCCTATCCGCCCAAGGGGGATCTGAGCGATCCGCGAGCGTCGTACAGCTTCTCCTTCCGGGCCGGAACCGAAAACATCGCGGATCAGCTCCGTCTCCACCAATGCGGGGCAGATGCAGTTCACACGAATCTTCTCGTGCGCATAGTCCATGGCCATGGCTTTTGTAAGCTGCGTGACACCGCCCTTGCTGGTTGCGTAAGCGGCCCGGCCTTTCATCCCCACCAGCCCGAGGATGGAACCGATGTTAATGATCGAGCCGCCCCCCGCTTTGCGAAGCTCCGGCAAAGCCGCGCGGGACATCAGAAATGGCCCCTTGAGGTTAACCAGCATTATGCGGTCCCACTCCTGCTCGGGAATACTCTCCACTGTAGATATGTGCACCGCGCCCGCGTTGTTCACCAGCACGTCCAAACGCCCGAATCGCGCGACGCTTTCACGGACGGCTCGCTCGGTATCTTTCGATTGTGTTACGTCGCAAGGGACTGCGAGCGCCTGTCCACCGTGTTTTTCGATTTCGCTTACCACTTCCCGAAGTTTCTCGGCTCGTCTGCCTGCCACTGTCACGTTGGCTCCCTCACGCGAAAAGGCCAACGCCATGGCTCGCCCCATGCCCGTGCCGCCCCCGGTAATGAGTGCCGTTTGACCCGCCAATCGTGTCACGATTTACCTCGTTTCCGCGTCTAATTAGGAGTGCCCAACCACCCGCTGGCGTACCTGCCAGGGTGCGCGCGACTCTAGCATCCGTTGTTGCGGCCTGCAAGCCGCCTCAAGGCCGAAAATAGTCGCGAATTGATGTATCGTGACGGCACAGGGATTCCTTGAGGCCAGTCGAAAGCCACCGAAATGCGCATCGGCATCACCTGCTATCCAACCTACGGAGGTTCGGGCGTCGTCGCCACTGAACTCGGCATGGAGCTTGCCGAGCGCGGCCACGACGTTCACTTCATCAGCTACGCCCCGCCGATTCGCATGAATCGCAACGGTGAGCACATCCACTTTCATGAGGTAGAGGTCGCCTCCTATCCGCTCTTCGACCATCCGCCCTATACCCTGGCGCTTGCGACCAAGATGTTGGAAGTTTTCGAATCCGAATCGCTCGACTTGCTTCATGTGCACTACGCGATTCCCCACTCCGTAAGCGCGCTGCTGGCGCGTTCCATGGCTGCGCCACGGCGGCTGCCGTTCATCACCACTTTGCATGGCACGGACATCACCCTCGTTGGCAGCAACCGCAGCTACCTGCCCATCACTCGCTTTTCCATCGAGCAAAGCGACGGCGTTACAGCGATCTCGCGTTACCTATTGAATCAAACCATCAAAGAGTTTGATATCAAGCGGCCGATCGAGATCATTCCCAATTTCGTGAATTGCGATCTCTACAGCCGGGCCGCCGATAAAGGACTCCGCGCCCAATGGGCGCCCAATGGCGAACCCATTCTGATGCACCTTTCGAATTTTCGCCCGGTGAAGCGCCTCACTGATGCGGTGGAAATTTTCGCCCTCGTCCGCGCCAAGATCCCCGCCAAGCTTGTGCTCATCGGCGATGGACCGGACCGCAGCGCCGCCGAATATCTCGTCCGGAAAAAGCGCCTGCAGAAGGATGTTTTCTTCCTCGGTAAGCAGGACAATGTTTACGAAAAACTGGCCGCCGCCGATCTTTTCCTTCTGCCCTCGCAGCTTGAATCCTTTGGCCTTGCGGCCCTAGAAGCCATGGCCTGCGAAGTCCCGGTGATCGCCACGAACACAGGTGGCGTGTCGGAAGTGGTCGAACACGGCGTGGATGGATACTTGGTAGAGCCTGGCGACGTGAAGGAAGCGGCGCGCTACGCCATCGAAATCTTAACCCGCGCAGACCGCGGCCGCGAGATGGGCAAAATCGCCCGCATCAACGCCAAAAAGAAATTCTGCGCCAGCGACGTGATCCCACAGTACGAGCGCTACTACCAGCGCGTCCTGGAACAATCCTCAGCGGCCCGCGCGTAAAGATAGGTCAATCTGGAGTTCGTGGATTGCCCGCGTGCCACACTCCCGGGAACGCCAATCTCCTGATTGGCGCGGGTGCCCCAGGCTCGGTTTGAGAGCCTGGGTCTTGGCGTTGCCTCTTCCATTTGCGACCCCGCGTCGACCTCCCAGCGAAATGGCAAAGTCGCATCAGAGATGCCATGCCCAATATCCATATCCGAGTGCGAAACAAAACAAAGACGTGAGGCCACACGATTCCACGAGCGCACACTTAATCGGTGGGTAAGATTTCAGTCCATGCAGATAGTTCTCGTAGAAATTAATCACCATGATGCAGAAGGCCAGCGAGAAGGCGATACTGTAGGCGAGAAGCATTTTCGCTGTGAACACATTCCCGTTCGTCGTGTTCAATCCTCCGAAGCTGATGGAAGCCGCCGCTAGTCCGATGATGACCTTCGCCATTCCTGTGTATTGCGTGATGAAAGGATCAAAGTTGGCTACCTTTGATACCTCGGGGAGTTCGACCTCTGGATGCGCCTTCGCATAATCCTGCGGATTGAAATAGATGTAAGACGTCCTGTCATTCTTCGGTCCTCTATACACGAACCAGAGGATCAGTAGGAGGCTGCCAAAGCAGGCGAGACTCCAGACCAACGCCAGGACGACAGGGCTGAGCATAGCGGGAGTTTATCATTAGACTTCTCGTGCCATGCGATCCTTCTCCAGCTGGCCACCCCAGCCTTTGCGTTTCTGTCGTATGCAAAGGGTGGGGGGATAGATTCAACTCAATTCGCGATGCAAACCGAAGCCATTCCACACGAGCGCTAAATGGTAACCAGTATTTTTCTTGACAGCTTCCTCGTCATTTTGATATAATTTTTTTAGTCAACATTGCGCCCCGGTTTCACCGGGGCTTTTTCATTTCCAACTCAATTTTAGGAGCCACCTATGTCCTCTCTTCGCCCACAGGACCGCGTGTCGTTGTGTCGTTTCACCTTTGCCGACGGCCGCCAATGCCGCACTCCCCGCGCCGGCAAGCATCCCCACTTCTGCCCCTTCCACGCTCGCAAAGAATCCCAGGCTCGCTCCGCCGATAAACTCGCCCGCGAACTGGCCTATTTCTTCTCCGGCGAGTACCTCTCCGCCTGCGATCTCAGCTCCGCCTTAGGCCACCTGCTCCCCGCCGTCGTCCGCGGCGACATCAAACCTCGCACTGCCGGAACCGTCGCCTATCTCGCCCAAACCCTCGCCCAAACCATCCATCTCTCCCAGCACGAGTACATCAACGCCCTCGGCACCGACTCCTGGCGCAGGGCCGTCCGCAATTCCGTCCGCCAGAATTTCGATTACCGCAATGCCTCGCCGCCATCCGAAACGACTCCGGACCAGGCTCCCCAACCAGCCCCAGCCCCACAACCGGCCCCATCGCCGCATACTCCCTTGCCTCCGACGAGAACCGAATTCATTCAGCATGTAGTGGCCGGTCTTCAGACCGGTGAGAAATCATCCCTCCCCTAACCCCTTTAGAATCAACACATATAAGAATGCTCGCAAGTGTTGATTCTAAACCACTTACATGAACCATAAGCTCTTTAGATGCAACACTTACAGAAAATCAGGGAGTGGGGGGGGTGTTATTGTTAACTAGAAATCCGAAGAAGGATTTCTATCCCAAAGGGACACCGCGACGGAGGGAGCCGAAGGGCCCAGACGGGCGCTTTCTCGTGGCGTCAAGGGATTTAAGGAGTCCTCAGGTCCGCGGCGACACATGATCCGCAGGACAAACGGTTGCCACACAACTGCGCCGGGCCGCAATCCAGCGATAGCCGTCGCGAAGAAGGCCCATCATTCCAGGGAGCTGCGCCGCCCAAACCAGCGGGCGCGCCCACCAAATTTCGCGTGCCAGCGCTACTGCCGCATCCGCGCCGCCGGATTGGCGGCCATCCGAGAGGAGAAATCTCATCTCGCGCATCAATTCAAAGTTTGACAAGCCCAGCAGCGCGCCGACGCGCGCATCCTGAAGAGGCGCCACCGCCAGTCCTCGCCGCTCAAGAATCGGCGCCAGCCAGTGCGCAATCCGCGTGCAGAACTTGCATTCTGCGTCAAAAAACAGCCAGCCGCGGGCGTGCCTTCCTTTTACCTCGGTGAATTCTGAAGTGAGTGAAATCATGTCAGACATTCTGCTCCCAGGTTGCACGGATTGTTTTCAGCATGGCCGGATAGATAATCCATTTTCGAAACGGATCGATTAACCCCATGTAGAACGGCGTAATCCACGTTCTCTGGCGCACGTAGACCGCAAAGTAGAATCGATAGCTATCGGCCTTTTCCGCGAGGGCACTG
>Ga0307479_10004481_pt1 | contig 12770 bp, 7 predicted proteins | sample atmos_gasesECM4C_FD_203743 | JGI IMG/M metagenome (GOLD analysis project Ga0307479, IMG submission 203743) | Hardwood forest soil microbial communities from Morgan-Monroe State Forest, Indiana, United States - atmos_gasesECM4C_515 | ecosystem: Environmental > Terrestrial > Soil > Temperate...
CTTGATCCCCCTCAGATCGAATATCCCTGGGTCGCGCAACCTACGTTAACGCCTCACGACGCAAAGCTGGAGTCCCCCGATGTGACATGGTTGTGGCGGTACGAGGATGGACCTTTGGACTGGCAGAGAGTGATGGATGCGACCGGAAAGAGCGACATAGTTCTGACCGCACCGCAGTACATCGGAGAGGTAGCAAATAAGGAAGACTTGGACAACCAGCATAATGCCGACTTCGCCGCACGTCTCTCCCTCGACCCTCTTTTCCGCGGACCCATTCGCTTGGAGATGGGACGCTTCGAACCTGTCGAAGTTTGGGTGTTTCTGAAAAGGGATCTTGTGTGCCAAACAGGACAAGAGGTTGCCACTGAGTGAGGCCAATTCTGCAATTCGTGTTCGAATGCTGGCGCCATGCTTTCTTCATTGAACTCGACCCCCAAACGAAGGATGTAGCGTGGGGGTCCAGATGACACACAACTTTCTTAGACCTCGGCCCGATCTGAAATTGTTGTCGATCGTCATGCCTTTTTACAATGAAGAGGAGATTTTTCCGCTGCTTCGTCCGCAACTGACTGAGTTTCTGAATAGCTCCCCATACCCATGTGAAGTGGTTGCTGTAAATGATGGAAGTTCGGATCGGACGATTGACCTGCTAGTGGATTGGAGCAAGCTAGATTTCCGCATTAAAGTACTCAACCTATCGAGGAATTTCGGCCATCAGTATGCGTCGACCGCAGGGATCGATTACGCATCTGGAGAAGCCATCGTCCTGATTGACGCGGATTTGCAGGATCCTCTGCAGGTAATCCACCAGATGGTTGAAAAATACCGCGAGGGCTATGATGTCGTCTGTGGCCAGCGTGCCACTCGAGCTGGCGAGGCGGCTTTCAAGAAGTTCACTGCTTGGTTCTTTTATCGTTGCATGCGCATTTTCTTTTTGAAGTCCCTACCCCCAGACGTGGGGGACTTTCGCTTAATGTCCCGGCGGTGCGTCGACAATCTCAGGGCAATGCGCGAGCTCCATCGCTTCTTGCGTGGCATGGTCGCTTGGGTGGGATACCCGCAGATCTGCGTGCGTTACGAAAGGCACCCGCGCGGCGCAGGAGTAACAAAGTACCCCTTCAGGAAGATGGCTCGACTGGCGTGGACAGCGGCGGTCTCCTTTTCTGCCCTGCCGCTGCGCCTTAGCTTCTTTGGCGCCGGCATCATGACACTCGTTGCGATTGAGGAAGCATTTCGGGCCCTGGTGGCGCACTTCTCGGGCAGGACTGTGCCCGGTTGGACCTCGCTGATGGTGGTCCTCTGTCTGAGCAATGCCGCACTTATGATTGCGGTCGGTATCCTCGGCGAGTACGTAGGCCGAATCTACGAGGAAGGCAAGGGAAGGCCTCTATACGTAGTGGCGGACGCGTGGAACCTGACGCGACCCGAAAATCACGAAGAAATTGCAGACTTGAGGAACACGTCTACGATCAGTCAAAGCATCGTTGTGCCTCCTGCCGAGAATGCTGTTTTGCCTTCCCCCCCGGTGGCAGACAAGCCGGGCCGTTCTATTGCAAAGAAAGTCACAACACGACAGTGAGGTATGGCGAAACTGGCGACCGATTATAGTGGGCTCGATTCATTGAGCGACGGTACACGGAAGCCCGCTACCCCGACCGGTGAGTCAACAACGCTACCAGCTATCCTGCTTGGGGCTGGGTTCTTGTTGCGTCTCGCGTGGGCCCACTCTACCTTTCTCAACGGCGACGAGGGTCTCCACTACTCTATATCCGTCCGGCCCTCGGTTGCTCTTACTTACAAAGAAAGTCTGACCACCGCTCACCCCCCGCTACTGCCGGTATTCCTGCACTATTGGTCTTGGATAGGGAACTCTGAACTTCTCTTGCGACTACCTTCGGCACTAGCGGGGACGGCATTTTGCTGGCTGATGTTCATCTGGCTGAAGCGGGTCTTGGACCGGGGCGTCGCCATCATTGCTCTCAGTCTGCTGTTATTTGCTCCTCCAATGATTTGGCTCTCGGCGGAAGTGCGCCAGTATGCCCTTTTGTGGTTCTTCGGTGCTGCCAGCCTGCTATTTCTGGAGCTTGGAGTGAGCGAGCTGTCTAAACGCATGATGCTGTTGTCCTCACTCTCACTTTATCTGGCGCTCCTGTGCCACTACTCGTCATTCGTCCTTGCTCTCGTGCTTGGCATTTATGGCTTAGTTCGCATCTGCTCTGCAAAATCTCCGGCCGGAGTTACTGCGGTGTGGGCAGTCGGTCAAATGGGCGCTTTAACCCTTGTTTTGTGGCTGCTAAGGAATCAGGTTTCGAGACTTAAGGCAGAGGGCATGCCTCAATGGATTTCCGACTCGTACCTTCGTTCTTCCGTTTTCCACCCGGGCGTAGATAGAGTGACTCCGTTTGTGCTAGGTGCTACCTTTCGTTTTTTCCATTATCTTTTTGCGCAAACTGCGGCGGGAGCCCTGGGGCCTCTTCTTTTCGGGATCGGTTTATTGCTGCTGGTCAAGAACCATCATTCCAGCGCGGAGTCCAACCGGCCCTCCGGGATTGTCTTGGCGTTATTGTTAGTGCTACCGTTCATCATTAACTGCAGCTTGGCGCTCGCGGCCATCTACCCTTATGGTGGTTCGCGTCACGATTCTTACCTGGCTATGTTTGCGATCCCTGGAATCGCCATCGCGCTGGCCCGCTGGCGGGTCTCGCGCCGTTGGGTCAAACCGGTTGCCATTATCTCCGCGCTGGGTTTTTGCAACCTTCATCCCAATCCGCTTGGAGAATACATCCAACCAAAGAATCAGAACCGGGCGCTGATGATCAACGCTGCTGACTTCCTGCGCCACTCGGCAACACCCGGCTCTATCATCTTCACCGACGAGCAGGGACGACTGCTTCTCAACTATTACCTATGTGGGAGCGCTATGGGCGGGCTTGATTGGCCGTGGCCGGAGTTCCGCGAACCGCACTGCCCAGGGAATCGGCTCGTTGTCCTAAATGAATGGAATTTTAGGGAAGACACTTTCCGGGAGCGCCTGCATGATCTGCGCCGAACGTACAACCTAGCTTCGGGAACCACGATTTGGTTGTTTCAAGCCGGTTGGTATATCGACAAAGCGCTCGATCTACGGGATGAGTTTGCACGAGTAGGCTGCAATGCGCCACACGAATACGGGAAGAGTATCCTCATTTGCCCGGCGATACTTGGCCCGGGCCAGATAGCAAAGGCCACGACCGACCACAGAGGGGATTCAGCGCAATGAGTCTGGCGCGCGTGGCTTTGCTACGGGCTGGTATTAGCTTGGGTTCCAGACGTAACGACCGGGTGAAACCTTTTTCAGTTCCGGAAACGGCTTCATTTCATTCTGAGGAAATTCGTACAGCAGAAGTTTTTGGCCGCTCAGCCGTAGCTCGGCATTGCTCGTATATCGTAGGGCCGGACTCCCAACCGGAATGAGTACGTAGCGAACGCCGTAGCTCTTCAACAGGGCATTGGCGTCTGTGTCCGACAATGCACCCTGAAAGAAATTGCTCGAGATGAGAGCCTGCTGGTCGCGGGTTAGGCTGAAGATCCAGTGAGACGCGAAGCTGTGCATCGGGACGGTCGCCATCCAGGGAGCATTTTCCTTCGGCGCGAGAATGAGGCTTTGGCTGTCGGCGTGTTTGCGCAGCCAGCCGATCGCTCGCACTTCATCAACCGGAGCAACCGCCGTGGCCTGACCCTCCTCAGTTGCGGTGATTCCAATCGTATAGGTCAGGTATCGAAAGTAGAGGTGCGGCAGTAAAGCTCCTCCGATTAGCAAGAGAATGAGACCTAGGCGCAAAGTAGTTCTGCTGGCCCAAAGGGTCATAAAGCGCGGCATCTCGTCCAGCTTCCGAGCTACGAAGATGGCAGCCGCATAATCCAGGCCGTCCATGAAATGCTGGGGCCATGGAAGGAATGTCGTAAAGAGACCAACGGTCGCCACGACAATATAACAAGCCAAAAAGCACTCCGCCTGAGAATCTGGCATCGGCGGCCAGAACGCAAACATTACCCCCAGAAGCACGGGCAAACCGAGTGCTAGGATCTCATCATGCGAAATATGAAAGGTTTGAAAGCGGTTCAGGTCGGCTGCGATTTTCAGCCATGGATGGGTGAGCGTCGCCAAGAAATAGAAGAGAACGACAGCCGAAGCCGGGACCCCAACAATCAGCAACTCGGTAAGCCGGATCCGCAAGGGACATCTTTTCCACAGAATCGCAAACGCCGCCGCAGCGGTGACCGGAATGAACTCGAAGGGATGAAAAAAGCCGGATAAACCTCCGGTCAAGCTTGCGGCCCAGAGATCGTTTCTTTGGCCCAGAAAGAAGTATCGACCGAAGAACGCCAAGGAAAGGAGCGCTCCAGCGGTGCCGAGGGTGATAATTGCTCCGCAGGTCGCACCCTGAAAGAGGCCGTCAGAAGAAGCGCCACCTAGAAAGTCAAGGTAGCCAGTATGCATCATTGCCCAATCCCTTGGCTTGAGAAGGAGCGCAGGAAGCAAGATGAATGATCGCAATGGAACCGAGCAGATCATGAGCATCGCTGCCAAAGCGACTTGTTTGCTGTTGGTGACAAACACTCGCTGCAGGAATGCCAAAGTGTAGAGTGCCAGCACATAACAAGCGATCTGCAGTCCGAGATAAACGCAGATGACGGTAAACCCCGTGAGTCGGGAGACCTTAGCCAGCATCCACATCAACGGGACGTGCAACGCTGGTTCGGTCTGCCAGGGTGCATGATAGTCGGGAATTGTCCAGCTGTTCTTGCAGGCCTCAATCCAAGTCAGATATTGGGCGCTATCGTGATTCCTGGGTACGAGCAGTGCAACGTACCCGGCTCTGGGATGGAGGAGCGCGGCCAAAGGTGACAAGTTGTTCGCCATAAAAAGGAGCAAACCCAGGCACAGAAGTGCGAGATTGCGCCACCGCCTAGCGAGGTGCGGCAAATTGGGGACAATGGTGCTCCAGGGCCTTTGGACGACCTTCCCACTCGACAATGTCGTTTCCAGGGCGCCCTCCCGCAAGTCGAATTGCGCAAGCGCTTGTGTAAATGCCATTCTTGCCGTGAAAATTCTAGAGTCTGTGCCCCCGGAGATAGGTTGTCAAGTGGCAGTCCAAGAATCCCCGTGTTTCGCTTGGAGTCCGCGTGAGACAGGGAATTCCGAGATCAGACGAAAAGGTCCCGCTTAGGATGAGGGGAGCAACCGACAATTCGATGGCCGCCTCGCGCGCTGAGTCTAGACAGGTTGGCATGGGCGCCATCGGAAGGCGTCGACTTCTGATGCTGGGCCTTATCGTTATCGCCAGCTTTGCCGTGCGCGTGGCTGCACTCAAAGTGTGGGGCACGGGTACGATCGAATCCGAAGGTGCGGAATATGCGAGGATAGCGGAGAATCTGCGAAACGGCACTGGCTATGTCGGAATCGTAACCCCAGGCCCTGAGTTAATGTTTCCTCCCCTCTTTCCCCTCCTGATCAGCGGTCTTTCATTTCTTACCGGGAGTTACGTGCGTGCGGGGCGCTTGGTCTCTCTCATTCTGGGTACGCTCCTTCCTTTACCGACGTTTGGCATTGCGTCGCGGCTCTTTAACCGACGCGTGGGATTCGTAGCAGCCGTGTTGGTGATGCTGCACCCGCTGCTGATCAACTTGTCCTTCACAGTGTTGACCGAAGGACCATACGCGACGCTGCTGCTGGCAGCCGTTTATATAACTCTTCGAGCACTGGACCAGCCCTCGACTCGAATGTGGTGTTTGGCAGGGGCTGCGTTTGGTGTTTCCTATCTCCTCCGGCAGGAGGCGGTCGCGCCACTGATGATTGCGGTGTTGTTCCTGCTCACCGCAACCGAGGAGAAGCTTGCGATTCGGTTCAAATGGGCACTTGTTGCTATCGCGGTATTTCTGGCATTGGCCGCCCCGGAGATCATTTTCATTTATCGAGCTACCGGAAAGTTGCGGCTTGAGGCAAAGACCGCTATCACCTCGCCGCTCGCGATTCGTGTCTTAAATAGGGAGGCGGGTCTTGGAGGCAGCTATGTGGCATCGGACCCGCAGTACGAAGAAGCGCTAAAGTGGGGAAGCTCGGCAATCAACGACAAGCTCGAGAGACTCGGGGTCTGGCTGATCCCTGAGGTCCAGGTCGCGCAGGAAAAGGTAGCGCTCAAGGATATAGTTCGGGTGGTAGCTAAGGCTGTCCGCCAGAACACGCCATTGTTAATTCAGAACCTCTCGTCAAGGTGGCTTGGAGCGCCCTTCTTGCCAGCGCTCGCCCTAGTGGGCGTGGTTCGGCGCCCGTGGCGACAGCCAAGAGCTTTGAGGCGTCTATATGTTCTGCTGGTTCCTGCCACCGCCGTGATAGCGAGCTTTAGCGTTCTTTGGATCTTCCCTCGCTACTATTTCGTACTTGTTCCATTCCTGCTGATCTGGGCAGCAAATGGGTTGGTTGAGATCGGCGAATGGACGAAGGCCTCTCTCGCCGCAGCGCCAAGTCGCTGGGTCAACCCGGTAGCCTTTCAGTGGCTTGTTCCCGGCTTGATTGGACTGGCTACCATCATTTATCCCGTTAATGGAGTTAGAGGGCTCTATGAGTTCACCGAGGGCTCGCCTGCGAGTCGTCCTGCTAAAGAGGCGGGCTTGTGGATCAAACAGCAGGATGGTCCGGTCACAATCATGGATCGCTCCACACCTCTGGCATTCCATGCGGATGCGCACTTTGTGTATTTTCCCTACTGCAGTGGCGACTTGGCGCTACGTTTCCTCGATTCCGCAAAAGTCGACTATGTCGTCCTGCGAAGGAATGAGAGATTTTCGCAGTACTACGCAGATTGGTTCACGAGGGGAATTCCGGACCCCAGAGCGCAACTTGTATATGCGTCGTCAGGCGCGAACGGGGGCGACATTGTGGTATTTCGGTGGCACCGCGCAGATAGCAATGTTCCGGAACAGCCAAAGCCAACTCCAGTTCCGATACCGGACACACAACCTCCGTCATCACCGACCGCCGGACCGCTCCACGTCGACCCCCGTAATCGACGATACTTTGCCGACCGGCAGGGGAACATAGTTCTGCTTGCGGGATCCCATACTTGGGAGAACCTACAGGATGCCGGACGGCTGGCGCCGGTACCATTCGACTATGAATCATATCTGAACTATCAGGTGGCAAACGGCCACAATTTTATGCGGCTGTATTGCTGGGAACAGGCAAATTGGGCTCTTTGGAGGCCATATGACTGGCGGATATGGCCGAATGCTTACCGCCGGACGGGGCCAGGAAATGCTTTGGACGGAGGACTTCGGTTCAACCTTGAGCAACTTAATCCCGACTACTTTGAACGTCTGCGCAGTCGAGTGAAGGCCGCTCGTGATCGCGGGATATACGTGGCCATCATGCTGTTCAACGGATTCAGCATTGAGCGCAAAGGGGAGCATCTTGAGAATCCTTGGCGGGGACATCCATTCAACGCCGAGAATAATATCAACGGCATCGATGGTGACCAAAACGAAGACGGCGAAGGTAGGGAGGTTCATAGTACGCCTAACGCCCGCGTCGTACACTTTCAGGAAAAATATGTTGCGGGAGTTATCGATGCTGTCAGTGACCTGGATAACGTGCTCTATGAGATCTGCAACGAGGATCATCCTGGATCGATGGCATGGCAACGCCGTATGGTGGAGTTTATCCGTCACTACGAATCGACCAAGGGTGTGCGGCATCCGGTGGGAATCACCTCGGAATATCCAGGCGGGAGAAATGAAGATTTGTTGGAGGGGCCAGCTGACTGGATTGCTCCGAATTCGGAGGGCGGATACGATCATGATCCCCCGCCAGCAACGGGCGACAAGGTCATTGTCGCAGATACGGACCATATCTTCGGTACTGGCGGTGATCGAGTGTGGGTGTGGAAGAGCCTTACCAGGGGACTAAATGTCCTCTTGATGGATCCCTACAACAACGTCTGGAATTTCCCGCCCCTTCCAGAGAGTCAGTTCTCACAGTGGTCTGAGCTTCGGAGATCAATCGGCTACGCCCGGGTCTACCTAAGTCGACTGGATCTGTCCACCATGGTTCCTCGGGGTGAGTTGGCAACTACACACTACTGCCTCGCTGACCCAACCTCTGGTGCATACCTTGTGTACGTTCCTACACGCGAGGCTGTAGAGGTCGATACCAGTGGCTCCGCCGGAATGCTGCAAGTTGAATGGTTCGAGCCAGCAACCGGCAAGATCCTTAAAGCTGATGGCATCGCAAGCGGACGGAAAACGAGGCTAATGACACCCTACGCCGCCGATGCTGTTCTCCTGTTGCGAGCCTCTGCCGCTGAAACAGATCACGATGCGGATCGATAGTTCTCGATCTCATCTCCCATAGCGGATCAGATGTACGCGCATCGCTTCTGTGCCGCAGTTATCTGTCTGGGTTGCACGAAGCAATGGAGATAAGAAGCTGGAGCCGATTTCGTGAATATTACCGTTATTTTGTGCACGTATAACCGTTGCGGGGCCCTGGAAAAGGCTCTACGTAGTCTTGCAGCTTCCACGCTTCCCGAATCGATTCAGTGGGAGGTTCTGGTAGTAGACAACAACTCGCGCGACCAAACGTGCGACGTGGTGGAGGACTTTTCCCGTCGATACCCGGGCCGCTTTCGGTATTTGTTGGAGCGGCAGCAGGGCAAATCGTATGCCCTCAACACCGGCATTCGTGAGGCTCGGGGCGACGTTCTTGCCTTTATGGATGACGACGTAACCGTGGAGTCCACCTGGCTGCATAATCTCACTGCCACTGTGTGCACCGGCCAGTGGGCGGGCGCCGGAGGACGCATCGTGCCCCAGTGGCCCTGCGAACCGCCGTCCTGGCTTCCAGAGAAAGAATGGTACGGGATGGCGCCGCTGGTGATGTTCGACTTGGGCAAGGAAGCCGGTCCACTCACCGACCCTCCATTTGGCACCAACATGGCTTTTCATCGGAGGGTGTTTGAGAAGTATGGTGTTTTCCGAAGTGATTTGGGGCCTGGGCCGAGCGGTAAGATCCGCAACAACGAGGACACCGAGTTTGGCCGACGGTTGCTGGAGGCAGGTGAACGGCTAAGATACGAGCCGGCAGCTATCGTTCATCACTCAGTGCCACAGAATAGGCTTAGAAGAGGTTACTTTTTAACGTGGTGGTTTAACAAAGGCCGTGCTGACATCCGAGAAACTGGCGTTGCTGCGGACACAAGGTGGTTCGTGTGCGGAATTCCACTCTATCTCCTTCGCAGGCTTGCCCTCGGGACTCTGCGATGGATGGTGATACTTGATCCCTCGCGACGATTCGCCCGCAAACTCGCAGTGTGCTTGCTTGCCGGGATGATGGTCGAATCCTACCGCCAGCCGCGGCAGATCGGGCACAAACGAGAGAAACTCATGTGTTTATGAACGCAAAGTTTAGAGCGGACGACTCGAAGAATATTTCTCGAGAAACGGGCCTCGTCCCGTGCAATTTAGGCTCGACCATCTGAGGCCTTGACGTTGTAGGCATCCGGGATGCAAAGCATTGCAAACCAATTGCAACGTTCATCTTGACACCCCTCGGCGATAGTGTGCAATCATTTTCTAACCTCTACTCACGATTCCCGCAGGTTTGGCGGGCGTGAATAGAGGAACCTTCCCCGAATCTAGATCCCCGACAATTCCCTCGGTGCAAAGTTTAGGTGTTTTCATGGAGCACCGCACCTTTTGCTGTCTAATCCATGCGCCTGAGAATCTCCGAGCCGCCTGACGTTTGAAAGAACGGAGGCGAGCTCGATGACTCAGTAATGTTGCGATATTTTCCCAGGGAGAGTGGCGATGACTAGCAAAACCCTTCTGTTCAACAAACTGGTTAGTTCATTTTTACTGATCACTGTTATTGAGATTGGCCCTATTTGCGCCACCAGCCTCGCCGAGGCTAAGAACGAGCAAACGACTTCCGCTGCTGGATCGACGGACGTTACAGGGACGTGGTCAGGCACCTTCTTTTCAAAGCACGCAAATGTCGCATCTTTCACGATGACCGTCGTGATTGATCAAGGCGAGCGCGGGGCCCTCATCGGCAGCTCTAGCCTCAATTCGGATTGCCTGAAAGGCGTGCAACTTAAAGTCACAGTTACGGGTTCGAAAGTTGTGCTCGCTGGCAGCAACGAAGAAGGCAATAACATAACGCTGCGGGGCACAGTAGATAAGACGGGCACACTGCTGAAGTCTACCTACATTCTGAACGGCAGCGCGACGGGCACCTGCGAAACCGACGATGGGTCGGGGAACTTGGCGAAGCGCTGACTTAGTTCGCGTTGAACTGGCTGCGCCCGGAGCGCTGAAAAAACTGGATTATCTGGGGAGAGAAACTTGAACTGGAGTAAGCCCGTCTCAATCAATCATATTGTTCCTGCCGCGCTGGTTCTGCTGCTCGCCTTCGCCGTGCTGGTCCCCAAAGTGAGCGGCCAGGCAAATGTCACCGGGAAGTGGAGCACGCTCTCTTACACGATGCCGATCAACCCGGTTCATAGCGCCCTGTTGCCCAACGGCAAAATTCTGGTGGTTGCCGGTTCCGGTAACTGCCCGCCCAACCAGTTCGGATGCCCTTCAGGCGCGCCGTACGGACCTTCGAATGGCTCGGGAGCATTGGTGCTGGACCCCGTCGCCGGAACCATCACTCAATTTTCACTATCTTGGGATATGTTCTGTAATGGCATGGTGCTACTGCCGGATGGTCGCGCATTGATCAATGGCGGCACGATCCAATACGATCCGTTCCACGGTCAATTGTCCAGCGCCATCTTTGATCCGGCGACCAATACCTTTACTAACGCGCAAAACATGGCGCATGGACGCTGGTATCCGACTGTACTGACCCTCGGCGACGGCCGGGTAATGACATTTTCTGGGCTGACCGAGACGGGCGGAACAAATAGTGCAGTCGAGTTCTACACTGTAGGCGGGGGCTGGAGCACGCAATTTCTTGCGCCCTGGACCCCGCCGTTGTATCCGCGCATGCACCTTTTGCCCAATGGTCAAGTTTTCTACTCCGGGTCGACCCAAAGCTCCGCATTGTTCGATCCCTCTAGCGATAGCTGGACCCTAAACGTGGCTAGCACGAACTACTGTTGCAGTCGGACCTATGGCACATCAGTACTGCTGCCACTAACCCCCTCCAATAACTATGACCCGAAAGTCATAATTATGGGCGGGAACAGTCCAGCAACCAATACGACAGAAATCATCGACTTGGGGACCTCTAACCCCGCCTGGGCGTTCGGCCCCAACATGTCACAGGCGCGTATCGAGATGAATGCAGTGATCCTGCCAAACGGAAAGGTTGTGGCCGTTGGCGGATCGGTGAACGACGAGGATACTAGCAGTCTGAGCCTGAATGCGGACCTCTACGATCCTGGAAGCAACACATTTTCCTCAGCGGGAGCGAACGCATCAGAGCGTCTCTATCACTCCGTAGCCTTGCTGCTGCCGGACGCGACTGTGTGGCTCGCAGGGGGAAATCCAACGCGTGGCACGTACAACAACACCATAGAAATTTACCAGCCTGCGTACCTGTTCAACCCAGACGGCTCCTTGGCCACCCGGCCTACAATTTCGAGCGCGCCGGGTTCCATCACCTATGGCAATAACTTCAGCGTGACAACTCCGGACGCCGCGAGTATCTCTTCGGTGGTCCTGGTACGCAACGGCACTGTGACGCACGCTTTCGGCATGGATCAGCGTGAGGTGGGCCTTTCTTTCACCGCCGGGAATGGGACTCTGACTGTCACACCCCCGCCCGACGGAAACATCGCGCCTCCCGGATACTACATGCTGTTCCTTCTCAGCAGCTCCGGTGTACCTTCAGTCGCGAGTTTTGTCGAGGTTGAAAATCAGATACCGCCACCGCCGACGAGTGTGACGGCGACGGCGGGGAATGGGCAAGTGGGGTTGAGCTGGAGTGCATCGAGTGGGGCGACCAGCTACAACGTGAAGCGGTCGACGACGAACGGGGGACCGTATACGACGATTGCCAGTCCGACGACGACGGGATACACGGACACGGGGTTGACGAACGGGACGAAGTACTACTACGTGGTGTCGGCGGTGAACACGTCGGGGGAGAGTGCGAACTCCAGCCAGGTGAGTGCAACGCCTGCGACGAGCACAACAGTGATCAATTACAGCGGCGGGTTCACGTCGAGCGGGCTGCAGTTGAACGGAAGCACGACGCTGAACGGGACGCGGCTGCGTTTGACCGATGGAGGTAGCGGCGAGGCGAGTAGCGCTTTCTACACCACGCCGGTGAACGTGCAGAGTTTCACCACGAACTTCAGTTTCCAGATGACCAATGCCTCGGCCGATGGGATGATGTTTGTGATCCAGAACGGGGCGGCGACGGCGCTGGGGACCGGAGGCGGTAGCTTGGGGTATGAGGGGATAACGCACAGCGTAGCGGTGAAGTTCGACATTTTCAGCAATGCGGGAGAGGGGACCGACTCGACGGGCATGTACGTAAATGGAGCGATGCCGACAGTGCCGGCAGTGGACATGACGAGTTCGGGAGTGAGTCTGCTGAGCGGAGACGTGATGAATGTGCAGCTCAGCTATGACGGGACGACGCTGGCACTGACGATACAAGATGCGGTTACGTTGAAGAGTTTCACAACCAGCTGGACGGTGAACATCCCGACGACGGTGGGGAGCACGACTGCGCTGGTGGGATTCACGGGAGGCACGGGAGGGTTGACTGCGATTCAAGA
>Ga0307479_10004483_pt1 | contig 12770 bp, 10 predicted proteins | sample atmos_gasesECM4C_FD_203743 | JGI IMG/M metagenome (GOLD analysis project Ga0307479, IMG submission 203743) | Hardwood forest soil microbial communities from Morgan-Monroe State Forest, Indiana, United States - atmos_gasesECM4C_515 | ecosystem: Environmental > Terrestrial > Soil > Temperate...
GGCGGGTGATCTCGCGCACGGTCGCCCGCCGGCCATAGTGGCGCGCCTCATGATGCTGGGCGACACGCAGCACACGCTCACCCTCCCGGATCAGGCCGCCGTTGCGGCCGCAACGCCGATCGGCAATCACCGGATTTCCGGCCAGCGGCCGCCACTGCTCGCTCAGCGGAGAGTCCGCATGGAATACGTGCAGCTCGCTGGCGAATGGATCGTCCGTCCCGGCAAAGCGGCAGGTCAACAGCCACCAGCGTCCCTGGCGCTCGAACAGCACCGTGTCGAGGGCCTGGAAGCCGGACAGCGCCACCCGTGCCAACTCCCAGCGCAGCGGAAATTCAGCGCAACGGTAAATGCGCACCGAGCGGGACGCATTCGCCTCAGGGCAAAGATACAGCTGCCCGTCATACTCGAACACAAAGGGGAACGACAGGTGAAACGGCTCGTCCAGGCATACGCCGACTTCCGTCGCCACACCGGCCCGGTATTCGAGCACCGTGATGTGGGCCTTGCCACGCGCGTGAACGTAGTCCTCGACGAAGCAATAGGTTCGCCCGTCGCGTTCGATCACGAACGGATCGGCAAAATAGCGTCCGGCAGGGTTGGGCACCGGCCGGCTGGCGCGCAGCGCCGCGTCCTTGTGCTTCCAGTCTGCCTCGACCAGCGAGATGCTCCAACGAGGCTCAAGGCCCAGGCGGTAATGCCAGGACATCGCGATCCTGTGAAGCAGCGCGCTGATCATCTGTTCTGAAGCGCGATGGATTACTGGGTTGAAAGCCGCCCCTATCGGGTCAGCACGAGGCCGTCGGCTGCGTTCAGGGTGACCGCGGTGACCGCCTGACCGTTGTTGGTGGCTGGATCCTGCGTGCCCAGGATCTTGCGGAACGTGCCGCCCAGCGTGATCGTCCGCGTGCCATTGTCACGCGGATTGACCAGCACGATGCCGTTCTGGAAGTCGCGCCGATAGACCCCCTTCTGGTAGGCCGCGGTGACCGCCGGTTGCAGCGCTGCACCCAGGTTGACGTTGAACTCGTCGTACCAGGACGCTGAGCTGTAGCTGGCGTTGCCGTTGTAGGCAAAGTAGCCATCACCCATCAGCGCTGAGGCGAGCGAGTAGCGAAACAGCGCGTAGTCGGTCGCGCCGCCGCAGGCCGAGAACACCGCCACCTGCGGCGCGGCCAGGTTCGCCGTCACCCCGAGGTAGCGCCTCATCATTTGGGCCCAGCCGCCCCAGGTCTCGATCGACCACGACTGCCCGGTCAGGCACTCGAGCAGAGCCAGGTTCAGCCGGCCCTTGTACTCGACCGACGACAGGTCGCTGTCGGCATTGCCCAGCAGCAGCATGTCGGGTTCGAGCTTGCGCGCCTCGGCCCATTCGGCCGCCTGACCGGCCCGGAACGCCGAGGCCACATCAGCATCGGTGCTCTCCTGGTTGGTGGCGTTCAACTTCCAATCGGCCGGCGGATCGCGCGGCCGGACCATGACATTGTCGAAGTACCAGATGTCGAACGCCGTACTGCCCGCGAAATACTGGCTGTCGAACCAGTCAGCCACCCACTGAGGATAGCGCTGCCCATTGGCATCCGGCGCGGCCCAGGCGGTGATGTTGACGTCCCAGGCGCCGTACGACGAGGTCCACTGCACCATCTTGCCCGCTGCGTCTCGCAGCCACCAGTTGGTGGCGCTGAGTTTGGTCGTACGGGCATCCGGATGGGTGTTGTAGTAGGCCTCGTTCAGGACCGAGTAATTGCCCACCAGGATCGAGGGCTTCAAGGTCTTCAGCGCCTGCGCCGCCGCCTGGATGCTCAGGCCGTTCTGCGACCAGCCTGCATACAGCCCGAGCATCGCCAGATCGAATCGTGCGAGCAAAGCCCGTTCCGCGGCAGCGCCCAGGTTGTGATCGCCCACGACCAGCGCAGCGCGCCGGGGAAACCCCGTCCCCCGAACCGCTGCAATGCGCTTGAGCAGCGCGGCCGAGGCCGGCGGGTCACCCGCAACAACGCTGGATCGTTCAGCGTTCCCGGGCGCGATCCTGCCGGAAAAATGGCGTTCGCACGAAACCAGCAGCGTGCTCACGCCGAGCAGCAGCATCAGCGCCACGCGGTCGCCCGCAGGCGGAAATGAAGGCGCCGACGACTCGTGATCGACCGCAGTCACTCATGGGAGCGTACATCGACCGGGATCGATCGGGCAAAACGCGCTGTGCGGTCACTGGCGGCAAACAGCCTGATCCGCCCGGATCTGCGTGGCGTTGCGGTGTTGCGCCCACCCGGTGCTTCGCGACCCGCCCCTATCGGGTCAGCACGATGCCGTCGGCCGCGTTCAGCGTGACCGAGGTAACCGCCTGACCGTTGTTGGTGGCCGGATCCTGCGTGCCGAGAATCTTGTGGAACGTGCCGCCCAGCGTGACTGTCTGCGTGCCATTGCCCCGCGGATTGACCAGCACGATGCCGTTCTGGAAGTCGCGCCGATAGACCCCGTTCTGGTAGGCCGCGCTGACCGCCGGCTGCAGCGCTGCACCCAGGTTGACGTTGAACTCGTCGTACCAGGACACCGAGCTGTAGCTGCCGTTGGCGGCGTAGGCGAAGTAGCCGTCACCCATCAGCGCCGAGGCGAGCGAGTAGCGCAGCATCGCGTAATCGGTGGCTCCGCCGCAAGCCGAGAACACCGCCACCTGTGGCGGGGCCAGGTTGGCCATCACCCCGAGGTAGCGGGTCATCATCTGGGTCCAGCCGCCCCAGGTATCGATCGACCATGACTGCCCGGTCAGGCACTCCAGCAGCGCCAGGTTCAGCTGGCCCTTGTACTCGGCATACGACAGGTCGTTGTCGGCATTGCCCAGCAGCAGCATGTTGGGTTCGAGCTTGCGCGCCTCGGCCCATTCGGCCGCCTGACCGGCGCGGAACGCCGAGGCCACATCGGCATCGGTGCTGTTCTGGTTGGCGCCGTTCAACTTCCAGTCGGCCGCCGGGTCGCGCGGCTGGTACATCACGTTGTCGAAGTACCAGAAATCGAACACCGAGCTGCCGGCGAAATACTGGCTGTCGAACCAGTCGGCCGCCCACTGAGGATAGCGTTGCCCATTGGCGTCCGGCGCGGCCCAGGCCGTGATGTCGATGTCCCAGGCACCGTTTGAAGAGGTCCACTGCACCATATTGCCGGCCGCGTTTCGCAGCCACCAGTTGGTGGCATTGAGTTTGGTCGTACGAGCATCCGGGTAGGTGTTGTAGTAGGCCTCGTTCAGGATCGTGTAGTTGCCCACCAGCATCGAGGGCTTCAGGGTCTTCAGCACCTGCGCCGCTGCCTGGACGCTCAGGCCGTTCTGCGACCAGCCCGCATACAGGCCGAGCATCGCCAGATCGAATCGTGCGAGCAAGGCTTGCTCCGCGACGAGGCCGAGGTTGAAATCGGCCACCACCAGCGCGGCCCGCCGTGGAAACCCCGCCGCCTGAACCGCCGCAATCCGCTGCGCCAGCAGCCCGGCGGTGACAATGGCAGCAAAGCTGGCGCCGACATTTTGAGTGGGCGAAGACATCGCCACCGTGCAGGTCGTGGCCGTGCCCGAGCACGGACCGCTCCAGCCGGAAAATGTAAATCCCGCACCCGGTGCCGCGCTCAGTGTGACGATGGTCCCACTGGCAAACGTCTGGCTGCATCCAGTCGAGCCGCCGGTACAGCTGATGCCGGATGGCGTCGAACTGACGCTGCCCGTTCCACTGAGCGCCACTTGAAGGGTGTCGTAGGCCACGACGGGAGCAAAGGTCGCTCCCGCTTTTACGGTGGAGGCGTTCATCGTCACCGTGCACGTCGTCGCAGAGGCCGAGCAGACTCCAGTCCAGCCGGAAAATGAGTAGCCGGCAACCGGCGCGGCCGTCAGCGTGACGCGAGTGCCATTGGCAAACGTCTGGCTGCACCCGTTCGCGCCGGCGCAGTTGATACCGGCGGGACTCGACGTGACGGTGCCGCTGCCTCCTACCGTAACCTGCAGCGAATCGTTCTGCACGACAGCTGCGAAGGTTGCGCCGACGCTTTGCGGCTGGGACATCGGCCCCGAGCAGGTCGGGGCGCTCCCCGCGAAAGAGCACGCGCCGGTCCAACCCGTGAAGGTACTGCCGGGCGCCGGTGCCGCCGACACGGTCACCACGGTGCCGCTTGCGTACGAATGGCTGCACGTGGCTGGCCCGACGCAATCGATGCCGGACGGATTCGAAGTTACCGTGCCAGCCCCGCCCACCGTGACCTGAAGCGGTTCCATCGGTACGCCCCGAGCGAAATTAGCCGAGACGTTCCGCGCCGCGTTGGCGACGATCACGCACTGCGACGCGGTTCCGGAGCAGGCGCCACTCCATCCGACAAATACCTGATCCGTTGCGGGCGCTGCGCTCAGGGTGACTGTCGTGCCGAGCGGAAACGTCTGGCTGCAGCTGCTTGGTCCGACGCATTGCAGCCCGGTCGGGCTGGAGGTGACGGTCCCGGAGCCGCCGATGGAGACCTCAAAGGCGGCCGCTTGCGTCATTGTCGATGACGGCGCATTCGAGGTTCCGCTGCCTCCGCCCGAGGATCCTCCCCCGCCGCATGCGGCCAGACAGAGAGCCACCGAGTACGCGGCGCCCGAGCTCAACCTGTTCAAAGCCACGAAGGCGCAATAGTTTCGACGTTGCATAAGGTCCTGAAACGGGCAGATCTGACTCGAGCCAAATGGATACGAGCCGAATGGACAACGCTCTAATGGATACAAAGGTCATGGACATTACGCAACGAGGGGGTTGTGGGCAATGAACTGGGCGGACTAGCCCCGCGAGGCGCAATTGCGGCGCCGTTCGGCTGGGCCTATCTATCGAAAACGGGGCGCGACCCCGTATCGAGACTCAAGTGCTCAGGAGGTCCCAGGCACGCGAGCGCGCCAGCACGCCGCGCAGGACATGCTGGTCTACGTTGGAGAAAGGACGTGTGGGATGATCAGAGCCGGACCTGAGCCGAAATGCCGGCGATGCGGTCGGAGTAGGCCCAAACTGCCAGGTTCGAGTCCCGGTGCTCGGCGCGCAGATCAGCTGAGAGCGTGAGCCAGCGCTGCATGACCCAGGTCGTGGTGAGGCTTCCGCCGAGGATCGTGTCGATATGCGCTGCGGCAGGCAGAGGCGATCCCGGCCCGAGCTGCAGCCCCTGTCCGAAATAGTCGCGCACCGAGCGGTACACCGCCGCCTCGACTTTGATCTTCTCGGTGGCTTGCCAAGCCGGCGCCAGACGCCAGGTTTTGGTGACGGCCGTGAGGAATTGAACATCGCCCGCCGCGCCCATGACGCGGGATACGGACGACGTCAGCGTCAGCTTGCCGGTGGCCGCCCACACCCACGCGAGGTCGGAGCTGAGGCCGGAGAAGTCGCGGAACGTCAACGTCTCGTTGCGCCGCTGCTGGTAGCCGGCGTGGCCGTCCAGACGGCTGCTGCCGGAAAAGCGCCAGGAAACCGAGAGGTCGGCCAGCCAGTCGCGGTAAGCGGCGTTGCCGAACGAGGTGGCGGCACCGTTGGGATACCTGCCGTGGGTCTCGCCGAGCAACAGGTCGATCCGATTGCCGTAGACCGGCACGTAGCGCACGCCGACCTGCCCGCCGAAACGATCGAGGTTCGAGAAGCTCGACGACGCATCCGAATAGCGGTCGAAAGCGCCGGTCGCGTTTCCGACCAGATGCCAGTCCCCGATGACCGGCTCGTCCACATCGATGGTGACCGCATCACGAGTCAAAACATCGGGGACCTTGAAGAGGGTGTCCCCGAAATTGACCTGCGACGCCGACCGAACCCATTCGATCCCGACGTTGAAGCGCTGCCAGCTTCCGAGCCGGTAGCCGGCATCGACCGTCTCGCTGTTGTAGTCGTAGGAGGACAGACCGCTGCTGTACAGCACCCGGCCGAAATTGACGCTGGCGAACACGTGCTGCTGTCCATAGGTGCGATCGAAGCTCGCCAGAGCATACGGCGTGGTCATATAGACGGAAGTAACAGCGCCCGGACCGGTCGCCGAGGTGCGAAATACGTTGCTGTCGTTTGCAACGTTCACGCCCCCGCCGAAATGAAAGCCCTCTGTGTCTTCAGCAGCGCTTGCATCGGCCGCCAGCACGGCTCCGAGCAGCGCAAGCAACGCGATCGCGGCCTTCGTTGTCCTCATTATTGCGGGCCCCTTCGCCATGGCCGAGGCGCTTTCGCCCCACGCCTGGTGCAATTTCACGGCCCAGATTTGCGGTACGCAAGCGGTATCCACCTGAAAAGGCGCACGGTATGCAACTGACTTCGGCTCGCGTGCAATACCCGCGGCTCAGCGCAAGCTTTTGCGAGCAGTGCGCTGAAACAGGAGCCGGAGCTGAGGACCGACAGAAAACTAGCCGGTCACCGCATCCATGCTGTCCGAAAGGATCTTCAACCCTTCGTCGACCAGTGCATCGGGCGCGGTCAGCGGCACCAGCACCCGCACCACATTGGCGTAGGTACCGCAGGAGATCAGGATCAAGCCGCGCCGCGCCGCCTCTGCAATCAGGCGCCGGGTCAGCTCCGCGTCGGGGCGATGGCCGCCGTCTACCGCCGCGAGCTCGATCGCGACCATCGGCCCCAGGCCACGCACTTCGGCGATGGCCGGCTGGCGCTGCGCAATCTGATGCAGCCCGGCCTGCAGGCGTTCGCCCAGGCGCGCGCCGCGCTCGAGCAGCTGCTCCTGCTCGAACACGTCCAGCACCGCCAGCGCCGCGGCGCATGCGAGCGGGTTTCCCGCATAGGTGCCCCCCAAGCCGCCGGGGCCGGGCGAGTCCATGATGTCGGCCCGCCCCAGGACGGCAGCAATCGGAAAGCCCCCGGCCATCGACTTGGCCATCGTCACCAGGTCGGGCACCACGCCCGAGTGCTCGATGGCGAGCCAGGTGCCGGTGCGCCCGGCTCCGCTTTGAATCTCATCGGCGATGAAGACGATCCCGTGGCGATCGCACAGCGCGCGCAAATCGCGCAGAAACTGGAACGGCGCCACGTAGAAGCCGCCCTCGCCCTGGACCGGCTCGATGATCAGGGCGGCGACCTCTTCGGGCGCCGCGTCGCACTTCAAAATGTGCTCGACCGATGCCAGCGCCTGATCCGCGCTGATGCCGTGCAGCGCGTTCGGAAATTGGGCGTGAAAGATTCCAGCGGGAAACGGGCCGAAACCGGCCTTGTACGGCGCCACCTTGCCGGTCAGCGCCATCGTCATGTTGGTGCGCCCGTGAAAGCCGCCGCCGAACGCGATCACCGTGTCGCGCCGCGTGTGCGCCCGCGCGATCTTGATGGCATTTTCGACCGCCTCGGCGCCGGTCGACAGGAACATTGCCTTCCTGGCGAAATCGCCCGGCACGAGCGGCAGCAGCCGTTCGGCCAGCTCGACATACGGCTCGTAGGCCAGCAGCTGAAAACAGGTGTGCGTCAGGCGCCGCAACTGGGCCTCGACCGCAGCGACCACCTTCGGATGGCAGTGACCGGTGTTCAGCACCGCGATGCCGCCGGCAAAGTCGATATAACGCCGCCCTTCGACGTCCCACAGCTCGCAATCGCGCGCGTGATCGACAAAGATCTCGTGTACCTGCCCGACGCCGCGCGCGATCGCGGCCCGCCGGCGCGCCATCAGCGCGGCATTGCTGACACTGGCGTCACGTTTCATCCGCTCAGCCCTTGCCCGTCTGCAGCAGCCACAGTCGCGCCAGGTCGGCGGTGCCGTCGTTGCCGTGCACGGTCTGCAGCAGCTGCGCCGCCCGGCTTTTCTGCCCGGCCTGCGCGTAGGCGAGCGCCAGGTGCAGCTTGGCATCCTCCGGATGCTTCAACGGGCCCTGTTTCAGAGCCTGCTCCATCAGCGGAAGTCCTCTATCGGCTTTGCCGTTGGCGACCAGGTTGTATCCGATCGCGATCAGCGCATCGCCGTCCTTCGCGCTGGCGGCCTCGGATTCGCCCTGGGCGATCGCGGCGGCGTCCTGTGCGGCCTGCTTGTTGGCCAGGTCGCGCAGCCGGTTCTGCCGCTCCACGTCGGCGCCCTTGCCCAGCACGCCGGTAGCGTAGCCCTGGTCCAGCACTTTCTTCGCCTCGAACGGGAAACCGGCCTGCAGCGCGAGCTGCGCCATCTCCATGAACTCGGCAGGCTTGCCGAGGTTCCCGGTGGCGAGCTGCAGCCGATACACGTCCAGTTCCAGCCGCTCCGAAAACCCCGGCTTGCGCGCCACCCGCGAGATCAGGTCAGCCCAGTAGGACTTCTTCGGGTAGTGCGTGACCAGCTTTTCCAGGCTCCAGAAGTAACCGGCGTTGTCGTTCATCTTCAGGTAGCAGCTGGCCAGGAATTGCAACCGGTCCTCGGTGGGCGGCCGCTCGGACTTCTCATCGGCCTCGACCTGCTCCCGCAGCAGCTTGGCCGCGGTGGCGAACTCGCCGCTCAGGTAGTGGGACTGGATCAGCACCAGGTGGATCGCCGGATCGTTGCCGCCTTCCTTCTCGTAGCGCGTCGCCCACGTGATCGCCTTGGCGTAATTCTTGGCCTGGTAGTACAGGTCGGTGATCGCCACGATCAGCTTGAGCTGGTCGGCCGGCGGCAGCCGGCCCGAGGCGACCACCGCTTCAAACGAGCTGATCGCCGTGTCGTTCTCGCCTGCGCCCTGCGCCGCCGATCCGCGCGTCAGGTCGACCACGAACTTCTCGTAGCCGGTCAGGCTTGGAACGACCTCGGCTTCGCGGACCTTGGCGAGCGCATCCTTGAACTTCTTGGCCTGGATCAGCTCGCGCGCAGCCTGGATCGGCTTGCCGACTTCGGCCCGCACGGTGTCGGCCGGCTTGGCCGGCTCCTGCGCCACCGCCGTGGCCGCCAGGACCGCCCAAGCGGCCGCGGTTATCGCGGTTCGAATCGATCCGGCTCGCAACATACGCCAACGCTCCCCGCTGTCACTGGATGAACTGCTCGTTGCCGACCAGCCCGATCTTGGTCACCCCGAGCCGCTGCGCCGATGCCATCACCTCGGCCACATACTTGTATGTGGCGAGCTTGTTGGGCCGCAGGTGCAGCTCCGGCTGGTCCGGCTGGACTGCCACCTCCTTGAGCTTGGCCTCCAGCGCCGTGCGGTCCACCAGCGGCTTGCCGTCCCAGTAAATGGTGCCGTCGAAATCCACGTCGACCTGAACCACGATCGGCGGACGCGGCGGTGGCGGCGGGTTGCCGACCGGCATGTTCAGGTTCACCGAATGCAACTGGATCGGAATCGTGATGATCAGCATGATCAGCAGCACCAGCATCACGTCGATCAACGGCGTCGTATTGATGTCGACCATCACCTCCGGCTCGGCGCCAGGGCCCGGTCCCACGTTCATCGCCATCGCGCTCTCCCGCCTAGCCGCCGGCGTCCAGAACCGGCGGTTCGATGATGAAATTGACCTTCACGATCCCGGCCCGCTGACAGTCGAACACGACGCGCCCGATCGACTCGTAGCGGGCATTGAGGTCGCCACGGATGTGCACCTCGGGCTGCGGATTGAGGACCGATTTCTCCTTCAGGCGCTTGACGAGCTGCTCGTTGTCGCTGATGCGCGTCTGGTCCCAGAACACGTCTCCCTCGCGGTTGACCGAGATCGAAATGTTTTCCGGCTTGGTCTGGCGCGGCTGGTTGCGTTCCTTCGGCAGCTCCAGCGCCACGTTGTGGATCACCACCGGAATCGTGATCAGGAAGATGATCAGCAGCACCAGCATCACGTCGACCAGCGGCGTGGTGTTGATAGAAGCGACCAGTTCGTCCTCGCCGCCTTCCGAGGGCCCGACGGTCATTGCCACGGCAGGCTCCTACTTCTTGGCGCCGGACACGCCGGACATCGTCGACTTGCTCGAGGCGCCCAGAAGGACCATGTGCAGGTCGGCCCCGAAGGTGCGCACGCCTTCCATCGCCACCTTGTTGCGGCGGACCAGCCAGTTGTAGCCGAGCACGGCAGGCACCGCGACGGCCAGGCCGACCGCCGTCATGATCAGCGCCTCGCCGACCGGCCCGGCTACCTTGTCGATCGAAGCCTGGCCCGCGATCCCGATCGCGGTGAGGGCATGGTAGATGCCCCACACCGTTCCGAACAGGCCGACGAAGGGCGCGGTGGAACCCACGGTGGCCAGGAAGGCGAGGCCGTCCTGCAACCGGTTCTGGATGTTCTCCATCGCGCGCTGCACCGACATCGTGATCCACGTATTGAGGTCGATCTGCTCGAGCATCGCGCCTTCGTGGTGCTCGGTGGAATTGATCCCGCTCTCGGCGATGTACCGGAAAGCACTGCCCTCTTTCAACCCGGTCATACCGTCCTTGACGGTCTTGGCGGTCCAGAAGGATTGCTGCGCCTGGCGCGCCTGCCTCAACAGCTTGAACTGCTCGAACAGCTTGGTGATCATGATGTACCAGCTGCCGAACGACATGATCCCCAGGATGATCAGCACGCCCTTCGTGATGAAGTCGCCGCCCTTCCACATCGCCACGAACCCGTACGGGTTCTCGACGACCTCCTTGCCCGCCACCGGTTCGGCGGGGGCTGCCGGCGGCGGGGGCGTAGCGGCGGGCTGTTCCTGCGGCTGCGCAGTCGCCGGCTGCGGGATCCCTCCCATCAGGATGGCTGGCGCTGCGGCGATCAAGGCCGCGCCCAGCACGACAATGCATCTTTTTTGTATCGACATGCCCGTTCCTCCCATCCGATCAAGAATTCACTTCGCCCGACCGTGAGACCGCGCCGATCCGGCGGGCGCTCATTCTTCTAGTTTCCACACGTATTGAAGTTCCCGCACCGCCGTCTCGGGCTTGCCGTCGACCGTGCCCGGCTTGAACTGGCACAGGCCGAGCGCGGACAGGGCGGCCTCGTCCAGCCGCCTGTGCCCGCTCGATTTGACCACTTCTCCCTTGACCGCATGGCCCTCCGTGTCGATCAGGAATCGCAACGTCACGGTTCCGGTCTCCTCCGCACGCCGGGACGCAGCCGGGTAATCCGGGTGCCGGCAGTTGTGAGCCGGATCGTAGACGGGCGGCACACGTACCGGTACATGGGCCGGCGCGGGCGGCGCGATCGCGGCCACCGGGGGAGGTGGCGTGCTGGTGACCGCCGTGATCGTGTTGGCGGCCGGCGCCGCGATGGCGATCTGCACTTCCGGCGGCGGAATGAACGGGGGCGGCGGTTGCTGCATCTTGGGCGGCGGCGGCGGCGGTGTCTCCGGCGGCGGCGGCGGCTTGATCTCTTCGACCAGCTTGGTCTCGATCGGCTTCTTGAGCACGTCGATGGCCTTGGTGGCCAGGCCAGTGATCAGCGCGTAGATGATGAAGACATGCAATGCAAAGACGATCGAGAGCCCGACCAGGTGTTTGGTCGGATCCCGTTGTGCTTCGGCGTAGTTCATTCCTGTGCGGCCTCCCTGCACGCCCTTGTCTTCTGCCTGCGGTTCCGGGCGTTGTCACACCGGCTACACGTCCACGCTCCACTCCCCGGGCGTGGCCGAGCCGTAAAAGGGCCAAGTTTAGCCGCAGACCGCGAACCCGCGCGGGCGCCTCGCCCCACCCTGAAAGGCTCGGTCATCGGACGCCCGACTGCAGTCCGCCTGCTCCGGAACGGGACAGAAAATCCACAATAGCGCAATGGAGAATCAGGCCCCGTTCGAGTACACCTGCTGCCGCAGCCACTTGGTCGCGATCCACTTTTCGCCCTGAGCGACCGGGCTGCCGCCGTGCAGGGTCCGGGCATCGAGTCGGCCTTCGTCATCCGCATAAGCGAAGAACACCGCGTTGCCGCGACGTGGCAAAACGTCCAACCCGATATCGGGGAACACGGTCGAGCCGCCGCCCTGTACGTCGTTCAGGTACATGATCAGCGTGGCCACCCGTTGCCCCCCCATGGCCAGCACCTGACGGTTGCCCGGATCGGCCGGGTCGAAGTAGTCGAAGTGCGGCTTGTACTCGGTGCCGGGGTTGTAGTGCAGCACCTGGATCGGCTCGCCACGCTCGAGCGGGCAGCCGGTGAGCTCCGCAATGCGCTTCTCGATCCTCGTGATCAGGTCGTTTTCGGCGCGTCGGAAGTAGGTGCCCTCGCTGGTTCGGTCCGGATGACGCTCGTAGCGGCCGGTCTGCCGATCCACCACGTTGGAGCGCTCCAGCTTGCCGCGTGACATCTCGATCAGCGTTTCGCACTCCTCGGCTGAGAGCAGATCACCAAACAGCAGGATCCGTGGCGCGTTCAGCGCCATCAGAATGTGCACCGTGCGATCGCCCGCATCGATTTCGCTCGGCCCGCCGGCCAGGATCCGGGTGCTGGATTCCGAGGCTGGCGAAGCCTCGCCCGAGGCTTCGCCAGCCTCGCCCTGCGTAGCCGCGGCGCCAGCCGCGGCGAAGGAGGGCTCCCCTGTCGCCGCCGCTTCGGAGGTCACGGCCTCCGTAGCCCTGGCGAAGGAGGCCGGCGCCAAGGCCTTGAAAGCGGCTGCCACCGCGCGATGCGCGAACTCGGGCTGGTAGCCGCTCGACCGCATCGATCGCTCCATCGCCTCGGCCGAACAGCCCTGCTCGATCGACTGTCTGAGCCACGTCTGAAGGTCCGACGCCAACGAGGAAAATCGCATCTCGAAAACCTGAAACCGTGCCTGAGCTATCCTGAGCGTATTCCGGAGAAATGCCATGTTGCAACGGGTATCGCCTCTGCCTTCCCTGACCGATCCGTCGCTGGTCAAGACGCAAGCGTATATCGACGGGGCCTGGACGGACGGCTCGTTCGGGCGCTTCGACGTAC
>Ga0307479_10004485_pt1 | contig 12768 bp, 12 predicted proteins | sample atmos_gasesECM4C_FD_203743 | JGI IMG/M metagenome (GOLD analysis project Ga0307479, IMG submission 203743) | Hardwood forest soil microbial communities from Morgan-Monroe State Forest, Indiana, United States - atmos_gasesECM4C_515 | ecosystem: Environmental > Terrestrial > Soil > Temperate...
GCCCCTTCAACTGCTTCGCGATCGTGCAATACAACTCAATCGCTTCCGCCAGTTGCTGCTTCTCGATAAACTCGGCGTCGGTATGCGCCACCTGAATCGAGCCTGGACCGATCAGTAGCGGCTCGCCCCAGTTGATTAGCTTCGGGATGTCCGTGGTGAAAGCCGCGATCATCGTGGGCAATCCATCGACCGTGCGCAGTCGCAGGAATGGAAGTTCCAGTGGAAACGTGACCTGCACTTCGTCGCCCGCAGTTGCAGAAATCTGCTGCCGCAAATCGCTCGAAGGCCCAACCAGCCGGTAAAGTAAATCCGCGTGCGCATAGTCCGGAATCACGTTGGGAGCCCGACCGCCCTCGATCAGCCCGATGTTCAGCGTGCAAGGGCCCACTTCGGGATCAGAAGGTAAGGGCATCACGCGCAGCCGCGCCAGAGCGGCAATTAGCTTGTCGATGGCCGACTCGCCCAGTTCCGGATACGCCGAATGCGCCATGCGCCCCGTCGCCGTCACCTCGACGCGCAAAGTTCCCTTCGATGCCAGCGCAATCCGATTCTCGGTGGGTTCGCCGTTGACCAGAAAGCGGCATCTCGATGCAGCGGGTTCGTTCCACGCATATTCGTTGGCGACGTGCGCACCTAAACTGTCGCGCTCCTCGCCCACAACGAACAGCAGTCCCACGTGAATTTCTTGCTGGCGCAATCGTTCCGCCGCGGCGATCTGGGCCGCGATGATGCCCTTCGCGTCGCACGATCCTCGTCCATAAATGCGCGCTGCATCTTCCGACGAAGGAATGAATGGCGGAACCGTATCCATGTGTGTGGAAAACACGATCGCAGGGTGCGGATGCTCCTCCGATGTGGCATACACGTTGAAGCGGTCGCCTTCAACGGGCATTTTCCTGGTCACGTAGCCAATGCGGCAGAGTTCGCCATAAAGATAATTGCCCACCGCGGCTTCGTTGCCAGTGATGGACTCGATGTCCACGAGTTGGCGTGTAAGGGTAACTGCGTCCATTGCACTGAGAGAATAGCAGACAGTCTTCTGCCCTCAGTCTTCGAGGTCAGGTCACACCTTCCGTTGTCGCCTCTCACAGACTTCTTCTCTTCGTACTGTTCCGTGTAATCTGACGTCGTGATTTCTTCGAACTCATCGATCCGTTCCCTGTTCCTTGACGGTCCTGCGGGCCGCATGGAAGCCCTGCTCAACGCGGGATCGGCGAACGCGTCTCACGCCGCGGTGGTTTGCCATCCGCATCCTCTGTTCGGCGGGACGCTGCACAACAAAGTCGTATTTCACACCATGAAGGCGCTGAACAGCTTCGGCTTCCCGGTGCTGCGGTTCAACTTCCGCGGAGCAGGACTGAGCCAGGGCGAACACGCTCAGGGCGAAGGCGAGGTCGAAGACGTGCGGGCAGCGCTCGACTGGCTCGACTCGGAGTTCCACCTGCCTCTGGTGTTCGCAGGATTCTCGTTCGGCGCAGCGGTCGGATTGCGTGCAGCCTGCGCCGATTCCCGCGTTCGTGCCGCAATTGGCATCGGCACTCCAGTTGCGCCCGTAGCCGCCGACACAGAGGAACCGCGAGTGTACACGCTCGACTTCTTGCGCGATTGTGCTAAGCCCAAATTATTCGTTAGCGGAGCGAGGGACCAGTTTGGTCCGCGAGGTAAGTTGGAAGAACTGGTAGCTTCGGTCCCGGAGCCGAAGAAGCTCGTTGTGATCGAAGGCGCTGATCATTTCTTCGAAGGCCGTCTACGCGAGTTGCGCGAGGCGATCGAATTGTGGTTGAAGCAAGCTCTCAGCTCTCAGCTGAATCGGAGTGCGGAGGTCGCTGATAGCTGAGAGCTGATAGCCGCAAGCTGTCTCTATAATCCACACCATGACTGACTCGGCCCGCGAATCCACATTCCGGCAGATGCGTGAGATTGCGGGTGCGATTTTTCAGCAGGCGCTCTCTGAGGCTTCCATTGCGAAGGCGTTCGCGCGACATGTTCACTGCGAGCGCGGTGTGCTCCGGGTTCGTGAAGATTTGTTCGACCTGCACTCGTACTCTCGTGTGCTGGTCATTTCCCTGGGCAAAGCGGCTCACACGATGGTTGAGGCGCTCTCCGGGCAAGCCGGAGCGTCGTTTGAAGGCATCGTCGCCACTTCGGTTGACCCGCCATCGCAGGTGCATGGGTTCCAGTATTTTAGCGGCGGGCATCCGACGCCGAATCAGGAGTCGATTCGCGCGGCCAGTGCCATGTTGAAGGCGCTGGAAGCCCAACCGTCCACCGCGCTGGTGATCTTTTTACTCAGCGGTGGCGGATCGTCCATTGTGGAGAAGCCGATCGACGACGAGATCTCGCTTGAGGATCTCATAGCGAACTATCGGGCACTGGTGCACTCCGGAGCGCCCATCGCTGAAATCAATACGGTGCGCAAACATCTCTCCGCAGTGAAAGGCGGACGCCTGGCGCAGGCTGCGTTTCCGGCGCAGCAGGTTTCGCTGCTGGTTTCCGACGTGCCGGATGGATCGCCGGACGCATTGGCGTCTGGACCGACCATGCCGGATTCGACCACGGTGGAAGATTGCTATCAAATCGCCGAGAAGTACGACCTTCTGAGGCAGTTTCCGCTGTCGACGCAAGAATTGTTTACGCGGCATGCTCTCGAAGAGACTCCGAAGTCGTTCGATCCGGCTTTTCACCGCGCGCGCTGGTGGACGGTGCTTTCGAACCAGACGGCGATTGAAGAAGCCAGCGCCGCGGCCGAGCGCGCCGGGTTCATCGTTCATGTGGACAACTCCTGCGACGACTGGGATTACGAGCGCGCGGCCGATTATTTACTCCAGCGTTTGCGCGAACTGCGCCGGCAGTTTTCTCCGGTGTGTCTGATTTCCGGCGGGGAAGTCACGGTGAAGGTGACGAACGGCGGTGTTGGCGGGCGCAATCAGCAATTTGCGCTGGCCTGCGCGGAGAGGATTGTGGGTGAAAATATCACGGTGCTTAGCGCAGGGACCGACGGAGTGGACGGCAACAGTCCAGCGGCCGGAGCGGTTGTTGATGGGAGCACGGTGGAACGTGGCCGGTTACGCGGGGTCGACCCGCACGCGGCGCTCGATAGCTTCGATGCGTATCCCTTCTTCACCACGCTCGGCGATGCGATTGAGATCGGGCCGACGGGAAACAACCTGCGCGATCTGCGGATACTGCTGGCCTAATAGCTCTGGCGAAACTCCCCACTTCTCGCGCGAAAAAACGCGCGAGAAATGGGGCACGCGCGATCCATCCTATTTTGAGCTATGCCGATTTCGGCATGTTGGCCATGGCGTCGTCCATGGCGTGCTTCATTTCGTCCGCGGAAAGATCTTTGGTGTGAGTGGCAATCGACCATTTGTGGCCGAAGGGATCTTTCAACTTGCCATAGCGATCACCCCAGAACTGATCCATGACCGGCATTTCGACCTGCGCACCTGCTTTCACGGCGCGGTCGAAGGCAGCATCAACGCCATCCACGTAGATGTGCAGACCCATGCCTGCGCCACCGGTGGACTCTGGCGACAAAGATCCGTACTCAGGGAACTCGTCAGCCAACATGATGATGGAATCGCCAATCATTAGTTCGGCGTGCATGACTTTGTCGTCGGGGCCTTTCATGACGCCGCGTTCTTTTGCGCCGAACGCCTGCTTGTAGAACTCGATGGCGCGAGCGGCGTCGCGCACAGTGAGGTAAGGTGTGATGCTGTGGTAACCGTCGGGGATGGGCTTTACGGACATTGCAGCCTCCTGGGTGAGAATTAGAGGAAAGAAGTTTACACCGAAGAGAGGAGGCGTTTGTTAAAAGGACAATAACTATTCGGAGCATGAAACAAAACAGTTGTTTAGAGTCAGAAGAATTTGGTGACGCCTTCTTCCATCACTACGACGCGGTCTTCGATGCCGGCACCACGAGCCTCGCGCTCGAGCAGTTGCAAAGGCTCGTCGACCGGCTCGTGCGACAGGCGGAACGTCCCGTAGTGCATGGGAACCATCCAGCGAGCCTTAAGGTCGAGGAATGCACGCGTGGCGTCGGCCGGGTTGGTGTGGACGTTCCGGAACTGTGGCGGATTGTAGGCGCCAATCGGCAGCAGGGCGAGCTCGGGAGCGAGGCGGCGTCCGATTTCGCTGAAGCCGGCGAAATAAGCGGTGTCGCCAGCGTGATAGACCGAATGCTTGCCCGCCTTCAGGACAAAGCCGCCATAGCCGCGGTGCGAATCTTTGAGAATGCGGGCTCCCCAGTGACGCGAGGGAACGTGGGTCACCGACAGATTGCCGCGACGCGAACTCTTCCACCAGTCGAGTTCGATGATCTCGGAAAATCCGAGGTCGGATACCAAGTCGGACACATGAGTGGGGACGATGATGGATGGCGCAATGCCGCGGGTGCGCAGATTATTCTGCACCAGCGCCCGCAAAGACGGGCGATGGAGATGATCGAAGTGGGCGTGCGAGACCAGAACCAGGTCGATCGCAGGAAGATCGGCAACGCGCAAGCCGGGCCGTCGGAGGCGCTTCAAAACGAAGAGCCAGCGCGCAAAATTCGGGTCGATAACTACGCTTTGCCCGCCCATCTGCACAAAAAAGCTGGCGTGCCCGATGAAGGTGATGGCTAGTTCGCCGTTAGTAGCCAAGCGAGGCTTGTGCGTCTCTCCACAGCGTGGAGTCACTGCGGAATGCCGCACCAAACGTCCAAACTGAGTGGCGCGCTTGCGGAGGGCCGGATTGCGCAGCGTTTGCTTGATCATCCTGCTATGGAGCCGGGGGAAACTAAATACTTCCACTTCATGATACTCATCCTGATCGCCGCTTTCAGGGTAACCATACCGATGCGGCCAAATCTTTTTGCCAACTATTAATGTTAGATGAATATCGCGCTAGTAGCGCTCCATTTTTCACTGATCGTGGAGTACGGCGGTAATGGGCGGCGGACGCGGTCAGTCCGCTGCAGTGGCGACGCAGCCGAGCTTCGCTCGGCTTGTCCGGGTCTGAGACCCGGACCCACACATCCCTCGCTTGACCTTGATCGCGGTGGTCATATCTAATCCGGGAACACTCTTTTTTCGAGCGGTTTGAGGACGAAGGAGAAAGTTCGAATGCGAGTTGCGTTTTTGGGGTTGGGCATCATGGGGCAAGCCATGGCGACGAATCTGGTCAAAGCTGGCCATGAAGTGACGGTATGGAATCGTACGCCGGGCAAGTTGGTCGAAGGAGCGGGCATCGCTCCTACACCGGCGGCCGCGGCGCTGGGCGCGGAAGTCGTGTGGCTTTGTGTTTCTGACACCAACGCGGTTGAGGAAGTCATCTTCGGCAAGGACGGCGCAGAAGCGTCTTTGGGCCAGGGCACGATCATCGCGGATTCGAGCACGATTTCTCCTTCGGCCACTACGAAGTTTGCCGAGCGGGTGGCGGCGAAGGGCGTGGTTTGGGTGGATGCGCCCATGACGGGGTCGAAGATCGGCGCACGCGACGGGACGCTGGTCTTCATCGTAGGTGGAGATGAGGCGACGGTCGAGCGGCTCAAGCCGTTGTTCGCAGCCATGGGGAAAAAGATCTTCCGAATGGGCGAGACCGGTAAGGGGCAGGCGACCAAGTTGGCGATGAATCTCCAGATTGCTATGATTTTTGAAGGATTCGCTGAAGCCCTGACCCTGGCAACCAAGTTAGGCGTCGATCCGAAACAACTGCTGTCGTTGATCGAAGCGACGATGGTTCGCTCCGGTGTGGTCGACTACAAGGGACCGTTTATTCTGGAGCGTGACTTTACGCCGAATTTTCCGCTGCGGCTGATGCACAAAGACATTCGGCTGACCCTCGAGGCGGCCAAGGAGGCTCGGGTGAAGCTGCCTGGCCTCGAAACCGTGGAAGAGATCTACGAGATGGCCACCGAGGATGGGCACCAGGACCTCGACTACGCTGCCACCCTCACCCTATTGGAAAAATGGGCGGGGGTACAAGTGAAGGGGCAGGCCGCGTAGAGTGGACTTCGAAGTTCCTCGGTCATTACCGCAGTAATGCCCGAAGGGGCGCTATTACACAAGTATTACAGTTCCGTCCCTCGTTCTGTTGATAGCTTAAAAGAAGCTTCTTCAACCTCGAAGACCACGAGAACGGGGACCATCCTTGGACATGGAACTGCAGGATCTGGAAAGACCGCAAGCAGCAAAAGGCGAAATCAACTGGATAACAGCCACCTTCATGGCCCTGTTTCACGTGGGCGCCGTGGCAGCGCTCTTTTTTTTCACGTGGAAAGCGTTATTGGTCGCGATGTTCTTGTGGTGGGTCTCGGGCAGCCTGGGCATCGGCATGAGCTACCACCGGCTGCTCACGCACCGTGGCTATAAGACCTCGAAGTGGGTGGAATATTTTCTGACGGTCTGTGCCACGCTGGCGCTCGAAGGCGGTCCGATTTTCTGGGTGGCCACGCACCGCATTCACCACCAACATTCCGATCAGGATGGGGACCCGCATTCGCCGATCGACGGCAAGTGGTGGGCGCACATGGGATGGATTCTCATGGGCAAGTCGATGCACCACGATACGACCACGCTGGCCCGCTACGTTCCCGACCTCGCCAAAGACAAGTTTCACGTCTGGATCACCAAGTATCACTACGTTCCGCAAATTGTAATCGGCGTTCTGCTGTTTGCCATCGGCGGTCTGCCCTGGCTTTTGTGGGGAACGTTCATGCGTACGGTGGTGGGACTGCACGCCACCTGGCTGGTGAATTCGGCAACGCACTCCTGGGGCACGCGGCGGTTTGCGACTCGCGACCTTTCGACCAACAGTTGGTGGGTCGCCCTGCTGACGTTCGGCGAGGGCTGGCATAACAATCACCACGCGCATCCGACCTCGGCCGCGCACGGATTTGTCTGGTACGAAATTGACACCAACTGGTACGGCATCTGGGCACTGCAGAAGCTGGGACTGGCTTGGGACATCAAGCGGGTGAAGCTGGCGGAGATCGAGCAGGGGTTGGTGGCTGCGCCTAATGGGCGGCTGATCGCACCGAATGCGGCAGCCGAGTCCTGGGCAGCTGGAGACTAAAAAGCGTACTTTGTAGTTTGTAGAAAGCCCCGACCTCGATTGGGGCTTTTTCATTTGGAAGGGAAGTTCCTCGGGGTGTACGGGCCGGCGGCAGCGTTTTCTCTGAGGCGCCGCCGACGCTGTAGAATCGGGGCGTAAAGCCATGCGCATCACGAGCCGCCGCGGAACGATCGTCTTCTTCCTCTGTCTGGGCATCGGGCTGGTTGCGCTTGCGGTTGCGCTCAACGTCGGATGGATCATCCTCAACTGGCGCGAGGGAGTGCTGCTGTTTTTCGGCATTGTTTTCTTCGCGCTGATCATTGCGGGCATGGTCGTGAATACGATTTTTCTGGTGCGTGAACTCCGGCGCAGTGAGCAGCATGACAGTTTCATCAACGCCGTCACCCACGAATTGAAGACGCCGATCGCGTCCATCCGGCTGCACCTGGAAACGTTGCAGCGACGCGCTCTGGCGGAGGCGCAGAAACAGGAGTTCTATAGCCTGATGCTGAGCGATGCCGACCGGCTTACCGAAACGGTCGAACAGGTTCTGCGGGCGGGGCGTGCTGGAGATAAGAAGGCGGGCCGGGAGAAGTCGGAGGTTGACTTCCGCCAATTGGTTCGCGAGTGCATGGACGCAACGCGCTCGCGCCATCATCTGCAGCCTGAGGCGCTTCGCTATGAAGAGTCGTCGAGCAATGGAAGCGGGCTGCGCGTGCGTGGCAGCGCGGAAGACCTGCGCACCGCGGTGTTCAACGTGCTCGACAACGCCATCAAGTATTCTGGCCAGAACATTGACGTGCGGGTGCGGTTGGAGACTCCGGACGATAAGAGGATTGTCTTGCGGGTGCAGGATCAAGGAGTGGGCATTCCTGCCGACGACGTGAAACGAATTTTCAAACGGTTCTACCGGGTGACGCATCGCTCTCTGGCGCATGTGAAAGGTACAGGCCTGGGTTTGTTTATTGTGAAGGCGATCGCGCAAAAGCACGGAGGTAAGGTTTTTGCCGAGAGCGAGGGGGAGGGGCACGGGACGACGATTGTCCTGGAACTGCCGAGGTGGGCGGCATGAGCCGGGTACTTGTGGTCGAGGACGAAGCCCATTTGGCGCAGGGATTGCGCTTTAACCTGGAGGCGGAAGGGTATGCGGCTGAAGTGGTAGGGGATGGCGAGGCGGCAACGGACCGGTTGCTCGGCAAGAAGGAAAACTTCGACGCGGTGGTGCTCGACATCATGCTCCCCGGCAAAGACGGGTTCAGCGTGGTCTCAGAGTTGCGAGCGGCGCGCAACTACGTTCCCGTGCTCATGCTGACGGCGCGAGGGCGTCCAGAAGATGTGTTGAAGGGATTTGCGTCGGGAGCCGATGATTACCTGCCAAAGCCATTCGACTTGTCAATATTGCTGGCGCGCCTGCAAGGACTGCTGCGTCGGAGTCAATGGATGCGCGGGCAGACCTCGGGAAGTCAAAAGCCCAGCGAGACGCCGGCTGACGCTGCGCACCTCTCCGATTTCGGGACGTTCTCGTTTGCGGGAAAGACGATCGACTTCGGCGCGCTCGAATTGCGGACCGGGGACAGCACGATTCATCTGACGGTGATGGAGGCGGAATTGCTGCGCCACCTGGTGCGGAATGACGGGCGCATCGTGTCGCGTAAGCAGATTCTCGAAGAGGTCTGGGGACTGCATGAAGATACTGACACGCGCGCGATCGATAATTTCGTCGTGCGATTGCGGCGGTATCTGGAAGATGATCCCGGGCATCCGCGGCATTTGCTGACGGTGCGGGGAGTGGGGTATCGGTTCCTGGCCAATCCAGCGAAGTAGAAGGCGTCCGATCGATCTGCGTTAGAAGTGTGACAGAGCAGCTCGAATATTTTCTAGAGTAAGGTTCCGTGAATGTGGCGTCCCAAGTTGTTCTCATCCTGAGCCGGGAGACTTGCCTGCCGAAGGACCAGTGGAGCTGGCCGGGAGCTCATAGGTCCTTCTGCGCCAAAGAACGGCGCCTCAGGATGACAGGGCGTTGCCAGGGCAGACTCCGGGCGCCTTTTCAAATCCGATAAACCAGTGCGAAACCGGTCTACGCGCGGCACAATTCCGCCACTAGTGTTTCCTGGCGCTCGATGGCGATACCGTCGAGGCGGCGTAGAACCATGATGTAAAGCGGGACTGTAATCGCCGAGAGAGCGAGAAAGACGAGGGCTGCGATCCATAGATTCTTGTAGAGCCGCGCGACGACGAAAGCAGCGGTTCCAACCCCAACGATCACGATCTGCACGCCCAGGCTGGCCAGGACCGTCGTCTGGGAGACGTTCTGGCGGCCGAAGGTTGAGAAGTCGCGCTTTTTGGGGGTGTAGATCGAGAGCAGGTTGCCGGCGGCGAAGTTCAAAGGCGCGGCGAACAGAAGTCCGGCGGCGGTGGCGACTGAGACCGCCAGATGAGGAGCGCCGTAGAAATAAGTCACGGCGAACCAGGCCAAGGCCGTGTTCCCCAGGAGAATGGCGGCGTGGGTGAGATTCTTGCCCAGGACAATCTGGCGGAAGTGCACGGGAGACGCGTAGAAGAACTGGATGCCGCCGCCGTCGCCGCCGAAACTGTTGTAGACAAGGTTGGTAAGCACCAATAAGGAATAGGCGGCCGCGCCGGGAAACGCCAAGTCTGGCGTTCGGTTGAGGAAGTGTGTTTGCCGCATGGGATTCAGCGGTCCGAGCCGAACTACCAGCAGCATGAAGACCGGCATGATCAGGGTCAGCAGCATGGGACCGCTGCGGGCGAGGTAGCGCATTTCTTTTTCAAACACCGCGGCGACGGACTGGGAAAATCCCGGCAGATCCCATCCCAACTGCAGGCCTTGAACCTGGGCGACCGCGGGGCGCACGGCGGCTTCGCTGAGATTCTCGCCGTGAAACTGCCGGCGCAGGCGCAAGTGCAGCAGATACCCTACGGCCGTCGTCAGCGTTCCCAAGAAGAGCAGGGAATTGAAGCCGGCGAAGTAATTCGAGTGCGAGGCTCTCGCAATCGCATTGGCCGTCAGGCCGGGGGGCAGCGCCCCTTGTACTTGAGCGGCAATCTCAACGGTTCTTCTTAGCTCTGGACGGGGCTTTTTTTCGAATCGTTCGGCCATCGGACCGATCAACTGAAAGCTGAGCAGCGCGAGAATAAAGAGAACTCCGAGGATTTCGCGGGTGCGGCGCTGCGCCAGCCAGCGCTCGACCCAGGCGAAGACGGTCTGCATCAGGACGAGATTGAAGAGGGCGAAGGTCAGCAGTACCAGCAGGGCCCAGGGGAACAGCAGCGGGCGGGCAAAACTGATGCCGAGGAGAATCCCGAACAATGCGAGACTGCCCAGTGCGCTGGCGGGATCGAAGAATCCGTAGGCCAGGCGGATCAGGAAATACGAACGGTAAGTGAGTGGGAAGCGAAGCAATTCTGAAGAGTCGGGGTTGTTGGTAAAGGCGGTTGCCATTACCGGGAACACTTGCCAGAAGAAAAGCACGGGCCACAGAAGAATCGCTAGGTACTCGGTTTGGCCCTGAGAAACGAAATAGAAAGCGAGTCCGGTCGCGGCCGTGAAGCTGCCGAAACCGCCCAGCGCGAAGGCGAGCGTGACGACGATGCGGGAGACCAGTTCCATCTTGCCGCGCTTGGTGCGCAGGCCGTTGACGAACATGCGCCAGCGCAAGTTGGCGATGGTGGAAATTTGTGCTCGGATACCGAGAGGAGATGCCATTTCGTGCTCTCATTCTTGCACAGGCGAGTGGGTGGCGCATTCCCTCACAAGGCAATGAAACTACGTCACTTCCTTTCACCCAGCAATTCTGTTGAGTATCGGGTCACGACCCATTTCGATATTGGGCGTGATCCACGTCACGCACGGGGGTGGGACTACTCACGGTCACTCCGCGAATGCCGTTAGAAGATGTAGAGTCGTTGGAGGAGAATTGTAAATGGCGTCATCCGAAAGAACTCCGTTGTGGGATAGCGTAACGCATCCGTTCGCGAACGCACTGGAGTTGGCCTTTGGCTGTCATCACGCGAAGCTGAGCCGTGTCTTTACCATCGAAGGCCGCAGCTACAAGGTCTGCTGCGATTGCGGCGCCAAGTTTGACTATTCGCTGCGAACCATGTCGATCATGCCGCATGGCAGGTTTTTCACCGCGCTTGGCGTCTACGCGCCCGGCGCAGACATGACCGAAGAAAGCTCCAGCATTTATCCGAGCACGTTTCCGGCGAGACCTCACCCCAGCCATGAAAGCTCCTGCTCGGTGCGGGTTCCGCCGACGATGCGCAGGAAAATCTTCTCCAGCGTAAGCTTCTCACCGGCAGACGCAGCGCCATCCTCCGATCGGGTGGGCGTTTGCGCCTCGACTCCGGCGCGCAATTCCTCCAGTGATCCCTGCGCCACCAGTCTGCCCTGATGAATGATGGCGACACGGCTGCACAAACGTTCGACAATCTCGAGCACGTGGGATGTCAGGAAAATCGTGGCTCCGCGGGTGATCATGCCTTGCAACATGGATTTGAGGGTGCCGGCGGCAATCGCGTCGACGCCTTCGAAGGGCTCGTCGAGAAACAGGACTTTTGGCCCGTGGATCACCGCCGCCGCGAGTGCCAGCTTCTTCTGCATGCCGTGGGAATAGTCGGTGACAAGTTTCTTGGGCTGATCGGCGAGTTCCATGAAATCGAGCAACTCCGCGGCCCGCTTGGCCGCCGTTTTGCGGTCGAGGCCGTACATGCGTCCGGCGAAGCTCAAAAATTCGGCGCCAGTTAGACGGCCGAAGAGCGCCATACCTTCGGGCACGACACCGATCTGGCGCTTGACTTCGACGGGATGGGCATTCAGATCGAGGCCGAGGATTTCGATGCGCCCCGAACTCGGCGCGAGAAGGCCCGTCAGCATTTTGATGGTGGTGGATTTGCCCGCGCCGTTGGGGCCAAGGAAACCGAAAAACTGTCCGGGGGAGACGCGCAAGTCGACATTTTCGACGGCCACGAACTCTCCGAATCGGCGGGTCAGGCCCTGCGTGGAGATGGTGGGCGCGGAATCCATGGAACTTCAGAATCTAGCACACCCACCTGATTCCCGTGCGCCTACGGTTTGTCCTTGGCGGGCGCTTCTTTCTTCTCTGGCTGTTTTTTCTGCCCGTCTTCAGTCCACGGGGGAACTACACCGACGAAGCGCGCGTAGGCGATGGATTGCCCCAGATGCTCGGCTCCATGGCGCACGATGAAGAGCAGGATGCCGCGCTCGGTGTTCTTGCCGCCGAACCAGTCCATGCTCTTTTCGAGATCGGCGTCGGGCATGGCTTTAATGGCCGCTTTGGCGTGGGTGTAGGAATCTTTGAGAGTGGCAACGACTTTGGCCTTGTCAGTGGTGGATTTCTCGAGGCTCTTCACGTCCACACCGGCTGGTGGTGGAGTGCCCACGAGTTTATAGAGGTTGTAATTCGCGGCGCTGACGTGGAGGAAGATTTCTGCGAACGAGCGCACGTCGGAGGACGGGCGCCACGAGTATTTCTCAGCAGGGATGGCTTCGGCGAGGCGAGTGAACTTATCTTCTTGAACGATTACCTCGGACAGAACTTCGGAGCGATAGCCGGTGACGCCGGGCGTGCCTTCTTTGTAGGGATTGATCTGCGCTGCCGTTTGAACAGCACTAGCCGCAAGGACCAACAAGCATAGGGCTGAGAAAATGGATTTCACGGGAAGTCTCCTTTGAGCCCGAACAGTTTA
>Ga0307479_10004486_pt1 | contig 12766 bp, 10 predicted proteins | sample atmos_gasesECM4C_FD_203743 | JGI IMG/M metagenome (GOLD analysis project Ga0307479, IMG submission 203743) | Hardwood forest soil microbial communities from Morgan-Monroe State Forest, Indiana, United States - atmos_gasesECM4C_515 | ecosystem: Environmental > Terrestrial > Soil > Temperate...
AACAGCGCGTTGCGTTCCGCGGGCGTTGTGGCCGCAAAATCAAACTTGGCCAAGGCCTCGCGAAACGAAGCCGAAGCATCTTCGAAGTACGGAGTGCCAGGCCCGGTTTTCGGGCGCGTGGCGCATACCGCTCCCGCAGGGATGAAGGATTCATGTCCGTTAAGCTTGAAGCCAACCCAGCCCATCGTGGTGCGCACCAGGCCAGCGCCGGAATCATCCACATGCAGCGTGTACACGCAGCCCAGATCAACGGTGACGGCAGAAGGGGTATCCACGACGAATTGCCCTGGAGGTGCCCAAATCCGTGCGTGAATAGTGCCGCGATCGAGCGCCAGCCGTTTGTGCTCACGGCCGTTGGCGACGACCCGCAGGCGTGAATCGCCGTCAATTTCCACGCGGCCCGTTTCGTCGAGGGTGATGACCGCGCGCGAAGAATTGTCGGTTTCAAGTGTTTGCCCAACGTGAAGCTGGGCGAAACTCGCATTGGCTCCCATCGCCTGCGAGCCAACGCGGGGCGTCCCCTGAAGGCGAGCTACATCCCATCCGGGACCAAGATCGGTGCCAACTTTCGGCCGCAGCAACAAAAGGGACAGGCTGGCGGCAAGCAGGATGGCCGCTGCAACGAGCCGATGGGAAAAGTGAAAACGATAGAAACGCGAGCGCTGTTTCGCCGGCTGAAGTTCGGCAATCTGATCAAATGCAGGCGCGGGTTGATTGTGGCGGAATCGCCCCAGCGCACTTTCGAGTTTTTGAACTTCCGGGTCCGGTTCTCCCGAGCCGTCCCACAAATAGTCGTCTTTCATAATTCCTTCCTCATTCCGCGCGCCCGCTCATGACGCGCCCTCCGCCTTTTCTCCTAGTTTCTCGCGCAGCAGTTGCATGCCCCGGCAAAGGTTGACGCGCACCGAGCCATGAGTCAGGCCCGTGCGCGCAGCGATCTCAGGGCCGGTCATTCCTTCGACCAAGCGAAGGATGAGAGGCTCCCGGTAGGCTTCCGGAAGTTCGCCAACAATTTCCAAAATCATCGCGGCTTCTTGTTCGGCGGCGTGATCCTGGGAGCGGCTCTCCGACTGATTTTCGTCTACTGGCTCGGTGATTTTCTCGTCCGGAATCGCGCGGCGGAAATAATCGTTCGCGCGGTTCCGAGTGATCGTCGCTAGCCACGCTCCAAACCTTGCTACATCGCGCAACACATGAAGCTGCCGCAGCGCCGAGAGAAACACTTCCTGCACCAAATCATCGACTTCCCTTGGTGGCACGCGAGAAAGCAGGATGCCATGCACCATGCGCGCGTAGCGGTCGTAGAGGCGCCCAAAGGCGGCGCGGTCGCCGCCCCGCGCGGCGCTCACCAGAAAATCGTCGCCCTGCAGCTCAGTCACTGGCGCGGCAGTCACAACCTGACGCTCCATGCTTGCGGTTCGGAAGTCAACACTGTATCCCACGTTCGGCCGATCGGGGCACACACCGATCATGAAACTAGACGTGGGGGAAGGAGGAGTGTTAACAGGGACTCCCCCGCACGGACCTGGAAGGGGCTTAGCCCTTGCATTTCCAGCAGTTAGGCGATGGCGGAGATGAAGCGTCGCACGATTGACAACAAATTTAGGGTTTCCTGCGTCCAATAGGGGGTGAACAAAAATCGCAAGGCACCCGGCCAGAGGGCCAGTGATTGACCCGCTGCAAACAATCAGGTGGCAACCCCCCCGGAATTAGCGGTGTTATGATATAGAGAGGGCAGACTGTTGCCCTTTGGGAACGAACAGAACCGCGGTGCCAGAAAGACAGGAGCAGGGACATGGGAGAGCAAGTGAAAGAACTATTTACCTGGGCCAGGCGCCGGAAAATTCTGGCTACTGTATTTGTCGCCTTCACGCTGGCCGTGGGCATATTAATCGGCTCGGTGGTGTCGGGCCGGGTCTCGGCGATGAAGAACGCGGGATTTGGGGGAGCCTCGGCGACCGCATTGGCGGTGCCGGATCCGATTCCGTCGTCCAATTCTTTCGCGTCCATCGTCAATAAAGTCGAGCCCGCGGTGGTGAACATCGCCACCACTCAGGTGCTGGAGCACAAACAGACCAAGAAGCGCCATTCTCAGCCGTACGATCAGGACGATCCTATGCAGGATTTCTTCGACCGCTTCTTCGACGGGCGGCAGGACGGGCCGCCGCAGGCGGAGCGCAGCCTGGGCTCGGGTGTGATCGTGGACAAGCGCGGTTACATCCTGACCAACAACCACGTGGTGGAGCAGGCGACAAAAATCCAGGTGCAGCTAAATGGCGACACGACAAGATACACGGCAAAGGTTGTCGGCATCGATGAAGATACGGACCTCGCGGTCGTCAAGATTGAGGCCAACAAGGATTTGCCGGTAGCCAAACTCGGAAATTCAGATGGCGTGCAAGTGGGCGACTGGGTCCTGGCGATTGGCAGCCCCTTTGGCTTGCAAGCCACGGTAACCGCGGGAATTATCAGCGCCAAAGATCGCGGCGGGATCGGCCAGCAATTCCAAAGATTTTTGCAGACGGATGCTGCCATCAATCCCGGGAATTCCGGTGGGCCGCTGGTGGATTTGGCCGGCGAAGTCATCGGCATCAACACGGCAATCATCACGGGAAGCCGTGGCTATGAAGGCGTGGGGTTCGCGCTGCCGTCCACGACGGCGATCAACGTCTACGATCAAATCATCAAGCAAGGCCGCGTCACGCGCGGTTCCATCGGCGTCAGCTTCCAAGAAGAGTTGAGCACCAATGCGATTACGTTGAAGTCGCTCGGCGCGCCCTACGGCGTCGTGATTGAAGGCGTGCAGCCGGGCAGTCCTGCGGAGAAAGCCGGATTGAAGGGCGGCGACGTCATCACCAGCGTCAACGGACGCGCGGTGAAGAACGGCAACGACCTGGTGAATCCGATCGCGCAGGCGCCCATCGGAAGCAAGGTCAAGTTGACGTACATCCGCGACCGCGCTGAAAAAGAAGCGACCGCAACGGTCGAAGACCGCACGCGAGTGTTCCCGAATGTGGCGGGCCGATTGGGCGATCAGCCCGGCGAAGTGGCTCCATCGGAATTCGGGCTGCACGTGGAAGAATTGACCCCCGAGCGCGGTCACCGCGTCGGCGTTGAAGGGCAGAAGGGCGTGCTCGTTACCGAAGTGGAGCCCGCTTCTTTTGCCGAAGACCTGGGATTCGGGCGCGGCGACGTGATCGCGGACATAAATCGCGAGGCGATCAATTCCGTTTCGGATTACCGCAAAGCCGTCGCCAAACTCAAGGCCGGTGAGGACGTGGTGTTCAAGGTCCTTCGCCGCCAGGACAGCGACCGGATCTTGACGCTCTTCTTGTCAGGCAAAGTTCCGGCGGACAACGCAGCGCAGTAATTGCACTAGCTGCGGCAACCACTTCTATGCTTGTGCCGAAAGCGACTTCCCAGGCCCTGGCGCTGCTTATTGCAGTGGGGGTGGGTGTATTCGCGGCTCCCTCGGGGGCACAGACAGCTTCGCCGAAAAAGCCTAGTTACACGAAGTCTAGCGGGGCATCGCACTCCAAAAAATCATCGAAGAAATCCCGGCGGCGGGAGCGCGGACAGAAAACCCCCACCCCCGACCGGATTTCCGAGATTCAGCAGGCGCTCGCGAAAAACGGCGCGTTCACGGGAAATCCCAACGGAAAATGGGACGCCCCCACCGTTGACGCGATGAAGAGATTTCAGGAGTCGCATGGGCTGAATCCCACGGGGAAGCTCGACGCGAAGACCTTGCAACAATTGGGCCTGGGCTCTGCGACAGCAGGCGTGGCAGCCCCGCCACCCGTCAGTTCTTCAGCAGTGAAAACACCCCCGGCGCAAACCGCGAAGCGCCAATAAACCCCCGCCGTTCTTCGCGGTTGCATTCCATCGTCAAGTGAACTAGAAATCTAGCGTCGCGCCGCTACTGTACGCGCAGACGAGGGGACTCGTATGATGAAACTAATCCGGTTTTTTCTGGGGATTTTTCTCGTTGCCGTTTGCTTGGCCAGCGTTGACGCTCAGCAGAAGGCCGAAGCTAAGCCCGTGAAAGCGGTGCGTTTCGGCAAGTTGTGGGATGCGCGGGGAAAACTTTGGACGAACGCCATTGTGATCGTGGAAGGCGATCGGATTCGCGATGTCACGATAAACGGATTGCTGATCCCCGCGGGAGCGGAAGTCATCGATCTCTCAAGATACACGGGCTTGCCGGGGCTGATCGACGTTCATACGCATATGACCATATATACGGATGAAACCCCCGGCGAGCCGATGCTGAAGCAACTCACGAGCAATCCTCCGGCCATGGAAGTATTTCTTGCGCGAAAAGGAGCCATGCGCACACTCGAGGCGGGCGTCACGACCGTGCGGGACCTCGGTGCGGATCAGTACATGGACATTGCCATGAGGGACTTGATTAACCGCGGGGAAATGATCGGCCCGCGCATGTTTGTATGCGGCTACGGGCTGTACATCACCAACACGCCCTACAAGCCCGGACTGAATCCTCCTGCGGGCGGAATTGCCGATGGGGTGCCGGAAGTATTGAGGGCCGTGCGGCAGCAAATCGCAGGGGGCGCGGACGTGATCAAGATGTACGCTTCAACAGGCACGGATGATGACGTGACCGGCTTTCAGACCTACAACTTCGAGGAAATCAAAGCGGCCGTGGACGCCGCTCACCAGTTCGGAAAAAAGATTGCGATTCATTCCTACGGCCCGGATGGGGCGCGCGACGCCGTGCGCGCAGGTACGGATTCGCTGGAACATGCCACCGGCATGGATGACGGAACGATCCAGGAAATGGTCAAGCGCGGAACATTCTACGTGCCGACGATCGACCACAACCGCTATTACATCGACAACGGCGACAAGATCGGCTATGCCCCCGGATACAAAGAAAAGCTTCAGGCCTTCATTCCGCGGAACCTGGAGACGGCCCGGAAGGCTTTCAAGGCTGGCGTGAAATTCGCGATGGGCTCGGACGCCATTTACACCATGTTCGGGCAAAACACTCGCGAGCTGGGCTGGTTTGTGAAAGCAGGCATGACGCCGGAACAGGCGCTGCGGACCGCTACAACGAATGCCGCGGAATTGTTGGGCAAAGAAAAAGAGTTAGGCGCAGTGGCGCCGGGCTATTTTGCCGACCTCGTCGCCGTCGAAGGCGATCCGCTGGCCGACATAAACGTTGTCCCGACCAAGGTCAGGTGGGTAATGAAAGCCGGAGCGATCGTGGTGGACAAAAAAAATTAATCCGCTCCGACGTTTACTCCCGGAGGGCGCGGAGCCACGCTAAGCAGTGCGCTTCAACAAGCGGATGAGGGAGCCGACCGTGACTGCGCTTAGGTAGAGGCACCCCTCCACGAGGAAGCAGGCAAGTCAGCCCTGGAAGTGTGGTCGTTTCATACCAACCATTTGATGCTTTTTGAATCATGAAAGTCCACCCTGAATCGCTGCCGTCACATCACTCCGCCGGGGCAATGCCAGAGAATGCCTAAGTTTGACCAGGTTGGCTGGCGACGGTAGAATTTCCTTTTCCACGCGGTATTGCTCGCGCTCGAACCTGCGGCCGACAAACCTAGCGGCAAGTTGGGCAGTTTCAGGAGGAAGTATGGCCACGGCAGTTGCGCCCCGGGTGTTCAAGAATTTCATCAATGGCGAATGGGTGGAATCGCGCGGCGGGAAGGCCTACGAAAACCGCAATCCCGCGAACACCGACGAATTGATCGGCATGTTTGTGTCCTCGACCTCAGAAGACGTAGACGCAGCCGTGGACGCCGCAAGACAGGCTTACAAGTCCTGGCGGTTGGTGCCCGCGCCAAAGCGCGCCGAAATTCTGTTCCGCGCCGCCGAGCTGCTCGTGCAGCGCAAGGAAGACTTTTCCAAGGACATGACACGAGAAATGGGCAAAGTTCTCGCCGAAACGCGCGGTGACGTCCAGGAAGCCATCGACATGACCTATTACATGGCGGGCGAGGGGCGGCGGCTCTTCGGCCAGACCACGCCCTCGGAATTGCCGAACAAATTCGCCATGAGCGTGCGCCAGCCGATTGGCGTCTGTGGGATGATCACGCCGTGGAATTTCCCCATGGCGATTCCTTCGTGGAAGATGATGCCCGCGCTCATCAGCGGAAATACGGTGGTGCTGAAACCTGCCGAAGACACGCCGCTGTCGTCCTATCACTTGGTCCAGGTGCTAACGGAAGCCGGTGTGCCGCGCGGCGTGGTAAATCTGGTCAGCGGCAACGGTCCGAACGCGGGCGCACCGCTCTCCCAGCACAAAGAAGTTCCCGTGGTGAGTTTCACGGGTTCGAACGCCGTCGGTCGGCTGATCGCGCAGGCCTGCGCTCCGGATTTCAAGCATTGCAGCCTGGAGATGGGCGGTAAGAACATCATCATTGTAATGGACGACGCCAACCTGGATCTGGCCATCGATGGCGCAGTCTGGGGCGGATTCGGCACGACGGGTCAGCGCTGCACGGCCGCTAGCCGTGTGGCCGTTCACAAGAGCGTTTACAAGGAGTTCGTCGAGCGCTTCGTCGAACGCGTGAAGTCCTTGAAAGTCGGCAACGGCCTGGATGTGTCCACGGAAATGGGCCCCTGCATCAGCGAGCAGCAATTGCAAACGGTGATGAGCTACGTGGACATCGGCAAAAATGAAGGCGCGAAATTGCTGACCGGTGGAAATCGCTTGGACGGCAGCGCGCTGGCCAAGGGCTGGTTCCACGCCCCGACGGTATTTGGCGATTGCGCGCCGAAAATGCGCATCTCGCAAGAAGAAATCTTCGGCCCCGTCGTGTCGGTGATGCCGATAGACAGTTTCGAACAGGCCATCGATGTCGCCAACGGCGTGCCGTACGGTTTGTCGGCGTCCGTCTACACGCGCAACGTGAACCGCGCGTTTCAAGCCACTCGTGACCTCTACACCGGTATTGTCTACGTAAACGCGCCAACGATTGGCGCGGAGACTCATCTGCCCTTTGGCGGCACCAAACAAACCGGCAATGGCCACCGCGAAGCGGCCATCGCGGCCATCGATTTCTTCACCGAATGGAAGACTGTTTATATCGATTACTCCGACAAGCTCCAGCGCGCCCAAATCGACAACGCCTAGTTCCGGGGAGCGCGTTGACGCTGCTTGACGCGCTTTCTACAATATAGGTAGCGCTCTTTGGTACTTGGAGTAGAGTGCTGCTATGAGGGATTCCGCGCTTCAGGAACGGCGTAATCGCCAGATTCTGGCCGACATCGTGCGCACGTACATCGAGACGGGCGAGCCGGTATCATCGCGCGCGATTTCCAAGGGCTTTGAGGAAACCCTCAGCACCGCCACTATCCGCAACGTCATGGCGGATCTGGAGGACGGCGGCTTTCTTTACCAGCCGCACACCTCCGCGGGACGCGTGCCGACGGCCGCCGCGTATCGTTTCTTTGCACAGGAAATCGCTTCGCAAGCGACCATCACCGTAGTGGATCGCGAATGGATCCAGCGGGAAATGGGTGGCGCCACCAGCGCTGCGGAAATCACCGAGCGCGCCGGGCACGTTCTCGCAGAAGTGTCCAATGGATTGGGAATCGTGGTGGCCCCTCCGCTCGGCAAAACCGTTTTGGAGCACACGCGTATGTGGCTCCTGCCGGATGGCCGCGTCGTCGTGGTACTGATTTCGCCGGGCGGCAACACGCGGGACAAAGTCATGCGGCCACAGCGCCTGTTCACACAAACCGAATTGGATGCCACCGCGGATTTCCTGAATCGCCACTACTCCGGCTGGACCCTCGAGGCCATTCGCGGCGATCTGCTTCAGAAACTGGCCACCGAGCGCGAGCGCTACGAAGGCATCGTGCAAAGCGCGTTGACGCTTTGCGACCCCGCGGTGCTCGGCGATGAGTCGGCATCGCACGTGCACGTCGAAGGAACGGCCCAGATGGTCGGCTCGACGGACTTCGCGAACCAGGCGCAATTGCGCGAGCTGCTCTCCGCGATCGAGGAGAAGCATCGTCTCGTGACCGTCCTGAACGCTTGCATCGAAACGCCTGAACCCGTGCACGTGCAAATCGGCATCAAAGAGATGTCCGAAGCCGGAGAAAACCTCGCGCTGATCAGCGCTGCGTACACGCGCCACGATCTCGTGCAAGGCTCGCTCGGTGTGCTCGGGCCGACGCGCATGCATTACGAGCGCGCCATGACCGCCGTCGCTTACGTGGCCCAGCTTTTCAGCGAAGCCTTGAGCAAGATTTAATTTTTTTCGACACAGGAGAACCTGCAAAGTGGGCAACCCGGACGTGAAAGTGAACGTAAACGTGAACCAAAACGTGGACGACTCTGATCTCGAGAAGTCCGCCGAGGCGCAAGCCGTCGCCGCAGGCTCGGCGAAAGCCGATGCCGAAGTGGCCAGGCTGACCGCCGATCTCGACGAATTGAAGCAGACTTTGCTGCGCCGCCAGGCAGACTTCGACAATTATCGAAAGCGCATCGAGAAAGAACGCTTCGAGGACTCGAAGCGCGCAACCGCGCGCGTCATCGAAGGCCTCATCCCGGTCATCGATGGCTTCGAGCACGCCCTTGCTGCGCACCGCGAAGCCGAGTACGAGAATTACCGCAAGGGATTCGAGCTCATCTACAAGCAACTCCTCGACAACCTCACGCGCCTTGGAGTCGAGCGCATCGATCCCTTAGGAAAGCTATTCGATCCTCACCTCCATCAAGCGATGGACCGCGCCGAAACTAATGACCACGCCGACGGCACCATCCTTCAGGTCTTTCAACCCGGCTACGTCTATCATGGCCGCGTTTTGCGTCCGGCGATGGTGCGTGTAGCCGTGCACCCTAATCCCGCATCGAAGGAAGCTGTGAACTAAAGGAGAACGAGGGTTCCATGGCCAAGGGGAATCAACGCGACTACTATGAAGTGCTGGGCGTCACGCGAACCGCGGCGGTCGAAGAAATCAAGTCCGCATATCGAAAGTCCGCGCTGAAGTGGCATCCCGACCGTAATCCGGAAAATAAAGCCGACGCGGAAGTGAAGTTTCGCGAGTGCACCGAAGCCTACAGCGTGCTCAGCGATCCGCAGAAGAAGCAAATTTACGACACCTACGGCCACGCCGGGCTTTCGGGCGTCGGCGCCGGCCAAGGCTTTGACGGAACCGTCTTCCAGGATTTCCACGACATCTTCGGCGATTTCTTCGGCTTCGAGGATTTGTTCGGTGGCGGTGGCCGTCGCACGCGCGGCCGTGCCCAGCGCGGCGCGGACCTCCGCTATGACATGACGCTTTCCTTCGAGGAAGCCTCCGCAGGGGTCTCGACAAAAATAAGATTGCCGCGCCAGGAATATTGCGAAGCCTGTAACGGCACCGGCGCAAAGAAGGGCACCGGCGTGCAAGCCTGCCAGACCTGCGCTGGCCGCGGCCAGCTCGCCTATCAACAAGGATTTTTTACCGTTACGCGAACGTGCCCCGCGTGCCAGGGCGCCGGGCAGATCGTGAAGGAGCGCTGCCCCGAATGCCGCGGCCAGGGCCGTCTCGAACGTGAGAAAACCATCGAACTCCGCATTCCGCCCGGCGTTGACACGGGAACGCGCCTGCGCGTAACCGGTGAAGGCGAGCCCGGCCCGAATGGCGGTCCCGCTGGCGATCTATACGTCGTGCTCGAAGTGAAGGAACACGCCTTCTTCGAGCGCCGCGGGGCGGATTTGTACTGCACCATCCCCATCAGCATCGCGCAAGCCACGCTTGGCACGGAGCTGCAAGTGCCTGGAATGAACGGCGAAGAGCGCTTAAAAATTCCCGAGGGCACGCAAAGCGGCGCGGTGTTTCGTATCAAAGGCAAAGGCCTTGCTGATCCTCGCGGAGGCGGCAAGGGCGATTTGTACTATCACGTGCGCGTCCTGACGCCAACGAAACTGACTCGCGAACAGCGCAAATGGATGGAGCAGCTTGGCGCATCGTTAAAAGTCGAAAACAAGCCCGCCGACCGCGATTCCTCCATCTTTGACAAAGTCAAAGACATCTTCGGCTAGGCAGAGCAGTGTGCGGGATCTCTTCTCGGCGAAGTCTCTCGGCGCTCTGCGTCTCTGCGCCGTCTTTTTCCTTTTTTCCTTCTCAGGCAGCAAACTCCATATCTAAGATAGAATCTCCGCGTGCGCAGGCGATTCTTCGTCGAGCAATTCGAGAGTGACCGTGCCCTCTTGGAGGGTGATGCCGCTCATCATCTCGGCCGTGTCTTGCGCGCGCGAGCCGGCCAGTTTTACGAACTCAGTGACGGCCAGCGCGTTTATCTGGGGCGCATCGAAAGCATCGGCCGTGGCAGAATCGAATTCGCGCTTCTCGAGGAATTGCCGGGCACTGATTCATGCTTGAACGTAACTCTCCTTCTGGCCGTCGTGAAATTCGATTCCTTCGAATGGGCCATCGAAAAAGCCACCGAGCTGGGCGTAAACGCAATTGTCCCGCTCGCCGCAGCCCGCAGCGAAAAGGCCCTGCTCACTGTGGCTCCCAAGCGCGCGGATCGCTGGAAAAAGATTCTCCTGGAAGCCTCGCAGCAGTCGCGCCGCGTTCGTGTGCCGTCACTCACCTTGTTGGCAAAGCCCGAATCGGCGTTTGCCGCACACAAGAACGGCCTGTGTGTGATGTTCTCGGAGCGCGCCGATGCTCCGCCAATCAGAAAGATTCTTGGCGGTCAAACAGAAAGCAAAGCCACCCTCGCCATCGGCCCCGAAGGCGGCTGGACCGATTCCGAGTTCGAAGCGGCTCAGCGCGCGGGTTTTCAAGAGGTCTCGCTCGGTCGCCTGATACTTCGCACCGAGACCGCCGTCGTTGCCGCCCTCGCGTCCGTAAACTTTGCTCTCGGAAGCGAGTAGCTCGGTCAAGTCACTGGCGCAATATCCCTAATCTCCATGCAACAACCGCCCGCTCTTGTGAATCCAAGTTAATGCATGGCGAGCAGGGCCGCCGGTGCTGCCCGCGCCTCATCGAGCAAATCCAATCTGGCGCGCGCCGCGACGCCCATGCTATAAATACAAGGCAGCCACAAATGGATCGTAACGACGAGAAACATCTCGCGCCTTCCGCCGCACCGGAAACCCCATCGCCGGCTTCGTCTTCTCTTGCGGCTTCCGATCAGCCCGCCCCGGGCACTGGTAACGGACACTCCTCCACGGTGCATACCCTCCGCCGGGAAATTCGCGTCTGGACGCGCGACCTGCTCATTGCCATCGGCCTCGCGCTGATCATCATCGTTTTCTTGTATCAGCCCGTCAAAGTGGAAGGCACGAGCATGGCCCCGCTGCTTTCCGACCAGGAGCGCATCTTCATCAACAAATTTGTCTACCGTTTCGAGCCCATTCAACGCGGCGACGTCGTCGTCTTCTGGTATCCGCTCGACGGCTCGAAGTCTTTCATAAAGCGAGTTGTCGGTCTGCCGGGAGAAACCGTGGAAATCCGCCAGGGGCGCGTGTACATCAACGGAAAAGTCGTCCCCGAGCCGTACGTGCCGCCCCAGTACGAAGACTTCAGCGATTTCGGCCCGAGGGACGTGCCCGCCGGCCAGTATTTCGTAATGGGCGATCACCGCATCAGCTCCAACGATTCGCGCGTCTTCGGGTCGGTTGAGAGGCGCTTCATTTATGGCCGTGCGGTTTTTGCCTATTGGCCCGTGGACCATTTCGGTTCGCTGGATGCCACGGAAGCCAACACCAAGTGACCGGCCCGGCGATAATGAACCTGATGAACAGCTTGAGGCATAGGTTCCGGAATATTTTGATGAGCAACGAGGGAGGGCCCACTGGCCGAAGTTCAGCACCGACCTGCAATTCTCGCGCTGGAAGACGGGCGCGTTTTTAACGGCCGCGCGGCGGGCGCGATTATGCGCCGCGGCGGAGAAGTCGTTTTCAATACCAGCCTCACCGGTTACCAGGAAGTTTTCACCGACCCCAGTTATGCCGGGCAGGTTGTGTGCCTGACCTATCCGCACATTGGAAATGTCGGCGCGAATCTCGACGATGAGGAATCCTCGCGGCCGTACATTGAATCGCTAGTGGTGCGCGAGTTTTCGCAAATCTCTTCGAACTGGCGCTCCGCGGAACCGGCGCAACTTTATCTGAATCGCCACAAAATTCCGGTCATCTGGGATATCGACACCCGGGCGCTCGTCCGCCACATACGCAATGTCGGCGCGCTGCGCGGCATGGTTTCGACCGACGGGACGGCCGCTGACCAATTGGTCTTCGAAGCCAAGCAGTTGCCTGGCATGGCGGGGCAGGAACTCGCCAGCCGTGTCACCTGCGGCAAGCCTTACGGCTGGGAAAAGGGTTCCGTGGACCTCGCGACTTCGCCCTGGTCGGAACAGATGGGGGAATCCGGCGAACCGGCGGAAACGCGTAAGCATCGGGTCGTCGCTTACGACTATGGCATTAAGCAAAACATTCTGCGCCTGCTCGTGGACCATCACTGCGAGGTCTACGTCATTCCCGCGCAGACTTCCGCCGAAGACGTTCTCGCGATGGGCCCGGACGGCATCTTTCTTTCGAACGGTCCCGGCGATCCCGAGCCGATCGGGTACGCGGTGGAAAATATTCGCAAACTCATCGGCAAAGTGCCCGTCTTCGGCATCTGCTTGGGGCATCAGTTGTGCGGCCTGGCGCTCGGCGGCAAGACTTTTAAACTGAAATTCGGCCATCATGGTTCGAATCACCCGGTGAAAAATCTTCTGACCGAGCAAGTAGAAATCACCGCGCAGAATCATGGCTTCTGTGTGGATCCGGAATCGCTCCCTTCG
>Ga0307479_10004487_pt1 | contig 12765 bp, 10 predicted proteins | sample atmos_gasesECM4C_FD_203743 | JGI IMG/M metagenome (GOLD analysis project Ga0307479, IMG submission 203743) | Hardwood forest soil microbial communities from Morgan-Monroe State Forest, Indiana, United States - atmos_gasesECM4C_515 | ecosystem: Environmental > Terrestrial > Soil > Temperate...
ACGCCCATTTCCGAAGCGGGCTTCACCGGCGTGGGAGTTGGCGCGGCGATGACCGGATTGCGGCCCGTCGTCGACATCATGTTCGGCGACTTCCTCACGCTGACGATGGATCAAATGGTGAATCAAGCGGCCAAGGTGCATTACATGTCGGGCGGAACTTGGAAAGTTCCCATGGTTTTGCGCACCACGCTGGGCGCCACGCGCCGCTCGGCCGCGCAACATTCCCAGTCGCTGCACGCGTGGTTGAGCCATGTGCCAGGACTCAAGGTTGCCATGCCATCCACACCGTACGATGCGAAAGGCCTATTGAAGACGGCGATCCGCGACGAAAACCCGGTCGTCTTTTTCGAAGACAAAATGATGTACAAGCTGAAGGGCCCCGTGCCTTCTGAGGATTACACTATCCCCTTCGGAGTGGCCGACGTGAAGCGAACGGGGCGCGACATCACCATCGTCGCGACAAGCAGCATGGTGCAGGTCGCGCTAGGAGCGGCCGAGCTGCTGGAGAAAGCCGGAATCAGCGCCGAGGTGATCGATCCACGGACGACCTGGCCGCTCGATGAGAAGACGCTCATCGAATCGGCCAAGAAAACGTCACGAGGGATCGTCGTGGACGAAGGCTACGGGCGTTACGGCGTGACAGGGGAGATCGCCGCGGTCATCGCGGAAGGCGCGTTCTATAGCCTGGAAGCGCCGGTGAAGCGGATTGGCGCGATGCATGTGCCGATTCCATTTTCTCCGCCGCTTGAAGATGCCACCGTGCCCAACGAGCAATCGGTATTTGAGGCGGCGCGGGCGCTCTGCGGCCGAGGGTGAAATTGCGCGGCGAGGCCGCACTATTGGTTGAGAATCGGGAGAGCTGCCCTCAGCGGCTGAAGCCGGAGCGATTTTGCTGGAGTTATGGCACGACTGAAGTCGTGCCCTGACGGTTGCCTGAGCGAAACTGCCAGGCTGCAGGGGAGGCGCGTCATGGGACTGAAAACTCATGGGACGATGGCGGTGGACTGGGAGGCGCGCATCGATTTTGACCGGCTGCGCCGCGAACGGCTGACCCGAGCGAAACAACTGCTCGCGAAATCGGAAATGGGGGCGCTCCTGTGCTTCGACATGAACAATGTGCGTTACATAACAGCGACGCACATCGGCACCTGGGCGCAAGACAAAATCAGCCGCTTCACTTTGCTGCCGCAAAATGACGAGCCGATTCTGTGGGATTTCGGGTCGGCCGCGCGGCATCATCAACTCAACTGTCCCTGGCTGGGAGAGCGTTCACGCGCGGGAATCTCCCTGCTTCGCGGCGCCATGTCGCCGGAGATGGGCCGCGCGGAAGACGTCGCTCGAAAAATAAAAATTGAGCTCGAGAAGCGCGGGCTGCACAAAGAGCCGCTGGGAATCGACGTTGTCGAACCGCCGATCCTCTTTGCGTTGCAAAGAGAAGGAATCACCGTAGTGGACGGCCAGCAGCTCATGTCGGATGCCCGCATCATCAAGACGCAGGACGAGATTTCGCTGCTGAATCACTCAGCCATGATGGTCGACGCCGCTTATGACGAGCTGTATCGCGCGATGAAGCCGGGGATGAGCGAGAACCAAGCGGTGGGGCTCGCGAGCAAAGTGCTCTACGACCTCGGCTCGGAATACGTGGAAGCGGTTAACGCCATTTCCGGCGAGCGCTGCAACCCGCACCCGCATGTGTTTTCCGATCGTGTGCTGCGCCCGGGCGATCCCGTCTATTACGACATTCTTCACTCGTACATGGGCTACCGCACGTGCTACTACCGATGCTTCACCATTGGCTACGCTTCACACGCAATGATTGACGCCTACAAGCGCTGCCGGGAATATCTGGATGCGGCGATTCAACTGGTACGTCCGGGCCGCACAACGGCAGAAATTGCTTCCGTTTGGCCGAAAGCGCAAGAGTTTGGCTTCCCGAATGAAGAAGCGGCATTTGCGCTGCAATTCGGCCACGGCGTGGGTCTGGCGATCTGGGAAAAGCCGGTGATCAGCCGATTGGTGTCGCTCGAACACTCGCACGAGATCAAGCCGGGCATGGTGTTCGCGCTCGAAACATTCTGGCCTTCGACCGACGGTTGGAGCGCAGCGAGGATCGAAGAAGAGATTGTGGTGACGGAAACGGGACACGAAGTCATCACGCGTTTCCCGGCGGAGGAATTGATGGTGGCGGGGGCGCATTATTTCACCGTCAACGGTCCTCTCGCAGCGGCGCGGGAGAATGAGGCCGCGCCAAGCCGGCGCGTCGTCGAATTGGTGGAAGCCAGCGCCAAAACGGAAAGAGTAGGAGCCACAGACTGAGGAGGATCTCCTCAGCCACTGACAGAGAATATGGCGATCAGCGTCGTAATGCCCGCGCTCGAAATGGCGCAAGAAACCGGGAAGCTTCTGGCCTGGCGAAAAAAAGAAGGCGAGCGCGTGACCAAGGGCGAGCCGCTGCTTGAGATCGAAACGGACAAGGCCGTGGTCGAAGTCGAAGCGCCCGGGGACGGCGTTCTTGCCGGTGTGACTGCAGATGTGGGAGCCGTTATTCCCGTTGGTCAAACGATTGCGTGGCTCGTCGCTCCTGGTGAGGATCCTCCAACGAAATCCGTAACGGCGGCCCCCGCGGCGCGTGCTTCCAGCGGAATGGAACGTTCGGCAGTGGCTGCAACGCAAGTATCCGCACAGCCGAGTGCATCGGCGCCGCAAATCTCACCCAAGGCCCGGCGCCTCGCGAAAGAGCTCGGCGTGGACATCATGCGCTTGCGGGGGACCGGGCCCGACGGGACAATCACAGCCGAAGATGTGCAGGCCTTCGCCGAAGGGAAGAGCGCAGCAGCTGCGTCCGGTGGCGAGCCGCTCAGTCAAATTGCGCGGCTGATGGCGGAGCGCACTACGCAGAGCTGGACGAGCGTGCCGCACTTTTTCCTGGTGCGCGACGTAGACGCCAGTGGGCTCGTCAACCTGAGCAAAAAACTCAGCCCAGAAATTGAAAAGATCCACGGCGCGCGCCTGACCATTACCGATTTGCTGATCGCGCTGGTGGCGAAAGTCTTGGCGAAGCATCCGAGAATGAATTCGAGCTGGACGGGGGATGGGATTCGCGCGAATCCGGAGATCAACATCAGCGTGGCCATGGCTGTGAAGGATGGTGTGGTTGGCGCGGTGATTCACACGGCGAACACGAAACAGCCTGGCGAAATCTCCACGCACCGGCGCGACCTGACCGAACGCGCGAGAGCGGGCCGGCTACGCCCGGCGGACATCACGGGCGGCACATTTACCATCAGCAATCTGGGCATGTACCAGGTGGACGCTTTCGGCGCCATCATCACTCCGCCACAGGCGGCGGTGCTGGCGGTGGGGAACATTTCCGACCGCGTCGTTCCGGTCGATGGCAAACCGGGCATCCGGCCGATGATGACGATGACGCTCTCGAGCGACCATCGCGTTGTGGACGGAGCCAAAGCGGCAGAGTTTTTGAGCGAATTGGCCGAGGCGATTCGCGAGCCGGAAAAGTGGCTGGGGTGAGGTTCCCGGCAGGGTCCCCGCAAAGAGTTCGATCCGTCCGCCACGGTACGCGAGGCCAAGTGCTCCAATGACGACACCAAATTCAAGCAAAAAGCCCTTCTACACAAATTTGTCCACCCAGGTTTTAATTGCGGTTGGCGTCGCCATCGTGTTCGGCTATTTCCGCCCTGCTGCTGCGGCCGCGATGAAGCCGCTTGGCGATGCCTTCATCCGGCTGATCACGATGATTATCACCGTGGTCATTTTCTGCACCGTGGTTACCGGGATCGCCGGCATGGAAGATATGAAGAAAGTCGGCCGCGTCGGGGGGAAGGCGCTCTTGTACTTTGAAGCGGTGTCGACGCTGGCTTTGGTAATTGGCTTGATTGTCGGCAATGTCGTGCGTCCGGGCAGCGGCCTCAATATCAGCATCAACCCGGCCAGCGCTGAGGCCAGGGCCGTGGACGTGTATGCCGGCCAGGCAAAAGCGCAAAGCGTGACGGATTTCCTGATGCACATTATTCCAAATACCGCGGTCGACGCTTTCGCCAAAGGCGACATTCTCGAAGTTATTCTCGTTTCCGTCCTGTTCGGCTTTGCGCTGTCGATGGCGGGGCCGCGCGGCAAACCACTGGTCGATTTTTTTGACTCCTTGACGCATGCGGTGTTCGGAGTGGTCGCGATCCTGATGCGTTTCGCTCCCATTGGCGCCTTTGGCGCCATGGCCTTTACGGTGGGCAAGTACGGCATCGCGTCGCTGGGTCCACTGCTGAAGCTCATCGTCACGTTTTATCTCACGGCCATTTTTTTCGTTGCCTTCGTTCTGGGCGGGATCGCCCGGCTGGCGGGATTCGGAATCGTCAAGTTCCTGTGGTACATCAAGGAGGAAATTCTGCTTGTGCTGACGGTGAGCTCGTCGGAGCCAGCGCTGCCGACGTTGATGGCCAAGATGGAGAAGCTGGGTTGTTCGAAAGCGCTGGTGGGATTGGTAGTGCCCACTGGCTATACCTTTAATACCGACGGCTCGAGCATGTACATGACGCTGGCGGCGCTGTTCGTGGCTCAGGCAACGAACACACATCTGACGCTGCTGCAGCAATTGACGATTCTGGGAGTGGCGGTGCTAACTTCAAAAGGGGCGAGCGGCGTGCAAGGTGCGGCATTCATCGCGCTGGTGGGCACGATGATGGTGATTCCCACGATCCCGGTGGCCGGGATGGCGCTGATTTTGGGAATCGACCGCTTCATGAGCATGTGCCGCGCGACGATTAATATGGTCGGAAACGGTGTGGCGACAGTCGTGGTGGCGCGATGGGAAAAGGAGCTCGATCGCCAAACGTTGCAGCGCAATTTGGCGTAAACCAAGGCCTACGATCACGACGAGCCATGGCTGAACGCTTCGATATCGTCGTTGCGGGGGCCGGACATAATAGTCTGGTTGCCGCTGCCTATCTTGCAAAAGCCGGCTATCGCTGCGTGGTGTTGGAGGGGCGGCCGATCGCCGGCGGCAGCGTCAAGACCGCGGAGTTGACGCTGCGCGGATTCAAACATGACGTGTGTTCCTCGGCGCACAACGTGATCCATGACAACCCTTTGTTGCGCGACGACGAACTCAAGCTGGGGGAATACGGACTCGAGTACATCTTTCCCGACCCGGTCTTTCACATGCCGTTCCCAGACGGCAGTTATCTAACACAGTGGCGCGACCTCGACCGCACCTGCGCGGAATTCGCCAAATTCTCGAAGAACGACGCGCTGGCCTACCGGCGAATGATCCATGAGTACGAGGCCGTCAAACCTGTTCTCGAGGCGGTCACCTTTGCGCCGATTGGTTTCGGGAAGTCCACGAATGACCGCTTGGCCAAGCACCCGCATGGGAAATTGTGGCAGCAGCGTCTTGCGATGTCGGTTTGGGAGATCATCCGCGACAATTTCGAGGACGATCATTGCCGCGCATTTATGTTGGGGAGCCCGTGGACGTTGCAACCTCCGCAAGACCCGATGACCGGGCGGCTTGCCTACACAACGTTTCACCAACAACGCCAGAGCCGGCCCCTGCCCAAAGGGGGATCGGGGGCATTGACGCAAGCGCTTGCGCGCTTCATCGAAGCGCACGGAGGTGTGATCGCTACCAACAAATGGATTCGCGGGCTGATCGTTGAGAGCGGCAGATGCGCCGGGGTCGAGTGCGATGACGGAAGCTCCTATCGCGCCGAGAAGGCCGTGCTTTCGACGATCCACATCAAACACCTGGTGGACATGGCGCCGCGCGAGGCATGGGGCCAGGACTTCATCGATGGAGTAGCAACGTGGACGGCGGGTTGCACGATGTTTGTGACCAACTATGCCGCCACGGAACCCCCGAAATACGCGGTCGATGGCGGCGCGCTCTCGCCAGTCCACTCCGGGATGATGGCCAGCCCCGAGCGCACGCTGCGTTTAGGGCTGGACTTTGCGAGCGGCACGGTCAATACCAAAGACCCGCCACTGCACGTGATTTGCTGCAGCGTCGCGGATTCTACGCGAGCCCCCGCCGGCATGCACACGATCAAGGTGGTCGCGTACCAACCTTACGAACTGAAAGAGGGGCCGCAACACTGGGACGCGATCAAGACGCAGGTCTCCGAAGCAAATCTGAATTACGTGCGCCGTTTTTCACCGAACTTGACCGACGACAAAATTCTCGCGCGAGTGATTGAAAGCCCGCTCGATCTGGAACGTATGAATCCGCACAACTGGCACGGAAGTTGTCACGGTGGCGCGCAGAACCTGGCGCAGTCCGGCCCGATGCGTCCGGTTCCAGGCTGGGCGCAGCACCGCATGCCCATCGCGGGCTTGTATCAGACCGGGGCTACGACTCATCCGGGAGGTTCAGTGACGGGAGCACCCGGAAGAAATGCGGCGATGGTAATGCTGAAGGATTTCGGCACCAGCATCGAGGAAGTGGTGAGCAAGAAGGCGTGATGGGAACAGAGATTCCGGCCGATTCTGCTTCGCGAGGTAAGCTGATCATGAGAAAACAGGGGAACATGGCACTGACAGCAGCCGCGCCAGTCTTGGCGGCCCTCTTACTGGTTGCTCTCGGACTGAACGCGCACCCGGCAACGCAAGCCAAAGCCGCGAAGCAAATGGTTCCCGACAATCCGTCCGAACATACACCCCCCGCGCAACCTATTCCTTACAGTCATAAGACTCACCTAGCGGTGGGGCTGGAGTGCAAGGATTGCCACACAAATCCCGAGCCGGGCAGGCTCATGACGTTTCCTGCCACTAGCAAATGCATGCAGTGCCACGTCACGATCGCCAAGAACAAACCAGCCATCCAGAAGCTCGCTGCGTTTTCCAAGTCGCAAAAACCAATTCCGTGGGTGCGCGTTTACACCGTGCTGCCGGGTGTCTCCTGGACTCACCGTGCGCATCTCGAAGCCGGCGTGAAATGCGAGACGTGCCATGGGCAGGTTGCGCAGATGGACGCCATGTCCGAGGTAACCAGCGTGACGACGATGTACAGCTGCTTGAATTGCCACGAGCTGAATCGCGCGAAGACAGCGTGTGACACGTGCCATAAGAACTGATGATGTTCGTGCAGCAGAATCTCTGGAAATTTGCGGCATGATGGTCCAGTGGTATGATGGCCGGGAGCGGCGACGCAAGCTTGCCCGATTTTGCAGTTCAAGGGGAGATGATCGCGATGCCGATCGAATTGGAAGTCAACGGTAAGCGGTATCCTGTTCACTACGACCCAGACACACCTCTTCTGTACGTCCTTCGCGATGAACTCGGTCTGACCGGGACGAAGTATGGCTGCGGCGAAGGACAGTGCGGCGCCTGCACAGTCTTGATCGGCGGAGCGCCGCGCCGGTCTTGCCAGATTCCCGCCAGCGCCGCGGGAAAGCCCATCACAACGATCGAAGGCCTAGAGAAAGAGGGCCAGTTGCATGCCGTGCAGCAGGCATTTCTCGATGCCGGCGCCTTTCAGTGCGCGTACTGCACACCAGGAATCATCATGAGTAGCGTCGGGCTGCTGAAGGTCAATGCTAATCCCAGTTCGGCGGAGATTGTGCAATTCTTGCAAGGCAATATTTGCCGCTGCGGCGCGCATCCGCGCATCATCGAGGCGATCCACCAAGCCGCCAGGGCGATGCAGGGGAGCGGACGATGAGCGGCTCTCCAGAGAAATTTGTCATTGAGCCGGAGCGCTACGAATTCAGCGCCGGCCCCATGCATCATTTCGAGTTGCTTCGGCGCGACTTCTTCAAACTATTGGGCGCTGGGATTGCCGTCTTCACGATGGCAAAAGATGCCGGTGCCATGCAGGAAACAGCGCCTGCGCGGGGCTTCCACTCGGAAGAGCTGCCCAAGGAAATTAATGCCTGGCTGCACATAGGCGAAGACGGCGGCGTAACGGCGTTTACCGGCAAGGTCGAGATTGGCCAGAACATTCGCACTTCGCTGGCACAAACTGTCGCGGACGAGTTGCGTGTCCCATTCGAAAGCGTACGCATGGTGACGGCGGACACGGCGCTGACGCCGTTTGACTTCGGCACCGTGGGCAGCCGATCGATGCCGACGATGTCGCCGCAGCTTCGCCGCGTGGCGGCCGCCGCTCGCGACCTGCTCGTGGGAGTGGCGGCGAAAGAATGGAACGTGCCGCCGGAGGGTCTGAAGGCGGCCGAGGCGAAGGTTAGCGATCCCGCTTCGGGTCGCTCTCTGCGCTATGCGGAGCTTGCCCGCGGCAAGACGCTCGCGCAAAACCTCCCTGCCGAAGACCCGGTGACTCCTCCCACGGAATGGACGGTCGCGGGGAAATCCGTTCCAAAGGTGAACGGCCGGGCTTTCGTCACCGGGCGTAATCAGTACACGCCGGATCTGCGTCCGGCGGGCCTGCTCTACGGCAAAGTGCTCCGCCCGCCTTCGTTTGACGCGACAATCATCTCGTATGATGACACGGCGGCCAAAGCTATGCCGGGCGTGGTCGTCGTTCGCGATGGCGATTTTGTCGGCGCGGCGGCGCCGAGCGAGCGCGGAGCGCAGAAGGCGCTGGATGCAATCCGCGTGCAATGGAAGGAGGTACCACAAATTTCCAGTCGCGAGATCTTTTCCTATCTCAAGAAGAATGCCGCAGACAAGACCGACGATCGCTATCCAAAACAGAGCGGTTCCATGGAGGAGGGTCTCTCTCGCGCGGCGCATCGTCTGGTCGCGGCGTACACGATTTCTTTCATTGCGCACGCCCCGCTCGAAGCGCGAGCGGCGGTCGCCGAGTGGGCTGATGGAAAGCTTACGGTATGGACCGGCACGCAGCGCCCCTTTGCCGTGCGCGACGAGCTTGCCAGTGTCTTCCACATTCCTGAAAGCAGCGTGCGCGTAATCGTTCCGGACATGGGTTCCGCTTATGGAGGCAAACACACGAGCGACGCGGCGCTGGAAGCCGCGCGGCTCGCGCGCGCGGCCGGGCATCCAGTGAGAGTCTTCTGGACGCGGGAGGAGGAATTCACCTGGGCGTATTTTCGTCCCGCGGGAGTGATTGAAATCAAGAGCGGCATAGCATCCGATGGCAAACTCACTGCGTGGGAATTTCACAACTACAATTCAGGCATGTCGGCGATCGAGACGCCGTACGTTGTTGCAAACCGGCGCATCGAGTTTCATCCCGTGCCATTTAATATGCGGCAGGGATCGTATCGAGGCCTGGCGGCTACGGCAAATGTGTTTGCACGGGAAACGCACATGGACGCGCTGGCGCGCGCGGCGCAGATCGACCCGCTCGAATTCCGCCTGAAGAATATTTCCGAGCCCCGTCTGCGAGCGGTGTTCGAGGCGGGCGCAAAGTCCTTCGGCTGGCCGCGCAAGAAAACCCAGGAAGGGCACGGATTCGGGCTCGGCGGAGGCACGGAGAAAGGCGGCTACGTGGCCACATTCGTCGAAGTCGCCGTGGATCGCGCTTCAGGCGCGGTGCGCGTCGTCCGCGTGGCTACGGCGTACGAATGCGGCGCCATCGTCAATCCAGACGGTTTGCGGAATCAGGTGATTGGCGCAATTATTCAGGGGATGGGCGGGGCGCTTTTCGAAGCGATCGAATTCGAGAATGGCCGAATTACGAATCCGCACTTCGCGAGCTATCGCGTGCCTCGCTTCCGCGATGTGCCCGAAATTGAAGCGGTCCTGATCGACCGGAAAGACATTCCATCCGCAGGCGCTGGTGAGACGCCCATGCTGGGCATCGCACCAGCCATCGGCAACGCCATCTTCGACGCTACCGGCGTCCGGCTCAACGGCCTGCCGCTGGCTCCGAACGGCGTCAAGGTCTGATAAGCCTTCTTTGCTGACGAACATCTCAACTGCGCAATGTGTGCAAATCGCCTATTATGAAAGCCTGCGTACTCCCAAAACCTGCCCCGATCGAGAAGAATCCTCTTGAGTATGCCGAGGTACCTACGCCTCAGCCGGCCAAGGGTGAAGTGCTTGTGCGTATTCATTATTGCGGGGTGTGCCGGACGGATCTGCACGTCATCGAAGGCGAATTGCCGCCACGCAAATCGCCCGTGATTCCGGGACATCAGGTCGTCGGAGAGGTCGAAGGGCTGGGCGAAAGCGCTCATCGATTTCGTATCGGCGCGCGCGTGGGGGTCGCCTGGTTGAACCGTACCGACGGCGTTTGCGAATACTGCCGGTCCGGCGCGGAAAACCTTTGTGACAATCCTGCCTTTACGGGTTACACCGTGGATGGCGGGTACGCCGAGCACATCGTCGCGCCGGAAGATTTCGTCTACCCGCTTCCCGATGCCTTCCCCAGCGAGCAAGCAGCTCCGCTCTTGTGCGCAGGGATCATTGGTTTCCGGTCGCTGCGGCTCTCCGGCATCAAACCGGGCGGGCGCTTGGGCTTCTACGGCTTCGGAGCAGCAGCCCACGTAGCGATTCAAGTGGCTCGCTATTGGAACGTCGAAGTTTATGCCTGCACGCGCGACGTCCGGCATCAGCGCCTGGCGCTCGAGCTTGGCGCAAAGTGGGCCGGCGGCACGTTTGCAGAACCTCCGGTGAAACTCGATGCGGCGATTGTATTCGCTCCCGCCGGGGAAATTGTTCCCGCCGCGCTCAAGGCGCTTCGCAAGGGGGGCGAACTGGTTCTCGGCGGCATCCACATGAGCCCTATCCCGTCTTTCGATTACGATCTGCTCTATCAGGAACGTAGAATTCGCAGCGTCGCCAACAATACCCGGCGCGATGGTGAAGATTTTTTGCGCGTTGCGGCGGAGATTCCGATTCGCTCTCACGTTCAATTGTTTCCATTGCGAGAGGCGAATCGCGCTCTCAACGCGCTGAAGAACGACGCAATCCCCGGCGCAGCCGTCCTCAGAATCGAAACATAGGCCGCATCATCAGATCGCGCAGGACGGTCTCTTCTTCACTTTGGCATTTACTTGCTAGCTTCTGGCTGGCTGAGTGGCAGCGCTCCCATGCGCGGCGACGAGGAACGATTTCTCCGGAAACGATTACACCGTCTTGTCCTTCGAGTAGCAGAGCTTCTCCAGGTTGCACTCGGCGCATTTTGGTTTGCGCGCGGCGCAAACGCGCCGCCCATGCCAGATCAACTGGTGAGAAAACTGGATCCACTTTTCCCGCGGGATTATTTGCATCAAGTCTTGCTCGATCTTCTTGGGGTCTTCGTTCCGTGATAAATCCAGCCGGTTCGACAGACGCTGTACATGCGTATCTACAACAATTCCACTCGGGATCCCGAACGCCGTGCCGAGGACCACGTTCGCCGTTTTTCGCGCCACGCCCGGCAGCGTCAATATCTCCTCCATCGTGCGCGGCACTTGCCCGCCAAACTTTTCCAGAATCGCCTTGCTAGCGCCCATTACGGACTTCGTTTTATTACGGAAAAATCCTGTAGGCCGAATCTCTTGTTCCAGCTCTTTCGGGTTAGCATGGGCGAAAGCTTCCGGATTCGGATATTTCTTGTAAAGCGTGGCGGTCACCTGATTCACACGCACATCCGTGCACTGCGCTGAGAGAATCGTCGAAACCAGCAGTTGAAACGCATTCTCGTGCTTCAGCTCGCACGTCGCATTCGGATAGGCTTCATCCAGCTTCGCGAGAATCGCCGCCACGCGCTTGGGATTAGTCCCCGCCGCGTGTGCTGTTTTTCCTCGAGCTTTCGCCAATTTTGCGGGCTTAGAGTTCTTCCTCTTGTTCGTTTTCTTGGCTGTCATGGCAGGGAAGAATATCACACGGCGGGACAGCCATTCTTGCGCGTCTTCTTCCGCCTAACGCGCTTGAGAAACGTCGAGTGCTGCAAGCAGCTTGCGGAACGCTTTTCCGCGATGACTATGTTGATTCTTTTCTTCCGCAGTTAGCTCCCCGAAGGTTTTCTTCAAAGGAGGAAAATAAAAGACCGGGTCATAACCAAACCCGGCGCTTCCTCGCGGCGCATCCAGTATTTCGCCGTCCACGCGATCGGTGATAACCGCGATTGCATGGCCCTGTTTGGCCAGCGCAATGGCACAGACAAAGTGTGCGGCACGCTGTGAGCTCGTTTTCCCTCGAAGCTCGCCAAGCAGCTTGGTGATTCGCTGCGCGCTTGTCGCGTTGGGCCCCGCGTAGCGCGCCGAGTGCACACCCGGTACCCCGCCGAGCGCTGGCACCACGAGTCCCGAATCGTCCGCAAGCACGAATCCTTCGCGCAGCCGCGAATAGTGCAGCGCCTTCCCCAGCGAGTTCTCCGCAAAAGTAGGCGCATTTTCTTGGAATGAGGGCAGGGAATCGAATCCGGGGAGCGACCCTAGTTCAACCCGCGCTGACGGTGCTGCCGTCGGCGCCATCGCGCGAAACTCACCGACTTTTCCCGGATTCGAGGAGGCGAGAAAAAGTTTAGCGGGCGCGCGCACTGAACTTCACGGGCAGGACGGCGCGTTGTTCTTCCGTTAGCCGGCGAATTCCCGCCGCCGCAAGCGCCAGCAGATCCTGCATTTCGCCGCCGGTGAATGCACGCCCTTCGGCCGTGGCCTGAATCTCGACAAAATTCCCGTTCCCAGTCATGACGACGTTCATATCCACTTCCGCGCGCGCATCCTCTTCGTACGCCAAGTCCAGCAATGCACGGTCATCCACAATTCCCACGCTGGTTGCGGCCACGGTGTCAATGAGCGGCGATCTCTTCAAGATCCCCGCTGCCACCAATCGTTCGAATGCCAGAGCCAGCGCCACGAATGCGCCGGTAATGGACGCTGTCCGCGTGCCGCCATCCGCCTGGAT
>Ga0307479_10004488_pt1 | contig 12765 bp, 12 predicted proteins | sample atmos_gasesECM4C_FD_203743 | JGI IMG/M metagenome (GOLD analysis project Ga0307479, IMG submission 203743) | Hardwood forest soil microbial communities from Morgan-Monroe State Forest, Indiana, United States - atmos_gasesECM4C_515 | ecosystem: Environmental > Terrestrial > Soil > Temperate...
ACCGAAGTCATCGGCATTGATGAGGCGCAATTTCTCGGCGATGAGGTCGTGGACGTTTGCACCCAGCTTGCGAATCTCGGGAAGCGCGTCATCGTCGCCGGACTGGACACGGACTACCGCGGACGCCCGTTTGAGCCCATGCCGCGCTTGCTGGCCGTCGCCGAGGAGATCACCAAGTTGCTGGCCATTTGCGTGCGCTGCGGAAATCCCGCGGTGCACACGCAACGGTTGGTAGAGAGCGAGGAGTTGATCGTCGTCGGCGCAACGGGTATGTATGAAGCGCGCTGCCGTCGCTGCTTTGAGCCCAATCCGGAGCAGGCCAAAGAGAAAAAAGACGTGCCCCTGTTGATTCGCAACCGTGCTACCGGCACGAGTGGCACCGGGAAGTAGTCTTCATCCAGCCCAAACAATGCGCATCGAATCCAAAGCTCCTACCCGAGTGGACTTGGCCGGCGGAACTCTCGACATTTGGCCTTTGTATCTGTTTCATCCCGGCGCGGTAACCGTAAACGCCGCCATCACCCGCTACGCCTACTGCCGCATTGAGACGCACGCTCCCGGCGATGATCGCATCCGGCTGATGTCTCGCGATATCCAGCGCGAAGAAAACTTCCCGTCGTTCGAGGCTTTGGTGAAAGGGAAGCGCTACCGCTTGCCGCTTCTCGCGGAGATCGTCAAATTTTTCCAGCCGCAAGGGGGATTCACGCTCACTACAGATTCCGAAGCTCCTGCCGGGGCGGGCATTGGAGGTTCCAGCGCTATGGCGGTGGCGATTTGTGCCGCGCTGGACCGCTACACCGGCACAGGGAAGAGCAAAGCCGATTGGATTCACATCAGCCGCGATGCGGAAGCCATTGTGATTCGCGTGCCTACGGGAACTCAGGATCATTACCCGCCTGCATTCGGAGGCGCGGCAGCCATCGAGCTTCCGCCAGGAGGCGAACGCCGCACGGAGTTGCGTGTCGATCTTTCTGAGCTGGAGCGGCGCATTGTGCTTTGTTACACGGGGAAGCCGCGAAAATCGGCAATCAACAACTGGGATGTGTTTCGCGCGCACATCAACGGCGATTCCAAGGTTCATCATAATCTGGCGAGAATATCGGAGGTAGCGCAGAGTCTTCGCGGTGCGCTGGAAAGCTCCAATTGGAGCGAGACCGGCCGGTTGATGCGCGAGGAGTGGAGCTTCCGAAAGCGGAATCTGCCGACGATTTCGACGAAGACAATCGATCGCATCGTGGATGGCGCGCGACGCAAGGGCGCGCTGGCCGGAAAAGTTTGTGGCGCGGGCGGCGGAGGTTGCGTGGTGCTTCTGATCGAGCCCGAAGCACGCGAACGGGTCGAGGCCGCCGTGGTGGAGGCTGGCGGGGAAGTGCTGGCCATGAAGATTGACCGCTCCGGCGTACAAGTCACGGTGTCCTAGCATCGGCACAGGCCTCTGGGTCTTGCCGGTGCTAGCTGCAAAAATGCCCGGTTTTCGGGCCATAACTGTAGCTGTTCATCGCACCCGCGGCGTCGTAGAATGGCATAGAATAGGTAACCGGCTAAACGCGGCCGGTCGATTTGCGTATGTCGAATTGGGTTCCCCTCACCGTTGTTTTGCTGCTCTTCGCCGGCGCGGACATTCCCGGCGCTGAGCGGTTGCATCCCGTAACCAGCGCTACTACCACGTTTTCCAAAGAAGATGTCATCGCCGTGCTTCCGAATCTTTCCTCCAGCGCGGACGATCAGTCCGGGCAATCTCCCGCGCAAACCAGTCAGCAGAAGGGAAGTTTGCAGGAGCAGTCCAAGCTGGAACTGATTCGCTACGTTTCCGGCGAGTTTGCCAAGGCGGTCAGGGCGCTGCCCGGAGGCAAAGAAGGTTTTCTCGTCTACGTGGGCAAACCGGTGGGCTGGGCGGTGCTGGATCGCGCCGTGGCGACGCACGGGGCGGCCATCAATACCGGCGACCACGTGCAGATCACCAAGCTGGATTTTCGCGACAAGACCATTGTTGTGGATGTGAATGGTGGGGGCCGTCCCAAGAAGCATTGGCGCGATCACATTCAATTCGGGATGGGCGGCACGATGCCCACGGCACAAACGACGACCACTCAGCAAGAGAACGGTCCTCCTGGAATCCAGCCGGGGATGGGCAGCACGCTTTTCCTGGAGTTTGAGAAAAGCGTGCCGGACCTGACGCCGGACGAGCTGAAGCAAATTCTTGCGCCGTTTTTGAACTTTGCCAAAGAGCGCTCGTCTGCAGTGCAGTGGGCGGATACCCTGCCTCCGGAGATGAAGAAGGCCATCCAGGAGCGCCGCCCGCTGGTGGGCATGGACCGCGAAGAAGTCGTTGCCGCTATGGGGCGACCGGAGCACAAAGTGCGGGAACGGGATAACGACGGCAACGACATCGAGGACTGGATTTACGGCCAACCTCCCTCGAAGACGGTCTTCGTGCGGTTCATGGGCGACCGCGTCACTAGCATCCGGCAGTATCCGCAGTAGTTCACCGAGCAGGTTCATCGGCGAGTCCACAGTTGACAGTTGAAAGTCGAAAGCAGGAAAAAAGAGTCTGTAAGCTGCTGATTTGATTGGGCAAATTTCGTTGTGTGCCCCACCCCCCCTGTATTTCGCAAAAGAGTGCGTAAGCTGCTGAAAATAAAGGATCGGCAACGAAAAGCGGTGACAAAGAGTGCGCAACGTGCAGAAAAGAGGGGCGATAGCCGAAAGTTGGGAGCCGGGGACGCCTGCCACTCCGGTCCCGCAGAATCGTCTGGGATGCGACCCCACCCCGGCATCGAAATGCGTAAAAGCGGTAGATAAAGGAGTTAGGCGGTTTTTGTACGGCAAAACAGAAAAGAAAAGATTTAGTGGCGACTGGCGAGTGACGACTGGCGAGAAACAACAGAAGTCGAGCGCGGTTCTGCGGAAACGAAAGGACTTAGAGTTACTTGCGAGGCAATACATGGCATATTATACCACTTAGGTACTCCCCGTCAACAGGAAAGAATTTTCCCGTGGGTTCCATTTTGGGAAAATGCGATTGGGAAATATCGCAGCGCGAACCGTGGAAGAAGCAGAATCCGCAGCCTTAAACCCGAAGGCTGCGGCACCCAGGCGCACAGATGGTGGCGTAACACGCCACCTCGACTGCCCTGCGGGAGGATCAGTGAAGCACGAAGGTGTATGTGCCGTTTGCGAGGACTTCCCTTCGATGATACGGTTAAATGCAGGGAACGAATTTATGGCTCAAAAGCGCCTCAAGAAACTATCCTTAGAAGAAGCTGCAAAGAAGTTGGCCGCGATCGCCGAACAACATCTCTCGGCGCTGCCCGAAGAAGAGCGGGACGCACGCGTGGCTTCCTTTGCGCGCGTCAAGTTCGAGACTTCCCGCGGGGGATGCGGTACCCAAAACGTCGCTGCGCCCAAAGGTTGGGCGATCCGCCCATAGCTGCAAAAGACGTGCTTGAACTAACCGAGCAGAAGGAGAACCTCGCCTGGCTGCAACCTATAGACCTTGCCATCCAATTGTATTTTCACTGGTTTCTGTACCGTGGATATGAGGGCCTTTCGCACTTTGAATACGTTATCAGCCATAATGAAATCCTCGCCGCCCGACGGGCCTCCCAAACATACGGTCCAGCGGTCCTTCTGCTTTGGGTCACGCATTACAGTAATTGCGTTTCCCTCCAGAGTCTCGGGAATTAGTTTCTCAGCGATGATGTTTCCAACCACAAGATCAGTGAAATATTCGACGGTGATTTTCTGTTGGCCTTGCGAGATCACAATCGTCTGTGAATCGCGGAGAAGTCTATACTTTCCGGTCAGGAGCGGCTGCAAGGTCAGTTGGAATTGGCTTCCGGACTTTGGAGGGCTTTGCGCGGGAATCCCTTGTGATGCCACGTCGCCACTGATGCAAAAAGCCAGAAAGAGAACTGAGAAAGGACCATTCCAAGCCATCGTTACCTCCGTGAACTCATCGGCAAACGCAAGGGAGGGCTGCTGCAACCAGTATCATACACCTGGGAAGTCCTGCTGGAGCCGCCTCCACAGTTGATTCCACTTGATGAATAACAGCGTCAGTCGTGCCGGCGTGAAAAATCCATTTGTTGGAGGATGTTAAACGCCAGGTGCTGTTTGACTTTTCTTACCGCTGCCCATAGCATTTTAAGTTTCGCGATTGGCTGAAATTTGCATTGGGCCTGCCGCAGAATCACACCTTCACCGGAGGAAGAATGCCCATCAAGGTAGGTATCAACGGCTTCGGCCGTATCGGCCGGAATATTGTGCGCACGGCTTTGGACGACAAGGACATTCAATTTGTGGCGGTGAATGACATTACGGACGCCAAGACGCTGGCGCACTTGCTGAAGTACGACTCGATTTTGGGCAATCTTCCGCACAAGGTGACGCATACGGACGATTCCATCGCGGTGGAAGGCAAGAGCTTTAAAGTTTTCAAGACGAAGGATCCTGGGGAGATCGACTGGGCCTCGGTTGGAGCGCAAATTGTGGTGGAGTCGACGGGATTGTTCACGAAAGGACCGGAGGCGAAGAAGCACATGCGCGGTCCGGTGAAGAAGGTGATCATTTCGGCGCCGGCGGACGGGCCGGATGCGACCTTCGTGCTCGGTGTGAACGACAAGAGCTACGATCCGGCCAAGCACCACGTGGTGTCCAACGCTTCCTGCACTACGAACTGCCTGGCTCCGGTGGCTAAGGTGCTGCAGGACACGTTTGGCATTCAGAGTGGAACGATGACTACCATTCACTCGTATACCAACGATCAGCGGTTACTGGATTTGCCGCACAAAGACTTGCGGCGGGCGCGCGCTGCGGCCATCAACATGATTCCCAGCTCTACGGGAGCGGCCAAGGCCTTGCACCTGGTCATTCCCGAGTTGAAGGGCAAGCTGGACGGCTACGCTATGCGGGTACCGACGCCGAACGTGAGCGTTGTGGACCTGACGGTATTCGTGGAGAAGCCGACGACCGTGGAGGCGGTGAACGGCGCGCTGAAAGCGGCTGCGTCGGGTGCGATGAAAGGCATTCTGGCGTACACGGAAGAGGAGCTGGTTTCCGCGGATTTCAAGGGCAACTCGAATTCTTCGATTGTGGATGCGGGTTACACGAAAGTGGTCGGCGACCGGTGCGTGAAGGTGCTGGCATGGTACGACAATGAGTGGGGCTACTCTTGCCGGTGCCGCGACCTGATCAAGATGATGGCGGGGAAATTATAGTGACTGGTGATTGGTGAACCCCTGGGAGAGACACCACAACGTACCGCTTTGATTGCAAGTCACGTCGACGAGATTAGCGAAGAGTCAAGGGCGCCTGCCACAGTCGGCGGCCGCTACAGTTGCACGTACAATTCGTGTCGGACTGTTCAACAAGCCGCGATATGAATAAGCTAACGATCAATGATCTTGACCTGCGGGGGAAGCGCGTGTTTATTCGCGTGGACTTCAATGTGCCGTTGAAGAATGGCGTGGTCACGGACGATACGCGGATTCGGGAGACTTTGCCGACGCTGCGGCTGGCAATACAAAAGGGTGGGCGGCTTGTTCTTGCGTCCCATCTTGGCAGACCCAAAGGCGGACCAGATCCCAAGTATTCTCTCGCGCCGGTGGCCAAGAAACTCGAGGAGCTTCTGGAGCGGGAAATTGGTTTCGCCAAGGACTGCGTGGGGGCTGACGCCGAGAGCAAGAGCAAAGCCCTTGTGGATGGCGGCGTGTTGCTGCTGGAAAATGTGCGCTTCCATCCGGAAGAAGAAAAGAACGACGAAAACTTCTCGAAGCAGCTTGCGGCTCTTTGCGACAGCGTTTTTGTTTGCGATGCGTTTGGGTCTGCTCACCGGGCGCACGCTTCCGTCGTGGGGATTACGCGTTTCGTCAAGCAGGCAGCCGCGGGCGTGTTGATGGAGAAAGAGCTCGCGTATTTAGGGAAGGCGGTCACGAATCCCGCGCGGCCATTTGTGGCTATTTTGGGCGGCGCCAAAGTCAGCGACAAAATTGAAGTGGTCGAGAATTTGATGAAAATTGCGGATGCCATGCTCATCGGCGGAGGCATGGCTTATACCTTCGAGAAGGCGCAGGGCCTGCCGATAGGGAAGTCGCTGGTCGAGAATGACAAAATCGATTTGGCGAAGCGGCTGCTCGCGGAAGCCAAGCAGAAAGGTTTCAAGCTGCTGCTGCCCAGCGACCACGTTGTCGCGCCGGAGCTGAAGCCTGACGCCAAAGCAACCGTTTGCGATGTTACTGCTACGCCGCAGGATCAGATGGGCCTGGACATCGGCCCGAAGACGGTCGCCGCGTATAAGGCGGAAATCGCCAAGGCCAAGACGATTGTGTGGAATGGTCCGATGGGCGTGTTTGAGATGCCGGCGTTTGCCGCAGGCACGCTGGAGATCGCTAAAGCGGTCGCGGCAGCTACGGAGGGGGGCGCCACGTCGATTGTGGGCGGAGGCGATTCGGTGGCGGCGGTGCATCAGTCGGGCGTATCGAGCAAAATTTCACATATCTCTACCGGCGGCGGCGCGTCGCTGGAATTTCTCGCCGGACGCAAACTGCCGGGCGTGGAAGCGCTGACCAACAAATGAGCTCAGCAAAACGCCGCCGGGTCATCGCCGGGAATTGGAAGATGTACAAGACGATTGCGGAGACGCGGACGTTCTTCTCTGCCTTCGTGCCGCTGGTTGCGGATGTGAAAAACTGCGACATCGTTGTGGCCCCGCCGTTTACGTCGATTCCTGCGGCGGTGGAGGGTGCAAAGGGCAGCAAGGTGGCGATCTCCGGTCAAAATGTGTTTTGGGAAAAAGAGGGCGCGTTCACCGGAGAGATTTCTGCGCCGATGCTTGTGGAGGCGGGTTGCCAATACGCAATCATCGGGCACTCCGAGCGCCGGCAGTATTTTGGCGAAACCGACGCAACCGTGGCGAAGAGGACCAAAGCGGCGTTGAATTTTGGCCTGACGCCGATTGTGTGCGTTGGGGAGACGCTCGCGCATCGTGAAGCCGGTCAGACGGAAATGATCTGCCAAACGCAATTTACCGGGGGCGTTAGCGCGTTGACCCCTGAAGAGTTCTCCCGTATCCTGATAGCTTACGAGCCAGTATGGGCGATCGGCACGGGTAAGACGGCAACGCCGGAAATTGCCGCCGAAGCTCACCGGTTTCTTCGTCAGTGCGCGGCGAAGCGCTTTTCGGCCGCGCATGCCTCCGCGCTGCGAATCCTGTATGGCGGCAGCGTCAAGCCCGACAATATTCAGGGACTGATGGCGCAGGAAGAGTTGGATGGCGCGCTGGTGGGCGGGGCGAGTTTGGATCCCAAGTCGTTCGCAAGCATCGTGAAGGGTTGCTGATTCGTTGCTAGTGGTCAGTTTTGCATTTTGACCGCTATTGTTACGGTCGAGATTCAAACCGACCCCTAAGGACGGTCAGCTGTAGGAGATGGGAATGCCAGGTTGGATGAAGTGGGCCATTTCGTTGGCGCTGGGTTTTGGCTTTATCGCGGTCGGCTGGAGAGCCGCAGATTCGCGGTGGTTTTCCTGGCTGTTGCCGACATTTTTCGTGGTCAACTGCCTGTTTCTGATTGTCGTGGTGCTGTTGCAAAGCGGAAAAGCGGCGGACATCGCGGGGGCCTTCGGCGGGGCGGGGAGCCAGACGGCTTTCGGACCGCGCGGAGCGGCGACGGTGTTGTCGCGAGCCACGACGTGGTGCGCGATTATGTTCATGGTTTGCGCGCTGGCTTTGGTCCTGCATATCGATAAGGGCGTTGAACAGGGTGGTTCGGTGCTGCAAAGAGTGTCGCAGCCTGCTCCGAAGCAAGCGCCGGCTCCTGCTAAGCCGCAGACGCCTACCCCGCAATCGAATGCGCCGCAGACGACGCCACCGGCGAGCACGCCGCAACAGCAGCCGCCGGCGAACCCACAGCCGAAGAAACCGTAACCCAACTTTCCGTACAGTTTTTCTTCAGGGCCGCCGGGGACGGTTGACACCGTAAAAGCGGCGGCAAGACCGCCGCACTCCACACGCACCAATATGGTTCTGGACACGGCTTCTCCGTGTCTCTAGGGTCGTATTTTGGGGTAGTGGGAAGTTGGTTGACGGGAGATACGGCGATGAGCGACGTGATGCTTGCCAGGTTCGAGAAACCGGATGAAGTGCGCAGTTTCGACAAAGGGAAGTTCGAGCTGGTGCGAATCGGCGGGATGACCGTGGGCCGAGCAACTTATGACCCGGGCTGGAAATGGTCCGATCATGTTGGCAAGGCGCTGGGTAAAAAGAGCTGCGACGTGGAACATGTTGGATTGGTGATCTCCGGACGGGCTGCTGTGGCTATGGATGACGGGAGTAAGTTCGAGATTGCGGCAGGCGATCTGTTCCATATTGCGCCTGGGCACGATAGCTGGGTTATCGGCGAGGAGCCTTACGTTTCGCTGCATTTCCTTGGCGCCGGCCAGTATGCTGCCCACAAAGCTTCAGGGGCAAGATAAGCGTCGCACACCGTGCGCAGTGCCTTGCTTGCGGTTTGGCGCGCGGCTACAATAAACATTCACCGTGCGGCAGTGGCGGAACTGGCAGACGCATCAGCTTGAGGGGCTGACGGTAGCAATACCGTGGAGGTTCGAGTCCTCTCTGCCGCACCAAACTCTTCCCTTACATGAAGTGTGAAACTCGCGGAGGCCCGCTTCGGAAAGCGGGCGCTACAAAAGATCACCTCGCAGCCAAATAGGGCACGAAGCCGCGCGTTTGCGCGCGCAAACGGTATACCGAATGAGTTGCGGTTATGTAGAGAGTGCGATAGTCCGCGTCGCCCCAGGTTAGATTTGCGGGCTGCTCGGGCAGCACGATGGTGCCGAGGTGGTGGCCTTGCGGGTCCCACACCCAAATGCCTTTCGGCCCTGTGACGTAAAGATTGCCGTTTTCGTCGACTTTCATTCCGTCGGGGACGCCCTCGCCTTTTCCTCCAGGTTCTTCGCCGAAGAGTCTTCCGTTGGCGAGCGTTCCATCTGCGATGAAATCGTAGACGTGAATCGTGCGGCGCGCGCTGTCGTCAACGTAGAAACGCTTGCCGTCAGGTGAAAACGCCAAGCCGTTCGGTTGAGAGAGATCCTTCGCGAGCAGCCGCACTTCGCCCTTTTCGCTGACGCGATACACGCCTTGAAAGGGAATCTCCTGTGTTTCTCCCTTGGGCAAGTCGAGGGTTGGATCGGTGAAATAGATCGCGCCGTCCGGCCCGAGCACCACGTCGTTGGGGCTGTTGAATCTTCTGCCTTCAAAGCGGTCGGCGATGACGGTGAATTTTCCGTCGGGTGTAATGCGGATGACGGCTCGCAGCACGCTGGCGCAATCCAGAAGACGAAGCTGGCGATCGAGAGTGTTTCCGTCGGGATCGCCTAGAGAAAGCAGCTCTTCTTTACTGCCATCGCGGTGAACGCGAAAGATTTTGTTTTGTTCTTCGTCGCTGACGTAAAGGAAGTCTTTGCTGTCCCAAACTGGGCCTTCCGTGAAGCCGAATCCGGTGGCAACGGTTTCCAGCTTAGCATCGGCGGCAAAGAGCTTTGAGAATTGCGGCAATTCGGCGTGCAACTCAAACTGACGCTGTGGCTTCTCCACTTGGAGCAACAGACTCGCGGGCCAACCGACGAACAGCGCGGCCAACAGCAAAGAGTCTCGCTTTCTACGAAGTGGCACTCTGGTTCTCCTTGCGATGCCTGAATGGTATCAGGTGCCGTGCGGTCTTGGCGCGTCCGCGGCGATGTTCCGCCAGGGTTCGAGTTCCTGAGTAGCATTCGGCCAGGTAGGCCACGATATGTGTCAAAAGGTTTCAGCGCTATTGAGGCGTAGTGCCGGGCTGTGTGCTACTCGTCTTCTTCGTCTTCCCTGATTTGCCTTTTGCCTGTTGAAGGGTGGTCTTTGTTGGCTACGGTCATGAGAAACCCGATCAAGTCGTCAAGCTCCCGGGCGCTAAGGGTAGAAGCGTAGTCCGAAGGCATAACGGAGCCTGGCTGCTGGGTCTGGTTTTCAATATTTGCTTTCATTAAGAGATGGAAAGACCCATCCAAAGATTGAAGCTGAACGGAAAAATTGTCCTCATTTCGTATTACTCCCGACAACTTGTCGCCTGTGCGCGTGGTGAGCAGCGTAATCGCATTTGTGCGTACGGTCCTGGGCGTGAGGATGGCCTCGCGGATTTCGGCCGGCGAGCGGCCCTGTCCAAATGGCGAGAGGTCGGAGGCGATGAAACCGCCCTTGCCGCTCAACATGTGGCAGTCCGCACATCGCGCCTTTCCAAAAAAGAGGGCTTGGCCATTTTGCGGATTGCCGGAGATGGTTGTGGGGGGGCCTTTCCCTTGCAGAATCCGCACATAGGCGATCAGAGCTTTGACGCTGCCGTCATCGAGCGAGGGGAACGCCGGCATTCCCGCGGTGGGGTTCCCGGCTTTGATGATTTGATAGAGTTTCTCGTCGGAGCGCTGCTGCACAGCCGCTCGGGTGGCGATATCCGGGGCGCGCTCACCACCGCGTCCATCGAGGCCGTGGCAACCCGTGCAGCGCCCCTCAAAAATTTGTCTGCCGTCCGCGAGGGACTGTCCGGCCTTCGCGGATTGCGGTTGGTTCCGGCGGGCGTCCTCAGCTCTTGACTCTCGAATAGGCGCCAGCCATGCCGCAGGAACGAGAAGCAAGGCCGCAAGGAACAGGCTCCATCGAATCGTCAGGTTTCTGCTGTAATTCACGGGGTTCCGACTCCATTTCGCAAATGCGAGGCCAGTCGAGCCTTGACAATCCTGATTAAATCGAATTAATAACACACAACCGTTTTGTGTCAAGCGCGAGCCGGCAAAGTTTGTTTCCTGAGAGGCGCGTCGTTTTGGTAGATTTACCGGTTCAATCGCGGGGCAGTTACCTAGGGGAGCATCATCATGCGAAACGGGTTCGCGAATTTCTGGCGAATCAGCGGCTTGGCCATGGGATCTGCCGTTGGCGCTTTGGCTCTTGCGGCGCTGGCTTCTGCACCCACCGCCCGAATGCCGCAAACCACGGCACTTCCTGATGACGCCGCCTTGCTGGATGGTTTTCGCCACGTTGAGGTGGCGTCAGTGTCTGACGCCATGGAACAGGTCCTCGGCCGCAAGATGTATATGTCGCACCACATGCGCCCGATCTTTCCGGCGAAATTTGCGGGATTCGCGTTGACGATCCTGCTCAAAAAAGAAACCAACCACGATCCGCAAGCGCTGAGCGGCATGCTGGAGGCCATCGATCACGGCGGTCCCAATTCGGTTTACGTGATGGTAGTGGAAGACGGCGCGGATATTGCCGGCATCGGTGGTCTGATGGGTACGGCCATGTATGCGCGCAATTTTTCCGGAGCGGTGATCGATGGCGGCGTGCGCGACGTCAGCTATCTGCAGAAAATTGGCTTTCCGGTTTTTGCGCTGGGAATCGTGCCGTCCACTTCTGTAAGCCATTATCGTTTCGCGGGATCAAATATTCCCGTGGTGTGCGACGGAGTGACCGTCAATCCCGGCGATTTCGTAGCCGCCGATCTGGACGGCGTAGTGGTGGTGCCGCACGGCTCGGCCGCTCAGGTGCTGAAAACTGCTCAGGAACTGGACGTCAAAGAGCACTCCATGTACGGCACCATCGAGAGACTAAAGTCCATCGTCGAGGCGGTTAAACAGTTTGGGCGGCTATGAACCGGCTAAGGCATCTTTTCATGGCCCACGAAGGAAAGAAATTCGTGGGGGCCGCGTCGCGGAGGCGCATCGTTCGTGACCTCGGGTAAACGTATTGTGTTCGCGCTGGTCATCTCCGGTGGCATTCTTTTTGCGGCCAAGCCGCAGGACAAAGGCGCGATGAGCATTTCGGCTTCCATCGACGTTCAGCCTGCTGATTTGTTGGTCCAGCCGGCGGGCGCAAATTGGATTTCCTATAACGGCGACTACACCGGCCGGCGTTTTACCAGCCTGACGCAAATCACTCCGGCGAATGTCGAGCAATTGCGCGCGCAATGGGTTTTTCACCTGCGCGACACCAACGCGCTGGAAGTCACGCCCGTCGTGGTGAACGGCATCATGTTCGTGACCTCCGGAAATGATGCCTTCGCGGTGGACGCGCGCACGGGCCGCGCCATTTGGCACTACGCACGCCCGGTGACCGAAGGACTGATCGACGACGCCTCACAGCACCACAATCGCGGGGTCGCCGTGTGGCACTCCCGCGTTTACCTCGAGACGGACAATGCTCATCTGCTCTGCCTCGATGGGCGCTCGGGCCACTTGCTCTGGGACGTGCCTTACGCCGAGGGCAACAAAAACTATGGCGCGACCAGCGCGCCGCTCGTCGTGAAAGACAAAGTCCTGGTCGGCACGTCCGGTGGAGACGATGGCGTTCGCGGATTCGTCGCTGCGTTTGACACCGAGACCGGCAAGCAGGCGTGGCGCTTTTGGACCATTCCGGCGCCCGGCGAATTTGGCTCCGCGAGCTGGCCTGGGCAGATGTATCTGCGCGGTGGCGCGACCACCTGGATGCCCGGCACCTACGATCCTGAGCTGAACGTGGTTTTCTGGACGACCAGCAATCCCGCGCCGGACTTCGACGGCAGTCCGCGCCCCGGCGACGACCTTTACACAGACTGTGTCCTCGCGCTGAATCCCGACACCGGCGAGCTGAAGTGGTATTTCCAGTTCACGCCCCACGACCTGTTTGATTTCGATGCCACGGAGACTCCCATTCTTGTAAATGCAACGCTGAACGGCGCGCCTCGCAAGCTGATTGTTCAA
>Ga0307479_10004489_pt1 | contig 12763 bp, 6 predicted proteins | sample atmos_gasesECM4C_FD_203743 | JGI IMG/M metagenome (GOLD analysis project Ga0307479, IMG submission 203743) | Hardwood forest soil microbial communities from Morgan-Monroe State Forest, Indiana, United States - atmos_gasesECM4C_515 | ecosystem: Environmental > Terrestrial > Soil > Temperate...
AGCCGCCAAGAATACGGAAGTCCTGCGCGTAGACGAACACGGTTCGACCGTGCACGGTGCCGGCCCCGGTCACGACACCGTCGGTTCGCATACTGCCGTCGCGTCGCCGGAAGAGATCGAGCTCGGTGAAGGATCCCTCGTCGAGCAGGCGCCCCAGCCGTTCCCGCGCGGTCAGCTTCCCCTTGGCATGCTGGCGCTCGGTCGCAAGATCGTCGCCGCGCATCGTCGTCTCGCGCTCAGCCTGGATGCGGTGCAGCAGATCGTGGGCTACGTCCTCGGCAGGTCGCGGAGCCGCTTCGGCCGTCACGAAGCCGCCTCGGCTGTCACGAAGCCGCCTCGGCCATCACGAAGCCGCCTCGGCCGTCACGACGCCACCTCGGCCGTCACGAAGGCGGTCATGCGCGGCACACCTTGACCGGGAGCCCGCCGCGCACCCGGAGCGACAGCATAGCTTCGGGCTCCGGGCGGGCGTTCGGGGCGAGCTCGAACCGGAAGTGACGCGCGACCATGGCCGCGATCAGGGTCGCCTCCATCATGCCGAGATGGCTCCCGACGCAAACCCGCGGACCAGCGCCGAATGGGATATAGGCATATCTGTTCGTTACTGGCGTGGCTGAGGTCGCGAATCGCTCCGGCCGGAACTCGTTGGGCTCGGGCCAGAAGCCCGGGTGCCGGTGCAGCGTGTACGGGGAGATCATCACGTCGGCGCCCGCCGGGACCCGGTAGCCATCGATCACGTCGGCGGCGAGCGACTTGCGCGTCAGCCCCCAGACCGGCGGGTACAGCCTCATGGCCTCCTGGATCACCGTCGTCGTAAAGGTCAGGCGGGCCAGGTCCTCATGGCCGGGCGTCCGGTCGCCGAGCACCTCGACCGCCTCGGCGTGCATGGCCGCGGCCGCTTCCGGATGGCTGCCGAGCAGATACCAGGTCCAGGACAGCGTGCTCGCCGTAGTCTCGTGCCCGGCCAGCAGGATCGTGATGAGCTCGTCACGCATGACACCCCATCGCTTCCGCGCGTCCGGGTCGTCGGAATAGGCGGCCGCCAGCATCGAGAGCAGGTCAGTCCCGTCCCGTCCGCCGGCGTGCGCACGGCCAGACACCAGCACCTCGACCGCGTCCTCGAGCTGGCCCTTGGCCCGCCGGAACCGGAGGTTGCGTGGCAGCGGCAGCCACAGTGGAACAGCGCCGAGCGACACCATCTCGAACATGGCCCGATCCTGCGCGACCTCGAACGCCGGCCCGAGCATGCGCAGCGGTGACAGATCGGCGGCGAGCAGCGACTTGCCCAGGACGCTCATTGTCAGCCGGGTCATCTCCTCGGAAAGATCGACGGTCTCGCCCACCCGCGCGCCGAGCCTGCTCACCAGGTCTTCACCCGCGTCGGTGACGGCACTGGCGAAACCGGCGATCCGATCGCGACGGAACGCGGGCTGGATTATCCGGCGCTGGTGCTTCCACACTTCGCCTTCGCTGGTGAGCAGGCCATCACCGAGCATCAGCCGGCGGGCTTCGGCCAGACCGATGCCCTTGTGATAGTTGGCCGCGTTGTCCGAGAGGACGTGCTTGGCGTGATCGGGGTGGTTGAAGAAGTAGAGGGTCTTCGGGCCCATGGCGAACCGGACCACATCGCCGAACTCGTTGGCCGCGTCGGTGAGCATGGCCAGCCGGTCGAACCAGAGCTTGCGCAGCAGACCCGGCACCGCGAGAAACGACGGCCCTGGGTAGTCGCGCCGACCGCGGACTGCCGACTTCGCCTGGGCAGGCCCAGAGGCAGGCCCAGAGGCAGGCTCAGATGCAGGCTCAGATGCAGGCTCTGTGACGGTCATCCCCATCCCCACCCCTCGATGGTCCGGGACTTGGCAAGTCGCGGCTGATGAAAGTCACCGCCGAAGAAGACCAGTGCGTCGTCCGCCGGCCCGAAACCACTGGCCTGTACGGAACCGATGAAGATCTCGTGGTCCCCGCCGTCATAGGAGTTGACGAGGGCACAATCAAGCCAGGCGACAACGCCATGCAAGATGGGCGCTCCAGTGCCCGGCCCGGGCGACCACCCGACCGCGCCGAACTCCTCGGCACCCCGCGGCCTGGAGTGATTGGCGAAATACCGGGCCACGTGCTCCTGGCTCGCGGAGAGCATCGAGACGCCGAAGCTGCCAGCGGCCAGCACGGTCTTGTAGACGGCGGCGCTGCGGTCCACGCAGACCAAGATCAGCGGCGGGTCGAGCGATACCGATGTGAACGCGTTGGCTGTCATACCGCACGGCGTCCCCAGGTCAGCGGCGGCCACCACCGTGACGCCGGTCGCGAACCGCCCGAGGACCGACCGCAGCGCGGTTCTGCCCGAGGCTGCGGTCTTCGAGATCGGCACGCTCACGACCTGCCGCCACTGCCGACAGCGGGCGCTCGCTGTGGCGCCCTGATCGCGTAACCCTCCAGCGCTCGCCGTAGCTGCTCCGGAACCCGCGCCGGCGCGGTGGCCCCGTTGGCGCCACGCATGCACGCGATCCGCTGCCGGCCCTTGGCGACGAGCTCCTCTCGGCCATCGGAGATGCGCACGTAGTCGAAGGTGAAACAGATCTGGGTCTGGGTTAGTTCTTCCAGGCGCATCCTGATGGCCAGCTCATCGAAGGCCGTGGCCTCGGACAGGTACTCGCACTCCGCCTTGATGGTGAAGAGCTTCAGGCCCTCGCGCAGCTCGTCGAGCACGCTGGGTGCGTGCTCGAGCAGGAACATCTCCCTACAGCGTCCCTGCCAGCGCACGTAGTTGACGTAGTAGACATTCCCGACGAGGTTTGTCTCCTCGAAGCCAACCACGTGCCGGTATTCGTAATACTGTTCCATTTCCGTCCTCTTCCGTCAGGATCGTGAAGATCACAAGGTCGGGTTGGTCCAGCACAGATGTGACGAAGGTGACGATCTTCGCCGCCCCGGACTCGAGCAATACCCAGCCGTCCGGGGCGCCCGGGGCGCCTGGGCCGCCTGGGCCGCCGACGGCGAGCGTGACTGGTCCGGAGAGGATTCGGCCGGCCTTGCGGAGGCATTCCACGGTGCTCCACACCCTGGTGGCGGCGACCGACGGTTCCTCCCCCCGCTCCCGCTGGATCAGCTCGGCGAGCGCGAACTGCTCGGCGGTCAGCAACCCCTGCCAGTCCTCCGTCAGCCGCTCGGAGACCTTCTCGACGTCACAGGCCAAGCTCCCGCGGCCTGCCACGGCCAGCGTCAGGCCGGCCCCATGCGAGGCTGAGATCGCGACGCCTTCGTCGGCGATCCCGGGCTTCCCGTCACCACGGTGGGTAATCACGGCCGGCCGGTCTAGCATCCGCGCCACCGCGACCTTCGTCTGCCTGCGCCGCGCGTCACGGCCGTTCGCTCCCGACGGGGGATCCGGTTCCACCGCACACCGCACGTCGCTACCGGTGAGCTCCGCGGCCTGCCGTTCCAGGAAAGGCCCGAGCAGTGCGGGAATCCAAGGTCCTCGGCCATCGGTCTTGCGGACGGCCTGCAACCGCAACCCCTCCCAGCGCTCCAGGATCCGCCCGTCTTCGGCGCACACCTCCAAGTCGTAGGTGTACGTGTCGCCATCTCTGGTCCGCTCGGCCGCGTGCAGGATGACCTGCCCGGTGAGCTCATCGGGACGCGCCGGATAGATCCGCTCGACGCCGGCCGGAAGCAGCGTCGCGTTCGGGACACAGCACTGAATGCCGTGCATGAACGCGTCGCGTGCGCCCGGGTCGCCAAGGAGCAGCGTCTGGGAGAAGTACGAGCCGAACCACTCGTCGCTGGATCCGGCGGAGATCTCCACGACACACGAGGTGGCGGCCAGCCTTCGGTAACCGAGGACACGCTGGAAGCGCTTGCCCTGGAAGAAGACGCCGCCGTACAGGTCGGCCGCGGCATCGAGCGGAACCCGTGACGTACCGAGTGCCGTCACGAGCCGATCCGCGGCGAAGGGACGGGCGCCAGTATGCCGGAGCGTCGCGCGGAAGTGATCGGCCTGGAAACCGGTATCGCTGCTGCGAATGGCGACATCGACGCTGTCGCCGCGGTTGAGCGCGACGATCCGGATCGTCCCCGTGCCGTCCGGCGGCACCACGATCGGGCGGAGGAACTCCACGTTCTCCAGCACGACCGGGTGGCCGGGGCCCGCCAGCGCCGCCGCCTGGGTCATGGCCTCCATCCCGAGCACCGCGGGAAACAGCAGGTCGCCGTCGAGCAGGTGATCGATGAGGTAAGGATCGCGGTCCGCGGACAGCTCAGCGTCGGCGATCAGCTCGATGCTGGGGTAGTAGACCCGCGGCCGGTCGATGAACCGGGTCAGCGGCAGCTCGCTCGGCTCCAGCGTGATGGTCGGCAGGTCGCCGGCGCGGCCCATCACGACCAGGCTGGGCGGCGCCGCCGGAGTGGCGAGCACCCTGCGCAACATCTCGATGCCGGCATCGAGCGAGATGGGACTGATGCCCTCCCTGATCAGCGCCTCGAGGACGCCGAGTTTCTCGCCCATCCCGGCACCGGACCAGACTGACCACTCCAGCGCCACGTACCGGCACTGCGGGCTGCCCTGCTCAATCGACTGGGCCTGCAGCCGCCTGGTCATGTCGGTAAGCCAGTCGTTGGCGGTGGCATAGTCCGCCTGGCCGCGCAGCCCGGCTCGCCCGATGATGCTGCCGAACGCGATCACCAGCTTGAGCGAGGCCGGGTCCACCGCGGCCAGCAGCGCCTCCAGACCGGCGATCTTGGGCGCGAGCGTCGCGCGGAAAGCCGTCTCGTCGAGGACGGCGAGCGGGACCGGCGCGTTGCGGCCGGCGCCGTGCAGCACGGCCGTGACGGGCCCCAGGTCGGCGCTGACCTGCGCGACTGCCGCCGCCACCTCGCTGGCCGAGGTTACGTCGGCCCGGGCGTAGGCATGCCTCACCCCGGCGGCGTCCATCCGGCGCAGGTTGGCGGCGAGTTCCGCGTCCGCCGCGGGATCGGATCGACCAAGCAACCCGATAGCCGCGCCGGTCTCCTGAGCCAGCGTCAGCGCGCACTCGGCGGTAATGCCCTTCCCGCCGCCGCTGACCAGCAGCACGTCACCGGGCCCGAGTGGCAGTTCCGCGCCGTGGCCGGCCAGGTCCGTGACGGGCCGGAGTTGGGGCACCCGGCGGCTGCCCGCCGCGTCATAGTGCACCTCGCTGAAGCCGGCCGTCGAGGCGACATCGGCTACGATCGCGTCGACCAGTTCCGCGGGCAGCGTACCCAGCTGGGCCGCGGACATCGAAGCGGGCATCGGGATGGTGACGACGGTGACCGGTATGGCGGGGGCCTCCAGGTGGAGCGTCTTGGCCAGCCCGGCGGCACCGCGCCGGTCCTGAACGGCCACGAATCGGCACGGCCCGGTGTGCGACAGCGCGGCCCGGGCGGCTTGGAGCATGAGGCCGACGTGTTCGGCACCGCACTCCCGCGGCAGCAGGAGCGCGACACCGTCGCCAAGCCGGGCGGCGCGCAGCGCGCGGCCAAGTGCCTCGCTCAGCGGATGCCCGGGCGGGGAGAACACCTCCCACGTCCCGTCGGCCTGGGCGGCGGCGCGCGCGGGCCGCTGCTTCTCGATGAGTTCCACCGAAAACGCCCGCACCCAGGGCTCGATGCCTTCCGGCGGCAGCTCCGCGTCGGCGTCTGTCGGCAGCGCGGTGTCCGCGAGTTCGTCGAGCGCCTGCGCCAGGTCGGCCAGTGTCGCGGTGGCGAAGGCGGACGTCACCATCGGCGCGGACACGCCGAGCTCCCTCGCCGCCTGGTTCATGATCTGCCCGACGGTTATCGAGGACATGTGCAGCTCATCCAGCGGATGACTGTCAGGTTGCACCGCGTCGATCGGCAGTTCAGCCCGCTCGGCGGCCAGCCGCCGCAGTATCTGCAGGCTGTCGTGTGATGGCTCGCCGTCTTTTTCCCAGAACGGGCGGTGGTTCCCGGCTCCGGAATCCGCTTCGCCGCCGAGGGCGTCGGAGTCCGCGGCTATTCCCGGCGTCACAAAGAGGGGTGCCGTGTCCGCGGGCGCGGATTCGCACGGGCTGGCGAAAAAGCGGAATACCTTATCCAGCGGAAGCGGCCTGGTAAAGCGGTCGCCGAAGAGCACATCGGTTCTGACCGGTGCGCCGAGCACGTAGGCAGCGGCAGTGGCCGACAGCAGGCCGGCCAGCGAAGCACCGTCGGTGTCCAGCGGGATCACCGGAACCTCCGGTGCGATCCCCGCGGCGAGACCGGACAGCACCCGCCCGGGTCCGACCTCGATGAGCAGGTCCGCGGCCGCGGCCATCCGGCCAGCCGCCGCGCTGAAGCGGACCGGTTCGCGCACCTGCCGAACCAGCAGTTCCCGCAGGTCGGCGTCGGCCGGCAGCGCGTCACCGGTGACGGTGGACAGGACGCACCGCGTCAGCGGCTTGAACTCGCGGCCAGTCAGGTAGCGCTGCAGCCCCGCCGCGGCCGGCGCCACCATCGGTGAGTGGAAGGCATGCGAGACCGGGATCCGGCTCGTGACCAAGTCGGCCGCCGCGGCGGCGTGGCGCACCCGCTCGACCGCCTCAGCCGGACCAGAGATAACGGTCTGGGAAGGCCCGTTGTAGCCGGCGATGACGACCTCCGCGCCATGTTTGCCGCCTGTACCGTTTGCGCTGGGCAGCAGAGGGTCGACCTGGTCCGGGCCAGCCGCGATGCTAGCCATGGCGCCGCCGCCTTCACTGGCCTGCGCCATGACCCGGCCTCGTTCGGTGGCCAGGGCCAGCAGCCCCGCTTCGTCCATCGCGCCCGCCCAGTGCAGGGCGGTCAGCTCCCCGAGGCTGTGCCCCACGGCGGCCTCGGCCTCGACGCCGAGCAGGGCGAGTACCCGCAGGCCCTCGATCGAGGAGCTCACGATGCGAGGCTGCGCGACGGCGGTGGCGACCAGGTCGCCGTCCGCGGGAATGCTGAACGTCTGGCCGAGGTCACGTACCACCGCGAACCGCCGCCTGAGCGCACCTTCCGTGCCCCGGCCGGATCCCTGCCCGGGGAAGAGGTATCCGATCCGGGGGGTCCGCGTCGCACGTCCGAGAAACAGCCCGGCCGGAACGTCGATCGCTTCGCTGGCGCCGCTGTCGAGCACCTGGACCAGCGTGGCGAGGCGTTCGGCGGCCTGATCCGGTGTCGCGGCGACGACGGCCGCGCGCACCGGCCCGCCGCCGAGTTCCCGCGCGAGCGTCGCGGCCAGGTCACTCAGCTCGGCGAAAGCGAGGCGCTGACACAGGCCGGCCAGGTCAGTCACACGATCGCGCAGGTCAGCAGTACTCGCGGCGTCCAGCAGCAGCAGCTCGGTGTCCTGGCGGGAACTGACCAGCCGGACGGTGCGCGAGTCAAGACTGGTGCGCCGCGCAGCCTGCGCGTCGCTGTGCGCGGCGATGACGATGTGCGCGTTGATGCCGCCGAACCCCATCGACGATACGCCCGCGCGGATGGGCTGATCGTGCGGCCACAGCTCCGCGGTCAGCGGCACCCGCAGAGCCGGAGAGTCCCCGGTCAGGATGGGATGAGGATCGGCATGGCTGGTAGCCGGCGGGATGACCTGGTGATGCACGGCCATGGTGGCCTTGATCAGCCCGGCGACGCCCGCGGCCGCCTTCGTGTGCCCTATGTTCCCCTTGATGGTGCTGATCGCGGCGGGCGGCCCGGCCGGGCTGGCAGAGTGGCGCGCCTCGCTGAAAGCCTTCAGCTCGGTGGCATCTCCGACCGCGGTCCCGGTGCCGTGCCCCTCCAGGTACCCGACGGTGCCGATGTCGAATCCGGCCAGCCGGTAGGCCCGGCTGAGCGCCAGCCGGTGCCCGGCCGCCTCCGGCCGCGTGATGCCGCCCTTCCCGTCGGAGGAGTATCCCCATCCGGCGATCGTCGCGTAGATCCGCAGTCCGCGCGCTTCCGCGTCGTCCTGCCGCATCAGCACGAGCATGCCGCAGCCCTCGCCTGGCCAGAAGCCGTTGGAGTGCCGGTCGTAGACCCGCATCTCGCCGGTGGCCAGGGCGCCGGTCTTCGCGAAGCCGATGATCTCGAACGGGTCGATGCTCAGGTCGACGCCGCCGGCCACCGCCGCGTCCGCTGCCTCGTCGCTGAGCGCGGCGCACGCGGTCACCACCGACAGCAGCGACGACGAGCAGGCGCCGTCGACGGTGAATCCGCCGCCGCCGAGATCGAAGTGGTTGCAGATCCGGCCGGCGATCGTGTTGGACAGGCCGCCGGCCAGCGTATCCTCGTCGACCGGCGGGAACGCGCTCTTGTAGCGCAGCTCGAGGTCGGCCAGGAAGCCGGCCAGCTTGTCGTCGTCCCAGCCGAGCTCGGTGAGCGCGGAGCTCAGCGTGCGCCGGACATAGGGCCAGCGCAACCGCATCAGGTTAGCCCGGGTGAACTCCCCGGCCAGGCTGTTCCCGACGATCACGATCGTGCTCGCCTTGGGCAGTCCGTCGCCGTCGGCGAAGCCGGCGTCGTCAAGAGCCCGGGCAGCGGTGTCCAGCGCCAGCCAGTGCGTCATGTCGGTGGTGCGGAACGTGCTGCCGGCGATCTTGTACTTCACCCGGTCGAACTCGTAGCCCTCGATGACCGCGGCCTTGCGAGTGTAGAACTTGTCCGGCGCGGCCGGATCCGGCGACCAGTAGTCCTCGAGCCTGAGCCGCTCGTCCGGGATCTGGCGGAACGCCCGGCGCCCGGCGAGCACGGTCTCCCACAGGTCCGCGGGAGAACTGGCGTCGGGATACCGGCAGGCGATACCGACGATGGCTATGGGCGTGATCATGTGGTGACCGTTTCTCCTGCCGCTACCTTCTCGCCAGCACCGTTGCTGGATGCCGTTTCGAGCACGGCGCCGGGGTGGACCACGGTCGCGCCCGTGGGGCCGGCGTCCGCGGACCGGCGCTTCTTCATCCAGTACGCGCCCCACCAGCCCAGGCCGCGGATGGCGCAGACGATCGAGGTCGCGAAGAACAGCGTGTAGACGATGTTGAACTGCATCAGCACCGCGTAGACGAAGGCGACGCTGCTGCCGAACATGAACTGGGCACGCGGCCGCGTCGGGGTGGTCCCGGGGTCGGTGATCATGTAGTTGGTGAACAGCACGAACGCGATGCCAGTCATGACGCTGAGCGCGGTGTTGAGCTGGACACCCCACAGCCAGTGCCGGACGAACGCCTGGATGAAGAATCCGCCCATCCAGCCAACGATCAGCGCCACCCGCTTGGTGAGCATGGTGTTGAGCACGGTCCCGGAGACCAGGATGACGATCGGGATGAACAGACGGAAGTAGGAGCTCGCCCACTCGGAGAACATGTACGGCGGCGAGATGCTGATCCAGCGGGCGAACAGCAGCAGGCAGACGCTGATGCCGAGGTTGGACGGGTTCATGAAGTGGCGCACCTTGCCGGCGATCGGCGCCCGGAAGACGTACTTGGAGGTGACCGCCACCATCACGCCGAACATGATCGGCCAGAACTGGTTGTTGGCGTACAAAAGCATGTTGACCGCGAGCGAGGTGATGTGCGCGGGCAGCATGAACTCATACAGGCCGCGTAGGCCCCTGCCGCGGTATTCCGGCCGACGCTTGTAGGCCCAGGCCGCGATCGTTTCGAAGGTAAGGTCCGTGGCGTGTCCGGTGATGACCGCGAGCAGGGCGAACAGCCAGGGCTGCTCGAAACCCAGCAGGGTGTAACCGAAGACGTTGAACGCGCTGATCGAGAGCGCGAAGTTGCGCAGCGCGAGATAACGGGGATCAGCCGGCTTTTTCGCCTTCGCGGGCGGCGGCGAGGTAAGCGCGCCGTCCTGTGACTGGATCGTGGCGGTCATGAGCTAGCAACCTCCGTCGCGGTGCTGGTGAGCATCAGGTTGTGGGTCCCAGGGGTGAGCGTGATGGTCTGCTGGTGCTGCTGGCCGTTGCTGTCGACCCACTGCAGGTGCACCGAGACCGGCCCGTTGTAGGAGCCGAGCCCGAAGGAGACCTCGAAGCTGCGCTTACCCGCGCTGCCGCTGCCGCCGTCGAGCTGGGAGATCTGGGTGTGTCCGGGAGCGTCGATCGTGACCGTCGTCCCGTACGCGGGGGCACCGAGGCCCTCGAGGCCCTGGCCCGGCGTGCTGCCGCCCGCGGCCGGCCGGTAGAAGTTCAGGCCGAGGTAGTTCCCGAGGCCCGGCGACTGGTTCTGGTAGAAGATGGGCGGTCCCCACTGACGAGCTAGCGCGAAGTCCAGCCGGCCGTTGCCTTGGGTATCCGCCATCGCGACGCCCCTGGTCGGAATCTGGTCGGCCGTGGTGCACATGCCGAGCTGCTTGCTGACGTTGACGTACTTGTCGTTGCCCCCGTCGGCGTAGAAGGCTGGGCACTGGCTGCCTGCGATATCGTCGCCCGGCTCGACCAGCGGCCAGTTCGCCGGGTTGCTGAGCAGGTCGTCGTTGGTCATGGCCATTTCCTGCAGCCAGTTCCAGCGGTCGATCGTGCCCTTGATGAAGCCATCTGTCTGGACGGCGTCAAGGGTCCCGTTGTTGAGGAAATCGCCGAACTTCACATCCCAGGTCCAGCCGGTCCAGGCCATGCCCATCTGCTCGGATTCCTGGTCGAAGGGCGCGACAGTTCGCGCCAGGTCCTGCTGCATCTGCTTGCCGCTGGTCGCCTGGTTCATGAAGACGAGGTTGCTTTCCTGCAGCCCCCAGGGGGTTGTGATGTCGCTGATCATCAGGTCGTACCGGCCGTTGCCGGCCAGGTCGGCGAAGTCGGCGCCCATGCCCTTGAACGATCCCCTGCCGAGCACGAACGACTTTGGCGTGAGCGCCCCGCGCTCTCCGGTCGCGACGGAGAACTTGAGGTGCCCGGGGGTGGATTCGTTGTACAGCAGGTGGCCCGGCCCGAAGTCGTTCGCTATGTACAGCTCGGGGAGCCCGTCACCGATCAGGTCCGCGGTGGCCGCGCCCAGCGTCCAGCCGGTGGAGTCGTCGTACGGGATCGCGTTCTTGACCAGCTGGTAGCTCACGGTCGGATCCGGTCCCGCGGTGCCGCCGAGCCATTGGAACATGTAGTCGCCACCGCCGTTCTTCGCGTCCGACAGCGATGAAGGCATCTGCACGTTGTTGATGCCGTTGGGGTCGAGCACCGCCGAGTCGGGGAAGTAGTTCCCGAGGAAAAGATCGGGGTGCCCGTTGCCCTCGAAGTTGGCGACGGCGACCGCGTTGGTGTTCCAGTCTGGCCCGCCATATTGCCCGTTCACGTCCTCCGGCAGCAGCTCTACCGGCTTGTAGGCACTGGCCGAAGGAGCGGTCGCGGTCGACCGCGCCAGGAAGACGACCGGGGTGCGTCCCCAGTAGTAAACGAGGAAGTCCATCCGCCCGTCGCCGTTGTAGTCGCCGGGTACACAGCCCATCGGTGCCATGGTCGAGTCGTAGGGCAACGGCGCCGGGTTGAGTACGAACGGCGTGAACTGGTCTGCCGCTGGCGCCGTCGGCGCATAGGTGACGACCACGTCGTCGGTCCGCGGATCGACGATGCACACGCTGTCGGCGTGGCCATGACCGGTCGCGTCGGTCATCGCGATACTGGCGCCCACCGACGAGATCCAGGACACCAGGTGCTGGTAGGCACCGTTCACGTGGCGGATCGTCTGGGTCGGGTGGTAACCCGGCGGCATTGCGATCGGCATACCTTGGAACTTGTACGCCGCCGCGACTTGGTTGGCATTCACCGGCGACGCAACCGCCATGTTCGCGCCGACCATAAGCCCGGCCAGTAGCGGGATAGCCACAAATGCGGGCACGAGGCGGCGCAACCTGGTGCGCGTAGTTGACATAATTCTCCCCTCACAGCTGACAAGTAGGTTTGCCGGGCACATGGTGGCAGGTCCATGAGTGCATACGCTCCAATGTGCGGCGAGGGCCGTCCGGCTCCCATCTCGGACCTTGCTCATTGCGCGAGAATCCCCAGCTAGGTGAGCAATCCACGAGAAGCCCGGAACGGAATCATGTCGTATAACGTGAGCGAGGGAGAGTGCATGGCATGGCCGGACAGCTCCGCCGTGAACGTCTTCGCAGAGAAATGATCGATGAGATCATCGGTACCGCGCGGCTGCTGCTGGAAAAGGACGGCCCCAGCGCAATTTCGGTGCGGGCTATCGCGCGTCAGGTGGGTGTGACCGCTCCGGCGATCTACCGGTATTTCCCGAGCCTGGACGCGCTTATGAGCGCACTGAATGAGTCCGTGCTCAGCGAATTGTCCGCCACGGTCGAATCCGCTCGCGATCAGTCCGGCGGCATGGCCCTGGCATTCCGCGGCTGGGCACTCGATCACCCCGCCAGCTTCAGATTCGTCCTGGGACTCAACGGCCACCGCGCCGCCGGCCAGACGCTGACGGGGCGACTGCTGCGCCTGTCCGCTCCCGGCGAATCCACGCTCTGCTGGGCCACGCTCTCCGGCCTCGTGCTGCTAGAACTCGCCGGTGACCGGGAGGATCTGCCGGACGATATCGGCCAGCTTTACGAGGCCGTGGCCGCCAAACTCGGCGAGCTAGCCAGCCGACGGTTACGCTTCTGCCTGACCGGGCTCGGCCACGTTCGCGCTCGGCCTCCGATCCGGCTCGCGCATCCTCGACACCAGGACAGCAGCCCCCGTGCATGCGGCCACGGCGCCGCCGGTGACCAGCGCCGCCCGGACCCCTGCCACGCTCGCCAGCGCGCCTCCGGCCAGCGTACCCAGCGGGGTCAGCGCCAGCGACACCAACCAGTCCAGGGACATCACCCGGCCGAG